>RCNJ01000094.1_pt1 | contig 78264 bp, 61 predicted proteins | sample 2041171 | NCBI WGS metagenome assembly RCNJ01 (sample SAMN09708213, study PRJNA481090) | feces metagenome | biome: feces | host: Pygoscelis adeliae | place: Antarctica: Rookery Lake | collected 2010-03-01 | reverse complement strand
AATTACCTATTCAAGCATGACCACGCTGTTTAATCATGGCATCCTCTCAGATTACATGCGGTATTTTGCGAGGAACTGGTAATAATTATTAAGGTTTCCATGTCAGCGGCGGCGCAAGGGCTCACATTGGAAATGCGATCGATATGAGTAAGTGCCATCAGCGAACGCGGTATTGAAGTTCTCAAGCTGATTACTGTGTGTAGCATCTGAGAATCTCCTAAGCCTGTTGCCCTACACTGCCGAAGCCGGATTCAACTCTCTCAATAAAGAACATGAACCGTCCTGCCTTCGTGATGCCCGAGTTGACGTTCTCGAAGAAATAAAGACATGGACTGGAGATGGAAGCGATAAGGGGTGTGTGTGTCTTCTGGTTCAGCGGCATGGCCGGGACATGAAAGTCAACCGTTGCTCGAACGGTAGCTCGTGAGCACCATGCGCAAAATCTACTAAAGGCGAGTTTTTTCTTCTCTGAAGGTGGCGGTGACGGTGGGAACGCCCGCAATTTCTTCACATCCGCTGTTTTTTAGCCGATACAGCAATCGTCTGCCCTGAACCGCTGCATACTTGAGGTTGTGAACAAGAATAGGGAGATCGCCACTCGGGCTCTGAGAGAACAGTGGAAGCTGCTCATTATTCGACCTCTGGCTGTGACAACGTCAGAACTGCCCCAGTTGCCGCCGCTTCTCGTTATCGACGCCTTGATGAGTGCGGCAACGATCAAGATGTCCGACTCATTCTTAAACTTTTTGCATCTGCTAGCACGCATAAACCCACCCTACAATTTACGAGCGTTCAGGGAGGATTCGCATCCAAGATGAGCGGGTGCGTAGGAAAATTGGAAGGTTTAAGAGGTATCAACAGCAGATCCGGGGATTGCGTTGACTACCTGTCAACTCCTGAAGTATCAGGTAGGCTGCCACAACACCAGATCCCATTTCTGTATAAATTTTAACGGTGTGATCTCGATACAACAATTAGCAGCTGGATTTTGACGTCCCAAATACGGCCAAGAGACCAAGACTTGACCGCCACAGCATACCCGATATAGATGGACATAGTGATGGACATAGTGATGGAAGGGAGCGTGCCTGACGGACTGATGGCAATAGGAGACGGTGCGACATACGGGGTTCGAGGTGTGATAAAAACTTGGAGATACATGACGGTTTGCATAGCGAATACAGTTTATTCCGTGCAGCTGTTGACTCGTATACACTGGAGATCGCCTCTAACCGCAGAACGGCTGATGAAATTCTCTCAACTGTGCGAACTCTTCAACCGATGGAGGGCCCCAACTGTCAAACAAGCGCCAAGCCGTCAAAAACCGCCATCAATGAACAACCAGTGTAGGGTACAACCGTCGCCCTAGAAACCGCTGTTTCAGAGCAACCGACCTAAAATAGTCGTTCGCGAACGACGATTGTGCCTGGTTGGGCAACCGTCGGCCAACTTCAAACAACCGTCGGCACATTTTGCCGTGCGCCACCATGGTACGAAACGGCAACCCAACTCTCGCCCACCACCTCTGTAACTCGAGCTCCTGTCCTCACCTTGCTGCCTTTCGCAAGCCCGCGAACTCAGCAGCGCCTGAGACGTCATGAGAACCTGCGACGGGTCCGTCCGACCATTGCCAGAAATTATTAAGTTTTTTCCCTATTTCTTGTCTCCGTATGAATCTGACATCTGAGGATGGATACTTGAGTCACTGCGTAGAAAGATATGCAACCTTGGCAGAGTAGTGAATGATAAGAGAAGGTCGTCAAAAGGTCGAAACAAACCTCATTGAAGCAAAATTAGACTTGCGTTCAAGGCCCCTCCTTTGCCAGGTACCCGATTTTCTATGTTTTCGGGCCCTTCAACTAGAAACAGCATGGACTGGCGCTGATAAAAATCTGCTCCTAATTTTCATTATCTCATTATCTCATTATCACTGTACCCGAAGACATATAATGAAGCCACTGCTAGAATGGCGTGTTTCGGTTCGAAGGAAGAAATGGGTAAGGTGGCTGCGTGTATGCGCGGCGAATAAGAAAATGCCTCTGTTTACCTTAAACTTGCTCACTACGGTCCACGTTCAATTACGGGTACCTGCCCAACAGCAACCTGTACGCCATTATGTACTCCAATAGTTATTGCTCAGTGTCCTGTGTGCCCAGAGGTGCCGTTTTCACCAATGACAATTAAGAGGCGTAGAGGTTTAAAAGGCGAGGCGGGCAGGGACTTGGAATCTTCTGCGGTGGCTGTCGTCAAACCTGCTCAAAAGGCCGCAAGCAAGCCTGCAACACTTATTAACACACGTTTCCAAATAATTCCGCTCACTATTGGCACTCTTCAGCGAATGATAGTTTGCGGGGGGCCTCATCACAAGGATTGAACGACCACCATAGCGCGGCGCAATCGTTAGAGCGGTGGTTTGAGCAAGATAAGGTGTTCTACTAAGCACAGACTGCAGGCGTAAACATTCGTTCTCCCTACCCGGCCGGTGGCCAACCCTTTAAAAAAAGGCAAGTGCTGTCGTAACATTAAAAATTATATTCTGGACTATTTATTAAAGGCGCGCGAACGCTCAATCTCACTTCGCCAATCTCGACTCCTTTCATTATCTTTTCACTACGTTGCCAGCCTCTTAGTGCTGGCTGACCGGGATGAATATGGATATGGGAAGCTCGACAATGGCCAACATGGCCACAGTAACCACGTCTAGTGCTGCTGCTGTAACTGCTACAGCAATGAGCATGAGCATGGGTGGTGGCTCCAGTTGCAAGATCTCGGTAAGTCATGATGTGCCACATCCCTCCACATCTGAGTCTAACACTTGTCAGATGTTGTGGAACTGGAACACTGTTAATTCCTGTATGTTTGCGCCGCATTGTAGACCCCTCTTTGTTCGGTCTGACCACATCAGGCTTTATCTCCTCATCATGGCATATCACCTCCGACGGCATGTTTGCCGGTTCCTGCGTTGGTGTTATCTTGCTTGTCATATCCCTTGAGTTTCTCCGCCGACTTGGGAAAGAGTACGACCGCTACATACTCCGCCAGCACAAAACCTCCTTGGCAGCGCAATGCATCCCAGCTCTTGCATCTGCTGGGGATAAAAGCGCCTCCGTCTATGGTACGGAGATAACTCCACCCAGTGGTTCCAGCAACAGCAACGCCCACGCACGGAATATGTCCTTCCGCCCAAACATTTTACAGCAGATGATCCGTGCTACTTTGCATATGGTTCAGTTCGCGGTAGCTTACTTCATCATGTTGCTCGCCATGTACTACAATGGCTACTTCATCATCTGTATCTTCATTGGTGCATGGATCGGGGCTTTTGCTTTCAGCTGGGAGCAGATCACATTCGTGTAAGTCAAACTTCGCTATAAATAATTCATTTTATGTTTTGCTCTAGCTGACTTCAAGGTAGTGGCCCACAAGAAGGAATTACAGTCTGCTGCGGGTAGTTTAATCATCATCTGCGCGGGCTGGAGTCGGGTACAAAGGGTAGAAGCTGGGCAATCTTTCTGGTGTCAAGAGTCCATATAACGTACACAGAACCGAAACGACTTTCAGAGCTGTATCGGCGCGGCTAGCGGAGTGCCAGTAGTCTGACTCCACGAGTACGGCCGTGGAGGCCTGCTAGGCGCGACCAACTTGCATTGAGTTTGTTAAGCGGGGCATGATTGCTAATAATCTTGCCGGTGCGAAATATGAAATGATCAAGTTCCGAGCGGTATGTAAAACACGGTCTTCGGACAGATCATCGCCACCGCTTTGTGAGAAGTTTTTTTAGCGAGTTTTGAAATGAATTTCTAATGTAATCGTCTTCATTTCGCGATAACTTTGCCCAAATGCTGGTGACAAGCGAACGAGAGAAATGCCACGGAGGTATGTTTTATAGCAATGGAACTATTGTTGAATCAATGACTGCCCCGTGAAACATTGATAGCAAACTGCACTTTGAAATTATCGTCAGAGCTTTGTTGCCTTTATGCCTCGAGCGCAGCAAGCTCCGGGGGTTTGGGGGCTGGCCCCATAAAACACATCTTCACAAACGAACTTCACTCACTGTCTTGCATTTTTGAGCGCAACATGCTCGGGGGTTTGAAGGCTGGCCTCCATAAAACTACATTTCGCTGAAATTAAGTTAAATGTATTCTATGAAAGATGAATGCTAAAGCTTCATACCCACGAATTTATGTCCGCGGCTCCATATAGTTTCGTGGATTTCACGATGTAATTATGGCTTTTTGTGGTGGGATTCTTTTGCGATTCACACAGTTTAGTTGCCCAAGATAAGATTCCATCACACATCTCCTCCAACCGTCTTGAGTGTTATTGTATCTGCCCTAACCTCGTTGATATCTTCGTAAAACGTCCTTGCCGTGAACCACTGTTATCGCGGCCAGCACGACCTACGACCACTTCAGGAAACAGCATATTCACCAAATCCTAACCAAGGTAGGAATAAAACCGAGCCTGCCATCACTGGTCCGATGGTGGAACATTGACGCGTAGAGACAGCCAGGCATTGGAGAAGGCTAACGCAGCTACTAAGGCTACCGTGAATTTTTGCATGCTCAGTAATAGAACACTACCCATTATCATCGCAAGCCACAGTTCCAGTGAGTCTATGAATGGTTTTCTGATATTCGATGATGTATCTCAGTGCATCACGCTGCGTCACGTCTTGGCCTCTTCCTGGCTCAAATTATCATGTCGAGCTTTTCAATATTCTGCCCAGCTTCCCTCATCTTCATCAGCCTCCATTCATTTACAGCATCCCTGAAGTTCTTCGACCCGATTGCCATAGCCGTCATCCCAGCATAAGAATCCAAAAGTTCAAGGTCCGCACCACGATCCAGCAAGAACCAAGTCACTGGTCGACAATTACTGTTCCCGCCACTCGACATCGCAACATAATGCAGCGACCTGCCCCAAAAGTTACCCAAACCCCACCCAGTGGGGCAATCTAATGCGTTCACATCAAGCTTAAGAGTGTCGACGAGATGCCGCACCATTGCCAGGCGTTCTTGAAACGTTCGAGACAGCTCTTTACCTGACAACAGCGGCTCCCCATGGGTTGATTCCTGGTCTAGATTTAGATAGATACTGCTGGCGACAGCCTTGTGTAATACTCGCCAGCCCATAGCTGCTCCCTTAGAAGGTAGCAACTCGAAGGTTGCTACGGTGCTTTTATCTGCTGCGACTTCCAAAAGGGGTGGGCAATGCATGAAGAAATCTGGCAGCTCGGCACCCCTCCAAGGATGCTGCTCGAGATATTTGTCAGCCTCCTCCGTGTTGTGGATGTCGAAGTCGGGCGAAGGCCGTTGATCCTGCGCCAACGGCTTTGCGCCATGGTCTAAATACCAGGTGACAAAATCTTCATCGCCGATAACATGCCACAAGAGCGGCATTGTGCCAATCTTCCGCGCGTTGATATCCCAGCCCCATGCAAGTAGAATTTCCGCCATGTTCTTGGGAAATTCATGATCATAAGGTATGCGGCCAAGGGACCTAGCTAGATCCTTAACTCCCTTGGTTAGAATATCTGAATCGTGCTTAATGATGTAGTCGAGTACTTTGGGTGAATTTTGGCGCCAGACTCGTTCCGAGACCATCGTCATCACCTCCTCGTGTGACCACCTCCAGCCAGGAGTGCTGCTGAGGGAGAGGACTTCAGATATAAGGTTCGTATCATCGAGCGCGCAGGCTTGGTTCACCATCCTATTGAGTCTTATATATGGTGGTGGTGTACAAGGGCCAGGGTGAGGGGAGGTGTCGCGTTCTGCTGTCGAGCGCGACATTGCGCAAATTTTGTATGATAGATCAGGTTAACATGGACAGTGACGGAAGTGGAATTGAGGGAGGCAGTATTCTTCTTATTCAATTACTGATTGCGCGAGGCCCATACGATGCGTGACAAAATGGTTCCTATGTCTTATTCGTGCACAGCCTGCCTCTCTCGCATCACAGTAACCAATTGCAGAGGGGAGGCAGGGAGAGTGCGGGGCCATGCCTGTGTCAAGCGGAACGGCATCCTAATATCCGCGATGAACTACATATGACTAAAACCACAACCAAACCCAGATTTTAACGACCAAGTAACCAAGAAACTCATGAACTAGGGAACTGAAGGTTGAACATGCCAATGCATCTGAAAAATGCCCCCCCCAACGCCGATCCGTCCTTCCCCTCGCACAAGTCCTGCATTTCCAGTGTGGAGAACCCTGTTGGCGACAATGCGAGGGGTTTCTTTGTCGCGCAGGTGGGCACATGTGGAAAAAACAAGGCCCAAGTTGCTGAACACTATGGCTATGATACGGATGGTAAAGTCGGTTCTGATGTCGAACCTCTGGCCACCAAGGCTAGCTCAAGTCGTGATGTGGTCTCGGGAAACCCGGGACTCACGGTTGCTCGCCTGCTAAACATGCTCCGACATGCTGCCATACTAACCTGCAGCCTCATGACTCCACGTCGGTTTTTTGTTTTTTTTTAATTTTTTTTTTAATTCCTTGACTACAGCACCCATAAATTTTTCATGTGGTCTCTTGCACGGTGAGAATACTTCGTGCATACTTCGTACTTCGTAATGCAATCTCTTTCTCCATTATCTAATTACTCAGGGTCCTGCCCCAAATACAATCACTTTATCTGCTAAACACTCATCCTTCTAGAAGTCGGACGAGTTTTCCTCCTTCGACATGGTTGTACGGAGTAGTTGGCCCGCGAGCCATGCAATGTCGACGGCGTCTTCGACATAGTACGTACGGACGCATATTGCACAATCCATGGGCAATACGACGCGAATCTCGACCGCTCTGTGGGCACACGTTCGCAGTGTGTATGCATTCATTCCATATGTCGGACGCAATGGATCGCGGAATTGCAGTATCTCCATAATAGCGAGCAGGGAGTGATCAGCCGTACATACATGGTTTCTACGGAACCTGTTGAATGTACACTATCCGACCTGGAAGATTCTCGTCCCTGGAGGGGACTTTAGAGAATGTTCGGATCGATGCATGAGCTCCTCCATGCATCGACCAGTGGCTCTTTTGAGTCTTTGTCTCGCGTTCTCTATATTAGGAGAACAGTATTCCACTTAGATAGGAAATATGATTTTACGTTTTCACGATACCAGATCCCTTCCGCACCCACTTCAACAGAACCGAGATGCAAATGGTGGGCTTTACTGAATCCGCAGCGTCTCTGCACGTTTTGCAGCTAGTCCACGTTCAGGATGGTTTCCCATAAGCCGAGTATGGAAACCAGGAGACCAAGTTCTCACAGTTGCTCATCAACCCGCAACACGTCCTCCAGCAGATGCGAAGATAGCACTTCAAATATTTGTGTTGTACGATAAAACCCAGGACGGAATGCACACCAGCAATGATGTTGCCTCTCTGTTCTGGCAGTCGTCTCCTATTGTCGTTCTGCTCTCGCGTTTCTGTGACATTTGCAGCAGCGACGCCAGACTTCTCCAGTGTCTTTGAACCATGCTCTGCCCCATATTTTGATGGCATTCAGCCAAACAAATGGACGACAGACCACAGCGTGGACAGACTCTCCTGGTGCAACAGGACCCAGCTGCTGGGTTCCTCCTTATATAACTTCCTGGATGAGGATGATGCACTCATCTCCATCCGGGCGACGGTGGATGTTACAGCTTCATCTTCAGACCATTAATTTAACAACAGCACTTTTACAAAATGCGGCATTACAGTCAGAGATACCGTCACCTTGCAGCAGGTGGTAACGGGCGACACGGGTGCTCCCAATGCCACTCTCAGCAGTTATGTCACCGCAGCGGCGAACCACTTCATGAGTGCCGGGGAGCACCGCGTCGCCAACTCGTCGGTTGCTTACGCCGCTTCTGGGACAGTCGTCCGGGCAGGTTTGTGGGCGGCCTTGTGAAGAACCATGCGGCATCGAAATTCCTGACGCAAAATATTGAAAACCCACATTGCTGCATAGGGGGTTCGAGAGTCGGTTCTTTTTCAAAACTGCGGAGACCATACAAAGTGTCCAGTTGGCATTGTGGCCAGCACGGCGGACAACGCCCTTGGTGATGTCCAGCGGATCTTTCAGAGTTGGAATGAAGGTCCATGTGTCGATACTGCCACTGCCGTCGAGCTGCAAACCCCTCAAGACCTGTGGATCTTTCCGGCACCAACACTTGCCGCGCGGGCGGCTTGCAGTCCATACAAGGTGGTAATATCCTGAGACGCATACGTAATTCTTGTGGCAAAGTGCGGCATAACCGCAACACCATTTTACCAATACAAGCCGGCCAGCAATCTCCGTTCGACCATTCAAGTCAGCCAAATCGTGTGTTGCTCCCAGGGCATACCACCCGATCACACTCCCAAACCGCTCCCCGACGGAACATGCTCTACCTTCCAGGTCAAGGCCTGCACTTTCTGTGCCGAGATTGCAACATACCACTATATTACGGTTGCCAAAATCGAGTCGATTAATACCAGGACTTGGGGTTGGATGAGTTGTGAGAGACTCCAGGCAAGCCGGCGGTCGCACCGTCACTTGCTCATACCCCTGCACTGTGGTCCTCCCGCCACTCATCACCACCAGGGTGCGGACAGTCCACCTGATCAACACGACTGTCACCGGCTCGACCACGACCATCTCACCCACGCCCATCACAACGCAGAAGATCCACGTCTCCAACGCCTCCGTTACCAACGGCCCCGGCTTGACAGCCACCCTGACGGTCAAACCCGTGGCGGCACCCCCACAACTTTGTTGACCAGCGTTTTGGTTCTTCTTCCCGAGGAACAAATCTATTGGAGTCGTTGATCTCCTCTTTTGGCAATAACTAGCAAACGTCCTCTATTCCAGAACATTATGTGAGGCAGAATGATGCCATTTCGGCATCGCTGGGAAAATTTATGCGTTGGTTTTGAAGAGTATTGCATTCATTGTTGTTGATCTCAGATGCCTTCTTTTCGTTGACGAGAGGATTCAGGTGACAGGCTTCCTTTGTAGCAAGACCTTTTACAATTTCTTCGATCCGGGCCCGCAGTTGTGCATTATCTTCTATCATCTCTACCTGGACCTGTTTCATGACCACGCTCGGCGGATCACGACTAAGTATTGGCACGTTGTTTCAGTGTTTTAGTATCCTAGTTCTGACGGTGAAACCGCCGGTAGATCGTTATGCAGTCAACTCTATTGTTATATACAAGTCTGGGATGGTTTCTGATCTGTACACCTTCCCTTCGGCCTTCGGCATGCTCCGCAAGCTTTTCGGGCGTGTTAGTGTATTCCTGTGGTTTAATATTGGTTGAATACTGGACGCCTACTGTAAGCGTCCTCCCTATCTTTCCCTTATCATGATTGAACAGAGATTGAGCACCAGAACTAGCGGGTGAAGAAGTCCAAGGTCGCGATGGAGGGGTTGTATATGAGTTTTGGTGCGGTGGACCAAGGGTAGAGTGTTGGTGTGGTTGGGGCAATTGAACAGGCTGTGGGAGAAGGATCGTATATGGTTGAGGCAGTTGAGACCATTCCTGAGGGGATGCGTAGTATTGTAATGCGCGGTGCAAACGTACCGCAACGTCTTTCTCAACAAAAAGACATTGACAATCTCCTCCTTTCTAACTACCTCTATATTCATCGGCGACGTCATCCCCCAGAGAAGCACGCTTCCCAATACGCCTACCCAAGAACCATGGCAAAGTGATACGGTAAGAACAAACACCAGAACAAAATTAGAAAATCAAACATTCATATTCTATGGCATATTCTACAGCACAAGCCGCTAACGCTTAGCCTTCTTCTTCACACTCTCCACCAACTTCCTCAGCTCCTCACTGTCACCCTTCTCCTCCTTCTCGGCCTTCCTCTTCTTCTGCTTCACCGGAACCATAACGTCGTCAGCGGCCTCGACGTCGTTCTTTCTGCGTTTCCTTCCCTCCTCAAGCAATTTCTTCATATTCTCTGTAGCCTTGAACTTCGGATTCGAGGTGTCAATCGCAAACTCATGAGACTCAAACAGCTTCCCAAAACGCTCATCCTTGACATCTATCTCAAAGTTACTCTGCAGTGCACCCTTTCTGTCTTCCAACACAAGCTCGCCATCTTCGTTAACGGATGGCTTACCGAGCTTACCCTTCTTTCCTCTCTTGCCCTTCTTCGCCAGCTTCTCTGCACGAGCAATCTCATTGATGTCGAAGTGCTCCAACTTCTGACCATCCTCGCCTGCGCCGTCAGTCATGAGTAGCTCAAGCTCGGCGCGGTGGGACTCCTCTTCAGCAAGCTTAGCCATCTTCTCCGCGTGCTTCTTATCCCTCGCCTCTTTGCGGAGGGACTTCGCGGCTGTAGTCTTGACGACCTCGTCAGTGGCGAAGAATGGGTCGTCGAAGCCCAGATCCTCCTTCTCCTCTGGCTCCTCCGTAGCTGCGGCACCCTCAACCTCCTCCGAAGTCTTGCCCTCACGGGCAGCCTGCGCCTTGGTCTTTCTTCTTGCCTTTCTCTCCTTCTCCTTACGGATATAAGCTTCGGCTGTAGTCTCCTCAATAATCGGCTTATTAACAAAGACACCCTCCTTCTTATCCTTCGACGACAAACCCGCTGTGAAGGTAATCTGCATATCCCCCACAGGCGCCTTCTCCTTCTTGTCACTCTTCGTTGGCTCAGCCGCCAGTCCAAGAGCAAGACGCATCTTCTGCCTCGCCAACTCCTTCTTCGTCAACTTCGGCGTATCCAGCTCCTCCTCAGCCTCGCCTTCAACAACCTCTTCCTCTTCCTCATCGGACTCGCTGTCGGAGCCAAGGTAGGCGCGCAAGTCATTCTCACCGATCTCGGCCCTTGAGCCAGAGAACGCCTTGTTGATCGTCTCCTTTCTCGATGTATCCTCAGCGTCCCAAGTCAGCTTCACCTTGGAGTGCTGGAGGGCGTCGGTCACGAATTCCGTGGGGCGGTAGCCGGCGGGGATGGATATGCATTCATCTCTTGGCTTGTCGTCGAACTCTGTGTCGTCTGGGATGAAGCGCAAATCGAAAAAGTTGGCTGAGGTAAGGTACTCAGTTCCATCTGTCGCCTCGTACACCTTGAGTGCTGTGTTCTTGTCGGAGAAGGTTATGACGGCGTAGTAGTAGCGTAAGCGCTCGAGTTGGTATTGGCGCAGTGCGCCGGAGTCGAATTCCTCCCCGTCGTCGGCACGCAGGAGATTCTGCTTGATTTTGTCGTCTTCCTCTTCTGAGTCTTCGAAGCTGTCTTCGTCTTCGCTGTCGACTTCGGATTCTTGCTCGGACTCCTCGCGGTGTGTTTGGTGGCCTTGACGGCCGAAGATTTCGCGTGGTGGTCCCTCCATCTCTTCGCGCTCCATGCGCTCCTTGCCGAACTCTGACTTGTAGACTGCCAGCTTCTCGATGCGTCCTCCACCAGCCAAGAAACTCGAGAACACGGCGTATAGATCTGCTGCTCTGATATTGTCCCAATCCAAGTTGACCACAGCAATTCGCTTGGTGACCTCCCCCATTGGCACCGAAGCAGCCTCCTTCTTCATATCCGGAAACGCTCCAGCCTCATTCCCCTCAGCCTCAACATCCTCCTCAATCTCCTCCTCGTCCTCATCTTCCGAGCTCGAAAACCCACCACCTCTTGCAGCATCGTATTTCGAATCCGCGCGCTTCAACTCCTTAGCCACAATATCATCATCTTCCACGACCTTCTCATCCTCAGACTCCTCTTCGCTCTCCTCAGCTGGTTGATAAAGTCTCTGCAAAGCCTTCTTCTTGCCCGTCGAGCTGAGCTTGCGTCCGAATCTGTCTACAGTCGCAGTATTTGTGAAATCGTCATCTTTCAGCATGCGCGAGAAACGGGAGTCGATCTTCGTTCTGGTGTGCTTCTTCGATGGGAGGCGGAACTTTGGATCGGTGGCGAAGTCGGCGAAGCGGGGATCAGAGATCGCATCACTGGCCTCTGCCGGCTTGCGACTATTTAATTTCTTTTGTGTTGGTGGCATTTTGATGGTGATATGTGAAGTGAACAAAGTTGTTGAACCTTGGTGGTTTCGGCGTCGAGGTGAGAACTTTGGTGGTCTCAAATTATTGGCTCACCGCTTTAGTTCTGCCGGGCGGTGGCCTGTTGTAGTCGTGTTCTCGGGGCAGGGAATAACATTCTCGCGGCGCATTGGGATGTTGCCCACCATTGTCCGTCAATGTTGTCGTCGTCGCTCTATTCACCTCATCCAAATACTTTACGTCGACAGCTGTGTTTTCTGTCGCCTCCTACACTACGCTGTCTCTCATAGTCCATGCTTACATCCACCATGGCAAACATCGCAGAATGTAGGCGCCACACGATCTCTTAAGCTCCTGTCTGCAAGAAACGTCCTCCCAGCCTCGTTGGAGGGCGATGCCATGAACAATAACTGACCGATAGTAGCTGTGCCAGCGACGCCGCTTGACCGCGATGTTACCACGACTACCCCTCCTCCTATGCCAATGCACCCACCAGGGTTACAACGCATGGCAACCGTCGGGAATGTCCCAGCAACCTCCAAAAATTTCGAGTGAGTCAATCCGCATTCCTTTGAGTCACTCTACGACTTCGCATCCAATTCTTCCTTGATCCTATACGAGATCCACATCGATATTGTCAAAGCGCATATTCGATCTTACATCTCCTCTCGTTCACCGCGAACCTCTGCCTCATTACCGCAATCATGTCTGACAAGCCAATTGCTAACCCACCCGGTTTCAGCATCGTTAAGACCTATACCCAGCTCCTCCGCGACGACCCAGAACTTGCCATGCCAATTGCCGCCATCGAGTCCCTGATTATTCTCCTCCAACAATCTAATGTCACCACCGTCTTCGAGACCATGGACCTCCTCCAGGCGCAGTCGAATTACCTCAAGGCCCACGTCAAGAACCCGATCTCCCTTACCGCCGGCACCGAACTCTTCCTTCGCTACATCTCCCAGGCCCTCGAGAAGAGTGGTCGCGGCCAGAAGTCCTTCGAGACCGTCCGCTCCGAGTTGATTCAGAACGCACACATCATCGTCGAGCGGTCCAAGTCCCAGCGTGACCAGATCGCTCTCCACGGTCTCAACTTCATCCACGACGGCTGCATTGTCCTCACCCACGGCGGATCCAGAACCGTTGGAGCTATCCTTGCTAAGGCGGCTGAGATCTCGGCTACCAGAGGCAACACCCGTTTCCAGGTTATCTACGTTATCAACGATGCTCGCGCACAGGAGTCGGCTGAGGCAGTCGGCAAGCTGCGTGCAAAGGGTATTCCAGTCGCCACCATCTCCGAGGGCGCAGTCGCATACGCCATGGGCAAGGTCTCTCTCGTCATCGTTGGTGCTGAGGGCGTTGTCGAGTCCGGTGGAATCATCTCGAGGATGGGTACCTATCAGATCGGACAGTTGGCTAAGGCCATGAAGAAGCCATTCTACGTCGCAGCCGAGACCAACAAGTTCGTTCGCTTCTTCCCACATGGACAATTCGATCTTCCAGTCAAGCAGAATGTGATCTCGTTCAAGTCCGAGGAGGAAATCGAGGCCGAGAAGGTCAACGCCATTGAGGCTGTGGCTCAGAAGACGGCTGAGGAGAACAAGGATGGAGAGTACTTCGCGCCAAGGAAGGCACATATCGACGAGCCAGAGATCCATAGATCGCAGCTCGAGATCTTGCTTGGTGAGGATGCTTGCGATGCTGTCGACTACACTCCACCAAACCTCATCTCTGCTCTCATCACTGAGAACGGTGTCATGACCACTGCCGCTGTCTCGGAGGCTCTTATCCAGATCTACTTGGCTTAAGTGATTAGGGAGAGGAGGCATAGGAAGGAGGGCACATATTGCATTTCGGCGCATAGCGATGGGTGGTTCGGCGTTGTAGCATACATGGACATGGTACGGAAAACAGGTCTGACTGGAGGGCCAAGAATTTGCTTTGATTTTGAAAGAAGGATATGAACTGGCCATAGATTAGATGAACCAGCCATATGGATAGAGCTCTTTAGCGAATGATCAATGATGTTACCATTCAGGTCGCCTCCTTGACTCTGCATCAATGCGTGCTTGGTGCTACAGCATTCTTGCTAGTAACAATGATGGCCGGCGGTAGATTGGTTTGATGATCTCCAGGCCATCATTGTTTTGGAGAGCACAGCAATATCAACTTTACCACATTATCTACGGTGTTAAGCCTGTGTTATTCTGCTCTAGCCGGCAATCTAGATGCGGCAATGCGGACCTAGAGGTTGTGGTTGTTGCTCCCTGTGCCAGCGTTACCTCGTGTTGCTTGGGCAGCATACGGGGAGTATTCTGGGCGGCCTGGCGAGAGAACTTGTCGTAAGGGCCGTTTAGCGTGGGGTTTGCGGAATAGTCTGAGTGCCCGATTCAGACAATTTCATGGTAAAGGCTTGATTAAATAAGCTCGCTTGAACAAGTGTAACTAAAAAATAACACAATATAAGGTTTCGGATAGACCGGTTGTCGTCGTTTAAGCTTCGCCATATCCAAGGTTCTGTGACAGGAGTCAAGTTACACCGCGACTCTGCTGATTGGCTGGCAGCAGTTGGTGGTTCGGCAACTGGCGGCTCCACACTGCTCCACAATCCAACCGACGGTGGACTGGGAGGCCGAACGGACGACGTCGAGGCAACAAACAGGAATGCACAACACCATATACATCTACCCCGAAGACTGCAATTATCTACACACTTACTCCATATCCAGATACCCTCACCTCATCGACTACTTATACGCCCATACAAAGCTATTACGAGCTCCCCAGCTGTGTAAACACGCCGTACACTCTTCCACGCGAGCTTCTGTAACACGCACACGACCGCCTTACGGCTACACCAACCACCACCATACGCTCAAATCCACACACGAACACTTAAACCTCAATAGTCATGGACGAGATGGCGGCTCAAGACGCCGAGGAGAATTATATTTAAGCTTCGTCCGAACCCACAACTGAGCTCCCGACAACATGTTGGGCAAGCTCTTCTCCAATCTTCCAACACCTCTCACCTCCCGCCGCAACTCGCCTTCTCCACATACACATACAGGCCTCGACTCGGTCCAGGAAGATACACATACGCGTAACCTTCTCTTCCCTGACCCAGACCTGCTATACCAGCACCAACATGACCAGGTCTTTCCGATGACCTCGGCGACGACTGCCGGCTTGATGAGCAGCGGCGGTTCGACGCCACAATACGATGTCAACCCAGATGTGGAGCTGGAGTTCAAGAACGTACGAGTGCTAGTCATGCAAGAAGCCACCAGCAGTTTCAGCGCCGCTACCCTGATGGTCGATAGCCATGCTCTCGCCGACTCTGTACCGAGCTCTCCAATCCTCGGCTCTTTTGCAGAGGTGCAAAGATCGGCCCGCGGCAGTATCAGTAACGAGAGACGGCGCACGAGTATCACGCAGCAAAATTCGACCACGAAACCGGTTATCATAACACAGGATCATGGGAGGAGTTATGGTGGTGGTGCTTTCGATAGACGTCCAAGTCATGGACGACAGAATAGCATACATGAGACAGATGGACAGAGGAGCCATAGGGAGTATCGTGAGGAGATCAATACTGTGGCGAATTGCATGTTTGGAGCTAGTGAGGTTATGGCGTATAAGGGTCAGGGTACCAAGATGCATATCCTTCAGCCGGAGGCTCGGAGTCAAGGGGCGTCTTATCACATTGATGGGTTGGACGGCAGAGGAAGCTTAGGTCGCTCGAGTTTGAGGAGAAGTGGACTAGCGCAGAGCTTTACCACTGAGAGTATGAGCACTACAACGACAACTAGTGCTGGTGCTAGGGCAAACGAGAGGAAAAGAGTACTTGTGACGAGGATCTTTCCTGTCCCACTTCCAAATGACGACACTGACTCGCCTGGAGACACAGCACATCTTGGCACCAGTTATCCATTTCCGAAAGACGATGGGAGCGAGGAGCCGAAGAGGCAGCCGAAGCAGAAGAGGACGCCGATGTATGCCATCGGTCTCATCATCCAGCTTCCGCCGTCTTATCAGCAGGCTTCAAACCGTTCAGCATATCGGAATTCTGTCAATCCAGGGTCGTATACTGGGAATGACTCCATATCATCCTCGTTTAGTTCACTGAAGCCGTCGTGGTCGGTAGCCCGCTCAGACTCAGCATTCGAGTCCATGGAGTCAAGCTACAGCATAGATGGCGAGGACAGAATCGATTTGGTAACTCAACACTGGGACATCATTATCCGTACTCTCGATCGACTGCAAGCTTCCACCACCGCTCATCTACTGCAAATGCTGAAGCAAGCCGACCTTGCCTCTCCCGACCCACTGCAGTTGGGTCGTGGAGGTGGCCACCATCGCACGGCTAGCATTTCAGTCGCTGGAAAGAGAGTTGAGGAGAATAAGACGCCTGTTAAGCCTGCGAGGACGAACGTCAAATGTGTGCAGCTTATGCCTTATGCTCTTGCCAACAATGAGACTGTAAAGGTGGAGATAGAGGGTGCTAGACGTCGTGTCCTTGGAGGCCTCTCGAATCTCCAAGTTGTGACTCGTCAGGGCCGGTGGGGCATATGGCGCGATGAGGCACGGTGGGTTGCTAAGTGGGCCGGAAGTAAGGAACAGGGCTTCTTCTTTTACAACTTGCTTACTGCCTTCCTTGGTGTTCATACTGAGTGGCTTGAGGCGATTGGTCCAACGTATCATCGAAGAAGACATTACAAGAAGTCCCGCCTCAATAGTGGTAGACCTGATTCCGCCGGTGTCAGGACGAGAACGATCATTGTGAGTAAGGATAAGATGGCAACCCGCCGACTCATCTTCCTGCTCTCAGCTTTTCTGCCCAATAACCAGCAGCACCATGCGCCGATGCTGAGAGGTCGCCGTGATACTTCTGTCTCTTACCTTCGTGACAGTGGTTACTCTCAATCTCCATCAAGCTATATTGCATCTCATCGTGAGGAGTCGCTCATCCGCACAAGCTTGATCAACAAGTCTGCCAAGGCTAGCAATACCGTGCATCCTCGCCACCTGTCATTCCCAGCACAATTGCCGCGACCAATGATCAAGCCCGAGCTCCGAGAACCACATTCCAGAAGAGCATCAGAAGTGCATATCACGCCACCTATTCTTCCAGCCTTGCCAACAGTGAGCAGCAACCTCTCCATCGAATCCTCCATGGCTCCAGCATCCACAGCCACATCTACCCCAGGCACAACCGCAGCTCACATCTCCTCAGCATATAGGCGTCCAATTCGCGGCACAGGTCCAGATCCACGACCAGGCTCAAGCGGTAGCTTAGCAGCGGATGACCTCGTCCGCAGTCTCCAGGGCAGGAACGCAGCACCAAAATGGCAAGGCATGCTCGGAAACTTCTTCGGCGCGCGTCGCAAGGAGTCCATCTCATCTCAAGATTCCTCATCGCTCGCAATCCCAGGCGGTGGTAGAGAGGGGAGACAGAAGCAGGAAAGCGAGTTTGCTAGGTCGCCGAGGAGTATTTCCGTGCTTGAGGAAATGGTGCAAAGTGCTAAGAAGTTGGAGCTGGAGACGCAGAAACACCATCATGCTGAGTATACGGATGCAGCGGAGAATCCGACTAAGGACAGCAATGCGACCGACACGAGCCATCATTCTCAACCACAGTCTATGATGAAACCGTCCGAGGCGCATCCCCAGCCGCAGCAAGTACAGGGTGGAAGTACACCACCGTCTCACACTCCGATGTTTGGCGCCACGGACTCACCAGTTAAGACGTCTGTGGCGGCTGATGGAACAATCAACATCGACTTTTCCCTTCCATCTTTCCTTACACAGACTCTCAATCCACCCTCGCACTTCAGCGATCATTCACATCCATCAAGGCACACCACTGCGCCTAGCAGTGTTGCAAGCTCAGGCATCCTTAGCGCGGCTGGTATTACGAGTGAGATTGACAGCTTTGAGCAATACACACGCTGTGGCGCCGACGACGGTAGCGGTACCAATGTAGCGGGGTGGTTGGAGAGATGGTGCCCCGACTTCGTACTCCAGGGCATACCGGCTGATAACACCACGCCACCAATCATTGACGAGGCTGTTAGGGTCGCTATGGTTGGTGAATCAACCCCGCTCATCCACCTAGATAGCAGATCTAGGAATGAGGAGGAGAAGTGGGTTACCGTCGCTCAGTCGCTCATCGCGGACACGAGTCATTGGACGATCAAGAGGGTGACGTTGAAGCGGTTGGTTAGGTTCATTCCTGATCAGCATGCGCATAGAGATAAGGAGGTTGTGGGGAGTTTCGAATCCAAGAAGAGCGCGAGGAGTATTTATGGGAATCCTTATGCTGATACCCCTCCCCTCCCAATTACCCCGACGATAAGAGGGCTCGGACATGAGGAGGAGGGTCAGAAAGTTGTTGATGAGAAGTGGGAGGAGGAGATGTGCATAGCCTTTGACGCATCACTTATTGACGCCGTTGAAAGAGTACTCGAACGGGGCGAGAGCACCACCGAACCTGCACAACCAACTACTCCTGTAGTCTCGGCGGCGGAGGAGAGAAAGGAGGCCGAGGTGGGGATCAAGGCCGTGATCCCTAATTCGGAAGCGAGTAGTAGAGATGTTTCGAGGCCTGTCTCGAGGCCTGCTAGCATACACGGACGGGAGGCAATTGAGAATGCTAGTAATGAGGTGCCGAGAGGAGAGGTTAGAAGCGTACTGCTTGGCGCGCTCGAGAACCTTGCCACAGAAGTGGCTGAGAACCGTGCTAAAGCACAGGCGAAGGGGGAGGAGCTTGGTGACGATGAGGCGGAGAGCTTTCTGAGGGAGGGTGTTAATGGGTGGTTGAGGGATGTTGAAGCCTGATTCTTTTCAGGCACAGTGACATTGAGCGACGGAGACTAATATATTTTGACTATGCAGCGTTTCAGCGGCAGACGATGAGTGCTGAAGGGGAGGATTTACGATGAAGATCTTTCATGATTTGAGGGGCAGGGTGAGGGTCTGGTTCGGATGATACCCATTTTGCCAGCACGACGTGGTCCGTGGCTTATTTGCTTTAATGATTTGTTTTATTTGGCGGGAGTTAGTGGTGGTTTGGCAGGAGAGGGAGGGGCCTCACATAATAAACAAGAGCAAAACACGGCTGAGCCCGAAAGCGTATTGTGGCGAGTGGATTAGCGGCATCCATTATTACAGCGTTTGAACCTCATATTTCTAATGGAAATGTCACTGTGGAATGGAAGGATATTCGACGGCGAAGGGCGCCGTGAGATGATGTAGCTCGTATATCTGACGGTTAAGGTCGCTCCTAAATGCCAAAATGGTGTTCTTGTGGTGTTGTGGTGTTGTGTTGAGGCTTGAGCTTCCGAAGTCAAAGCAGACGTGAGCTTTTGAAAGCTGTAGCCAAGCTTGCCGCCAGGTGGCCGCACCGGTCAACGTTCTCGCTTCGATCTTGCATCATTGTCATCTGTGGCATCGTTTACCGTTTGCATTACACTTTGAGCCTGAAACGACCTAATTCGCTCTACCTGCAGATGATTGTCAATTTACCATCTCGCGGCGACCTTCGCCGTCGGATACACATTCCTCAATCTCATAATGCATTCGCTGTCAGGCACACCTTCTCCATCAATTCACATGAACACTTCGTGTCAGGTACACCTCCATCTTACAGCCATCCGCGACGTCAGACCCTTCTTTTTTTTACCATGCCACCGTCGTTTTTACCTTCTGTCACTACTCATAGGATGTCATTGTCTGTTCAACACTCAAATTGAGGCTTAAATAGCTACTGTAAAATGATGGGTATGATAGAACTGTGACAACGATAAGCTGTTACACGGTGATGTTGTGGTGAAGATGCAGACTTATTCAGCAACCTCATCCTAATCGAGCACAACTTGACTTTGTCCCCAACGACGTCCCTAGCAGCATTCGCAGCGGCCTCATTCACCACATCAGCATGGCAACCTCCTTCACCATCTCATGGCAACCTGCACCGTTAATTACACCTCTTTTGCTATCTTACAGCAGCTTGCGCCGCCAGGTATGCCGAGGGGCTTTGGTATATAGTTATGAGGGCAACATGAGGTATCAGCAAGTTGGGCAGGAAGTCATATAACAGCGGCGGAGGCGCCACAGTAACCACAGAACGGTGTCATTGCGAGTTTGTTGTGAGGTTCTTACGAGGGTGTAGACTCATTGTTTCAAGTTGGCAAAGAGGTTGCAGCACTGTTATCGGGGGTCTGGCCATCTACCCTGGAGTATCCCGGTAAGTTACCTCAAGTAGATTTTACATACCCAAGCACTTTTCTCTGCCAACCCAGGTGCCTAGGCACCAGTAATTGCCAAGGCCTGTTGAGCAGGGATCCTCTACCTCAAACGGCAATATAAGCAAGCTTTTCAGCTGACTACGAGGTTAATATGATCAGCAAAGGCACAGTTTCAAAGTCAAAGAATCTGGTTGTGATTATGCGCTTGGAAGTTTGTCTGCATTCTTAACGCCAAGCTTATATGTTAGCTTTAAGAGAAATTCAGGCGAGCATTAGCAAACATTTACAAAGGCTCAACAATTACGGTGTAAATACCCGGTACCTACCATTTATTCTACTCGGATTATTTCTACCTATCCAAGCAAACCTAAAACATATTCGGATACGTATCCGCCCCACAGTAGGTTGGTCTAGACCATAAATTCAATGCAAATTTAATGAGGTTAGGGTCATTTTCTCTAAGGCACTGATGTCACAAACAAGGCTGGGATGTTGTGGTTGGGCAGTGGCACTGGAGTATTAAAGGATTCACCTTTTGGTGGACTGGAGCACTAAGCCCTGCACATTTCATTAAACTCAAACCCTATTCCACACCTTTTAGCGGACTGGGATATTGGGCGTCGCATTCTTCATAAATGACACCGTTCACTAGTGTTGCAAGCTTGAAGCTTTGCGGCAGGACAAGAACATTCAAGCACAAAACTGTGCACCACTCAGCTGGCACTCTTCATTACTGTAGCTATAGCCACAAAACACTTCCTGTGAGGCTCCGGAACAACATTATTATGACGCCACTACATGCTCAGTACAGACTGGCTAGAATCTTACTTCAAAGTCTTTACTACCTCACTATAACCTCACTCAGATCACATCACACCATTATTACAATCACACTACCTCCGTTTTCCCATCCCATAACAGCCTCACTTCCATCTCTTTGTCAACTCGCAACAAACAGCTCTGCTATAGTCTTCCAGGGGCCTTGCAACAACGTTCACCATTTTTTGAAAGCATTCTTTTGCATACACCTCCTTCAGTGTCTATCTCTAACAAATACGCCGTCGTTGCTATTTCGCAGAAACCGTCGCCTTCAGATGATTGACTAGATCTTGATATAAGTTGTGGGCTAATCTCAAGTTGTAGCAAAATTGGCAAAACGTTGTCAGATCGGACGCGATCCAGTGATACGATTGTTACGGTTACGCGGAGATAGGGGATCGGGGGAAGGAGCAGGATTGGGAGTTTCAGGTTGCATCGAAGGAGTTACAAGGATGAGATGGCCAACATCGTATATGTGGACAAGGTCAGGAAGGTCTTGTTGCCAGCTTGTTAGCAGTACGCACTTGCTAAGAGTTTCTAAACTCAATAAAAAAAGCTCGTTGTATCGATGTTTCTACATACTTGTGACTAACTGATTGAATGATGAAGCTTACTTGATGTCGAGAAAGAACGCAGAGAGGCTTTACCAATTTGTTTCATCTCTGTTATTTCTCCTCTCATGTAACAAATGCATCGCCCGCTGAACGCTTCGAAGATCGAGCCACGACGCCAGTGTGCTGAGAGTATTCGTCTTGCCTCTCGTTTCCATGTCTGGCAAACTCTCTCGACTCCTGATCCAGCTCTTGCACCTCTGGCTCAGAATCCTTCGCAGCTGGTCTGTTCCTGCTTTCGTGGAGTGATCGGGGCCAAACTGGTTAGTGGACAACAGCGCGATTATGGACTCAACGAGCTAACCACTCAGCATGGCCAGGAGTGAAGCGCTGACGTTGACTCTGCCTCGACGTCGATTTTGCATCATGCATAGCCGTCGCATGAAGCTCGCATGGCAGTTATCGTGACAGTGGAGCTTCCCTGCACGTTTCCAGATGTTTGTTGGCAGCGGCCCGCTGCAGCTGACGGCATGGCGATGATTCTCGATGCGAAAAAGATCCAAACGATGAGGAAGTGGAGCCGATCATGCTAGATGGGCGGGTATGGAGATCAATGGTGGAGTGATGTGCTAAAGTTCGCATGAATGATTCTTAGCGAAGATTTCGAGTCTGAGAGGTTTTTGTCACCAGTTGAGGTACGGAGACCACAATGACGACGAGGAGTGCAATAGAAGCGAACTTTGACGTCGGAACTGACACGTAATACAATCGAAATCCCCGTCCAATTATCCCGCACCCGGAACAGAGCCGGCGGGTGTAAACTGTCTCAGAGCACTCTCGCCTCGCGTGGAAATTCTCCGAACTCGTTATTGACAGTTCGTATATTGAATGCAGGCATCAAAGTGCTTTATCTGTTGGTGAGACGATGTGGAGGATGTTGTTTGCCATTGCGCATGTGTTCTTGTGTTTCCCTCGAGTTGGCCCCATCTTGCAGCAGATCGTTGGGCGTTGATCTGCCATCGTGCAGTGGGGGTTTAGCGGCAAATCCGCCCAGGAACTGCATAGGGATGGCGACAAGCTGAGGGTGACCTGTAACACCATGTCCCCTACCCATGATGAAGTTCGAGTTTCTCGGAATTTACTGGTCGAGGACCCTTGAGTGTGGTCGTAGCATGCCGGATGGCTCGTGGCGTCCATGTTGTGGACTCGTGGAACTATGCCGGGACGCCGTTTCGACGTTGCTCTTCTCGTGGTCACACCTTCACTGCCGGCGACCTCATTACATGACAGCTCACTGTTCCGCGATTAATGCCTTCGAGTATAGCTTTGATTATTCGAGGTTATATCTTACAAACCAAGAGATGTCGTCTGAAATAAGCGCAGCCAGCTCCGTTTTCCCGGGATCAGCTAAGATGGCCGCGCTAATCGGTTCTCCGCACATGTCACTCTTCTCAGCTGATTGGCCGGCCCAGCAGCTGTCAACGACGACTCTAGATCTGCATCTGTCCTAGATCCCTGTTACGTCTTAACGACTGTCCTACTCTTATACCGTCTTCGCGTCTCTGTGACCTCTTCTCATCATGACTTTGACAGGCTCCGGATTGCCGTTTATTCTCCGACGTGAGGATCCTCCAGCAAAACGTATAAAGCTCGGATAGTGAAGACCTTGACGTGAAGGACAAGCCCGACACGGAGGCGAGCTGCCTGGAACTGTTAAAGTGGGACTCGAGGGAGGACGAGAGCGGCAAAGAGCATATTAAGCTCTGGCTGAAAGCTCTCGAGTTGTCAACATCACGCCAGTCACGCCTAGACAACCGTTTTTTCTCCATCGAGCTCGGCACCAGTGAGGAGACTTTTGTTCTCGGCACTTGCAAAGGCCAAGAAGGCTCCGATATATACTCCTCCACCGTCAGTGCCACGACCCATCTTGGCCAACTCTGCCACACCAGTCTCGAGGCACATTGCATCTCGCATCCGGCAGCTCGAATCTGGCAACACCGAGTCTTGGATCGTCTTAGACTCAGCTTTACAAAGACTCAAATATCGGGCCTTTCAGCATTTTGGAATTCTATTTTCAAATCAGCATCTACCAGACTCCCATCGAGTCATTGGCGCGCAGGGTTACCAGTACCGACAAATCATTATACCACGCTGTTGCCACGTTCCTGTGCTGCGTACTATTTGACCCTTAATCCCCACGATATGCCAACTATGTCTATCATAATAGAGAAAGCTGAAGAGGCTTCTAGAGACCAACGACGACCCTCCAGCACGGCGAGCAGAACTTCGTCCGAGAAAATCGAATTCGACAGCCAACATGAGGGCGCTACGGCCGCTGGCGATGTACCGGCATTACCCATCGTACCACCGCCGCCAGATGGTGGTTATGGCTGGGTTTGCGTGTTGTCCTGCGTTATGGTCAATGGTTTCACATGGGGTGTTGTATCAGTTTGTGCTCCCAGTCTGTTTTCTCTCGTGCCGTTGAATTTTGAAATGCAGCTTTCGTGGTCCCAAGGTTGTCTGGTGGTGCTCTGGGATGTCTCTTTTTGACCTGTCCTGTAAACTGTTGGCAATGCCCCTCTAACACCACCCAGTCTTACGGCGTCTACCTTGCGCACTATCTAGCCAATGACCTCTTCCCTTCCGCCACTCCAATTGACTACGCCTTCGTCGGCGGCCTCAACTTCGGCATGGCCATGCTCGTCGCCCCATTCGTCACAATACTCGCAAGAAAGTACACATTCCGGCCCGTCATGATACTTGGCGCACTCCTGCAGATCGCATCGCTCCTCCTCGCGTCCATAGCCTCCAACATCTGGCACCTCTACCTCACCCAGGGCGCCATGCTGGGTGTCGCGGTGGGATTTGCCTATGTGCCTTCCGTAGCGATTCTCAGCCAATGGTTCGAGAAAAAGCGCTCCGTAGCATCCGGCATAGCAGCAGCCGGAAGTGGTGTAGGAGGAATCCTGTACTCCTTCACCACCCAGCCCATGATCGAGAAGCTTGGCTTAACATGGGCGCTGCGCATCACTGGCCTGACATCAGGCACAATGGTCATCATCGCCGCGATCCTGATGCGGAGTCGTAACCACCAAATCCAGCCTCGACAACACGGCTTCGCTACACGCCTGCTCAAGCGCTATGATGTGGGACTCTTGCTCGCATGGTCCTTCGTGTCTCTGCTCGGCTACATCATCCTGCTTTTCAGCTTATCAGACTTCGCGCTCTCCCCCCAAGGTCTCGGCCTCCCCGCCCTCCGCGCAGCAAATATAACAGGTTATGTAAACCTCGGCACAGCCTTAGGCCGCCCCTTGATCGGCCTGCTCTCCGATCGCTTTGGGCGCCTCGAGGTCGCGGGGGGTATGACGGCTACTTGCGCCTTGGCGACTTTCACACTGTGGATTCCGAGCACGCTTGCTGGTGAGGGACTGCTGATTGTGTTTGCCATCATTGCTGGGGCGACGCTGGGTGTGTTCTGGGTTACTATTGGGCCGCTTTGTGCTGAGATCGCAGGACTGGTTGAGTTGCCTAGTTTGTTGAGTTTGGCTTGGTTGGTTATTGTTGTTCCTTGTACTTGTGAGTATTCACCTTCGTGGTCCTCTTCTCGATTCGCATCGCACATTTGGTGTTCTCGTGAGTTTGTCGATATCGATTAATGGAAGTTGGAGAATTGATAAGGTTTGGGATGAGGAAGCAGGGCTGACACACTACACAGTCTCCGAAGTTATCGGCATCAAGCTCCGGATGCCAGGGAGCAAACATCCATTTCTTGGTCCGCAGCTCTTTGCAGGACTAACTTATCTTCTTGCCACGTTCATTATAGCTGAATTGTGGAGAGTGCATCGCAAGACAAAAATCAGTGCGATGAGAGGCAGTGCTGCCAGCACCTCCGCATGATATGAGAAAGTCGTGGTATTGAGGAGAGGTGGCCACGATTATATGAAGCATAATCAGGGAAGGAGCAAGCGCTGAAGGGAGGTGCTGTCATGTCAAAAGTAATTAATCTACGCTTTGAGTAACTAGCCATCGAGGCTCAATTCACAAGCAAGACATTTGATCAGGTGAAATTCGATATCTGAGATGGAAGGCCTGTATCGCGATTACAGCAAAGGCATTTAAATTGTCATAAAGCAGTTTCATATGTATCTCAAAGAGGAAATCTAGACTCGAAAGTCGAGCTGTAATATGCCACCAACGATACAGAAACTCTGATTATCCTCAACATGCTAAGCAAATGATAGTACCACCGAAGAACGCCAGGTACACTGGCTTTGAATATTGCGCTGACACGAGCAAGGTTGTAAGGAACTTTGCCTCTATAATCGTTAGTCACGTACCCCAACTTCAAGAAAAAGGATTACTATACGTTTACATCCACGCGCAATACTCGCCATCGAGGACCCCGAAGAGGTAAGCCTCCATCCGGCTTTGCGAGGTCGAATGGATGTTGAGGTCAAACATCCACTTGATTGGGCCTGGAATGTACCCATTCGAGAGACGGCCACTGGAGGTGGACTCCCGACGGCGCTCATTCTTGGTCTCGGCAGACTGGGTGGTATCCTTGTCGCATAGGACGAGGCCGAGAAGATGCGGCACGCGCTTCTCAAATGTTGAAGTCTGCGCCACGCATCCCCTCAAAGGCAGAGGTGGTTGCGTCTGGAGTGTAGCCATCGCGCTCCGCCTCCTCGTCCTTGCGGCTCTGCTCAGGCCCCACCCACTTGGTCTAGTGGGAGCCGTTGCTCTTGTCCAGCTTCTCGGATACCATCTCCTCGAAGGTGCGTCTGTTGCCGGCTGGCGGAGAAAGAAGTGCCTGGGCCTCGCGCTCCTTCAGACGCCCGTCGCGGCCCTTCAAAACTCTCTTCTTATTGGCCGTATCCATTGCGAGGCACCACTCCTTGCGCACCTTATCATAGGCAGCTCCGGCGGCAGCAACCTCGTCGGACTGGCATGGGTCGATTCCGGCCTTCCTTGCTGCGGCATCCCTCTGGCGCAGGAGAATCTCGGCCTTGATCATCAGGATCTCTTCGATTGGGTGGTTGTTGTAGGACGCGCCACTCATCTTCATGCGCAAGAGAATTCCCAGGCTGGGATTGTCTTCTTGAACTCGGTCTTCGCGGCCTGGCGGAGGCGGTGCTTAAGGGCCTCCTGGCAGGACATCTGCCAAGCACGGTCGATGGCGTCAATGTTGTGCATCATCTTTCTGTATAGCCTGGAAATTATCTGGTTGCGCGTTCCCCTGCGGTATAGGCCGAGGGTTACTAACTTGCTCTTTGGAGCTGGCGCGCCGTTCATCTCGACGTCCTCCCTTGGAGCTCCGGAGCAGTAGCTTGTATGCAACGTAAGAAAACTAGAAGCCATTCACTCAGAGCTGGAGGATGGACCGTTGGTCATCTCCGAGTTGTTCGGTGGACGCTTGAACATATGGCCTGCTAGAAATTTCCACACAGTATAGTGGAACTGCGAGGAACACATACTCCATAACGATGTAGTCCATTGGACCCTCGTGTGTTGCGATCTCCTCAGCAGAGATGGTGACCCTAGAGCTTGTTAGAATACAATATGGAGAGTCTCTGGGAGGTTGAGAAATATGCTTCTCAATGTCGGCCCAGAATTCGACCTCCTGCTCTGCGGTAACCTCCATGGTCACAGTGTTCCAAGGGATATTTTGTGATGTATCTTGTGAAAGTGTGGTTTTAGGTAAGATGGGCTGTATCTGAGTAGAATCGAAAAAGTGCTGTGACTTGTATTGTTAAGTTTTGGTAGAAGACTGGTCGAAATGCCATCGAGGGCGTGTTTAGGGCGCGCCAGTGGGCTGCGAAGTTAGGGTGCCACACGAGCTCTCCTGCTGCCCAGGCCCTGCCTCCCTCTGAGGCGCACTCCAGCAACGTTACCCAGTCAACCTGATGACTCATCCTCTTGGGTAGGCTCTGCCAGGTCGCACACGCTACTCGTTCACAGGTCTGGTCGTGGCGAGAAGACATTGCTGAACGGAAGCAGAATAGTATGGCGCAGGCGGGGCTTGACCTTGTCATATTTGACCGGCACAATCTGGGGATGTCAGCTGTTTAACTACGAGTATGTGGCAAATGACGGCGAGCTATCAGCTTCATATCGGAATCTGGCAAGCTTAAAAGACTTTGACAGCGGAACTTGACATCTCAGAACACACCATTCAGGGCATCAGGCTGACTGACGGTGCCAATTTTCGTGCTTTGCCAAATTGGCCAATGGCAGCAAGCCGTCAACCGCAAAATCTGACACGACCAGAAGCCGACACCAGAAACTAGTTGTTCTAGAACCTGTCATTTGCTTCGCAGCGTCATCGTCGTGTCATCCGCAACGTAATACCGCTGTCATCGCTCACCCACCAACACTTATCGACAGCTCCAGACCGTTCAATATCAACACCTAAGCCCAAGAATCTTCACAACCATCACCATGACAAACACAGCCGGCTTCAATCCACACCAGGGATCCTGCGCCTTCTGCGACATCATAATCGTGTCGCCTCCCTCGCGGGAGCCAGTCGTCGCCCAGGGCCCCCAAGACAAAGCCCACATCGTGCTCAGCACACCCTCCGTCGTCGCCTTCCTACACATCGCTCCAGTCTCCAAAGGCCACCTCCTAGTGATGCCCAGGGCGCATGGTTCCACAATCGGGGATGTCAAGGCTGAGGAGGCAGCGGTGCTGGGTTTCTGGTTGCCGATTATAAGTCGCGGCGTGATGAAGGGGGTGTTTGGCGATGAGCATACCAAGCACAGTTGGAATATTGTGCAGGCCAATGGTATATGGCCCTGACAAAGCCTTTCTCTTCTGTTTTCTGCCAAGAGGAGCCGCCGTTGAAGGAGTTATGTTATATGGTCGTGAAGATCCTCCTACTAATCTCGAAACCATGGTGTAGGCGACGAAGCCGGTCAAACAGTCAAGCACACTCATTTCCACATCATACCACGCCCGGCATTCAAGACGCGCGACCCAACGGACCTGGTGAATGCGGAGACGCGGAATTTGGAGGTCGTGAAGGGCATGCATGAGAAGATGGACGAGGCGCATGCGTGGACGTTGCATGCGGATATTAGGGCGGGGATTAGGGCGGAGGTGGATAAGTTGAGGATGACTGGGGAGATTGTGGATGGGGGGTTTTGTTGGGAGTATTGGGGGAATGTGGAGGCGAGGGGGTTGAAGATGTAGAGAGAGTTTATACCAGATAGACATGATGCGGATACATTTATTGTCCCGTACTTTTATAACATGGCGCGCCACCGCAAGGCAGTAGGCCCATGAATAGGCCCACATGACCCTTGAGCAAGTTCCAGCTTGGCACTGCCAGGAATGGACGTCGGAGTGTCGGGACTGCAGGCAGTGGAGGCACTTCTGAACAAAGTGACAGGGCGATTAAAGTAGCAACAAGAGCATGCAAAAATCCAATAAACAGTGTAGACGCAAATCATAACCATCGCATCGGGAGGTACATGAGGATGACCTATTCTTATCGACTACCCACTAGTTACTTGGTGGTGTCATGCCTCCACGTGAAGAAGCGGGGTTAGAAACAGATTTCATTCTGGGAAGTCTATTCTAGATCGGCTATACTCACCTACAGATCGGTGGCAGTATGTCAATCAACTCGTATCGCTCAAACGCATCCCCTCGCTCAATCGCTCATACACAAACCACAGCAACCTAATGCCACGAGATGCTGGACATTGTTAGCCGGACTTCACCATATCGCAAATTGAAGGACTTACTAAAGCATGATACCCGCACCAGTCGCCATCGCAACAAACATCTTGAGTGCCTTGGCAGTCTCCTCGGCCTTATTCTCCCCCGTCTCCAACAACTCCGGGATAACAGCCACAGTCCCGACAAACAAGAATGTTCCAGCAGTGAATGGCAACAATAGATCACCCCACCCCAAGCTTGTTCCCCAAATGCCGTTATACATCCCACCTGCTCCGTCTCCATCGCTCGACTTGCCACCGAGCTCCTGCACAGCGATGCCGATACACGTGCCCAGCAGTGCTCCCAGCGCTGTAACGAACTGCGCACCCATAGCCTGCCTCTTACTAAATCCGGACTGGATAAGCAGAGCGAAATCACCAACCTCGTGCGGGATCTCATGGAAGAAGACAGCGACAGTTGTAGTTGCGCCAATGGTAGGGGAAGCGTAGAAAGACGACGCCATGGCGAGGCCATCTGTGATGTTGTGTGTGAAGTCTGCGATGAGGTTCAGGTATCCGGCTAGCTTGACGGATTGGTTGATCTCTTTGGTTTGAGCCGCGACGGTCGCGAGTTCTTTGGAGATGACTTTGTTTGCCTCAACTACGACCTTGGCGTCTTTGCGGTGCTGGACGGTGCCATCGAGCTTCTCGCTGGAGGTTGTGGTTGCGGAGTCGAGAGCAGGTGTCTCGTGCTGGTGTTCATGGGTATGGCTGTGAGAGCCATGGTCGTGTGAATGTCCAGCTCCTCCGGTAGCGATGCGCAGCCCCTTGTCCATGGCTACGAATGTCACGAAGCCAACTAATATCGCGACACCAAGCAGCAGGTTCCTGTTTGGCTCTACGAGCACGAATCTAGCATTCTCGCCATGTCCCTCGCCTAAGAAGATCTCTGGGAGCAGGTGGAACAAGGTGTCTCCTAGTAATCCACCGACAGCGAATGCCACCATAACGGACAGGCTGTTTGGGTCGACGTTCGGGGGGCAAAGGGCGAGAAGGAAGTTTGGTGGGCCGGATATGTAGAGGGTTGCGAGGAGTGCGTTGACGGCTGGAGAGCCGGGGAAGAGAGTGGAGAAGATGCGAGACATCGTTGTGCTGTGTGGTGGATGGATTGCATTTCTGTAAGCGTTGAGGTCTTTTACAATTGGGCATTCCTGAGGTCCAACTAGTCAGCCCCCATCTCTTGAAATCTCAGCGCATCGTCGAGCGGCGATGCGGATGAAACAGTGCATACCTGAAGCTTGTCCTCGAACTCCGCCATACTCATGTCCTCAATCGAGGCCGCAGCCTTATACTCAACTGGCGCATGGTGAGAGTGCGCAGTAACGCCGACCAGCAATAATGCTGCTACCACAAACACCACTCCGGTAGCTCTGCGAGATATCAGAGCCATATTTGCGAATAAGACTGTGTTCGAAGATTGGTGCTTTAACACGTACGACGTCGCGGACCTTTGGAATAAGGGAAACGTGACGTTTGACGCGCTTAGATAAGCGCAATCTGGCGGACAGGGGTAAACTCCAGGATGACGCCGGCTGGAAACGTCAAGATCTCCCCTTTTCTTCTCTCCCTAGAATTCAAGCACTTCATAGCACAATTGATTTCTGAAAATTGAAAGGCAAGTTGGGTGAAAAAGCACTACTAGATGCCCCCAAAAAATATCTTTGTTACCCTCCCGAAACGCCGAAAGGACAACTGCCACTATTATAGGCCAAGTTTCTCGAAGCGAGCATGGTTGATGCCTCATTCCCAAGACCAAGTCATCCTCTTCTAAGTCCTGACTCTTGTTATTTGCTTTGAAATGGGTCTGCTTTGCGTCACACTTATTATTGCTAACCTCATTATCCAATTCCTGCCTTCAATACCCACAGCTTTCTGTGTCCCCTTAGTCCATTTCAACGAATCCGTTCTCTCGACGGCATGTGGGATGCGGAGCATTAGGCATGGCTCTGACGCCAAATCCAGCTCCCGCAGACTATAAGTTGAGCCCCACATAGCCATTTCCGTTTACGAAGCAAGACGAAAAATCCCACAGCGAGAGAACCAGAAATGGCAGGGTTGAATATTTGCTCAAAAGTCTTCAATCCCGACTGAGTGATGTTCGGTACCGCAGCACCGAGGTGCTCAAGCTGGTCTCGTCTTTAACGACGAGATTCATCCTCAGGCAAAGCTGGTCCTTGGAAAGGTCTTTCGTGCTCGGCCGGATCCATTCTCGTTCGCGGTGCTAAATGGCTGTCGCATTCAGCATCATACTCGTAAGTCGGAGGTGCATTCTCCGTATCCACATAAAGCGGCAACAACGGTGCTTCCTTCATGGTTGCTACGAATGCCGGTCCAAGAGATGAAGCATTGGCGAAGCCATGCAGAGAAAGAACAATGGCGTGGTCGCTGGTGTCGCGCTACGAGACTGTGAAGTCTAAATCCTCGTCGCCTGACACCAGCTATGGCGTCATTGTCCAATCTGACGAGCTACTCGTTCATTTGATGAGCTCTTTAATCTTCATGTGCATATGAAGATGCGTTTCATAACTCAGCGCAAGTCTTGTGTTACTTGTGACTTGATGTTGATTGGACTGTGGTAAAAATGGTATGTATGGCAGCTATATCTAAGAATTTTACGCCTGCTAAATTGTTTCCTCCACGTAATCTTAAATGGCACTGATGGCATCTACTTTCTCGAATGTTGATATCTTGGACGCCAAACGTCATGCAAAGACGCATCTATCCAATCTCCAACTTACCTTCACATCGCCTCCCCAGGACTCTTCTCCCTCCCCGGCCCAACCACCGGTCCCGGTCCACCACCCTGCATCAAATACTCTCTCGGCACCTTCGGCACCCTGGGGCTCTTAGGCACCTGGGGGTGCTGGTGTTGATGCAAACCTCTAACCACATCCCTACTCCTCTCACTCTCCCTACTTCCCCCCCTTGGCAACCTCCTCATCTCGCTCCTCGCCCCATGAGCAACCTGCCGTGGGCCATCATTAAAGAAGCCCCCATCACTTTCATGACCACGGTCTCCACCGCCAAATCCACCAGCACTTCGTCCTTCATCACTATCCGAGAACACATCCTGCGCATATTCATCATCACTCATGAAGTCCGGCGGGTAGTGACTAGGCGCGCTCGGCCCCGTGACGGAACGCGCATGCATACTTGGTCTACTCACCCCCAAATGATCAGGATGCTGAATCGGCATCTGAAAAGCGCCAGGATTCATAGCGTTGAATCCCTGCGGTAGTCGTAGATCCGCAAAGCCATTCTGAAAGTTCGCCGAGCTCCCCTGTCTCCCCATCGATTGTGCCAGGATAGGCAGTGTCTGCTCCTCATACAGCTCCGCACCGCCTTCAAAGTCGCTTCCAAACTCAGTGATTGTCCTCGAGCTGCGACCGTCGCTGACCGGACTCGTCAGGGTGTCTTCGAAGAAATCGTCTAGGCTGTCGAGCTTGGAGACGAGGTCGCCGATGTGGCTGTTTTGTCCCATGCCAATGTCGTCGCTCATCATGGTATCTGTTCTCTCGAAGCCTTGCATGGGGTATTGCCCAAAGTACTCGTACTGGAAGTCGTCGACGTGGAACTCTACACCTGATGTCTCGACTTCCTCTAGGTCTAGTGTTTGGTCATTTTGGCACATGTAGAAGGCTGCGTGCACATTGGCTCTTGTGGTTTCGGCGTGACGGGCTGGCATGGGTATCGACCATCCAGAGTCCTCGGGAATACCGAAGAGTGATGCCGTGCGCTCATACTCTTTGCGGATGATCTTTGATGTGCGACCGCCGAACATGGACATGCGGAGGTGTTGGTCGTCGTTGGATGTACCAGTCATGGTCATCACTCTATCCAAAACCTCAAGAGCTTGCGTACAGTACTCCGTCTGCAACAGGCGCAACAGCGGCGAGATCATATCAGATCCATGGGCGGCGATCTCTGGCTGTCGCATATCGACTTCAGGAATGATAACACACAGAATCGTCACAGTCTGTTTCTTGAACCAGGGAATGCTGTTTGTGAGGAAACCCATCAAGAACTTAAGCGTCTGAAAATCCCAGTCAGGGAAGAAGTTGTCTCGCAAAGCGGCGACAAGCTGTGCCAGCAAGTCTGCGCCACTCCGGTATCTCGACGCAGCAAATGCTGAGAGAATGTTAGCGATAGCATCACGCGCTTGTCCATCAGCAACAGCCGCAAGCATCTTGGCAGTCTCGATGATGTCCGCATCAAGCGGATCCTTTTCCAGTGCTTGCAAGAACGAAGGGAAGTTCGCCAGCACAGCAAACAAGAGTCTACTATCGTTCCCAACCAGGCCTCCGCTGGGGATCTGAACAAGCTTATTAATGGTATGCAACGTCTGGTCCAGACAAGTCGAAGACCTCAGTCCCTTGTACACCAACGGCTGGAGACCCTCTAACGTGCCCTCCCACTTTGGTGGCTGGCCCTCCAGCAGCAGCTGTACCACCGTTGGGCTGCCCAGGTCAAGCTTCAGCAACAGCTCATCCAACATGCCCAAGGACTCCAAGAACTCCAGCTCATTGACAGTATCCAGACATGCGCAAGCAGTCCAGAACAGCTGCGGAAACGTCACAAGATGCTGCGCTTCAAGCTTACTGATGAGCGTCTTAAGCGTAGTAAGAACCTCCATCGAGAAAGTCTGCACATCCTCATCATCACTCGCAATAGTATTGCTCAGCCTCGCCAGCATGTCACCCAGCATGGCCTGATCAAGCGAGGTGAGCACACATCTGAAGATCTGGAAGGACCTGCATGCCAAATGTCTCACAGGGCAAGACGTCGCCCAAGTCAGAGACAGCTTGCCCCAATTCTCCTTGATCCCAGGGTAAGTGAGCTCAAACGTGCTGACAACTTGCGTAGCCAAACTCTCCATGGCAGCTGGTACTTTGTTGTCTCTATCATCGATCTTGCCAGAGCTGTCTTCGTATGCCCAGACGATACTCGGATCGTGTCGCCGTATGGACTCAATCAGATCCTCAATCTGCGCCTTGTTGGGCAATCTCTCGTCATCGTCGTCAAGGCGTGATATGACGAGCTCATGGATAAGATGAATGAGCATCTCCCTCGCCTGCTCTTGCACCAGTGGCGTGTAGTGATCCCAGAGCACAGTCACAACCTGCAACAACAGCGGTACATGATCCGCCAGGAGATGAACTGGCGACACCATCAAGTCCACAAGCAGGATCAACGACAGTTGGCCCAACGAGAAAGCAGCCTGTTTCGTACCCACCGGCAGCGCCTCAGACAACTCCGCCACATACGGCATAGAACTAGTATCTGGCGGAATAGGTAACGGCTTCTTCTCATGCGGAATCATGGCCTTCGGGTTGATCTGCTGGATGAAGAACTCCACGACCAGAGTACCAGCCGGTGTGCTGGACATGAAGACTACAATCTGCTTGGCGTACTCGACGAAGTTCTGCTCCCGGCGGTCGAGACATAGGTGCATGATGAAATCTAGCACCAGCTGCACGTTCCCGCCATGCGGACCAGTTGCCAAAGCTTGCCAGAGAGCCTGGACTTCATTGTGTAGTGCTGTGCTGGACTTGATGGTTATCTCGAAAAGATTGGCGAGGAGGACGTAGGACTGTGCTGTTGGCCCGCCATTGGGATCAAGCTGTAGCTCGATAGTCTGGATCCATGGCAGGATGGAAGCAACCATGTTTTGCTGGGCCATCGGCTTCAGCGTCTTAAAGTAGACAGTGAACTCCGAGAATATGAAGAACGCAGCCTCAGAGTGCTGCTTAGCCAGCCTCTTCGATATCTCAAACTGCGCAAGCTTGTAAACAGCCTTCGTCTTATCAGAGATGCTGATGTCGAAGTCCTGGATCTTCGAGTTGCGCTCGAGACGATCTTCTAGCGTTCTCAACAGAGCAGCTGACTTTGATCTGATGTCGCTGAGATCACTACCAAGCATATACAATCCGATCCCCAGTACTCTCCAAAATGGTACAGGATAATCCGCATGCTCCAACAGGATCTGGGTGACGACCTCAAAGTAGCTTTGCAATGCTTTTGACTGCTCAGCAGTGTAGCACTTGAAAATCGAGTTTTCCAGCAGGTATGGATACTCCTTATTATGCGTGATGAGATATATGAGTGCCCGGCGTCCGATGACGTGCATCCTATCACTTTCAGTGTTAAAAATAGTGTCAATCCATAGTAGCATCCTCCTGATGTCAAACTGCAGATTGGCTCGGCTCACGGTCGTTACGGAGATAGGTCCAGCACACAACGCAGCCATGGCACTCAGCGCTGCAGTTCTAAGGTTGTTCTTCTCCTTCTCCATTGCGGCGTTGAAGATAGGTCGCTCGCCGACGGTTTGCTGTTGGATCATGGTGAGTCGCATGCTGTCTTCTCTCTTTTGGATCTCAGCTTGATTAGGCGAGTAACCGCACCAATCCTCCATAAGCGCAAAGCTCGACTTGCGCATCTCAAACGTCATCCACCGTGATGGATCACTCGTCCTATTGATGCCTTCAAACAGCTCCTCCATGAAGCCACAGTAATGCCTCCTCAGCTTCTGAAACTCCCAATCCGTCTGAATCTCGCCGTCCATCAAGAACAGCTTGAGATCCTTGGCATACGTAACAAGGTTGTTCAATATCCAATCATCCGCATAAACACTCTTCTCCCTCAAAAAGTGCGCCGTCAACTTATACACCTGCGTAACCTCCGTTCTCAACGTATCCATCTTCTTATTCCTCCTCGGACTACTCGCACTCCTCTGATGTATTCTCGCCCGCGCATCTTCATTACACCTGGTCACCGCGTCCTGTAGCTCATCTAACAGCGTCTTATAAATATTCAAGTTGATAGACCCAAGCGCAATCACCACCGCATCTCTCACAAGCGGGTGACCAACCGATAGCAGCGGAAGTACATACTTAAACAGCGTCCTCGCAGAATTAATTTTCTGCTGCGTCAGCGCCGCCGTCTTGCTCCCCTTCCTCAAATGCTCTTTAAACTCCGCCGCCGGCTGCAGCTGCGCACCCATATTCGTCAGCGTCGTACATGCAACAATAAGATACAACTTCCACTGCTCCACCATGACCTCCGGCGGTGTTGTCGAAGCCCTGTACCCTATCCTCGACCCACTAACTTCATACTGATGATGCGCCGTCCTCGTCTCCGACAGCGCCGCAACACCTTTATACATCTGCAATATCCGATTACAAATCAACTCCCTCGCCAGCGTCACCACAACCGGACATCTCTCATAACTGATCCGCATCAGATTCGGAAACACCTTGAACCACAACGTAGTATCATAAGACACATCACTGCTACACAACTCAATGAGTGCGCTTTGCGAATTACCCTTCATGCCGCGCTGAAGCCTGCTTCGCTCGGCGACAGAGAGGTTCTCGTCGTTGAAGGACATCACTTTCATGGAGTCGCCTTCGAGTATTTGGATCAGCCGGATGTTGTCCTGTCCTAGGGCGGCGTCGAACTCGGTGATGAGGCGGAGGACGGTGATGGCGAATGTTCGGACGCTGCGGGACTGGGAACACAGGAAGAAGAGGCCGTGGGACTCGACTTCCTCGACGTGTGCCCAGATTCCGGATGTATCGAGGGCAGCGGATCTCTTGTCTGCGCTGCCATCTTCTGTGCTCGTGGCAGCGGCGTCTTTTGCTCTTTGTTTGAGCTCTTCGATCCAGATGTGCAGAAGCTCGACATATAGCTTCAGGGTGTTCTCGACATGCGTCGGCCCTAGCATGCCACCATCAGACATTGTAGAGTACTTGTCATCGAACGAGAAAATAAATCTCGCAAAGCCAATCGTCACCTGTTGAGCATGGGACTGCCTAGCAATCGACTTAATAGACTGTGCCGACGACTCAGCAATACGATGTTGAACATGAGCTGTGCCTGTACACAGCAGATTGATCAAGGAGTTAAACGGTATATCGGCGGAGAGACACCTCGGCAGTGCTTGCACAGCGACATGCAGCAGCTCATAATAGCTATGCTTCTGCTCAACCGGCGAAAGGATATCATCTCTCCTAAAAGTGAAAGTCTCAGTAATCGGCGTCTTTGGCATCGGCGGATTAAACTTCTCATCCAACACGGCTTGGCCGCCAAACGTCTCATCACAAACGATGGTGATCTTGCCCAGAACCTCGCAGAAGCGCTTATAGTAATCCCTCGAAACATCATTAAGCTTCGAGGTTGAGACTGGGAGCGAGAATCTATCTCCGGTTTGCATTCGTGGCAAACCAGGTCTCGATCTCGGCCCTGCCAAGATCGGAGAAATTGGCAGTCTCTCAGATTGAGGATTTGAACTGTACTTTTGTGGAAATGGTGGTCTGCCGGCATCGCCTTTCTCAAGATCTGCCATGATGGCAAGGAAAGCTCGGATACCGATGACCATCTTTTCTGGCTCCAGCTGGTCGACTCGAACTGAATGAACATCTCTACCATGTGCGAAGAGCTCCGAGTTTATCAGTGGAAAGACGATTTTACTGAAGCAGAATTCCTGGTGCTTAAAGCCTATTATGCGTATAACCTCGGTCAGCGGATCCACGATCGACGGATCCATGGTGTGTGTTCTCTTGCCGCCTGGTATTAGAAGTTTTAAAATATCTTCGAGCTTGCGGAAGGTCGCGGCCGGAGAGTCGTTGTTACATCTGTAAAGGTAGGTCCATAGTAATCTGGAGATGACTTCGAGACAGCTAGCCCGTGTCAAGCGGTCTTTCAGTTTAGACCCGCAGGACATAACGAGTTGTAGCCATTGTCCGGCAAAAGATTCTTGAGGCGAGGCGCAAAGGAGGGTTGCTGTGGCAGGAAACGCAACTGGCCAGTGACCTGGCTTAGCCATCATGGAGGACAGCCTATGTCCAGTGATCTTCAGAAACTCCGTCCATTTCGACGTGTTAAGCTGTGTATTTGCTGTGGCTGCGATCGGTAGCAACAAAGTGTCCAGAATCTGGCAGCACGCATACTTAATCCTGCGACCATGGGATTTCGCAAAGAACCGGCTCAGCAGGATCAAGAAGTCACAAGAGCGATCCCAGTCCTCTGCCGGATGCAACTTAATACGCAAATGTTTCATCCCCCCCAGCACCAGCTCCGTCCTCCCCTCCAATTCTCGACTCGCCGGCGTCCGCCCGTCAAACTCCGCCTCTGACTTCTCCAAATCGCCAATAAATCTCGCCGCCACGCTTTGAAAATTGATATCACTCATCACCCCGAGCAACTGGCTAAACAAATGCCAATTCGCCATCTTCAAAGGACTCGAAGCCAACGCATCCGGATCAGCGATTTTCAGCTGACTGAATATGATACCCTCAAGTTTCTCCTCCATCTCCGGTGTGATGCGCGCGAGCGTGCTTTGCCCGATGACCTCGGTTAGGACGCGGCAGAGTATGTATATAGAGACAGTCGACCGGCGTTCTGCTTGAGCTACATTCGTCTGCATGGCTCCTAGGGATGTGTTTGAAAATGGCTGTGTATTTGATGCTTCAAAGCCGTTCATGGGCTCGGTGTTTCGTCTTGGCAGTTGTCCGTAGGGAGGCCCCATGTTGCGGTATTGTTGTAGCTCGTGTCGGGCTGCACCGGCTGCATCACTCTTCTTCTTCCTCCATAGCATCAGGGAGTCAATGAGCAGCTTAGGTTTCGGAGCTGCGATATGTCCCAGCGCGGATATCAACTGGTCGAAGTTCGAGTCTACGCCTTTGCCGCATATTCGCTCAATATGTGGTTCTGGGTCGAAGGGTATGGTGATGCATTGGCTGATTTTTTCGTCTGCCTGGGCGATAAAGGAGGTGAAGAGGACGTGGAGGGCATATTCGCCAACCGGTTTAGGCTCATCTTTGTAATGGTGCCGTGCTTGCGATTGCTGCCGAGAGTGCGAATGATGGCGAGAGTGATCCCTCTTTCGCATTCCACTGTTGCTATGCATTCTCTCCATTCTGTGTGGCGCTATGTTGTTCCCTCCTGTTCCCTCCTGCGAGGGCCGTCCATCCGGCTTCAGCGTCGCTGCTGTATCAAAAGTTGATCCAAAAGAGGTATTCGAGGTATTCAGACTTGCATTGCTCGCCAAAGCAGCAGCAGAGATATCGTTCTTAGCCATCGCGGTCGCATCGCTCATCGATGCACCCGCAGCGGCGATAATAGCAGGGCTCAAGGGCTGATCATGGCTGCCGTTCCGTGAGTGCTGGTAACCATTAACAATGGACGTTTGTCGATGATGCCCGTATTCGTGTGGTGGCATTCTCTGCCAGATCTTGGATGCAGTCTTCACTTGGAACCTCCCAAGGTCGAATATGTCGGTCGGGGAAGCATTGATCCAGCAGTTTACCCCTGCACAACCCCGAATTGTGCTTATGTAAAAATATTTGCCCCACGCGGTCCGTCCCTTGGCTGCAACTCTAAAAAGACTCCTGAATTGAGCTTAAGCAAGGGAGCAGTTTAACTACTAGTCAGGGAGTCGCGCTTTATTTTCCTTGACTAATGTGACTTGTAGCCAGGAGCTATAGACTGAAGAGCAGAATACACTGGAGTTCTGGACCCGTCCAGTTTAAAATTTTACCATGTTTTCAAATATAGAAAATAGCAATTCGATTGGAATCCTCTGGGAACCCAAACAACAATTAACTTTTATTTAATTATCTGTATACTAACATGCTATCGGCCCAGCATCCCACACATTACTTCGCCGGAGGCTGTGTAGCTGAGCCGTGGCTCAGCAACATTGACACCTGGCTCGTCTTTTCACAGTTTCAATTTCAATAAGATGCATCAACATTTGATACAGAGACCACAATTCTGGCAGATTTATGACAAAGCGATTACAGTAACATCTGGTTAGGGAATCTGGGATAGCGGAAAATCCGCGATATGGGAATATATTTTTGAGAACCAATTGGTTTTATGGCAAATCACCAATATTGGGAATTTTTCCCTTCAATTCAGCTCCAAACCATTGTCTTACAGCCAATCTTCTTTCATTAAGGGAATATCTGGCTTAAAATAACTCATTTTGCGTCCATGCACACATAGTTGGGAGACACCATACCCGATTAGGCAATGATGTTGGCTGATTTTGGCTTATGTAAGGTCTCTTTACCAGAATATTCGCGTTCAGATAATATGATTTTGGTTCCTGATTGCATTCCCTTAACGGGATCTTAGTATCTTACTGTACATGGGCAAATGTCGATATACTGACTAAAAGTGGTGGTGTTTTAAAAGTGCCGCAGCTAGGGTTACTTGTCGTTTTCTGAAGATGGAAGCTTAAACCTTCTCGAGGTTCGAGTCCACACAACTTTAAAATAATTATAATTTTGCATAACTTATCCTGTTTTTAACATCACTCGATTTTTTGGGAAGGAAAACCCAATTCCTCATTTAAGTTTGGACCTCAGCTCTGCGCCCACATTTCACGGTTTTCATACTGTCAACCGTATCTGATTTCTCTTCGCAGAAAGATGAAGGCGTAAGATGATTAGAATCCTATCATGGCTGTCAGCGTGCTGAGCATGCCTATCTAGACGACGCAACAGAGAGCGCTATAAAACGCCAGAACGCCTTTAATGCAGCAATTTCCAACTACCCATCTTCCACTTCCGTGCCTGGCTTCATCACCTTCTATTCCTCGACAACCAACCCTAACATTCAATAAGATTCGGAATCGCAGGCCCGACGCCTTTGAGTAATACGATAGTGTTACCGCTGACCAAGCTCGCTCCGACCTTTTCGCTGAACTCCAATAGCCTTCCACCTTCGACGTGAAATACACGTAACCTCTGTCTCTCGTCGTCATTTTGGTTGTTCACGTTTTCGATTTGCAATTTTCGTGCGGCCTCGTCAAGGACGCGTCCCACAGCCCAATCTTTGCTGAAAAAGAATTGTCCCTTAGAGAATTTCGACGTGGTTGTGGCTGCTTCCGCTTCAACGAAGAGATAAACCCTCTTTTCCATGGGAAGTTTCTCATCACCCTTCGCCGTTTTCTTTAGCTCATTCACCGCCTTCATCCTGGCTGTCGCAGAGCTAGGTTTCGATTTCGGCAGAACCCTTTCTCCCATCTTGGTTGTGTTTTTTTCTAGCTCGGATTTTTTCTCTTTCCCCCATAACCGCAGCCGCGACAGTGCAGAAGCAGTCTTGGCCTGGGCCTGATTGGCAGCGATGCGGGAGGATGATAAGCCGAGCGGTACCAAGTTCTTGCAGTCGTGATCTTCTTTTAAGCGGTGGTTAAGACAATACGTCCTCCTACACGTCTCGCACACAACGCCTGGGTTGCGGCCCATTTGTGAGGTTACGACCTTACATTTCAGCCCAGTGCAGGGCATCAGCGTTTCTTGTGCTCCCAATCCTCCTCCGTTCCCGCTCCCTAGTGTGCTTGAGGAGGCATTCTGGGCCGCCGCTCTCTTCCGCGCCCATTCTCCTGCCTTAGGACACTTGTGAGCGGTCTCGCTCCGGTGGTCGAGACAGAATGTGCCGTGGCACGAATCGCATTTGAAAGGCAGGAAATCGAGCTGGTTGCAGTAGGAGTCCTGGCAGTGGGAGCCTATGAGCGTTGTGTCAGACGCGTCTGCAGAAAGAGGCGGAATCCTCGTCGCTGTCGAAAAGGCCATGATTGTTGATATCGAGGCCGTTGTTAGGATGTGGTTGTGGTGTTAATCTTCGTGTATTCGCAAGACTAAGGCTGAGGGCGACTTGTGCGTTGTACTCGTAGCTTGTTTAAGCTTTCGTGACTTTTTGAGCAATTAATATTCGCGAGATAAACAAGAGAAACAGAAAACAAAGCAATAAGTAGAAGTATAAACAAACTAGGAGGCGATAAACTAGCTCCCAAGGTGTTGCTTACGGATGTGTTCGCGAACCCTCGGTCACAGCCGCGTCATCAGCCTTGGCACCCAATTGAGCTTAGCGGCTAATCTTAGTGCAAGGCTGCACAAAACCACCAATCGATCTTTAAGCTAACCGGGATTTAGTGTGGCGGAGCAGGAAGCTCGTCGCCACTTCGATATCAACGACCATCTCACAACTTATTAACAAGCTATTATGGGACAGGTCTTCGCAAATCTAAAACCACATGGTGAGGAAAGTGAGCTAATAGATGATTAGAGGAGTAAGATCTTGTATATAGATTCGATTCCGTCTATTCTACATCCAGCTATCCACTCTGGATTTCCTACCCGTACTACTGTACACTTAATCATACAAGCCGCAACGCCGGCTACCTCTAATGCTGACCCGAACGCCAATACCCGTATCCTATGCTCCAATATATGCGAGAAGATTCTGTCCCAACGTAGTATCATACAAGCGTTTCTCTCCTCTTTCGCCCTCTCCACTCACCACACAATCCCAGAGCTGTCTAAGAGAAGAAATACTGCGAGTCCTTAAGCCTGCTCACATCAAACGAACCCTTCTCCGGCACCTCCGGAAACGACAACGGCAACCAAACCCACATGTTCCTCGTTCCCGTCCCTCCCTTCTTCTTCCCCACAGCCGCCTCAAACGTCGTGCGTCCAGCACTACTGAGGCCCTTCACAGCAATAGTCTCAGCAATAGTCTCCCCATCATCATGCTCGTCGTGCTCGTCGTGCCCTTCTTCCTCCTCGTTCTCACGCTCATGGTACTCATCCTGCCTATCAAGGCACTCGCGATCCTCCTCCGTCAAATCCTCTGTGGAGATGCCAGCCTTGGTGGATGCGGTGTAAGCGGGCTTATTCTTTTTGACACCCTCGACGTCTCCGAGTCCCGGGAGCCCTTCTGCACCGTCCATTACGGACGTCTGCGCTTTACCCTGCATCTCCTCGTATATGCTGATCGGAGTCACCATTTCCGTACCCCTCCCAACCTCCTCAGGATCATTAGACCTAAGCAGCCTCATACGGAGGCGTTCGAGGAGCGCTTCAGTGATCTGCTGTCTGCGGTAAGACTCTCCCTTTCTGCCGCCAGCGCCGGCCAGGAGTGCTTTATACTCATTCTTGATGTCCCCGTTCCTGACCTTGCGTCTCCACTCTGCGACTTTCTGCGCAAACTCCGAGTCCGGCAATATAGTAGCGAGATAAATACTATCCTTGTGCCTAGCCTCAAACTCGGACTTGAGTCTTCCCACCACGTCTTCAGAATGCATCTGGATGAAGGCATCTCTAAGCACCATATTCATCTTATCCACGTCCGCCGCGTGGGTCCAGAAGGAGTCGTGGACCGCAGCGAAAGTGAGGCCTAGCTCATCACATTTGATGGCTGAGAGCATCATGTGTGTGGCGTCGAGGGAGTGGATGAAGTTTGGCGGGAAGCCTTGGAGCTGCTTGCGCTTCGATACTGGGTCTGAGCGATGCGGCTCAGAGATGGACAGTTTTTGCAGGTTGGTTTTGATAAGACGCGATTTGGTGGTGCGGTAGGGTTGCACAATCGGCATGCGCAAGGGCGTGGTCCAGACAACGCTGGAGCGGAACTGAAAGTGCTCTTCCGGATCCCTACCCTGCGCATCGTATTTGTTACCAATCTCCCTCCGCTTCATATTCATCGCCTTCGGCTGCCGTAACATCCGATCCATATTATCCAACTGCTCCGGCGTCAAACTCGTCGTAATCCTGCTCGCGCACTCGCCAAGCCAATACTGGATATCATGCGCGCCCTTAAACATACTTCCCAGCGCCGCAAAGATTCTATGCGCTACATAAGCAGAGAGCGTCGAGGCGTTGAAGGTGTCGGAAGTAGGGATATCTGGGTACGCGGCGATAAGCTGCTTCTTGACTTGCTGCGTGGCGCCGATGAATGTCACGCCGTAGACGTTGGTCATGACGGTTTGCTTTACGACTTTACGGGTGATTTTTCCGTTTAGCCATTTTGCGCAGGGGTCGCCGTTTTGGAGGTCCTTCGCGATATCGGCTTTGACGAGGTCGGCGACGGCGGAATAAACATCGGCGGGTCTGTCGCCTGGCTCCAAGTTGACTTGGGCGGCTCCCCATGCGTCACCACCGAGTGCGGCGTAGTGCTGGAGGCCGTTACAGGTTCCGTCTTGGTGCACTGGGAGGTTGGAGACGAAAGCCTCTGGGTTGCCGGTTTCAAAAGCAGCCACTAACTCGTCGCAGGCGGCCAGACATTGCCATGGGTCTTCGGCTTTGAGCCACCATCTCTTGCCGTTGAGGGGGTTAGTGGCGGAGTCGCGGATGTCGTCCATGTGGTCGATGGCATACTGCTCACGTTCACTCAAGGAAGCCTTGTCGAAACCGTGGACGTTGGCAAGATGGACCCTCAGCCACTTAAGACCCGTAGCGCCGAGCTCCTTGCCGACACCGAACTTGAGCAGGCCACGGCAGTGGTCGGCGCCCATGTGGTTGAGGTAGGGTGGAATAGGATATGCTCTGCCTCGGAAATCGACGTTGTGCGGGAAGTAGAACTTCTCATCTCTGAAAGCTCTGGCGATCTCGAGCTGGAAGTTCATGAAGCAACGGATTGAGTGCATAGAAGACTTGGCGTTCTCAATAGCCTTGAGGTTTCTCAACCAGCGTCTACGCTCAGACGGATCCTGAGTAGTCTGTGGCTCAGGTGGTGCCTCGAGGATTGGAGAGTCTGGTGGGAAGTCGGCAATGGCTTTTCCCGAGTTCCATGCCTCTAGCATGGTGTCGTAGACTGCACGGTTAATTTGCCATGGTGTCTTCCCGAGGACTTCAAGACCCTTGAAGATCTGTTCCATGTCACCCTTCTCGATGGCAGCTTCCTGGTAGTAGCGCTGAAACTTATCTCCATTCTTGATACGGACGACCTTGGCAGGCTGGGTGATGAAACCACCCTTGTTGAACTTGGACCACGGCTCGGGTGGAACAAGCATAGGCAGGTGCTTTGCGAGCAGACTGTGAACTGGCTCGCGCTGCAATGCCTTGACCAGTGCTGGATTGGCAAGGATGATACCAGTCTTCTTGCCAATTCTGAACTGGTTGGTGTGCGAGAATGCAGGCTGGATCTGAGTAATGTACTCGCCAGTCTGGGAGTTCTGCGCGCTCACTGGTACCTTGGCAGACTCAAAGAGTGCCGAGAGGAGGTACGAGCCGACCTTTGCTCTGATGGTTGCAGACCACTCATGATCCTGCTTGACCACATTGTCGTTCTTGATGATGCCAGCCAACGACTCGGTTACTTGGCGACGGGTGTACTGGTTCTTCATGATACCTGCCAATCCAAGGCCGCCCTTGCTAGCCTTCTTAGTAAACTCGGCGAATCCCTTATCACCCATGTTCTTGCGCAGCATCTCCGTAATTCCCTCATCCTCAACAGCCTTCGCAACATTCATAACCAGCTGCGCCATCGGCACACCCTTATCAACACCATAACTGGTCAGAATCTGCATAGCGCTGAGGATCGTGACAGCAGCCAGCTTCTCCGGGGTGAGATATCTCAAGAATGGTCCGTACTGACATCTCTCGACATCCAAAGCATTCTTCTGCGTTGATGGCTTCGCCTCAGCTTCATCGACTGCCTTCATCTCCTGGGCAATCTTGGTCTCGAGCGCCTCCTGCCATCTCCACATCCTTGCACCTAAGGACTTGGTCTGCAGTGAAGTGTCCAGACCCATCTTGGAGAGATTGACGCTCTCCTCGCGCCATCTGTCTATGGCAGATGTAGTAGCGTCCTCCTCAACCTTGGCCTGGCGCAAGCGCTGCTCGTCCGCTGTCAACTTCTTTGGGTCGAAACCTGCAGGGCGGCTGGAGAACATGGAAAGCGACGCCTTCAAAGACTTCAGACCGAGACCCTTCTGTTGTGAAGGCTTCACTTCTGGGCTCGGGTCCTCTGCACCCACGATCGGCATTTCGTGCAGCGCCTCCTTCTCAAAAAGTTCCAGCTCTTCGCCAACAACCTCCTCTGTTGACATGGCTTCCATGCTATTCTTGAAGGCGGCCAGGATGTTGTGATCCGGAACGATTTGGCTGATCATACTCAAGTCCTCTGCGGTCAGGATATCGGTGTACTGGAACACTTCCAGGGCACTCTCTCCCGGCACCATCTCCATATATCTCGTAACCAGCCTCTCCTGCCTTGCACCACCTCCCTTAGCCTGCAGTGATGCCTTGAGCATAATGGCGACAGTCTCTGGGTAAACCGTCGCTCCCTTGCCACGCATGTTGGTCTCAAACCACTTATGCATAGCATTCGCATGCTCCTCATTTGGCTCCTTTGATATGCGCTCCAAGCTCGCCCTCAGAAACTCAGTATGTAGCCTTCCCGCCTCATCATGGCTCAGGTTCAGAAAGCCAGCCGACCGTTGTATAATCAGCGCCGCTCTCTCAATCCTTCCCAGCCTCAGACACGCCTCCAGAGTCGCATAGATATCTGCCGGCTCGCCCGTAACTCCATTATTCATCCTCATCCTCTCCGGAGGCGCGGCCATCACATCCAACAGATGGATAGTATTTTTCGGATCAAACTGCACATTCCATAACCGCTCAATATCCTCCTTCTTCGGGCGTGGTGATGGCGGCATATCGGACATCTCAAAGGGTATATCCTCCATAGGTATCTCCGCAGCCGTCGCCAGGCCCCTCCTTACTGAAAAATCCAAAGCCCCATCCTTGCTCCCCCTCCTCTTCCTCAAAATCGAGTTGGGTTCAGTGGCGCAAGGCGAAGTCGTCATGGTTCTACGGCGAGGCTGGCGTGCAGCGGTATAAGCTGGCCCGAGCCATGGCAGTATTAATTGCTTTCCCACCGCATTATAAGACCTTAATGTCGTGGAATCGAGTTTAGCGCTTCGTTGTGCAACCCTCGACAACATGTTGTATATCTCCAATCACTCTTATCAATCTTCACTGTGGCGAAACGAATCGGAAGAAATGTGCCTGTGTTTTAAGCCATAAAAGAAAGCTCCGGGCTGTCGTCTAAGCCCGTGGTCCTGGCACGCTTAATTCGAGTACAAAAAATGGTGTGGATGTGTTGTGTTCGTGATGGTTTCTCGGGACTTGTACAAAATGCATCTCCCTCTATCCTAATCGCGGCCCTCAGGGATGGGGTTGGGCCGCGATTTTTCTTTTTCCAAACCAGCGACTTCAGCCTCGTCGACCTTGAAGGGTCTTGTTTAGTCATCATTTGAGGGTCAGCACAAGCCACACTTCTTCAGCCTTGCCGGCTTACCGCCCGCGTCTAGGCGGCAGTTTTAATCCATCAAGGCATTTTTATCCGCCTTGTCGACTGGTTAAACAACACCACGGAACCATATTATATCAGCCGATTAACGACAGTCATGGTGCAAGCTGTAACCCGTGCTATCAGAGCAGCAGGCTGCAACAGCTGCCGTACCCAGCTCTTGCGCTCCTTCACATCTTTCGCTGGCGTACAATGGCCTGCCCAACTCCCATCTAGGCGCAACCCAGCGACTCAACAAAGAGCTAGATACTCATCCGTTCAATCCGACTTCAACACATCCGAGCTCTCAGAGGCACAAAAGATTGAAGCCGCAGCAAAAGAGGCTGAACAGGCTGAAAATGACGATGCAACATTCGAAAAAGGGCTCTCCGCTCTCGACCTAGCCGACTCCGAAGCATTAGAGAAGGAGTACGTTGAATTGGTCGACTCGGCCCTCGACGACGCACCATCTTCATCATTCACACCAGCCGCGGAAGATTCCACGCCTTGGTACCTCCAAGTCGACCCCGTCACCCTCCCCCAAAACACATTGGCCGCCGCGCGCCAGGAGCTACCACCCCTCCCAGACAACCCTCCGCCTATATTGGAGAAGCTCGTCGAGCACGTAGGCGTAAACCTCGGCCTCGATAATCTCGTCATGCTCGACCTGCGCGCGCTCGACCCCCCGCCAGCCTTGGGTTCAAACCTCATAATGCTCATCGGCACAGCAAGATCGGAAAAGCATCTCCACGTCTCCGCGGATCGCTTGTGCAGGTGGTTACGCACTAATTACAAACTGCGCCCTGATGCGGACGGATTGTTAGGTCGAAATGAGCTGAAGTTGAGGTTGAAGAGGAAGGCGAAGAAACAGAGGTTAGTGGGACCCAGACATGCTGATGATGCGGACGACGGTGTCCGTACGGGCTGGGTCTGCGTGAATGTTGGTGAAGTCGAACCGGGAACGGAAGCAGAGATACAAGAGGAGAAGGCGTTTGTGGGCTTTGGGAAGAGGAGTGATGGGGTTAAAATTGTGGTGCAGATGTTGGTTGAAGAGAAGAGAGGGGAGCTTGAGCTCGAGAGGCTTTGGGGAGGCATTGCGAGGAGGCAGACTAAGGGGGTTATGTTGGAGTTAGATGATGAGGGGAATTGGCAAGGTAGTGGACCGCTTAAAGAGGCGGATATGGAAGTCAAGGCTGAGAAGGATGATAAGGTGGATGACTTTGGGACAAAGTTTGGAGAGGTGCAGGATGGTGAGTTCCCAGATGAGGAAATTAGGGATAGGAAGATCGAGGTTGGTGAGGGAAACCTTTTCAGGAAGATTTCTACCTAATTGGTTGACCAGTGGCGATGGGATAGGCGTGTGTCGGATAAAGGTGTACTATATATAACCAGTCGGTGGGCGCCACGGAGCGCTGGATTTACGTGTCAATGTTACGAACGATCTGATCTAACATTTGACGTTTGATCTTGACAACATCATCACGGCGGCAGCGTGGCACGATTTTCAAGAACTGGTTAGCCTCATAGCTGTCATCGCAGGGCTTGCCTGCATCACCACAACGATACAATATGTCATTCTGTCGTGCTGCCAACCAATTATTTCAAAATGCACCATCTCAAGACTAAAATAGCGCCTCTTTCGAGCACCACAGAACTCCATCTTCTCTTTTCCGTCCTCTTTTCTCCTCATCCACTCGGGTTGACTTACTAGCCTAGCTAAAGCTCCGCTACTATTGTTATCCTAAAGCTCTTGTTGATCCACATTACCATAAAAACTCTAAACCTCTACCTCTAAACTCCAATCACCATACTTCTAAACTTCTCCGCTAAATTCTGAACCTCTCTCCTCACTCTAAAACTCTCTCCTTCCTAATGCCGCAATACCTCAACTTCTAGCCCTCTCCCCTAATCTCTAAAACTCGCTCCTCACTAATCCCCGCAATACCTCTACTCCTGGAACTCTCCCCGCAAACCTTTGTCACAATGCCGCGCACATCCACCACTTCCTCCTCTTCCGTCCTCACCTCCTCCCACAATCCTAAACTCCTCAACCACCACTCATCTCTCAAATCCTCCCTCAAAACCCTCCTCACCTCCTTCGCCGATGCCTTCGGGGATAAGCACGAGTTAGGATTGGGTGGGTACCCACCATGCGACTCGACTTGTGTTTTCGCTGAGGCCGATGGCTCGCAGGAACTTAAGTGTTTTGATCATGATGGTGCTTTTATAACGGGAAGGGCTTTGGTGTTGGGGGACGGGAGATTGTTTAGGTTACGTAGTGGATTTGGTGGATAGGATGAGACAGGATAGGATAGGATAGGATAGGATAGGATAGGATAGGATAGGATAGGATAGGATGCGGTGCGATGCGATGCGAATTTGAAGGTGTTTTTTGACTTAGCGTGAGATGGCTAACCAGCTATAGTATCTGCGGATTTGGTTTATACTGGCTCCATATTGGTGACAAGAATTTGAGGCCTGATTACAATACGGGGTGGAATTTAATAAGTCTCTGGCCCAAGTCAAAATCACAGCATAATCGGCCAAAACTAGCCTGTTTTAACCGCACATGAAAACTAAATAACAGCGTTCTAAATCCCTGATATTGGTTTGATAAATACCTCAGATTTATAAGCATAATCTAGCTGTTTTAGAACCTTGATACCGGTGCCCTGGTACACTGTGGAATTCAAGTTTCAGAGTTGCTGAAGTCGTGGTCGTCCGGCCCCATTTGCCTGTGGAAATCGTGTCTTGGCGGCGAACATCACTCGCCACAGCGCCCATACTTTTGATTGGTAGGGTGCTGGTTCTTTCAGATGCTTACTTCAGTGTCATAAGCCTGTCTTATTTAACAAATGTCGGGGCTCCTAAGGGCGGCAAAAATGTGCCATTTTTGCTGGAGTTTAGGACGAGTCAAGAGACTTATGTCCACATACTGTACTGTACATTTGGGGCGGTGAACTTAAAAGCACGACCGTTTCCAGTGAGGGAGAAGCCACAACAAGAAAGAACAGTATTCGGAATATGAGAAAAAGTGGACTGTCTTCAATTTGAAAACTCGCTTGATGGTACGACCACTTGGCGACCAGGACGCCTATAAACGACTGTTTCAGGGCACATTTTCCTTTACAGCAGCTAGCCGTTCAGCTAGGTTTTCTTCGTCAGCATGCTTACATAATGATAATCAGGTGATGTTCCCTGAGAAACGACCTACGAGGCCGGCGCACCCTTGTACAGTACAGTACAGTACTATATGTAAAAAACTTCCCTGCACGGCCCGTGCCGTAGCCACAATTTCCTTCGTTCGGAAAATCTTCCTTCCATCCCTCTTCCAAACCTCCTCGGATGTCGGCACTCGTCGCCTATTCGAAACCTAATCACCGGCATCTCATCGCCAAGGCATACGAGCTGATGCGAGCGCAGCATCGTATGATCATTTTGGCCGAGGGATTTTGCTGCGGATCATCCGGTTATTTCGTCATCGCAGATTCCCCTGCTAGCCCTAGGGCTGCATAAACCAAACTACTGCACGGCGTACAGAGATTTAACGCCGTAATGAGGCTGATTCAGTCGGAGAATTTGCTGCAGACGGCAGTGAGCTTAAAGGTTAATCGTACGAGCTGTGAAGATCCTGCTGAGCCGCGAGGATTTCTCGGTGACGACACGCTCTGTCTTGTTTATTTCCAGGTCGGTTTACGCGCAAAAAAACCTAAAATTTTAGTGTCAGCTCCTCTCATCATTGTCTTCTGCAAATTATGTCCGTTTTCGGCCGGCTCTAGCAATTTTTAGGAATTCCTTTAAACATGATGACAACATTACGCATCCCATTTGTAATTCAGTTGGATTAGAGCAACCGACTGTAATGGACATCTCATCCGGAGGCTCCTCGTTCGATTCCGGGCGGAGGGAATATAATCCTTCAGTATTTATTAACGCGGATTGCGTTTTGGTGGTTTGCGTGGCGAGCGGGCCAGCGACAACGAGGTGGGGTTGTTGATATTCCGTACTCCACCAACGACCGTGGGGAGGCACCTTGAGAACTTGGCGCGTACGGAAGAACATTAAACTTAGCCGCTAGAACATTATGGAGGAGAATTTGGGCGGTTATGGAGGGAGGCGAATACCGTGCTAAGCAAATAGCTTCCGAAGAGATGACTTAGAGTTTCCACAGCGCTAACCTGTGGGATAAGCTGGAAGCCCTATCAAGGTTAGTATCTGTGGTAACGTTACGAGACTACAGGTATTAGTGGCGTGCTGCGTAAGTCCCTAAAACTAATAACATGCTCAACGGCGTTCGATCGTGCTATGATGAAATACCACCTCATGCAAGACATCGTGGGCGTTGGCAAGCTACCCGAGACGTAAGATTCTCCAAGCTTTGCGCGTCTTCATCTAACTTATTCTGCTGAGAATCAGGCCGAGATGTGTTGGTCCACGTACGCTTCGGATTACTCGCCTTAGCTCACTTGCCCAGCTTTGAGGCTTGTATGGCGTGGTCCTTGTGGAGTTTGTTGCTGTTAGGCGTTATGTTGGTGTAGAAGAGTTTTCACAGTGGCCCGACTCATTGGCAGGGGTCTTGGAGCACCGAGAGAGTTGAGAACTCGATATTCCGCAGCGGCGCCCTCGTGGGGGTGACGGACCTGACAGCGGCAGCAAGGGTGAAGCGGCAGCGAGGTGGAGGGACTTTGTCAGTGAGGGTCCCAAGCACGGCTGTGTGGATTGATGACGTCGACTCCGCCATTTGCTAGATCCTAAGATGGTGACAGCGGCAGCGATGTAACGACGGCCGACGAGCTTGAGAATCGTGAAACCAAAGCGAGTTTATAAGACTAAAAACGGACAAGCAGCGAAAGCAAGATCGAGTAGAGATGTTTTAAGTGTTTAAAATGTTATGGTAAAAGAGAAGACACTGTGAAAGAAGCCCAAATCCCAAGCTCCATATCCATCCTTGTGAACCATTAAGTTGTGAGCGGCGTTTTTTGTCCTCCCACCCAACTCTGGGTATCTTCCATTTTTTCGTCCTTCCCTGTATCTCTCCCATAAAAATGTTATCCTGTGATAGATATCTAAGTATATAATTTATCGGCCGTTAAATCTCTCTCCATGAACAAGCTCCCATCACGAAACCTAAACAATAGGCAAGAACCCCACCCTCGTCTCCTCATCACTTATCCCCTGGGCCCTCCTCGAACTCCTTTCAGGAACCTCCATCCCCGCATGCATATCCGGCATCACAAACACCTGATTGCAGCTCTCAAGCGGATGCTGCATCCTCTCCCTCGGCGGACACCCCGAACTCCCATGCGCAGAGCAAACCGTGCTCACAGACGGCGAACTCGAGGTGCCGGAGCTGACCGTCATGCTCCTCGATATGGGTGTCATGCTTTGGCGATTCCTGAGCATCATCTCCTGGTGGTCGACGAGGGTGGTTACCCTCGAGGCTCTGGACTCGACGCCGCTGCGCTCACGGTCGCCGCCGCCGACGTAGGTAGGTGCCCTGAGGTCGACACCTCCGCGCATCACAGGTGTCATGTGTTGAGGCGGTGGTGGTGCCACGCCAGCGCGGTGCATTGCGAGTGGGTTGGAATACTTGGTTGCCTCGTCCGCATGGTAAGAAGGGTTCATCGTCGAGGCCTGGGAGTATATCGATGATGCGGCGCCAACTGTGGATGGGGCAGCGTTACTATCGCTTCTCCTAATCATTGTCGAATGCTGATCGCCAGATACACTCTGTGCAGCGACGCTGCCACCACAGCTACCACAAGCGTGACAGACTGATGGGGGCGGTGACGGCGCAGCAGACTGTGGTGTACAGTGCTCCTCGTAAATTTCATCCCATCCGAGCTCGTCAGCCCAAACGGCCGAGCGATCGACCCAGGCCTCCTCCTCTGCGACCCAGTCTGCGAGTGTGCCGTTGGCCATCTTGCTATGCGACTCCTGATCAAGACCATCAATTCTCTTCAGGGTGTATGGGAGAGCCTTATCTCTCAAAAAGCCCTTGATCTTGTTCTCGCCGTAAAAAATGAGCTTCTGCATCAATGCAGAGCGCTGGCGCTCACGCATGCGGCGGTCGATATTCTCTTGCACGTACTTCGCAAGACGGATTGGCGACCGGCGGTTGTAGGTTAACGAGGTCAGGGTCTCGGCGAGGGAGACGGCGTCGAGAAGGGCGCAGTTAGCGCCCTTACCCAACATATTTGACATGTTGAAGACGGAGTCACCAAGCAGGGTAACATTCTGTGTTGCCCATGGCTTGATAGCCTCAACCTTTCTAACCATATGGATATATGCAGTGTTAGTGCAAGCCATCTGGGCCAGCTCGGCGAATCTGGGATGGATGCCAGAGGCTTTGGATGTGCGAGAGATGATTTCGGTCTTCAGCTCGGCGGCAGAGAGATGATCTGGGGCGCAGCGGCGGTTGTGGAAGTTTCCGACTGGAGTAGAGACACCCATCATGATGTATGATTCTTCTGGCTCGATGGTGAGGTTTGTGTAGCGGGTTGCGTATGGCGCAAGCGGATTTTGCCAGGCGCCGAGTATGATGTTCATGTTGTGTGGGCAGAAAGCCTGAAATCTGTTAGAATATGAAAATTTACTAGAGTGGAGGGCACGCTTACCATTTGGGCACCGCTTGAGTGGTTGAGTGCTTGAAGAGTTTTTGGTGTAAGCGGCACCTTGAAGTAGACAACACACATGTCTGTGTTCTTTACAGTGGCGTGTGGAAGAAGCTGGCGCTTGATTCTGGAGTTCCATCCATCGGCACCAACCAAGAGGTCGCACTCATCGTGAGATCCATCGCTGAAGTAAACTCTGACCCCACCCTTTGCAAGCTCCTCATAGCGAACAAACATCTTTCCGACCTTCAAGAACGGCTCGGAACGGTGCAGAAGTCCTTGTCTCAACTGCCATCTGGAAACGGAAAACTGATCTCTCATGCTTTCCGAGTCCCAGTTGAACATGCTCTCGCCGTTGGCCTTGTAAAACTCCAATCTCTGTCCACCCTCTGGCTGCTCGCCAATAGACAGAGCAATGTGACCCCAGACCTCATTCCAAAGTTTTCCCTTCAAAGTTGTGAGCGTGCTGCCCGAAAGCATAACACGATATCCGGTAAGACGATCATCGAGGGTTGCTGAGCGCTCGTAGCATGTCACCTTGATTCCAGGTGCTGACATGAGTAGCTGTGCAAGCGTAAGGCCACCGAGGCCGGCACCGATAACGCACACACGCAGCCGCGGGACTTTTTGCTCGAGTAATGACGGCATGTTGAGCTGTGAGTCGTTATCAAGAAAGGTTTGAAGGCGTCGAGGATTTGGGTGAGAGTATGCACGAGAACGACAAGACGCTGGTTTTTTGGCGTGACGGTCGATCAAGTTCTCAATTCCCGGTTGTAGCTGGAGCATGAAATGCCTTGTCCGTTAAGGCAAGTCGTTTTTTGAAAGGAAGAGAGAGGATATGAGATATGATATAATCGGTTAAAGTACTTGCATACAAGCAGTTATTTCTCGTCTTCTGAGGAAAGTATGGGCGAAAAGAGGGTCTTCCAGAGCCCCATCAAGTTGCTTCATATATGGAAGTGGCGAACCACAGTATATATATTTCTCAGATCACTTCCGGAAGCGGCATTGAAAGATGGAGCCTCATCCACTCCTGTGACTGTTGGACTAGCGAGTATCTTCAACGTCGCGTCGTTTTCTCATCGCCAAGCAGCAGTGGATGCTAGCTAGCTAGCAGTCAGCCAAGGGCTCCCTTTTCCGCAAGAACCCTCCGTCGTCGACGGCGCAGAAACATCGTAGCGAGCCTCTCCCTCGCGATCTGCTAACTACCGCCAGTCACGCATGGGTCCGCATTGTGGCTCTCAGGCACGACGAGGTACGCGTTGGAACCTCCTGTTGGTCGAAGCCTTGGAGACTCGAAATATCTCAGATTTGCTAGCCAAATAATGGCATGTTTTCTCATGCCATGTCGCAGTTGGTTCTAGCCTAGTGCGACTGCAAATATGCCGCTGTGGGGAAGGGAAACTCCACGTATTTCGATACCAGTCTGGCAGATTGGGCATTTTGCCGTGGGGTTGTGAAGGCTCAAGTGGATGTCCAGCCGGGTGTCGTGTGGGAAAGATGTGGACACGATGGGGAAAAGCTTTCCCGAGCCGGTAGCCGCTTTCACCCCGATGAAGCTTGGCGAATGTAACAGTGGACAGTCTGGAGGTAAGATTTCCATTTTTCTGAGCTTCATGCTCTGGTGGAGAACATGGCGTCAACAGCCGGGATTTGCAGATCAAACGGTTCTTCCCATTTCCAACACGATAAGGCGGCAGGACCACGGAAGAAGCAGGAACCAGCACGTTCATGTGAAAGCGCGAAGTTTGTGATTGCTCATGAGCGTGATGTGATGGCTCCAAATTAATTTCATGTTGGGTCGTCGCCCAACAGAAGGCGTCGGCGTGGCGGTGATTCACGATCGTGCTTTTCGCTGTGCCGTCCCCAATATTTTGTTAGCCATCGGTGATGCCGCGCTTGGCTGGAAATAATGTTGCAAGCTTTCCGTACATGAGTACGGAGTACGCACAAAACTCGGTGTCTCAGCACAAATAGGCGTAGCTTGATCGCCTCCGGGTTCCGATAGGTCGTGCTCTTATCAAAATGAATCCAATACAACGTTGAATGCTCCAAATTGGGCTGGGCCGACCTCAAACGATGAAGAGATGAAGAATATCCACATGGCATTTGTTTGTCTCTGTCTCATCCAAAGAGTGGATATCTCACCGAGCCTTTCTGTAAACACAGATGAGCTCGTAAGATCGCTGCGACACTGCAATTGAACATTGAGCAGCTGCGAGAGCCGTCACTGCCGTGCTGCATTAACTTCGTGGCCAGCGTAACGCCTCACACGACACAGCGCCAATTCAGGGAGCTCAGCATGCTTTCTAACAGCTGGGGGTGAGCCAGGAGCCACGTCGTTGGGATTGTTTTGAGACACAAAGATATCAGAATCTATCCTGGGATCCCCAGGTGAGGAATGTGATGGCCGCCTCATGAGCGCCCTTTACAGGCCTTTGATGGCGGCTCAGTCACCGACATGCGGCGTTACAATTGGGGTTGCTCGGCGAGACGCATCATCACAAAACAGGGATCCTGACAGCGGGCGGTGAAGCGTCCCTGGAGCGCCATGAGACATCCGGGGTCAATAATTACTTGTTCAGCAACCCCCTATTTTCAGAGCCGTCAAATTGCTGTTCTTCAGGAGTGAGACATTCCAAGGAGCGCGTCCGCTGGCGTTGACAACCTCGGGATGACGGGCACCGAATTGGTTCTTGTGCAAAACAGCCATATACCCGGCAAGTCCCTGGAAAAGAATTATCTACCCGGCTGGTTTCACCCGAATAGGAAAAGCTAGTCTCTGCCAAAGTGCCGCTCGTCACCCGCACGCATGGGACATTAGTGTTCGCCAAAATAACCTCTCTTTATGCAGCAAACAGTGCTTACTTTTGGCCCGTTCTCAGGGAACTGCGAGGTAGGCCGGAGAACAATTGGGACGAAGTTTTGACTTGAAATATGCTTCCCAGAGCGCAAAGATCCATGCTACAGCATCCGCGGCAGTTCACGTGAAAGAACCTCAGGGCAGCGCAAAATTGCTCCTGAAGACATAAAGTCTTTGTGACAGCACAAATGAAGGTACTTCGCCTTTGGCGGCTTGGGGTGATGTGCCACACTGGGTAGATGGTCTTTTTCGAGGGTCTGTCCGGGTATACCGTTCTCTTGCCCGTGATTCTTCGACCTCGGGGTGAAGCGTAAAAGCGGCTTGGGAAGCTCAACTGAGCTCCACTATTGTCCAGATTTTCCAGAGAGCAAAGCCCAAGGCCGATGCCGAATTTCTAGAACGAGCAAAGGACGTCATTCCGACTTCAAATTCGGACTCCGGGCCTATTAAGTCTCTTCTCGTCCATGTGACAGGTGAGCGGCATTTGGTGGGTGACTGTCCGTCTGCAACTCCCCGAGATGAATTGTGACATCCGTGACAGCCGCCTTCAGTTCTGGCGGTCTGGAAGCACAATGATTCATCGCGAGAATTAGAGTGGGCGTCTGCGACCGCAGCAGGATCGGCAACAACGGAGAATCAATCGAAATCTTCTGAGCTATCACATCTGGGGCTGATCGATTAAATACTTGCATCTGCACCCATCGCACCATTTCATAAACTGCGATATTCATCACATCGTAGTCAAGTTTTCCATCTTCCTCTGCTTTGATCGATATCCCAGCCTCGCAAGAATTTCGTGACAGCTGCCGTGTGAATGCAAGGCAAAATCCATCTCTTGGCTTCTGAAGGCGGCAAGGCGTCTAAGACGGCCAAGCCCATGTGTTTTATAGAGATACTTTCGGATCGGGGATGGATACGAGTAATATTATGAATAACACGTTTATGGAAACCCAGAAAAGCTTCCATGCATAATCGTGCGCCTCAGAAGTTTGCTCCCCGGGAGGCGAGATGGCTGCTTGAGCACAAGCCAAAAATGGCATATTTTACGTTTTGCTTCAACGGCCATCAAGCACGGACAGGGGACAGATTTTTGATGAGCACGAGTAGTTCCATTCCGTGGTGCTGCTTGGGAGCTTGGCGGTCGTCAATGGAATCATGTGCCTGGCCGTACTAGAGAAATGTCCGGCTGGCTAAGTAAGCGAGCGACCTTGAGCACAAGGCCGCTAATCAAACAAGGCCAAATAAATGTTTCACAGGAATAAATGACAAAACTTTATATTCCGCGCGATTGAGCTTCACATCACTGAAAGGCAACTTGGCCGAGCGGTTATGGCGCCAGTTTCAGGTTCACTTGAAGCATCCCTTTCACGGGGTTTAATATACTGGTTCGAAAGAGCGAGGGTTCGAATCCCTCAGTTGTCAATATTTTGCTCCCGTGTCCTGTAATGTTCAGCTTGGCGACGTCGTGGTCCTTGCCGTCGGCGTGGAGTCTCCAATACTGAACTAGCCCGCTGTGCGATCCTCGATTCCAGATGGGTGCCATCGTCGTTGTAACTTGGAAACGAAAAGTATTCCGAAATGACCTGATGTTTGCGGCTCAGTGATTGCTGGCTTTCCAACTCGAAAACGAACCAAATCGCCAAACTCCGAGCCGCGGGGTTGTCGCAAGGTGCGCCGCTTGAGGCCTTCAAGATATTCAGGCTGAAGGAGTTGCTGTTGGATATTCGAGTTTGCGTTGCATCAATCAAGGCCTTCAAACGTTGGCAGCGTAAGCGTGGAGAGAGCTTGTCCGACGGTCTGTTGGTGATTGTTGTTGGGCTCGCGCAGCTCTGCAGACCAGCCAGTGATAGGGTTACATTCGTACTTCGCTTCGGGGTGGTGATAGGAAAATATTGCTTGCTCTGTTGGTTTGTGCTTAATACTCAACGTGACCGTTAGGATGGAGCCATCTAGGCCGATGTGTTTGCCCTCTCACCGCATATTATAGCCGGCCCTGAGCGATAAACGCGATAGTGTCGATGATCACAGTACCAACCAAGCAGTGATAATCTAATAAATGCGACGTCGCTAAATCCTGGTGTTCATGGAAAGAACTTGGGTGACGTTGGAATTAACTTTCCAGCTGGCGGCTAAGCCTGGCCGCGGGCCACTTCAGAAGGAAAGTGCAGAGGAGGTGCAGCCCCTTTGCCGCCTCTCTTTCCATTCCTGGCGAGCTGCACTTTCCCAGCCGCGCTCAGCCGCCAGAGACGTTTGGCAGGTTACACAACGTGGCAGCGCCTGGCAAATCTGTCAATATTCATCACGTGTAAGGAACGACATGGGATGTGATGAAGATACAGAACATTGTCTCAGCCATCAGCCACATCAGGTCATAGTGGGAGAGGAGGATGGAGTGGCCCGCCCAGTACGAAGCACAGTGGTTCTGCTTATCTGGCCCATGGCAATTTTGGGCTGTTGGAGACAGCTTTAGAAAGGTCCGCGACAGGAAGTCCGACGGTGGCAGAGATAATCTGAGGAAAACAACGAGGATACCGACATCGGCATCAAGCTCTCTGCTTCTACTGATGGCAAGTAGCATGTGGCAGCAGCCATAGGAAGTGGAGCCGGTGATGGAACAGTGAAACGTAGCCGTCAACAGCAAAAACATGTCTCCTAGGCGTAGTTATCTACACCTGAGGGGTTATAATCCCTTCGCCCGGAATCGAACCTGGGGTCCTCGGATTAACTGGCACATTACAGTCCGATACCGAGCACTATTTAATGTGTTATATAAATCTTTCCAATACTAATCCGCGATGGAAATTGTAGTGATTCTTCCGTCATTTGTATATTTCTTAGAGATTTTTGAAAAACAATTAAAATAACGATCAAACTTGGGAAACTAAGTTGGAATATTGAAAAAAGCGAAGAGTATTTGTTATGCTTCAGTCACAAAAATGCCGTTTGATGATGGTTCTTGTATGGCAGGTTTATATAAAGGGGACTATTTGTAGCCTCTTATCATGGAAGAAGGTTAATACTTGCTTGGAATTCACATATTATAAATCTTCATTTTTCGAAGAAGCTAGTTTTCGCACAGCGGCCTAATACCATTGAATAAAGTCGAGTGCTAAGCTAGCCATCATAATCAACAGAGCGGCCTTCCTCGCCAACTCCTATTTTTTAACCCAAGAGAACTTATTGATTGACAACGAAATCAAAAAATTCAGGCGCCAACTGTTTAGCAAGGTGGGCCCCATTTGCGGCCTCCCTTCTGCTAAGTTAGAGGATATAGATATTGACTTAGATATTGATATCTTTTGAGCAAAACCTGTTAGCAACGCGGTCCCTTTCTGGCTCCCACTTTTGCCACGGTAGAGAACTTGGAAACTGACTACTAAATTGAAAAACTCCGGCGCCAAAAGGCTAGGAGGGTGGCCCCTTTCCGGCTTCCCATTTTCGCAAAGGTAAGAAAGGAGAGCGCTCGCAAAACAATGAGAAACCCCAACACGTGACCGCAGAAGGCCGGCCTCATTTCGCAGAGCGTTTCGAGACGTGTGGCTTCAAGAGTGAAGCCTTCCTATGCGGAGGACATGGCCACCAGGCATGTGTACTACGCAGTATAACGGATCTAGGGCTGGTTCCCACATAAGCCGACAATCCAAAAAATTGTAGAAAATACATCCCATTGTTTACATGCATCGTGAACGATGAAATGGACCGCAACTACCCACCAGACATATTCGGGGACGAATCTCTAAAGGAAATACGAAACAACGAGGCGACAACTCCAATGGAGTCATCACCAATAAAGCGCACGCGCCAGGGCCAGCAGGGCGCCGAGAGCGTTCCACGCGGCCATGAAGGCCACGCGATGGGCGAGGAGACGCTCCAGCGGAATGGCGCTGATCAGGTACGAGCGACAACGAATCGCGCAAAGAAAGGCGACAAAGAGCTGACAAGAAGAGAAGAATGGGCAGAATGAGAGGAAGCGCAAGATTCCTAGTTTTTTTCATCCAACAGCTGCCTCCCAACGCAAAACCGCGGGAACTGTCGCAAGGACCCCAACCACAATCCAGCGCCCAGCTTGGAACGGAGGTAGCATCAGAGGTACCATCAGAACACCAACTACTCCATCTTTCGCATCTGCAAGAAGCCCAACCAGACTTGGCGCATCTACGAGAAGTCCAACCAGGCGCAGTGCCTACAGAGCCGCTCGTCCTGCATTCGATCCAGAAATCGTCTTCAATGCTACAACCTCCCAGGATGAAGTCGGTACCGTATCTGGCATCGGTCCTGGTATCGCAACTGATGTCACTTCTCATATCGGTTCCGGCGTCAGTCCAGGCATTCGCACCCTGGTTGATGGACCAAACTCTGGCATCGCGCCTGCAAGCCGTGGTCATGTTCAGGCCGACATGCAGTCCCAGGCCGCCGGCAAACTTGCTACCCAACCACCAGCCTCTCTCAACGGCATCTTCCAGGCTCCAAGCGCCCAAGATGCAATCCGCACTGGATATGGCATCGCTTCCGGTAGCCGCAGCATTCGTGCTTCGATCGAGCGACCTGCCATCGGACGTCAACCAGTCGAATCCAACGCCTTCTTCAACACCCCAAGCGTCCAGAAGACATTTCGTGCCTTGATGAATGGACCTGCCGTTGGGGTTGGTCTTGCACCAGCCACAGCCGTCGCAAATGGAAGAACCACAGCCACTTCGAGAAGAACTACCGTCGCACCAGATGGACCAGTTGACCCACTAATCCGCATTGCGAACGGAAATGATATTTTCGGGTCGGGGATCAAGACAGCTTCAGCTTCGAGGTACCCCGTGTGGTTTGATGACGAGCCGACAATCATCTATGACGGCGGCATCGACCTCAACCCAACCCCAGCACCAGGGCCAGCTAGCACCCAGCCACCATCCTCCAACTACGCGGATGCAGGCACCCAGCAAGGCGCAGGGGCCTACGTTTCTGTTGGAACCCAGCCAACAGGTTCTTCCTATATTGACGTAGGCACCCAGACCGTGGGCATCGGCCTCACTCTCGCCGAGCGCCACGCCGTCGAGATGGTTGAACTCGAGGCGCAGATGAGGCGCCAGCTGATGGGCATCATCATTGGACAGATGGAGGCACAGAACAGGGGTCTTTGGGGCCAAGCCAGTACTGCTGTCCTCGCTCGCCCTCCTCGGGAGCGCGTTGAGGCAGTCGAGACGGACGCCGAGAGGGGAAGCGAAGTTGTGGCTGAAGCCGAGGCCGCTGTTCGTGAGGTCACCGTGGCTGCTGTGGTTGCCGCTCGTGAGGTCGCCGTTGAGGCCGTCACCGCCCGCCCATCCATCCCTCGTCCAGCCACCCCACCACGCCCATCCACCCCAGAAGCCCAGCGCGATGCAGACGACTTCACCCCACCAACGCCATGGGCACCATCTGACAGAGTTGGCAGCTCTTCCCCTCTTCCACGCACCTACCCACCAAACCATCTGGGACCAGTGATCACATACCCTTCTTCGCCAGCAGTTGCCGGAACTCCTACTTCTGCTGCCCCTGTCCTGGCTGAGGGCCCAGTTCCAGCAACCGTTACCGAGTCGACTCTCTTCGGAACTACACCTGCGGCGACTTTTGGTGAGAGCACCGCTCTTCTCGGCTCTCCACCGACAGCGATTTTGGACGAGGTCTTTGCCGAAATCATGGAAGAGGTCTTGGGCTTGGCTCCTGCCGTGACCCCAGCCACTGGTTCTCGTCGTGGTAGTGTTCGTCGCGACTTGGCGCCAGTTACGGGTTTTGTTCGTCGTACGCCTCGTAGCTCTGCGCCTCGTTCTCCGCAGGCTCGTTCCACTCGCCACGTCCACTTCGCCTCCATCGACGAGATCGTCGTCTACGAGGATGAGACCGCCGGTGAGGTTGGGATGAGCGATGACGACTCCGTCTACGATGATGAGAGATTTTGGGGTGTTGGCAGAAGATTGGGCGGTGGCGGATATGATGATGATAACAAGGAGAACATCGCTCCATAACCGATGATAGTAGTGATGATGACAATACTTTGCGATAGCGATGGCGGTTTTCTTTTCTTTCTGTAAGACTAGTTTGGCGTATACTGATGTGTATACCAATTTGCTTTGCTGTTGCTGTCTAGCCATTAGCGAGATATATGAGATGACGTCACTTTGAAGTTATAATACTTTGAACGTTTGTAATGATAGTTGATACGAACAACTTGCCATACCTTCCTTCTTGTGGTTTTGTGGTGTTTGTATGTGAAATGTTTTGGTCTCTAGTCTTGTCTGGGATGTCAGTTTGCTCCGTGTCCGTGGTTCTTGGACTTTTTTGAGATGCAAATTGAGATTGACTTCCGCATATCGAACCTTAACAGGTTAGCGCATTGTCATCTGATAGAGGAGATATCTTGGCCTCCTTACTCACCATTTCCAACGTACAAATCGAGACCGACTTCCACGAGGTCAAGCTTCAACCAGTTAGCGCATGAACACTTAGACCGTGATTATTTCTCGCCTACTTACTTACCACTCTGGCATGAAAATTGAGATCTACTTCGGCAGTATCAAAGTCTACCTTATTAGCACATCATAGAAACAAACGACATCCTCATCAAGTCACTTGCTATTGCCACCTCATCATCGCACCTAACGCGAAACCAGCTAATCAGTTCGAAGCATTTCTTACACATTATTGACCTCTAAATTGAAAACTGCGAGGAATCGATTAGCTACCATCCCAGACTGGGGTTGACCTAAATATCGACTTACAAATAGATATCCAAATGAGACCCTCCTCACAAACACCGATTAACACTCCCTCCCAACTCAACCATTACCTTCGCCCACCCTTGGATTGGCGCAAAGACCTGCGCAAAGAGGTCCACAATTGTGGTCTTGCTCACAAACCGATTAGCACTCCTCCGCAACTCAACCAGCACCAAGACCCCTCCTTCGGTCGATCTCTGCGTCGACGCAAAGTCGACCACAATTGTGGTCTAGCTCAAAAACCGATTAGCATCACCAGTGAGCAAATATAATCACGCACTGGAGTCAAGCACAATAAGTATGTGATGTACAAACAAAGTGGTATTACTTAGCTAGCTATGTAACCGTTTCCTTTCCCATTTACCCTCCCTCGCATTTCCGCTATCCCCTTACGGTCGGTCCGACTTCTTGGGCTCCCACTTAGTCTTTCTTTTGGCGTTGAGCTTCCTCCCCATCCCGTTCGTTCCAGTCCATCCCAGCTCCTAATCCTTCTGATCTCATATTCGCCAAGAGACCGAGGCATTGATGTCGGGCGTACCTACCCAATCCTAACGCCCCTTATATTACAATATGTTGAAGTGAAGCCGTAATGTTGAAAGCCATCAGTTCGTAAATAAGGTTGCGATCTCGGTCGCCTGCTTCCTTGCCCAACTTTTTATCCTTTTGACGTGTTAATTTCATTTTGTCATGGCGAACAAATTTAAATCAAGTGACTTATGACACTGCTGCGGCCACAGTCGCTGCCGCTGCTGGCGCAATAGCGTTGAAACACTCGAGCGCCTGTCTTGTTGTTAGCGCCGGCCTCAATAAGCTAACTTGCAGGACCCAGAATTTGACACACCTTCTCGTCCAAGTGCCCGTGGTTAATCAACGTATGCGCCATGCCTCTCACTAACTCCAACTGATCTTCAGGCGACATCTGAATAGCGAGTTCGATAACGTCGCCTAAACCGAAATGCGAAGTGGCGATAAACGAATGATAGTACATGTAGGCGAAGAATCCCATGATGAATTGACAATCCATGCGATCCGTCATTCCGCCATGTCCTGGGATCGAGTCGCCAAAGTCCTTGATCTTAAACGTCCTCTTCAACCCTGACGCAAAAAATCCACCGAACGGCGCAATCAAACTGGCGAACGTCGCAAACACCAAGATATGGAATTGTATCGGGGCGATGCTGACGGAGCGCGGGAGGTTGAAGCCGGGGAAGTAGAGGGGCAGGTTGTGGGTGTGTGGACTGAAGACTGGGTTCGGTGTGCATTTCAGCCCGGTGAAAAAGTTTGCGCCGAGATCGTTGACGGGACAGATGAAGTAGTCGAACCTCATCAAAAAATTCGTCATCCCCACCCCAAAGACGATAGTCAAGATCCAAGCACCCACGAATCCCTCTACTGTTTTCTTCGGGGAGAGCTTGATCAACTGGGTTCGGCCAAAGGTGATGCCGCACAGGTAGGCAAAGATGTCGTTGCAGATCACCAGCGAGACGGGCAGGAAGAACCAGATCATGCCTTCGAAGATGTTGTTCATTATGAAGTGGGTCTGCACGACGATTAGGTAGAGCGCCATGTGCGTCCAGGCGAACTGGGTGAATTGGAATCTGTAGTGGCCGGCTTGGAGGGAGGCGACGAAGAATACGAAGCCTGGGGTCTGTTAGTAACGAGAAAATAGGGGGGTTTGAAGGGCCGACTGAGAATCAGAGGGTGAGCTTACCGGTGATGTATAAGATAAACGAGATAAACCTATGGTGCGTCGCAAAAGGCTGCAACACCTTGTCGACAAGCACAATATGCTTAAAGTAGTAAATCACACTCTCGCCATACAAAAAGTACATCGTCGTAGCGAGCCAATACCAGTTCAGACTCTTCGTGAACCTCAATCTCCTCGCTCTGGACGGCACATTCGCAATAGCGATAACCTCCTTGAAAGAGATAATCTGGATAGCAGTGACGATGAGGATGATATAGATATGTCCCATAGCCATAGCGGCGAAGAAACCTCCGATCATGGCCAACGTCCACACGGTGCGGGTGATGAAGGTTTCTTTTTTCTTTTCGTATTCGGAGACTTGGGTGTTTTGGAGCTGTGATCGTCTTAGTATTGAGGTGTATAGGCGGGAGAGGGATGATACATACCTCTTTGGCGATATCTATTCCGGTTCCTGGGACCTTCTCTGTTGCTGGCTCGGAAGCCCCCTCACTTATGTCTGAGAAGGAGGACCGCGTTCCGGCGTCTAAGCTTGAGGTTTGGCCATTGCGGCGGTTGAACTTTACGTTCCTTGGTTTCGTCATATTGGGATAGACCGGATCTCCGCCAACTGGTTTGTGGTGTTGTTGCGGTGTAGTCGATCTATTCAGGGTCCTGGGTTTTGGACACAAGTCAAGCTTGGTTGTCGCGAGCCGTAAAGGGGCAAAGTTGCTGTCGACGGTGGTTAATACAGAGAATGAATGAAGTCAAGTTATGTTAGTAGGGCGGACTTTGAGTATCTTCGCCTTTGGGATGTGTCGTTACTTCCGACGTGGGGATGGAATTCTTTGGTGTTGTTAGGCGCTTGTCGTTTGGCCGTCCTAGTTCTTTCTTGGCTGGGACAGTTGGAAAGTTTGCCTCTGGCGCGACGCCTACGTAATCCGGGTGCGGAGGGACCGTTGTCAAGGCCGACGGCATTTGGAGAGTACATAACAGTGACAGACAGCCGATTGGCTGACAAGGGGAGGGTATCAATCCCACTGTTTCCTTTATCCATTTTCTGTCTAATACTTAAGCTCAATTGACTAGCGTCTTTCCCTTATTAAGTTCATTCTCGCTCAAACCCTCTCATTCTTCTCGTTGTCAGCAGCTTTGGCGTCATCTTAGAGTGGGCAGGGGTGCTACAGATAAACCGTGCGTCAACACAATCGGCTATCTTCCTGATCTGTCAGATCTAGTCGGTGTACAGCGGCAGAATAGTTGACGACCGCGTAAGGTAAACACTGGAAGCGACGCAACCGGTTAACCATAAACACCACAATTTTTTTGCTACTAGCTTGTTGCGCTTTATACCCATCCATCGCTTCATTCTTCATGGCATGGCAGTGATTTTGGCCAAGGGAGCCACCTCTCCACCACCTTCACTCACAACAAACAGCAGCCTTATGGCAAACGCGCACAATGGCACCCATCCAGTTCGAGAACAACGGCGACAACTACTCAGACGACGACGACGTCTGGAACGACCTTTCCGAATCCGATCTCGTCCGCGCAGAACAGGATGCAACCGCGAAATTCCAAGCTACCCAAGGCTACTCCCAAAGTCAACGACTGGCGCCTCTACCCACACCACCACCAAATCGACAACCCGAGCCCGAAGTAAACTACATAGACGATGACGACGACGACGAGGACTACGGCGAAGTCACAAACGAGGAAGTCGTGGTGCCACCGCCAATACAGAGGCTACCGGTGCAGCAGCGCCAACCGATTACTAGGCAGTTGAGCAACCCGATGCAGATGCAAGAGAGCCAGACACAACCATATAGGTCGATACCGGGAGGATCACCAAGGGTACTGAACCAGCCGAGTCGATATCCGACCACGAATAGGATTACACCTTCACAACAAAATGCTAATCCGCAATATAAGAGGCCGGTGCCGGTGTTTAATAGTGAGGCGGGAGGATGGACACAGAGCCAACAGATTGCAAGACAAGTGCAGTACCCGCTGAGCTCGCAGAGTCAGCGTCAAGTGGGTGTGCCGACCCCACAATCTTATGCTACGACGACCACGAATACCACGGCAACGTTTGCGGTGGCAGGCAGCGACGGCATCGAGACCCTACGGAAACAGCTCGAAGAACTTCGCGCCGAGAAAGAGAGAGCACAGTCGGAGCTCCTCGCCAAGTCCGGCGAAGTTTCGCTTGTCCGTACAAATGCTGAGCGATCGGCTAAAGCACAAGAAGCTGAGATTGAGCGACTGAAGCAGCTGAATGCTAAGGCGGCGGACGATGCTAAGAAAGCCATCGAAGACGCCAAACGAGCCGAAGAAATACGGAAAACCGAACTGGAGTTTGTCAAACGAGACCTAGGCGAAGAGGCGAGGAAGGTGAGGGAGCTCGAGCGGAAAGCTAGGGCAGAAAAAGAAGGGAAAAAATTGCCCTTGAGAGATGGTGCGCCAGGAACGCCTACTAAGAGGGAGAAGAGCTTCAGGGATGGGTTTGATGATGATGAGATGTCTTTTATCTCACCCACAAAGTTGGCAGCAAACACTCGACAGAAGTCATTAACGTCAACCACATCATCACCTCGAAAGAAGCAGCGGAAAAGAAAGGCTGTCGACTCGCCGATCAACGTACTCGATATTGAAGAGGAGCCGCAGTCAGCTGCTACCTCTTTCGTTGCCACTTCGGCACCCCTCACAGGCAACCTGACGTCACACCAGCTAGCCAAACTTAAGTCGCCGACCGAGGATCTGAAGTTCCTTGAAGCAGTACTAGACCACACCTCTTCAAGAACCAACCGAAAGACCCTCGAAGACCTCACTCACTTTCACTTCCCCAGCAATCCATCACAGTCACTCACCTCCATCCTTCTCTCCAGCCTTAAAGATCTGAACCCACCGAAACCACCTCCCAATACCACGTTACCCCGCCGACTGACAAATATCCTGGTCTGGTCACTTTGGGATAAATGTGAAGCAGAAGAGTATTTCGAGCCTTTACCGCTGATAGTGGAACTGGTTACCTTTTGTTTGGAGTTGGGGACGAGTGAGGTTGCTCCGCAGGTTTCGGTGACGCTATTGCCGGTTGCGCAGAGTACGGTGTTGAGGATTGCTAATCCGCTGTTTCGGCATCGTCCATTGCCTGCATACGCGGACTTAATAGATGTGGATAAGATACTGGATCTTATATATCTCACACTCCTCGGCTGCGCTGCTGCACCTACTAGCACCGCTCCAGCAACAGTGTCAGTCGAGACCACCGATGAAGTCGGGAATATGGTACTCAAAGACGAACCATACCGCTTCGCAGTCACGGAGTTTTGGCGCAACATGAGCGTAGAATTCGTCCTCACCATGCTCTCCATCCGTCAACCTATGCGGCAGTTCGGGATGGTCTGCAGAATGCTCCCCCACTCCGTCACACCTTCTAGCTTCGGACCGATCCAGGTAGAGGGGTGTGAAGATATCAGCTCCGGTATATTGGAGAGGATGTCCTACCTCCTAATCCACAGCCCAGCAGTCCTCCAACCTAAAACCAAAACTACCGCTACCAAAAAGCCACCTTTGCGAAAGTCAAAACAGGGTGGGAAGGAGCTGGCACGGCTGCGGTTGCAGATCATCACAACTCTCAGGGACTTTTCAACAAGTCCCGCGGGGTCGCTGCACATCGTCACCCACCCCACAGTCATCGCACGCATCGCTACTTTTTTATCATCTACCCTCGACAACCTCTATTCCTTCCCTTCACATCATAGGGTGCTGGCATCATCGATCAATGTGTCAGTCGAGCTACTACACTACTTGTTCTTTGCGTTCCCTGACTTAGATCTGAGGAGTAAGTTGGATGTTGTACAGGGTGGGTTTTCGAGGTGGCAATTGACGCTTGCGAGACTAAACTCGGCGGAGAGAAGTAGGGATAGGAGGGGGAGTGAGGAGAGTCAGGAGACTGTGGACCGCAGGATTGGCAGAGGAGGAGGAGAGGCCAATGTATTACTGGGAGGCTTGAAGGATAGTGCGCTTGATAGGGCGCAACAGTTGTTGGAGGAGTGTGTTACGATGGAGGAGGGTGAAAGTCTGGAGGAGACTTTTTGGAGTGGCGGTGGGCCAACGGTGTCGCAATAGATGATCGTATGTGGCGGAGAGCATTTACGATAAATGATAACCCGGCGAGGAGGATGAGGACTTCGACTGATCAGGTAGATGAGGACTCATTTTTCACCTCAGCTACTACAGGAAAGACATAATGAACTACCTCATAATAGTAGCCCATGTGGCACCTCCCAATGTAGATGGACTCATGGAATCAACGAGGTGAGTAGTTCCTCTGAGATCCAATGGTGGAAGTGGGGTTGAATTTCTTTGTTGCGTCCCCTGTTCATCGTCGGTTTTTATCAAAGAGGACATGACTTGGTACTCAGGCACAAGCCTGTTGTCATCTTCCTTGTACTCAACAAAGGATGGATCTTGTGATCAATTAATTCACAAGACCGGGCCACCTAATTTGAGAATCAGAGTGTTCTCGCCTACAATGGTGCACCCAAACGCAGAAATTGAGAACAAGGACGACATTATCATGAAATAAACTCGACTTGAGAAAGGATGAAAGATGATGAAGCTATAAGAAGCCAGTGTGCTGTCTGCAGCACGACAACATAATTATGTACTAAATCAAAGAACCGCTCAGCAAGTTTTTCACCTGTTAGCAATGCCAGTGGCGGAACAGCGCTGTTGTTCGCCGAGAAGTCCTTCATTCCTATGACCTTGTCAATTTAGACAAAGAGCGAGTCCAAAGGACAATCAGGAGATGAAAGAACTTTTTTCAGAGAAGGTCTGAAAGGAAGTAAAGCCTTTATCAAGATGCCTTCTTCCCCTGGACAGCTTCGTCCCAATATCACTTTACCCTGATATTTGCACGCTTGACCACCCAACATGGCACTACAACCCCACAACCTATCCTTTGGCATCGAGCTCGAGTATGTCGTTCCTACCGTCTACTCCAACTACAACGGCCCAATTTCACCATACCAGGACGGCACCAGAAATAACAATATCCCCATGCTCCGCTACCCCCCGAACCCCCTATACCAGGACGAATGGCTACGCACTCAGCTTATGACCACGCTAAATAACACATTCGGTGCGGATTTTTCCACAAACACCCAATTCCAGCAAAGCATAGCCACCTGGAACATCTCGTGGGAGCATGTCTGGCCGTCCCGGTCGTTGAAGAGAACTCACCGCGGCGTCGGCTGGCCGAGTGGCGAGGTAGTCAGTCGAAGACTGCCTTGCACGGTGTCGGGGAGGATGCAGGTTACTAACGTGTTGAATGTGTTGAGGGGGGGTGCCCATAAGTTGTATGCGATACCTAGGACGGCCTTCCACGTGCATATTGGATTTGGGAATAGGGATTCTGGGGTGCATGGTACGGAGGTGAATGTGGACGAGGGGATGGATAATAGGGTGAAGACTCTTAAGGATTCGGCTGCGTTGCCCTGGACGTTTGAAGAGCAGCTAGATCTCCTTTTCGACAAGAAGCGCCGGGGAGGACAGTATGAGTATGCGAAGAGTATGCGCATGAGCCCCACAATGTATCTCCAAGCACTACCGCGTTAACAGGCAGGGAGTCTAGCGTAGAGTCTCAACGGGTGTTCGCAAGATCTATTCTTCAACCACCAAGGGCCGATCCAGCAATGGCGCGTATGCGAGGAGGCTAAGCCCTATACACCTTATCGACCTCGTACAGGAGCGTATTCCCAGCCAACAAAACGTGCCGCTTGCGAGGTTCTTGCAAGGTGGTGCAGCACAATTTGGTAGGTATGGAAAAGATATGACGTTCAATTTTAGGAATATCTTAAATGTTGCTGCGAATGGGGATACGAGCACAGTGGAATTCAGAGGTATGGAGGGCACGACTGATCCTCTAGACGTAGAATGTTGGGTACTTATCTGCACATACCTCGTTCTGTTACTGTACTAACACCAGCGAGGTAGAAGTTCAGAAACAGTGTCTCCTTGCGGCGGCGAAGGAAGAGCAAGGTAACCCATTAAGGTTGGGGGATTTGCTGGAACTTATAGGTCTGGGCGAACTGCAGGCAGGTCCGCAGCCACAGCATGTGGACTTGGGGGGTCACAACCTGAGGACGTCGAGCAGCAGGTATGTGAGGATGAATCAGAATCTGGCGGCGCAAGGGCAGGGACAGATTCCGCGCCTGCAGGTGCTTGTGCATCAGCGGTTGTGGGATTGGGCGAGGGCGAGGGTGGCGAGGCTTGCGGCAATACCAGATGTGAGGATGCCGAAGGGAGTGAGGCCAGCTTATTGAAAGCTTGTAAGGACCGAAAGTCAGGCCAGTTGGAATATCTTTCACCTCGTCGTTCTCGCACTACTACCTATTCGTCAATCCCATCAGTATGTCACACACAGAAAGAATGTGACGAAATCAGATCTCATTAATATTCTATGTCTTTAGTGTACGTAACTCCGGCTCCCGACCATGTAGACATCATATCTCCAAACAGTATTCTCGGGTGTTGGAGTCACGCCAAAGCCTCAAGCTATGCCACTTTAATTCGCGGTTCTTTCTTGACAGCACGAGTCATATACATCGTATGCTTATTTGAGTTTACGCTTTCAATGGCGTTTTCCGAAAGTTAAAGATTTTTTTGCTGCTTTTCTCTGACACAAATAATGTTTTGTCCAAGGACAAAGCTCATTTATTGTTGGCGAGGATATGGCTTTGTTCGTCGCCCAGGACAAAGACGGTGTTGCATGGGTGATGACATGCCCTCTGTGAGTCCTTTGAAATTGCGAAAGAGCCATGTTCATTCCTCATCCGGCCGAGTTCTGCGCTTAACGTCCGTGGGGGCCAAAGACCCAGCCTGGAAACTAACTTGAGGTGTGCCAATCTGAGGACAACGATGCTATCCTTCATGGATCTCCATTGGTACGAGATTCCAACAAGGGTCGGGATGAAGAGGTTCTCAACCTTTAAAGAGCATCCACTCGAGGAGCGATAGCGTGTTCAGATTAAGTTTGCATAATACCAATGGTGTTTCTTACGTAGGGTTAGGGTTATGGCTGTGCTTTGATGAACGAAGTATCTGTCGAGTGTCTAAATTCTGCAGTTATCCAAGATCCTATCCCCCTCTTCATCCTGAACTCTTCTCACTTTGGCTGCAATTGAGGCGCCTAGACTTCTAGCAAAGCCGGCGCGACCGAGCCAGGAGGCCTACAGGGTCGCCAAGAAGAAGAAAACTCAGTAAATACTTTACGGTTTCGATTTTGATTCCGTCGTCGTAAGTAATACCAAAAAAACAGGTTGTCAAGCAGTGAATAACATGGTGGTAGACTCGAGCGTTGATATTGGCGTGGCGTTCGATATTCGGATTTTGCGTTCTCGATTGTGGTAAGTACATCCAAGTCTAGCAACCGATTAACAAGTATCGGCTAAAAAGGTTGCAGATTTGGGCTTTGAAGTTTAGCACGGCGTTCTATACCAGGGTTGGCGGTGCGGGATTGTGCTTTGGGCGGGATGGGAATGAACGCTGGGCGTCCACTGTTTCATTCGCGAGGTTTCATAGGATGACTTGAGAGCTAGGCTGCTCCTCTTCGTGGCTCGCGGAGCATTGAATGAGTACCTGGCATAATCCCATATCTCCACAAGTTTCGTGAAACATTTCAGCTTTTTACAAGGCAGCAACAGCCAATCCCGCAGCAACTAACCCTGCGGCGAAGGAGCCGAGAGCGGTAGCTTGAGCAGCCATACCAGTTGACTCCGTAGCCGAAACATCAGTAGCCTCCGTTGCGGAACCAGTCTGTAGCGCAGTTGGTGCGCTCGTGACCAAGCCGGTGGTAGAACCAGTGCTCATCGCAGTCATGCTTCCCTCATCCTCCTCATCCTCCTCATCACCTCCAGTTGCAGTTGGCTTGGTAGCAGCACCAGTCTCCGTCGCAGCATTCTCATCACTCTGAATAGACTTCGAATCATCAACAATAGTGACAGGAATCCAGATATCAGAATACTCTGGGTCGTTGAGATCAACCATGGCGGTCTCGATGCCGATTTCGGTGCCGGAGGTTTGGGTTAAAGAGCAGGTGGCGGAGGTGGGGGAGGCGAGGATGCAGCCGTATTCTTGTGTGCTGTGTTTTGTCAGTCACTATCCCACCATTTCCATCTCTCAGCTTATCCTGTCCGGGCCGTGACCGTTGTGACAGGAAACGTTTTAAGGAGTTTGATTCGAGACGTTTTAAGAGCTGACAGCTTACATAGCAGGCCCCTCCTCAGGCGCGAGGGTAAGAGCATAATGCATCGTTTTCGGTCCCTCTATGTGCGTGAACACCTGTCCTCCCAGCCCACACTCGGTCGAATCCGCTCCAACGGGGCAGCCGATCAGGTAAGTGGTTGCTGTTGAGGACTCGCCAATGACGGAGGCGGCGAGGGCGCCTTCGATGCCTGGCAGGAAAAGGTCGCGGGTCTCGGCGGAGACAACGGCCGCGAAGGCCATGGCGAAGGCGGTGGTGTGCTTCATTGTGATTGTTTTGGTGGTTGATTGGCCACGAAGTTTCTAATTGTTTTATATGAGTGTATATGGTCGTAAGTCGGTGAAAACAGAACGAATGAGACTATAATGAAGGTGGTGTTGTTAAGTTGTTAAGTTGTCGTCAAGAAAACAGAAAAGAGGGAGCTAGGCAGCACAATAAACCACCTTGATGGACCATGCCTGTGATTAGCCTAAATTGGCGCTGTCAATACTTGGCATTGCTTAGCCTGTGACCTTCCCCATTCGGGCGTTTACTGAAAATCCAAATATGCCGAGGCTCAATTGGGACGCGTCGTGAGGCGTTGCAAGGCTGAGGTTGAGGTGAGGTAAACATCGTAGCCTTGTGGGCTTAAAGTAAACACAGCAACCAGCTAACATCACGTTGGCGTATCAACACTTAACACAATTTACCCATCTTTACTGTTTATCGAAGCATTCTATACTTCAATCCATCATCACCCCAACCAAGTCTTGAAGCCGGCCAAACGTCAGGTTCCAACCACACGTCATCGCGAAACAACGCCTCGACCAAACCCCATCCTGACATATCGCAGTCATGGCCCCCATCAAACCGCAAGACCCATACCCTCTCCACAACACCACATTCACTCTCCATCGGTTATCACCTCTACACACCCAGCCGTTCAACTCATCGTTGTTGGCGCACCACCAACGAACCCTCCGCGACCTCCTAGTCGGCGACGTAATGCGCGGCGTCCGCGTCGGCCTCTCCAACCTCGATGATGACCCTTCAAACCCCTTAGCCAAAGTCGGCGCACTCAAGTCCTGCACCTGGCGCCTGGTTGGGACGGTTGAGGAGTGGGACGAAGCGAAGGAGCATGATGAGAGTAGTATGACGGGCACTGATGAGGGGAGTAGGATTGTTGTCGATAATGGCGGACGAGGGGTGTGTATCCAGGTTATTTACGAGAGAGCGGAATACAGCGCCGTGCTATTGAGGAGGAGTCCTGAGGATCTGAGTATTATAGGGGACGATGCTAGAGGACCGAGGGACCTCCCGGGTTTTACAGCGTATCCGGTGTTGGCGAGCAGGATGCCAGGGAGTCTGCGGAATACGCTGGTGAGGTATTTGGAGGAGAGTTTCGATACCAGAGCAAGTACACTTACTTTGTCTACGTTCTTTCTTGTCAATACTCTCGATTCATTCTTGGATAGAATATTCCGCGGCCTGGGAGAGGTGGGGGGTGAGAGGGTTGTGAGGGATGTGCTTGTTACGCTGGCTTTTGCGCCTCTTCCGCCGTCGGCTGGGGGAGAAGGGAAGGAGAGGAAGGATGAGGATGGCGATTTGAAAAGCATCGATATCACCATCTCAAAAGACGACGTCAGCCAGTTCCTTGTCCGTGGCCGAAAAGCTGTGGCTGCACAACAGAGGGCAGGCGACAACGGAGCCGAGGGTAGGGATAAGAGGATAGGCGGAGCATTTTGGTTGGCGCTGGGTCTTTATGCGAAGACTCATATGGCGATGGGTATCAATCATCCGGACGTGCGAGTCGCAAAAATAGCCTGCGGAGCGTTCGTACTCGGTAGAGAGGGAAGGATGAAAGTTTTCGAACCTGGCCAAGTCCGAGGTGGAGAGGATCGCGAAAATGAAGCACAAGAAGCGGCGTGGAATGAAGCTGTGGAGGTCGTCATTGAGTCGGTGGTGAGCACGGCCGGGAGAGGAGTCCTGGGATGATAGTAGGGTTTGACGAGAGATCGAAGGAAATGGGCATAAAAGCGAAAATGAAGATCCGGGGGAAAAGGAAAAGTCTGGACTAGTGTTGAGAAAGAGTAATGATGGTGTAGCATCTACATGCTGCTCTGCGTCGACCGACACTACTACAGCCAGAGATCGATCTATCTGGCTCTTGCGCTCCGCAGAACCACTCCTGGACGATGCCACTCCACACCAATAGGATGTAAACTGCAGTCTCATATCTCACCCTACCGAGCAATTGAACTCCAAAATTCCGTTCGACAGTCTGAGTTGCTCCTGCGTTCAGCAAATCAAACCTCCCGAATCCGTAGCCACATCTCTCCAGCTTCAGCCCTTTCAACAACTCATCAGCAACCTTAGCGGCAGCTAGTTGGCAAACCCCACACCCCTCCCTCACTATAAATATTGCCACTACTTAACTCCGCACCCGTTCTCCACCTAGTTTGCTCTGAGCATCCACCAACTACGGCCACCAACTAGTTTGCGGCACGCATCCGCAATGCGCTTCGCACTTCACCTTTGACACTTCATCAACTCAGCTGCAAAGAGCCATGTTGGCCTGTTCTCTGCAAATTTGCTTTCAAGCAGAAAAGACTTGCAGTCGGACGTGGTGAGGCTGGTAGATATAGAAGGACGAAAATGGTGTTGGTAGTTTTCGTCGATTTATCAGCCAGCAGATGGACCTGGCCATTTTAAGCTGACGGATGTAATGAAACGGCCGAGCCCTTTCATCACCCAGTACTCAGGGCTTTATACAGCTCAGGACAAGAGGTTTGACGGGGGTAAGCGAATGCAAATTAAATATGGGCCATCACGAATGGCGATCTTTGAACTCGATACGTGAGCGGAGCGGGCGAGGTTAAAGCACTATTTCAGCTTCGTCGATGGCAGAATGAGAGTGATAAATTTAGGAGCCATAGCTCTTTACTTACTCTTCGACCTCACTCGTTCACCGCTAGCAGTGGTCAATTGGTTGGCGATTTGCCTAGCCATCCGCGGCTGGGGAAAACCATACCTCGTAGCACCATCCAATTTGTTTGCTTGCAGAAAATTGGACAGTCTGGCGTGGTGGGGAGGTTGGACATAGCAAGATGAAAATGGTGTCGATAATTTTCGTCGTTTTATTAGCAAGGGATGGGACTTGGATGGAATGCAGCGCCGAAGGTTGAGATTCTGGCCAAGTCCATTCGACGAAACACTATATATAGAGCTGGAGCTGCGCAGGACCAAGATTTATGAAGCAAGAATGAAATTTGATATCCAAACCGGTACATGAGCTCTGTTTGCGCCCGGCAATCTTTGGTGCGGAAGTTTACGAGTTGCGCTTGAACTCATCGGATGAAGATGAAGCGAGAGGGAAGCGAACGTGGGATATCGTAGCCTCAGATCGTCAGTAGCGAATGAGCAAAAGCCAAAAGCGGAAGCCTTAAGCAACTAGTAGCTTGCCTTATGCAAGTAATCTTACCACTTCAGATTGAGGTTGGGCGCTCACGTAGCTTTTGTAAATAAGTAGCTGCCAGTTCACACTTCCATGTCCAAGAATTGCTTTGGAGCTTTTGCCTTGTGGAAAAAACCTTGCAGTTGGGCATAGTTTGTTGAGGGGTGAAGCCTGCTGACAGGAGAGGCGGCGGTAGCGGCGTCGAAGTCGGAGGCTTGTGTTGAAAAGGGTTGAGGCAAGACGGAGGTCTTCTGAGGGTTCAGCGAAGAAAGTCGAGAAGGCAGTATCAATGAAGTAATATTGAACTGTGTCTGAATGTCTGTCTAAAGGAAAGCTATCTAGTGGGATGGGAGCAAGCTCTTATAGCTCGCTCAGTTGTCAGGCAGGCAGCCATGTGATTGTCTTAACAACACAAAAAACTAGATGCATGGAGGCACACGGAATTTTCTGCGGCCTACCAAAGAAATACAAAGAAGCTGCTGCCTACCAGGCAACAGCGGCGTTCTGTGCATGCACAGACGCCCAAAGAATCCGTAGGAAATAAAGGAAACAATGCTGGAACAACACCGGAGTGTTACAACTCCCACACGCGACCTGTCACGGGTGCGCGGATCCGTGGCCGGGTTGCCCCCAAACCGGTGGCGGCGGCGGCTGGGATGTTCTATAAAAGCGCAGAGGGGTAGACGGCCCAGCAGGGGCCAAGAAAGGCGCCAACAAGTAAGCGGCCATGCTGCCTCTAGGCAAGACTGCAAATGACGGCAGAACTTGTCGGTCGAACCCGTCGGCAATGGGTGAGGGCGCAACGGCAAACGAGCGTGTGTGACATTGGGACGGCACCGACCCGGCGGTGAGGCGAGGCCGGGAAGGAAGGCAAACGAGCACGTACGGTATTCCCCTTCGCAGAAGTAGCGACGGGACACTACCGACCCGGTAAGGGAAGACTAGGGAACTAGGAAACAGTATATAGAGCAGGCCCTCTCCTGGAAAGTGTAATGCTGGGGTAGGTCCAAGGTGTCTAGGGGAGCCCTAAACAGAGTGGTGCACTAGGCGAGATATGGTACAGAGGGATACTGAGGACCAAAGACAAAGGGTGGTTGACTCAGACTGAACGTGATGTATACGACAGTGTATTTGAATAACTGGGGAGCAGTTGTAGAGCTGATCCGGCTCCTACAAGTAAGGAAGCTGCTCAAGGCCTCAGTTCACCAACGAGGTGAATCTGAGGGAAACTACTGCAGACAAGCTGCCAGTAGACTAGGACTGCACAG
>RCNJ01000093.1_pt1 | contig 78529 bp, 66 predicted proteins | sample 2041171 | NCBI WGS metagenome assembly RCNJ01 (sample SAMN09708213, study PRJNA481090) | feces metagenome | biome: feces | host: Pygoscelis adeliae | place: Antarctica: Rookery Lake | collected 2010-03-01 | reverse complement strand
CAATTACTCCTGCTTTAATTTTAATTTTTATAGCAAAGTGTCCTCTTTCGTTTATTTTTTACTTTTCTTTAATAGTCCAGCTTCTAGCTCCGTTGGTGGTTACTTGAATGACGTTTTACCTTATTTTTCATTTTTCATTTTATTTTCAGGTTTAGTTCAATATACTAATTTGGGTTCTTAATTAATAACAAGGGCGCATTGAAGGCATCGATGGCTTCATCCGCGAGAAGGTTTATAAATAACAAGCGAGCATTGAATTCATCGATGGCTTCACCCGCAACTGCTAAGGCGCTGCACCTCAATGTCCAAGTCCCGTCCCTCAGAGTCCTCATGCGCTGTTGGCGAAGAGCGAACTCTTAAGACAAATGGCACGAGGAAAGACAAGGCAGAGCGCAGAGCAAGAACATTGAATTACTCCGACGTTCAAGCACAACTTGTGGCTCATGGGGCGTAGATGGTAGCTAGCTACTATCATGGTGAGCGTGCTAAAAACAAGAATGCTCAAAACAAGAATACTCAAAACAAGACATCTCTAAAAACAAGACATCACTTCCGGCAGTGCAGACTCCCATTCGACGCTTGTGCCCCTCTACTATAGCTTCCGCCGCCAGTGTATGATTTCCGTATTTGCACCCGGAATCTGAGTACGCATCTCGAGACTCATTGGCACATCACAGCCTCTGCACCTCTCACATGTCACGGGTCGCCTGCGTCGGCAGCTAGCCAGGAACAGCTACAACACACTATAAGCGAAGCCACAGGGCGCCTACAACAATGCGGGGTAAACAACTTCACCTCTTGGCCGCCACACACCAGTGAGTGCGGAAGCTCGTATAAAGGGTAAGAGTTGCTTCGGTAAGAGTTGCTTCCCATCGTGTCTTTTTGTCGACTTAGAACTTTCCGAGAAAGTTAGCTAGCGTCGCTGTCTCATAACTGTTTGCGCCAGAAGCAAGATATCTCCATCTTGGCGCACTAGAAGATCGCGGATGAAATTTGGCCGTCTTAGGCGACACAAGACCAATTCCTACATGGCATTGGGCTCAGCGCAAGGACGTCGACTCCGATGAGATTTTCGGCAATCGGTATAGAGCTCGTTCTGCTCCACTATCCTGCATTGAATATCTACGTTATATATTCTAGTTATATATTCTAGTTATATATTCTAGTTATATATGCACTATTAACTCACTGACGACATTCGCTCCGTCTCACCGAATCAATTGCGTTTTCAACGCCTACTCCACAATGCTTCACCGAGCGGCACTCATCGGCGCTGTCGGCCTACCCCTCCTGGCCAACGCTCACTTTGACCTCGTCTACCCACGTCCCGTGATCTCACCCCTCCACGACGATGGACGCGGCCCCGAATACAGCCAATCGAACTGGCCATGCGGTCTCAGCTTCAGTCCCATGCGCGATGAAGACAAGACGTTCCCAGCCGCCACGAACGCTACTCCCATTGCGCCGTGGCATATCCCCTTCGAACTCCAAACCACACACGACGAAACAGTATGGGAGATTTCCTACATCGAAGAAGTGCCATCGGAGTACGGAGGGAACCTAAAGACGGATAAGTGGAAGCCCATTGCACGGTTCAAGCAGACAGGTGCTGGGACTTTGTGCGCTCCGGCACTGAAGATGTTGGAATGGAAAGATGACTATTCTAATCTTGATATGAACTCGGCACCTCAGGTGGCTTGGATACAAATCAAGGGTATCTATGGCAACGACTTTAATAGCAGCACCTGGGACGCCTATCAGGTATGCTCTCAACCCTCCACCAGTTGAGGCTCGAGGCACTGAATCCTGCTGCCCACGTTACTAACACAGCCCAGTGCGCAGCCGTCGCCCCCCAAGCAGTGATCACGCTCCAGTACCCCAACCCCATTACCGACGTTCCATATCTCGAATGCACGAACTCCACCGGTGTGAAAGCCGAGTATCTCCATCCTTGCGATGAAGGCTTCCCGCCTCGAACCCCGCCGGGTTTTGACGCAGAGGATTTCTCCAGCGAATGCGGTAACGAATCCGGCACAATCTCCTGCCCAACTGCCGATGAATCGGAGACCTCAACTTCAACTACAGCAACAGGAATCGACTCGTTCAGTGTCTGCCAATCGTGGTCGAGCTCTAAGTATGGAGCAGGCGCTACCGGCACCAGTGCTGGTTCTACATTCGCAACGATCACCGGGGAGCCGAGTATGGGTGCGCCGGATAAAACCCAGACTGAGACCCAGACATGGACGCAAACGCCAGGGGCGACCTGGCCTCCGGCTCAGACTGGTGAGGCGAGTAACACTATCACCAGCGCGCCAGATCCGACGGATGAGCAGCAGCCGCCGCCACAGTTTACGGGGAGTGCCACTACGCTGGGTAATCCGTTTGGGGTTAAAGGGTGGAGTGGTGTTGTGCTTGGTGGAGGCTTCTTTATGGCTGCAATGATGTTGTGAATGTGATGTGTATGGAAAAGGTGAACGTTGAGCAATGGTGGTGATAATAAGTGATAGCCCGGTGATAATGAGAATTGTTGACTTTGCGTTGTGACGATAGGACAATGCAACATGTTGATACGCACTTGCGATGACACACAAGCTGATGAGCGGGTTATTTGTGACTACGGTGTGCCCTCTCTCGCCAGTTTCCGATTGCAGCCACTCAATCAAGGGATCAAATAGGGACACTTTGATCAGATCCCTAGGCGCACAAACTTTTGTTTCGCATACGGGTGCAATTCTATGTTCATGGTCTCGCTCCCTCTCACGGAGTCGCCTCTCCCCACTACGACGAAGGAGTAGGGGGTTCCCCCAAATACCCACCAAGGTTACGCCCTCAGCCTCCGGCCCTCCAAACATCCTCTCAACAACTTCACAACACCACCGAACACAACGCACTCTGGACATTATTACCATTTAAACACAAAACACTCTTCTTCGCCCTATTTCACCAATCCCTTCCAAATCGTAGGCCACCGTGTGTCTCCAACCACCACGCGACCCGAAGGATCCAATCGCAGACGTCCACGCTTACACTTTCAACCTTGTTATGGCAAAGAATGCCCTCACTCTGAAATTACAAACCGGGCATAGCCTCGCCCCACAAGAGGAGTTCCAGTATAGAAGGCTGAAAGTTAAGCTTGCGATGGCGAAGAACGAATTGATCGATCTGGCCTACGAAATGGCAATGCGGGTGTGGGAAGAGGTACGTCGAAGTGAGGTTGCGTTGGCGTAAGGCTAGAATGAGGTTGTGGGTGACTAGATGCTGATTGGGGTAGAACAATGGCAAGTTGAGTAAAGAGGAGATGATGGTGCGGGTGTTCACGAAGATGAATGCACACGATACATTTGGGAAGATGCTGGAAGACGAGGTATATTCAAAGGTTCCCCCACCCGCGGCAGGTTAGTTTAAAAGCTAATCTGTGATAGTTGATTGCGGCTGAAAAAGGTCAGAAAGCCGTAACAGACAACGAAGTATATATTTCCATACCAAGACTGGTCAGCTTGAAGTGCTTACTTTATGCAGTCGACTCTGAAGGCCGAGATGAACAGCCTGAAAGTAACCAATGACGACGAAGTATGTTCTCCCCTACCACAGCCGATTAGATCCATATACCGATACTCATTATCCAACTATGCAGTCGATTGTTGCGTCTGAGAACGAGGGCGAGAAGAGAAGCCAAAAGCGAGGCAAAGGGGGGTATTGGAGGCCTACCAGTTGGGATGGTCCCTGGCCAGAAGTGCCAGACTTGCCAGGAGCCAAGGAGTGCCGTGGTTGTCGCTATTGCGAGTTTGGCCATGGTGGTCGTTAGGACTAGTTGAGGAAGGGCGATGTAAAATACACTAAATTGAGGCTAAGATTTCATCACAGCGCAGGAGTTGTGATTACACACAAATTGGACCATCAGAATTGACGAAAATCAGCATACTCAGGCACCACTCATATGACAATGCTCTGTATAATAGGAGCGCCGTGCTCAATTGATGTGCTAGACTACTTAGCTACGACCAATCCCAAGTCTCCAACCACCAGTATCCTCAAACCAATCGATGTCTCACCGACATCCATCCTACTTTGACCTTCAGTTATGTAGGTGTGCACCAAGCACTGTTCGTATCCTTCCTCGCCTGAAATCCCTACGCTCAATCTGATATCTCGCGTTCCGCTCCTTGTGTACAAAAGAAATCCATCCAGCCATAGTCGTCTGCAACATTATAGTATACTTTTCTTCATCCCTGTCCGGCATTTTTACTTCTTCACGATACAGGAGAGGGATCGACCCCACGATAGCTCCCGCGCTTATCGTTGGCGCCAATTCCAGACCTGTCAACATCTTCCTCCGTATCAGCATCCGCCCCATCACTCTGCCCACCCAGCTTCAATCCCAGACCCAATCTCTGGCCCCTATCTCCACCCCCCTCCTCCTCATCCAACCCCATCAGCGCCGGCGGCCTCTGCCTCATCTCCCTCGCCTTCCTCAAACTAACAGTCTTCTGCTGATACGTAGTCGTCACCTTCCCATCCCCCTCCCTCTCAATCGTAGCCTTCATCAGCGCCGCCATCCAGAGCCTTGCTACAGTCACATTCTCAACTGCGAAATAGTGTACTGTTGGCTTTGTGAATGTTACGCCTCTGCTCAGCCCCGCGCGTGGTGGCACGAGCTTGAAGATGAACATTTGGTTGTCGCTTGGCTTCAAGCCAGCGGTGCCGAGCGTGCCGTCCTTAAGCGCCGCGGCCTTGGCGTCTTGCTGGGCCGCGGTAGGGGTCGCGGAGCCATGGGGGGTGGAGGAGGTGCCGAGGGCGCCGGTGAGTTGGGCGTGCAGGCCAGTCAACCTATCGTTATCTGCTGGCAGAACGCGATGGAACGAGATGTCGATTAACCCTTTCTCCTCAGTGTCATTCTCGCTGTAGTAGTAAGATAATCTCTTGCCCTTGAGGATAAAGAGGCGTGGCTTCCAGGTTGTCATTAGGTTATTCGACTTCTTCTTCATCCAGCCCGAGTAGTCGCAGTCTTTCATTGCATCTTTTGGTGAAATCTTGAGGAGGCCGCGGGTGTATGCCGAGGTCTCTTTCTTGGACTTCTTTCGCGTCGCCTTTGGTCCGCGAGCACTGCCCATTGAGGACTTTGATCCTGCATCGCCGAGATCGAGAGAATGTCCGCCAGATGGTGTGCTATCAGCAGTGCCTTGAGATGGAGAACGATTCGAGTTTGAAGGCGTAGCGACCTCAATGTCATGGGTTTGTTGCAGTTTAGTGTTGAGCAGCTGCTTCTCTGTGCCCGTCACAGCATCGGAGATGGCTCTGAAGCCTCCAGCATGTGCAGCTTGACGAGCTTGGATGCTCGGCTGCAACCATTCCTGGCCGGCAAGAACAGGACTGCGCTCTTTGTCCCTTCCATCGAGCTTGGTGACCATCGGACTCGCTCTTCCATTTGTACCGTCGCTCAACTCCTTAGGCGGTGGCATTGGCCTCGATGCGCTGCTTGGCGATCTGCGGCTGCCACCCAAACCATAATACTTGGCACCAGCAGGACTGATATGTGATTGCTGTATCGAGTCCATTGAGCCAAAGTGGCTGTGTCTGTTTCCTGCACCAACGGTCGTCGCGCTTCTCTGTCTCGCCTCATCAGCATAAGAGCTATTCCTGCTATGCGAGCCAACTATCTTTTTGAGCACATTCTTGCTACCTGGAGTACGATCGGCTTCGGTACCAGAGAAGTAGCCACGGTCAAACTCGTATGGAGTTGAGCGCACACCACTCAAGAGATCATCTTGTGTCTCAACTGGTGTAGGCTGACTGCCAGCCTGGGAAACTGGACGGGTTGCCATGCTGGTGCGGCCCGACGGCTGCTCGCTCTGACTACCCCCAGCGCCCATGGTCCAATTTCTGTCAAACGACGGAAGCTTCTTATGTGCGGTGGTGCTGGCAGGTGGACCCATAACTGATGGTGCTGTAGACGCTGGCGTGTTAATAAGGCTTGGGGAATCGATGCTTGAATGACGGCGCGAATGATTCAACTCTCTGATGCTGGCTGCGCTCGGGCGATGCGCTCCAGTGCTAGGCCTATTCTGCTGATGATCTGGCATGTAGGCAGTGCTCTGAGAATCAATCGAATCTATCGTCCTCTGTCTTTGACTGTAGCGATTGCTCGCAGTATGCCTGCTGCCAGGTCTCTCGGCACCGCTGCTCGACCTTGGTGGTCCCATGCCGCTGTGTCCTCTATCAGACATCGTAAACTCGCTGTAGTTACTTGTCTGCCTCCTGTTATTCGACATTGGTTCTGGGCCATTGGTCACCTCATCCTGCAGCGCCTTGATCCTCTGCCACGTCTTCAATCTCTTTCCAACGCTTCCAAGCTCGAACTCCTTCAGGAAGACTGTTGGCTGATCCATACCGAGCAAGACATCACCACTGATCTCCTGATCACGGAAAACATCGCAGTGTTTAGGATCAACGCCCACGCTAGCCAAGTATCCCCCGACTTGATCTGCCGTCCACTTATTAACCTCAGCACGTTGTAACATCCTCTCTTGCTCTTCTTCCTCATCCGTCTCGGAGCCATTGATGTAAGACATCCGTCTATCATCGTGTGTAAGATGGCTGCTATAGTCGCTAGCGGAATCATTTGTGATAGATGGTTTACGATCGGCTTGTTTACTAATACGCGGTGTGCTCATGTCGGAGATATGCTCTTGGATAACGGCAAGAGCTTCATTCATGACCGGGCTCTCCGCTCCTGGTCCATGCTGTGCTGAAGCTAGAACATTTTTTGGAATAGCCGAACCTGGAGGCGTGGAGGTTGCAACTGTGATTCTATTGCTGCTCATAGGTCTTGTTGTGGCCGCTGGCTGTGTTTGTGCCATCTGAAGTGGCGCAGGTTCTGACGGGCTCGATAGAGCTTGTGAAGCTACAACTTCTCCAGTGTTGAGTTCGTGGTCTGCGTGGTCATATTCCTGCTGAGCTGGGACCGTCAGCACGGAGACTCTGTTCTTATCTGGCAGCGTTTGCACAGAAGCTCTGTTATTATCTGGTTGCACCGATTCTGCCTCTGGCTGCGTCTCTTTTGGCAGTTGCGCACGAGAACTCGGACTGGCGTCGCTTGGTGGCGAGAGTTTCTGCGCTTGCTGTTGTTGCTGCTTTTGCTCTAGTTCGCGTTGCTCGTTCTGCTGTGCCAGTATCTGTGGCGATGGCTGTTGCTGCACAACCGGCGTACTTCTTTGAAAACCTGCTCCTCCATACTGTGGCAGAGCTGCCTGTCCGCCTTGGTTTGGCGCGATTTTTGTGTACACCTCTGGAAACAATCCCGTCGCACCTGTGGTCAAATGCCGTCCTAAGTACCAACCATCCCCAAAGTCATCGTCGCGCTCAACAAGCTCAGCTTTGTCGCCGCGAGCAAGACTCAGCTCGTCGGAGCTTCTGGCTGTAAAATCATCTGCAGGTATATCCATTAGTCTCCATCCCTCAATCCTTTCGTTGCGTGCAACGTAACGTCATTACTCACGAATAACCAACAGTATCATCCCATTCTCTGGCCGCGGCTTTGGCACGCCATTCTGTTGTCCCTGCGACGCCATTGTATATATTCCTCTACCTATCGTAGCCTCTCCGGCTATCTTCTCTTCTGTCGCTGCTCTATTGTCAGCGCATTCGTGTCTTGGCGTTTTCGCGCGCGTTCAGTGTATGCAAAGTCTATTTTCGCGCCGGCAACGTGGTATATGTGTGGAAAGGAAGGTATGAAGGAGGCCAAAGATGTCGTTGACGTCTAGACAGAGCTGAGTGGAGGGTGCTTCTGACAGGAGTGGTCTAGTCGCGTTGACAGCACTTTGTCACTATCGGGCCATCCACTTCGTGCGCTGTGTGGTCGGGCTGGACTGCGAGCTTGGGTCGAGGTGTCGAGGCCTCGCAATTCGGTGAGTTTGCCGTCGGGTTGTGAAACCACACTGCGCCGCAGCCTGGGATTTCAGCGGTGGCGGGGATTGAAATTTATTATTGCGACAACAGCGTGATCAAAGGAAGATAGCATACACAAGAGGAGGAAGAAGCGCAGGATTGGGAAAGGATTCTGCGATTGACGTCGATTCTTGATGTTCGCCCTTCTGGCTGCGACCGGACACTTAGCGGCGGGCCCGTGAAAGCTCGTGCCATTGGTGAAATTGGACTAGCGCATCTCTGCCATTTACAGTTGTCAGTGCACGACGACAAATTCGACAACACACCACAGCTCAGTACGCGTTTTGGTGAAGTAAGACTTATCGTGCTACGACATATTGCATTTATTGACTCTATATCGGGTTATTTGTATTTCTTCGGTGATTACCATTACCAGTGCGCTGGGAATTGTATAATATACATACTGGCCACGGCCAACACCGGGACCTTGTCAATGATAAAGTCCCAATGCATAGAGGTCAGTTTTCATTTTCTTCGAGTACAGCCACATCAAACCTCGCGTTCAGCCACAGGCGGTGCATCTTTGACGACGTCGTTACAGATCTCGGTTCGTTGCATACCATCTAAGAATAACTTAAATGAGGAAAAAAGGTTGTGGCTCTACAGCAATATCACTTGTTATGAGCAATCGAATTATCTGTGCTTCTAACTCGGTTATATCTAACTCCCAGAAACCCTCGAAATGCAAACCTCTCCCGCACTCAATCATAAATTATCAATTATCATGTCACAAGGCAATCACAGAAAGGGTCAAGAGCAAGGCCAAATGAGTGTCCATTCCCCGTCTATCCATCAGCGCCCATAGGTTCCTGTAGTTGACTCCATGTTTCCTCCCATAAACAACCCTACCATGTATCTCCCTAATGTATCATCATGAACCGCAAAGTAAACGGAAATAAACGCATATCCAGGCGCGAACTAACAAGGCACAAGGCCAGAGTGCAACAGGAATGTAATGTATCTCTCCCTCCACCAAGGAGCAAATGTCCCGCACATGTATCAATCTTCCACAGGGCACCAAGTGCTAGCAGAGAACGGGTATCCGCGGTATATACCATTACAAGCAACAGCAGCCTCAACCTTGCTCACTTAGTACTTGACATACTCCCCCCCAGCACCAGTTGGAAGTGCAACGCCGGAAGAGACATCAGAGCTATGACGACCGTGTCCATGCTTTGCTCTGCTGTTGCCACGGCCTGGACGGGTGCTATTACTAAATAGCACATGGTTCCCGGTTGGGTAGAGAGATGGGATGACTGGTGGGGAGTCAATGGCCGTGGTTGGATTGCTGACAACTGGAGCAATATCGACTGGGTTGTTGTCCTGGGTGTCATCTTCTTCAACTGGCTCAGGACGAGAAATGTTGCCAGTCGATGGTTTGCCGGTACCCTGACCACCGCCAATAGCTGCCTTATCACCTGTGCTACCCTGGACTGATGCTGGGTTCTTGACGACTGGAAGAGCAACTTCGCTTGGCTCAGACCCAGCAGTAACCGTAACAGTGCGAACAGCGATCGTCTCACGGAGAGTGACTGTCTCTGCGCCGGCACACTTAGCCTTGATGGTTTTGGCAGGAGCAACACCAGCGGCAGCCTTAGCAGAAGCGATCGTAGAAATCTTGATGGTTTTGACAGGAGCATCACCAGCGGCAGCCTTAGTAGAAGCGATCGTAGAAACCTTGATGGTTTTGGCAGGAGCATCACCAGCGGCAGCCTTAGTAGAAGCGATCGTAGAAATTGGGAGGTTAACGAAGATACTCGATGTGGTTGTAGACTTGACTGTGGTGGAGGAGTCCTCCTCGCCCTCTGTCGGAGGAACATCCTCAACATTATCGTCAACAGCCTTGACAACCAGCTTTGGTGCAGCACCAACGACTCCGGCAGCAGCCTTAGTCGAGGCAGCTGGAGCAGCACCAACAGCAGCTTTGCTCGTAATAGACTTAGCAGTGGTAGCTGGTGTTGGAAGTGGCACCGCAGGGTCGTCGACTGGCGGCATATTGACACCATAAGAGACATTCTCACACGTACTCCCACACTCCTTATACAGACTAATCGTGCCCGCGCCACCACAGTTATCATTCGAATCACCACCGCACTTCATGAAGCAGTCTCCCATCAGACCATCAATTGGTGCGCGGTCAGAGGGGATGGAGTTGCCACAGTAGCACTGAGTAGAGTACTCTGTCCCAGCAATCGCGAAGCCTTCGGATGTGCAGAAGTCCACGCACTTCTCGTTCGTCATATCGTCTGCGTCTGTGGATGCGCCGGTGAGGGTGCGGGACGAGATGTTATCGATCGCGCAGCCGATGTATGCGAACTTCTTGGTAGCAGTCAAATCCACAAATGGATTCTCAGATGAAGAGATGGTGGTTGGCGCCCCGCAGCCAGTGACCATCTTAGCATTTGCGCCTTCGCCGCTGGTTGGATTGCAGCCTGGTAAAGCGTCCATAGTGCCGAAGATTTGTTCATCGATGGATGGTGGGATCTTGCAGCCTTCGCTGAAGTTATTCTCGTAGAGGTTGTTGTTGAAGACTGGGCAATCCTCGACCCTGCCGGATTCGGCGGTACATTCATTGACAGCGCGCTGCAAGTAAGCGACATCCCAACCGTTGACGAAGTCGCCGTGGTAGCCGTAGCCCGTCTCGTCACCGGTGGCGAGGACAAAGGGCTGCTTGCCGTCATACCACATGTCCTTGAACTTGTTGGTGTCCCAGACGACCTCGTAGAAGATGGAGATGAAGCGCTTTGGGTGGGAATCTGGACACTTGCCGCTGTCGACGTTGCTTGGGTAGGCCATGTGCGACTTGTGGTCTGGAGAGTCGAGGTTCTTGCCATCCCAGCAAGACGGGAAGAAAACTTGAGCGCGGATACCGTTTGGACAGTTTTGCTTTGGGAAATGAGGCGTCTCTGGCCCAGAGACACCGAGACAGGCGAAGCTGACTGCCTTCTGCTCGAGAGTGTCGCTGAAGGAGCGGAGCATTGGGTTGCCAGCGAGCATGCGAAAGCCTTCTGGGAAAGCAAGAAGGCCCTTGCTGAACTCCGGGTCCTGTGGGTCGGAGCGCTGGCTGCCCTGAATGTTAGTTTCTATCTTATCGTTTAAATGAATGTTTGAATGTACTTACAGGTAGTAAATAAGACCACCGCCGACCTGCTCAACGCTATCGAACTTGCCATCTTTGCCCTTGTAGTAAACAGTCGGGACCCAGTAGTTGCTGAAATCCTTCTTAACCGTGCAAGAGCTGCAAGTAGAAGCCTGCGTGCTGGCGTAGTCCATGGTAAAGCCGAAGCCGTTGCCGCCCATGATGGTGTGCACATGGCCGGAGACGTCGCCTGGGTTGACGATTGGGTCTGCGCGCTCGGTAACGAGTGGGGAGACACATGGGAGGCGCCAGAAGGCGTGAGCAGTTGGTAGGGTTAGAAGCGCGGCAATGGCGCTGTAGATGGTGGTGGAGTGCATCTTCAAGACCTTGTGAGGTGTCGTTCGTGGTGTTGATGTTCTTGATTGAGAAGGGATCGTCTAGTCTAGCTAGAAGAGAATGAAACCTCTGTTCGACAGGAAGGTGAAAAATGGGATTTTTGTTGTAAAAACAATCGCCAGTCAACTGGGATCAAGGTCGAAATGAAGGTTGGTTTGTGAAGGGATGATCGCCGAAAGGGTTTGTTGGTTGCTGTCGAGTAAACAACGACAACCTTCCGTCAATGAAAGTGGTGCCGAGTAGTCGAGCCACAGACTCTTATACCGACGTTCTAAAGGAGTGTACAGATCTGGTCTGACTGAAAGAATGTGAAAGAGAGAGATGTCTCAAATCTAATCAAGAATTGATTGAATGGACGTTGACACAAGATGGGATGGAGGAAGAGAAAAGAGGTCGGAGAATTTAAGGGCGGGCGAGATGTTATACTCGTGTACCGAATCGCGGCAGGGTACTTTTCGGGTCGAGGCGCATGCGTGTGCGCAAGAAGGGGAGCCCACGACTGCAGATGTACCCGCACTGGATGATGCACTGTATTTCTCCCTGTGGAGTGCTAGATTCAGTGCGATGGACAGTTTTCACTGCACATTCAGAGCAGTTTCGGACTGGAAAGTCATGGATTCCTTCACAGCAAAGACAAACGCGGGATGCTGTCCTCGTCGCCTTGATGCCGGCAGGCAGAGACGAAACAGAGGCGGAAGGGATATCAAACGAGACCCTGGCCCGATTGGACGGCGACTCTGTCGGACGGGAAAATGGTGCCCACGATTCGAGGCTCTGGGCACGGCGCAACGCTGGGTTTCACATTCTTTAAGTACTGCCGGGTGGAGGGTGCCGAAGGTACCGACTGAAAGAGAAGTATCGAGGTGATGATGGAGCTTGACTCCGGCGTCAAAGGCCTGAAGCGAGAGACCTACAAGGCGGTACCAATGGCAGCGCACTTTGTGTAGCGCTTATATTTTACCCTTCCTAGGCACCTAAGTGAGAACTAACTCCTCAAGCTCTCAAGCTCGTTCTGATGCACTTTCGGAGCCACTGCCGCTGAGCATTCACGTTATCGTTGTAGTCGACCAGATTGAGTCTTTTCGGTACGTGTGATGTCCTGATACTCGTCGTCACCCTTGTTCCTGCGTCGCTGCAATTCACGCACCCTCATCATCCCTTTGGGTCACACTCGGCAAGCCCTCCAATCTCCATCTCTCGCCATCAGGGACACGGGAAGTAATATCAGCATGCGGCATCATGCTGAAACGCTTGTCTGCAAGCCACACCCAAAATCCCCCCCCCCCCCACCAGAAGTCACACCCTCAACCGGTTGTTGGAGACACAAAAATAAAGTCTTGTCACCACACCCCTTCAAACTGTCTCGAGGGTTTGGAACGGTGACGAAAGACGACTAGGTCGTGATGCGAAGATATATTGCACAGAGATTTTGTGTTGAACTGAGGTTGAAACACGCAGGGGGGAAGTCGTCGCCGGGGTGGCGGCATCCACTAATTCGGTGACACGGCGGCAGCGGCTAGAGTGCCGCGCACGCCCTAGACGGCGATAAGAATTGATGATAACCATTCACGGTGCACAGTGGTGGCGTACCAGTACAGAGTGCCTTAAACTGAGAGTCTCAACGCACTCTTTGTGGAATACCACGCCCAGGTGGTTCATCGACTCGCTTGAATGGATGTTGTCTGTGAGAGGGAAGTAAAGATGTTTCAGAATCTGCTGTAAGGCGATGCGGCGCATCCACTCCTCGTCGCCATTCCAGGACAACATCTCGGCTAACGCCACTCAAGGTGGACTCTCCAAGGCCTCGACTACCACGATTGCGGGATGTTCATTCAAGCGAGCTTTTCTCGTCGAGTTCTGGCCTGGGTGGATCTAAACCACACGGAGTCCGTGCAGAGCGTCGCCATGTGGCGAGAAGTCCGATGTCACGAAGTTCTAGCAGCAGTCTCGGTATTCTCACCCTCAACCTGCTCATGTTCTCGCCGCGGAGGATGAGCAAGATTGCCGAGTATTACACAAACTGTCGTGAAAAGATCGTATGAGTCCTGAGACCGGCACACGGATCTGCCTCGGAGTGTCGGAGACATACTCATCCCTTGGCAACGTTCAGAGAGTCTCGAGACGGTGAAGGAGCATACCCTCCGCATTCTTCATGGTCAAAGATTTAGTCGATCTTTCGCACAAACTTGGTTACCTATTTTCAGTATATAAACTCGTTACAAGTTGACCTGGTGAGGCCTGAAACCAGCACACAGTCCGTCAGCAAACGGAAGTTAATCCCCAGCGCTCGGCATTGCCAACCGGTCTCATCCTTCTTCTTCCTCCCTACGCTCAAGGTAGAGATAGCAATACAATATCATCATGGTTAGTCTACTGAGGATTCCACACCGGCCTCGTCCTTCTTCATCCTCCCGACGCTCAAGGTAGAGATAGCAATACAATATCACCATGGTTAATCTACTGAGGATTCCACACCGGCACTCCTACTATAATTAGCAGGTGTATCCGTTTTTCTCTTGAGACTGATCACAAAGACTGTCGATTTCACAATCCAACGTCCTCTCGACTCGTGCTTCTCATATCTCAACGAGGCGCCGCCACTACTATACGTAGTACGAATCCAGCTCCGCTTTCTGTACAACTTCTCTACTCCGCAAAGAGCCCCGCTATTCGCAACTGAAACTTACGGAGTGCCGACGATCTGCTCACCAGACTGACCGATGCTGAGGCTTAAATCCCTTCTGTTTCCCAGGACGTCAAGCTAAGTGTTCCTTTGCCGTCTTGAGCATCATCCTATTTGTTGTTTTCTAGACATCTTCGTCATCGCGCGACTAAAGCCTTCAATTATATTATCATGAGTCTATCGTGGGTACCCGCCAATCTCACGACGAAGGAATAGAGGGTTCTCTCGAGTACATTATAGTGCTCTCCTCTTGCCATCTTAGGCCCATCCCTTCCACAGCCAAGGTCCGATTCGTGGATGCCACATCCTACAAGCCGCAGCTGACGCCAAACGGCCATCTAAGCCCAAAGGCCTTCTGGCAATGCTGAGCTGATATTTCCATACCTGAGCCGTCTTCAGTGCGTGTTTGCGGTTGTGAATCAACTGATTACTCAAGGTCATGGAACGTAGCAAGTTGACCATCGTTCCACGAGGTACTCAGTTCGCGCGTCTCAGACAGTGCTTCATTTAAGGAACCAATTAAGTTATTCTTCATCATCAAGAGTCTCCGTAGATGCCTTCGAGTCAATCTTGGCTTGCTTGAGTTGATACTGGTTTACTAGGATTTGCTCATCATTATTAACTCGTCCTGCCAACTTCTATAATCACGGATGGTACAGTTTATACGGGGTAGCTTAAACCGTTAGCGTCAAGGCTGCTAGCCAAGCTCCATACTCGGTCCTGAGATATCGGGCTGGTGTGGTTGGTAGCCACACGAACAGTAACCCATGGCGCCTATCCAACCACGAGTTAGCACAGACCAAGTGCTCTTATAAGGGACCGTTTAGCACTGCAGAAATCTCGGACGGAGATATTTCTCCTTGGTACAAGTAACGTCCTTTCTATCTTCAACCTGCTTCATTTACCAATTCTAAGCTCAACTGCTCAGCGGACTGGCTGCTGGGTGAACTCTTTTCACTCTCACCTCACGCTCATTACCTAACGGACATCAGATTCGCCGCACTTAGCACGATGGGAACGAAATAAAAGACCCGTCTCAGGGAACCATTACAGCTGGTGAGTGGAAATACGATATGGCTTGCTTAGTATTGGCATCTCGCCCTGCGCATCCCATCCGGAAAAGCGACCGTTCTGAGCCTCTGAAGATGAAAGGATGAAGGGCCGAGAGAGCTCGTCATATCGTTTGATAATGATGAGGCTTGAACGCCTATTATTCAATACTACGGCGAGGTGAAGTTGGAATTAGAAGGACTAGTTAGCACTTGGGCTCTTTGATCTTGATGAGAAGTCATGTAAACATGAATTCCGATGTTACTGAGGCGCTTTGAATCACTCATTCTGATGGTTACGCAAGATAAAGTGTTCACCATGTTCATCTAAATTTGTAACTATGCGGACGTTTGCAGCTTTTGAGCTCCGTCGGACATAGTCCACACGTGAACTGCTGCCGATGGTGAACAGGGTGACCGCATGTCATTACAACCCGGAAAAGTGGGTCGCTGCTACGTGAATATCGCAGTGCGTAAGCACACTATGTAATGGATTGTGTGCAGTGATGCTTAAATAGTTCATCCTGCAGAAAGCTTCAGAGTGGTGTGGGTGCCGACTTTGACGTTTAGTTAAACCGTTGTCTGTGAGTACTCGCTTCCTCGCTTCGGCCGCGCTATTCGTACCGACGGGACGCTGCCTTTCCTCATCAACACCACGACTCGATCAAACGACGACGGCAACAACGCAAATGGCATCGTATGAATTCTTTACTCTATGATGTCTAATTACGAGATCGCTGTCTTGCTTTTTTTCATCTCTGTGTCTCACATTTTGCATCGCAACCGTCGTTTTCTCATCTCTTGACATTTTGGCGCGGGAGGGCTAGCTGGGGGGACAATCGTAGGGAAATAGACGAGAGACAAAACAGCCGCATCTCGACGCCGGTCACCGACGACTCGGAAACGCTTCCTCCTGTCCTCTGTCAATGTATCATTCAGCGGAACCCAAGTTTGGGAAAACTGAGAGCTTATTGCGGTTATTGCAGGCTAGTGAGGCCTGCATCAGCGTTTTCATATCCACGATGGGCCTCGAGGCATCCTTGACTCGGGGACGGATAACTTTATGAATGCAGGAGGGATGTAGATGGTGACGAGTGAACCCTCATCTTCAACTTTTTTCTGATACCTTGATCGTGTCTGCAGAGGTGAATATTGTCTGAGCTTCTCTCCTCATACTCATGCCACCAGAGCGACGGCTGCCAATTATCTGAGAGACAGTGTCTTCGAGGATGGATATCAAACGGAGTAACATCTTGGCTCTATCGTCTTTATTCTCCTGATTCTGTTGGTTTGAGAATATATACTTCGCTGAAGCAGCTGCCTCTTTGCTGCAGAATAATCATTGTCGTTTACAAGCAAACCACCTCGTCATTCCGGGCAACCGCCCGACACCTCCATACTTTTGGCCCAAGATGGAGCAAGAAAAGTTTCCACCCATCAAGACACCGCTCAACGGAAGCCTTCCTTCCTACTTTGATGGCTTCATGCAAAATGTCACAATCATCTCGCCGGCGTTGCCCTTTTACCCCAACGGTACCGGCCCTCTCGTGCCCACGCTGGTAACCTTCCCTATAGCTCGTCTCATCGAGAATAAGTACTACGCCATGCAAGCAACAGCTGTTTGGGGCAGTCAAATCGGCGCCGTCGTAATCATGCTCGTCGTCGTCGCCATCACAACTCGGCGGTCCAAGATCTTACAGCCCATCTTCCTACTCAATATCATGTCATTAGTGCTGGCACTTATAAGATCGTCAATGTACCTTGCCGCCTGGTTCAACATCTTCAACAATATTTATGTACAGATGGCCGAGGACTACTCTGGCGTACCTCAATCAACGATAAACCAGAGCTGTGTGACTGTGGTCTTCACGTTATTGCTGGTCATCACTATCGAAGCATCTCTGGTCTTACAGACAGAGGTAGTATGCAAAACCATCGCACCACTCTTTCGGTACACTATCTTGGCGCTATCAGTAGGCCTCGTGCTCCTCGCCATCGCATGTCGTTTCGCGCTCGCCGTCATGAACATACAACTTATCCTTGGCCTCGGGCAACCCAATGCCCTTGGGCAAGTAGCGAAAATAGTACAAGCAACCCAAATAGCAAGCATCTGGTTCTTCTGCGCGATCTTCGTCGCCAAGCTCGGCTGGACCATGTGGCTCCGTAGACGCATGGGTATGAAGCAATGGGGACCTATGCAAATCATCTGCATCTCCGGCGGTTGCACTCTTATCATCCCTTGTAAGCCATACCTCCTTCTCCATACCAAACCCCGACCGCCTTCCCAGCACGACTTTATTAACACAACTCCAGCCATCTTTGGACTCCTAGAATTCTTCCCCAACCACTCCTTCGCCGACGCCGGCCCCGCGGCCCTAACAATCGTATCCATCTTCCTCCCCCTCTCCAGCGTCTGGGCCTCCATGGCCGTCTCGGAATCTCAGCCCGTAAATTTCCGTAAACCCCGTTTGGGCTCCCACGACAGTAGCGACGACGCCAGCGGCACGCACCCCACCATGGCCACAGAAACATCGAGATCTGGGCTGATGAGCAAGATTGGATACCCGCCGGAACCTGGAGGTGGTGTGTGCGCTTATGGTGGGATCGGTGGTGGTTGTGTAGGGCATGGTGGGGACGGGGGTAGGAAGGGGAGTGAGGCGTCAGAAAAGACTGCTGGGACGAGTGCGACGGCGGTGGAGTATGTGGGGAATATTGATGAGGAGTCTCGGTCGGGAGGGCGTCGCGGTTCTCATTCGTGGGGCAAGATAAATCCCTTTGGATATACGAAGGTCAATTCTAGGGGCTGCAGCTCGAGCAGTGGCTTGATTGATGCGGTTGGGTTGATGGGAGACGATATTGAGATGGATGAGGGAAGACCGAGAACTGAGACAGGTGGCGTGAGGATTGAGAGGATGTTTGAAGTCAAGAGAGAAGAGGGAACTATCAACAAGCAGGGTCTGCCGAGGGATTTATTGTAGAGCATGGAGGTTAGGCCGTATCAATTAGAAGAGGTTGGCAAGTGGTACGAGGTTGTTGTAATGTGGTTGTCGAGGCACTATACCCTTCCTTTCATTTGATTTTGCTATATAATTACTCCTATAATAGATAGGGAGGAGAAGAGGAGATGCAGCACAAGCTTGCAAGCACTAGGACGGCTTCCATTATCGTTATCAATTTACCAGAGGCGCTGGAATGGACCCAAAAATTGCTTCCGTGTGCAATTCAATCAAGAAGAATATCGTTCTTGCAAACAGACCTGGTCAAACTGGCTGCGCGTCATTTGATTTAAAGTTAATCTTTTAATTTGCAGCCACTTGCAAACTTATTGGACCAAATTGCGAAAACAATATCTGGCGCATCTCAGTTCTCTCAATTTTGTGGCGCGCCGGCGGATTTGCAGCGGCTATCTGCTTTTGTGAGGTTCAGATCTCTTTTGTTGCTCTTGCGCTTCAATGCGAAGATCACTACTTCTTGTTCGTTTTGATGTAGGATCTTCCGTAGAAAGCGGGCTTACCTGTGTGACTTGTACAGTTGAGATTGGACGAAGCTCTTTGCCGTAGTCGATGGAGGTATGGAACAGATGTTGGCGTTGGGCGGCAAATGAGACGCAAGCTTACTAGGACCGTTGACGTATTCCTCCCGAATAGTCATGATGTTTAGGTTGCGCATAGACACGCCACGAACACCATCTGTGATGCAGAACATATAGCGTGCTGTCTCCGTTGGCACACACCTCCCCCGCGGCATTTTGGGCGGTTACTGGTGTTTTCTGGAGGAGAACAGCGAGGACGACATTTGAAAAATGATGGGGAACGGAATCTCTAAATGGTGGTGCGTGGGTGTTCTCGCTTACCGTTTTGGGAAGGAACGGGTGACTTTATGACATGGCAGTCCTCGTCGTCTTCCTCTTTTTCTTCCTCTTCGGCGCACTACTGATCCTCGGATGTTCACCTGCCGATTTCAGCCCCATCAGCTTCTCGAGCTTATCTACCGCTTTATATGCTTCTTCCAGGTTAACCTTGACAGTGCCAAAGCTCGCCCACTTTGCCGCCTTCAGATTCTCTCCAAGAAGCTCCAAGCGATGCATTTCATTCGGCTTGACGCCCTCAGCCCAGTCTCCTCTCCCTCTATAGTTAACATTCTTCCTCGCAAACACATCCAACATATCAACCGCCAGCTTATAGATCTTCCGATCCGGCTTCCTCGTCATCAGGAGATTGAATGCTGCTAAGGGCTCTTAGGCTCGTCGAAGAGGAGAGCTCGGCTCATTGGACGCTGAGACATCTCTTGGCTCATCGTGGCTTTCTCTTAATTCTAAACTTCGACATGTTGTTGCTGGTCGCCTTGGTGGTTGTGAGCTTAGAAGAAAGGAGCTTAGCACCAATCATCTACTCGTCAACGAAAGTTTTGCTTATTTGCGATCATTGTTCCGAGTTTGGCCATCCATCATCCGACGACCTTCAACTGGTTAAAGATGGATCAATTAGGTTAGGGGACAAGACGAGGTTAGAACTGTCAAACGTGGGGGGATTATATGTAGTCTCTTCAAAGCTATCTAGGCGAGATTATACAGCAAAGATGTGTTGTCTAGTAGTCTATTTTGCCTTTTTGCGGCGAAGAAAATCGGGTACGCTCTTACACTTCATTAGACCTGGTGCCTCCAAGACACCTTGACGTGTTAAATGCGCTAAACCTGTTCAAAGCCTGGTGGACTGATTCTAACCAGGCACGGTTGTTGAGCGGTTACCATCTTAGGTTATGTTATCTTGGCACATATCAATGGTAGGCTAACCGTGAGGTTGAACAGTTCCTTCACAGTTGGAAGCCGAAGCGTGAACCGAGCACCACAGTTGTGATGAAAGAGGATGCAAAATCTGGCCCAAGTCTGCCGAATGCTTCAGGATAGACGGATCCGACAGCCAGGTCCTTCCCGACCTAGCAGTTCCGCCAAGAGCGACTGTCATATCGAGGCAATGCGATGGCTAATCGAAGCCGTCGACCAACCCCTGCTGAGCCGTCTTTCTCATGCCTCGCATCCAGGCCATGTTTCTTGAGCTTGAGGTCATTCTCGCCGTGTCTGCCTCGCCTCTGTCTTCTGTGCTTAGCCTGAATGGCTCCGCTACCTTCCTATATGTTTGTAGCACAACACGGGCGTCAATAGTATTCCAAATCTCCGAGCTGTCAGCCCCAAGGCGGCAACCCTCATCGTCGGAGTAGGCGAGATGAGGAAGCCGCCAACTCGCCAGTCATCGTCAGCGCCCCAGTCAGCGCCCGGGTCCGCAACCTGGACCGGAACAAAGCTAACTGCCAGTTCTGAGTATCTTGAAGCAACCCGCCACAATTGGAATGGATCCAGCGTCTATGATGAGAAGAAGAGAATAGCACAATCCACAGGGGTCACATTACCTCGCTTCTCATGGGGGGAGGGGGTTCTCGTAAGCCGTGTCTGTCATAACTCATTTGTTCAGCTGCCATCCTCGCTAGTACCCTAATCTACTAATTTATATTCGCGGTTGCAGAGCGGTGATAAGAACGTGCAAGTTATAGATTGGTTGAGGAGCTCACCGCCTTTTTCTAAAGATGGTAGGCTGAGCTCCTTCTATGTCGATTCTTCTTGCGCTTATAGTTTTCACCTTTTCTCAAAGATCGGGAAAGAGAGGCTCTACATGAGGTGTTCTCTGGATACAGCTGGGTGTATCGCAGAGGGCTTTCTAGCCAACCTGTTAGCTAAGGCTAATAGTCGAGAGACAAACGTAAGTATTGTGCTTCGATTGAGGTGCTTGATAATCAGTAATAAGATACCTCGTGCTTCGATCGAGGTGATCAATGGTCAGCAATTAGACACTGAAACAGGAAGGGCGATAAGTGGTGCCACTTACAATGGCGGCGAGTCCACTATCCTCCTGATCTCCGTGGGGGAAGACCCTCGTCTCTGTAGCGATGCAGGTCGTTGCCATACACGTCTGTATCGTAAGGTGACGGACGTGTATAAATACGTCCGTCAAGGGAAATTGCTGTATCCGTACAAAGCGGATCCGCGCGCGAAGCCTATTTTTTGGTCTAGTTTGAGTCTTTTGGAGACTTCGACCCGAAATTTGGCCGTTCTCTGCGGATTTCGAGTGCAAGTGGCCATATAAACCCGCTGTACAGATACGTGCTTCAGCGACTTTTATAGCTGTACATTGTACGTGTACGCTATGGAAAGGATAAAATACGTATTTCTATCTTCGCTCGTCTCTGAGCCAGCAAAAGTACATCACTTCCCAATCTGGACAGCTATCAACTCTAAAATATCGGACGAAGTAGATCCTTCGAGCAGGAATTTCGCCCAACTTGAAACGTTCACATGATCGAGATAGTGTTTTGGTTTCATCACGTCAGGAATATCAATGGGGGGTAAAGGAGTAAGCTTCACCGCCGTTGTTGACTCAGTCCGTCGGTCTAAGGGTCACTGAGGAATGCCCATTGCGATGCCTGGCAGAGAAAAAAAGATGCAGGCAGAAGGAAGGGGTAAAATTGGATACTCGTATAAGTTTCCTATATTAATCAAAGGATCGCTCTGCCTAAGCTCAATGCTGGATACTCCAAGTACCGGTTTCCAGATACTTGTCAAGATGGGTACGAAAATGGAGGAGCCCTTGTGGAATTGTGGCTTGGACGTGCTTAATCTACGGACTGGGGACTGTACGACCTAAGGAGGATTCGACTCCGCCTCGCTGGAGTCCTCGCTGCCAGGAACCCTTGCTCCCGTGTGGCTTGGCCGTTGGGCCTTGGCGTGTAGGCGACTACTCACCGAGCCACCGACCTCACTGCCACAGTGGGGTAATAACTAGAATCGGGTTAGGCAGATGGTAACTAAGCCAATTCTCGAGAATTAAAAATCTAACCAGCTACCTTGATAGATAGTATTTCCTCTCTTGCCGTCTGCAACAGCAAGAGTGGATAGGTTGTGCTTGGCCAATGTTTTTCTCAGTGAGCTGCCAGTGCCTGAGCACCATGCGGTGTGGGTGAGACGGCACAGAAGTTCTGCTGCAATTACAGAGGTTTTGCTGAGGTTACAACGCATTACCCCGCCCCCTGACGTTTGAGCTCCAAGTACTCGAAAACGAGAATGTAAGCCTTTGCATCATGTATTGTTGACGCTGTCATTTGTTACTCAGGACTGAGGAAGTAAAGTAGCTGAGTCGACGGGTACGTACTCTGTACTTCGTAGATTGTATTGGAGTGATGGCTATTGCTTGATTGGTTACGAACTCGGTCAAAAGATGTAAGAAAGTGCCTCTGTGGAATGATGAGACAAGTGAGTAAAGGGATTCAGGGTTACAGGATGGTGACTCTGCCTTAGGAGAGTACCTAACAGCGGCTGCTGGCTGCAGGTAGCCGTCGATAATGCAGTCTATCAAGTGGCGGATATGGTTGCGTAAGACCGGACATGATGTGTCTGTTGTGCGAAGTCAGAGCAAGCCCGTGTGGCCTCAATTGCTATCGTCGTGCTCCACTGCAGATATGACGGGCATTGAGTAGTACGAGCATCTGCTGCCGGGTGCTGTGCGCAGCTGTGGTGTTTTCGGTGAGGGCAAGGCCGCGGACGCACCAGCGCCGGAAGCGACGAGGAAGCAGATGATGGCTAACTTGTTACTGAAGTGCCAAGGTGTTGTTTGGCCGTCGCGATCTCATAGTGAAGGCATACGTGAGAGGATGAGAAGAACCGGCCGGAGATCGCTTGTGAAAGAGGAGAAACGAAATGGAAGACGGCTTTCAGTTAGTGCTGATGGGGTCGGCTGCTTGGCGCTCTTGTATACAGTCTTATGCAGAGTCGACTGAGTTCGGAGCGAATGAGGGGAGCGAGTGAGTACACACGCTGCGTCATGTCGTCAGCGAGAGCCTAAGTGGGAGCCTGACGGAGAGCCTAAGGCAGCAGAAAGCATGTAAAGTATGTCGTACTTGACTTTAACCCTTTTGCTGGGAACGCGCTAGGACTGCGATGACAGGGTACCCATACGAGTTACTGGATAAATAACAGGAGATAAACAACAGGAGATAAATTACAGGAGAGCAGTTAGAGAAGCAGCTGCGTGCATGGCGTGAGGACTGAGGCTTGGAGGTTGCGCGGCAGGCTCATGATGCGAGCTTTGTCCGCAGTTTAGAGGGTGTTCGGTGTTGTCGACAGCAGTCATGGTGGACACCGCCAACTCAATGCCCCCAATTGCTGCTGCTTGCTTTGGTAAGCAGAGCATCGGTGTCGGCATCACAGCCATGGCGCAATGACTCTGCTCGTACTTGTGTCTGTGTGTACATGGTCATCACAATCACAATTACGATGACGAGAGCATGATCGCCTCTTTGTCCAGACGACCGGATCATTCCCTACTTTCTCTCCTATCCTCACCTGCCCCTTTCTTCGCGTGTGCGCTCTCTCCTTTGTTATCGTTTCATCATCGTCGAAGGCAGCAAACAGAGAGCTCCTCCCACCAAGGTCATTGCGACATGGGTCATTGCGACAGCGTGTGTCGCTAAGTGGGTGTTGTACCTTGTCAGCCTCGGTCCTCCAGGTCCCCAAGTGTTGTTTAGCCCTATGCAGAGAGGCGTGCAATGCATGGGGACAGCGCGTCATTGCAAACAAGGGTGCCAAGGACGAAGTTGGCCCAATGCGGTAAAGTGGTGGAAATAAAGAGTCATTCCGTCGCTCCTCTCATCTTCTGAATTACCGTCCACAAGAATATGGTATACTCTCTCGCTCTCACCTATCTTCGTACCCCTTGAACCCTTGGTCCCATGGCCAGCTGAGGGTGTGGAGCAAAAGGCCACGCACGCTCTGGCAGCTCGTCTGCCAGGATTGTTGGCTGTTTGGGAACGGCTCGGCGGCCGGATAGCCCTGAGGATCCGTGTTTCAGCATGGGATGACTTCCTTATCGCCGTATCGTCCTGCACCAAAAATTGACCGCGGTCAGTAGCCTCACGGTCCTCCATCCAATCCCACCCATATATCTCCTTACTCTGCCAGGTATAAAGTTCCTCTCAGGGGTGCCAAATTAAACGAGAGGTGAGACGGCGATCTTCTCGATGAAAACCACTTTAATAGCACTATCGAAGCACGCACCCTCGCAAGGATGTGCTAAGCTTACATCGAACCTCTCCCGCCATGTCGAGGTCACCTCAGCCAAATACTCAGTTCGCTACAAATAACAGCTCGTTACTAGAGCCTCAAGAAGGCGTCGAATGTAATGAGACTGGTTCATTTCCACCACCACCTCCTTATGAACTTCCCGATTCAGGCAATCCATCAACAAAATCAAGTGCTCCTGCGACGCCAATGGCTGAGACCTTGGCATATAGCAGACATGCCGTCGACCTACCTCCACCATTTGAGCTCCCAGAGCCCGGCTTCGTCGTGACCAGGAAGCCGAGCGCGCCGAGCGCAATGAGTGAGGCCGTATCAATCAGCCGCAATCCCAGTATAATACGGCGATTGTCCAATAAAGCGTCGAATTTTGCCGGCCGACGGCGCCAATCCTCCACCACAGGAAAGCGTCGCGATCATAGCAGCGGCCCAGTCATTATGCGCAGGCGCAGTGACAGTACCAACACAGCACCAGAGCCCAGGTCAGTTCTGCTGACAGAGTCAGACGACGAGCTGGCGGAAGAGTCGAAGTCGCGGGAAGACTCGGCGGGCGCAAATGAAATCGAGATCAACGGTAATGGCAGCGCCAACCAGTTAATCAACAACCCGAATGATCTAAGCAATGGACCAGTCATTCCGTCCGTCCTCCTCCAAGGAACACCAATGCTTAAAGTGTCAAAGAAGAAGAAGAAGATGTGCACTTTCACTTTGGATATTGATGCCGCAAAAGTCACCTGGGACAAGAATCGCCCACTCAAAGCATTCTACATAGATGACATCAAGGAGATTCGAACTGGCGCCGACGCAAGCAACTATCGCGCAGAGTTTGGAGTGCCAGCTTGTGACGAGGGCCGCTTCTTCTCCATTCTGTATGCTGTGCCAGAGAAGTCCAAGGGCAAGGCGCAAAAGCTCATGCATGTTATCGCAGGCGATTCAAAAACATTTGAGCTTTGGAGATCAACATTGGACGCCATTTCAAAGCACCGCCATGATCTCATGGCATCTTTATCATCCTTCAATGACAGACCTGTTCGGACCTATTGGCGACGGGAGATGGACAGAATATTCAAAAACAAGCCACACTCGGAAGACGACGAAGTCATCGACTTAGTGGGCGTAGAGCGCCTCTGTCGAAGTCTTCATATTCATGGCGTCTACAACCATCTCTGCCATACTTTCAAGCAGGCCGACATCTCAAATACCGGCTACCTATCGTTTTCGGAATTTCAAGGCTTCATCAATTTGATGAAGAGAAGGACAGACATCCGATCTATCTTCGAGTCGATTGTGTCTATAAAGCGCAAAGGCCTCTCACTTGATCAGTTTCTTTGCTTTCTCCAAAATGAGCAAGGAGAAGATATTGAGAACGGCCGTGATCATTGGGAAGCGTTATTTGCCAAGTTTGTTCGCAAGTCCAAGACGAAAGAGCAGGCTCAACGGGACCTTCGTGACGGCGAAGAATCAATCATGAACGAAGCAGCTTTAGCCAGCTATCTCACGTCGACGTACAATCTTCCGCTCAGCCCGACTCCGGCAACCTTTACGCTTGATAGACCACTCAACGAATACTTCATTTCTAGCTCGCACAACACCTACCTGACCGGCATACAAGTCGCTGGCCGATCTAGCGTCGAAGCTTACATTTCCGCTTTGTGTAAGGGATGCAGAAGCGTCGAAGTCGATTGTTGGGATGGAAACGAGGGACCGGTTGTCACTCACGGTGGCACCTTCACAAGTGAGATCTCATTTAACGACGTGATGAACACAATCAGCAAGTATGCTTTTGTCAAGTCACAGTGGCCGCTTGTGATTTCGCTCGAGGTTCACTGCACTCCTTCTCAGCAAGCCATGATGGCCGAAATCATCAAGTCTACTTGCGGATCGAAGCTGGTCACAGAACCACTCGACTTGGAATCGCAGCAGCTTCCCAGCCCGTCCCAACTGATGAATCGGATTCTGATCAAGGTCAAGCTTCCTCGTGCAGATGAGTCGTCAACTCCAGAGCGCGTGGTTGGACGTCAACGTGGAGCCAGTTTGAACTCTCCATACACGAGGCTCGCTCTCGTCGACAATGGCCTCGTCCAGACCAGCACTCAGACTTACAGTCCTCCGATCAGTCCCCGACAACGCCCAGCCGTGACGTCAGGCCGCAATCAACCCTCAAGAATGAGACTACCGTCGACCAGCGAGGTTGACGTCACCAACAGCACCAGTGAAAGCGAGAGCATGGCAGAAGAAGGATTTGAGAAGAAGAAGCAGAGCAACATTGTGCGAGTTCTTGGTGAGCTTGGTGTTTACGCTGGGGGCGTCAAGTTTCAAGGCTTTGATGCGGCCGAGAGTAAACTCTACAACCATATCTACTCTTTCATGGAGTCCACTTTCGCCAAGCACAGCAAAACTCCAGAGACTAAGCGCATGCTCGTCCGACACAACATGCGCTACATGATGAGAGTGTACCCAGGTTGGAATCGCATTTCATCGACCAACTTCGACCCTCTCATGTACTGGCGCCGTGGCGTACAAATGGCTGCTCTGAACTGGCAAACGTATGATTTGGGAATGCAGCTCAATGACGCTATGTTCGCTGCAGGCACCGATGTATCCGGGTATGTCTTGAAGCCCAGCAATCTCCGCGAGATTACCATGCTTCCCGCTGGTGAGGGTCATACAAAGCGGGAACGCAAAATCGTTCAGTTTAGCATTGACGTCATCTCGGCTCAACAGCTCATGCGTCCCCGCAGCCTGCCCCACAATAGGACCATGGATCCTTACGTCGAGGTCGAACTATACCATGCGGACGATAAGACGAAGGGCAGCAAAGGCGTCTCTGCCACCAGCGGTAGCGAGCCCGATCACAGTGGCTCTTCTGGAATTGGGACGCCGTGCCGTCTTCGCACTCAAATCGTCCACGAGAACGGCTTTAACCCAGTCTTCAACAAGCAATTCCAATTCGATCTCACTACCAAATACCCAGACCTTGTCTTTGTCCGCTTCACCGTCCGCGCATCGCGAGACGGGCATAGCCAAGATAACACCAACGCACCACCCTTGGCCGTCTACACAGCCAAGTTGTGCAGCCTTAAGCAGGGTTACCGCACCTTGCCACTTATGGACAACAACGGCGACCAATTCCTCTTCTCCACACTCTTCTGCAGGATCAAGGTCCATCCGATCAAGAACGTCTACGTTGACGCCCCTATCGAGACGATCAACAAGCTGTCGAAACTTGGTCGCGCGGTCAGATCGCTTGCTACGCAGACGCAGAGCCCGCTTGGGGCCCCTAAACTTTCGTCGGAGCCGCAGAGCCGCCAACCCTCTGTGTAGTGCTGCACCCTGCGCAGGCACAACCTTCACCATGGCACACGACGCCACTTCATTGTACTATATTTGCTTTAATACCTACTGGTTGGATTCAGTCCCCGAGCATTGGACCGCCAACAGCTTTGGTTGTCAACATGCACGTAGCATAGGCACAGCAGCATCGCGCATCTGTTTTTGCTTTTAAATACCCCCAGCGTCTAATCATATTGGCGCCCCTTTCCTTTGTTTTTGCTTTTTGCGACGGTGTCTGGAAATTGGGATATTGCCAAATGGCTACCCTCGGAGGAAGAATTGCAATGGCTTGGTCCAAGTCATGGTTACTGGATGCTCGCTGGATGAAGCATGAGACCGAGCTGTGCTCGAGTTGAGGAGGATGGATGTATTAGAAGGAGCGAAAGGAGGAGGAAGAATGCATTGCGGTGCTTTGGATGAAGCGAGCATTTGATATTGTTATCATGACAGAGGGGACGATAGCATGGAGAACAGAACAGCCCAAGGATGCCACGAGAGGCCGGGCTGATGGATAAACGGCCGTTATGATTGCTAAATGAACGTCGTAAACCCCCTTCATATCTCTATCATTATGTGACCTCACCCCATTCACCGTCCTTCATATAATCCACATTGCGTATTTTCTGGCCTCATACCGGTTTCTCGGTATTCTCCACGTTCTGTCACACACATTGATAAATACGACTACGGGCACTCCCGCATACCCATTTTACCCGCTCACACAAGACATCCACACGAGACATAAGAGATGTATCTGATTACCCCTCCCTCACCCGCACACCACCATTCGCGGGTGAGACTCTTGCCATTGGCCAGTTTTGGCACCGCTTTTGGATCGAAGATGACGGGGGATGGAGGAATGATTGGAGGCTCGCTCTACTTCCCTTTGTGAGGCGCGCGAAGGAACTGAACATGCTTCGATGAACAAGCAGCACACCATCGCCTTTGATCGTGGTCAGACGACGAGACAACCGGGGCTTGCACAACCACGATGAGGTACTGATACTTGTTTTTAATGTTTTACGTACGACAATACGAAGTCCCACGGCAATATCCGCACCCGAGGTAAAAGTACGGATAAACTTGATACTTTTTTCCAAGCTGCGACAATAGCAGCCGTAAAGTATTGAGCATTAAAGGATTTGAGATTTGTCTCAGACTGAGGCGGTATGGTACTCCCTACCGAATGCATCAAAGGCAGCAAGATTAACTTTCTCAATGTCACCAAATCGCATACATGAGCCTGAAAGTGGAGTGATCGATGCTAGGTGAATGAGAGGACGCGAAGAAGAAATTTGGACGAGATGGTGTGACAAGTCAATTAATCGGTTAACTCGGCAACCAGGGCTTATCATCGGTAGCGCCAGGTATTGATGCATGTTTTGAACTGCATAGAAGAATTTCATGCAGTAAGCACAGAGCACGAGTTCAATGCCATGGCGGTACGGAGATGCGAGGCAGAAACCGGGGAAACAGAGGTGTGGTTGAGAAGGCTGTGAGGACCTTGAGCTTCACCGGTCTACAGGTACTGCGATAGGTGACTGTGACATTGCCAGCGCATACGAATACTCGGACGGCCGATCAAGCCCTGTCACATGCTTGGAAATGTGGGAACTGTATTCTCCGTATCGGAACCACGAGGTTGATGATGAAACTCGGAGGTAATGGTACTTGTACAAGTGTCGTCGCATTGCAACAGCACGAGTAGGAGCTGTCCTTGACTGACCAAGCTCCGTGCTCCGAACACGTTGCTTGGTAATTGGCTGTTGTACAAAGCTAATGTCGGACATGACCAAGGATCACGGTTATGCGAACTTTGAGATCACGATAGCTTTCTGACGCCACTTCAACTGCTTGCCAGGAAGTGCCTTGAGACGCAATGGTAGGCGCCGACAGGAAGTCTCATGGATGACTAATTCAACCAGAACCGCGGTTGGCGACCAACCAGTTAACTATACATTTAATACTTAGCCGTTTTAACAGCTCTAACAAGATATCGTTCTTGAGTGGTTATGCATTAAGTTTGGCACAACCAGTTACCTCATGACTAGTATGCGCAGCTGAAACAGCTAAGTACTGTACTCGTAGCTGCTAAGCCATCCACGTGCAGGACTGCCATTCCGCCCATCATCTCAGGACTGTACTCCGAGCTATCCTCACACCCCAAACGCCTCGCTCTCATCAATTAATGTATATTCCAAACGCCTCTGAGTCTCAATCTTACTCGCATGTCTGGATGCCTTGATTTCCCTCCTCTTCCCTTCAGAACCTCAGTTTCGGAAGAAAAGCCACGATGAAGAACGCAAGAAACATCAACCCAAAGATCCACGCATATAGCATAATCCGTCCCCACCACCCCTTTCCCTCGCTCATCTGCCTCAAATACCCCATCCGCTTGTTCGCCGCATCAAGCCCACTCCTATTCTTTTCCAGGCCCTCTCCCGCCCGATCAATAATCTCTTTCTCCTCGTCTAACGTAAGCGTGAAGGATTGCGATGATGCCTTAAGTGCCTGTGCCATAGCCAGCAGTGAGGAGGTGAGCTCTTCTTGCTCGTGGCGATGGTGGTCGATTAGCGCCTCGTTTAATGGTACTGCACTTGATGAGTTGCCAGAGGCGTGGGCTGTGCTTTGTGTTTGTGCCGCATTATTCCGTGTGCGTAGACCCTCAGGGAACAACTGACCCCTCTCAGACCTCCCCTCCTCCTTCTCCACGACCGCTGGTTGTTGTTGTGCAGCAGCGGCCCTGTCAGCCAACACCCTCTGATACTCCTCATCCTCATTATCCGTAGGTTCGCCAGTACTTATATGCTGCACACTCGCATCCTCGGACTCGGAAGGCGTGTAATCAGCACCTAGCAGGTCTTCACCAGAGGAGCTGGGCTCGTCGTCGTAGTCTTGGCCTGTGGCGTTTAGTTCGTGGAGACGGCTGTCGAGGGCGGAGAGCTGGGATTGGCGGAGTGAGAGCTCGGCGTTGAGTTCGCCGCGGCGGTTAGAGTTGCGGGTTGTGGTTGATCCTTGGGCGAGCGTGTCGAGGAGGGCTTTTGCATGTTCTAGGTTCTATATGGTGTTAGTGGTGTAAAGGCGGGAAATTGGTGGGGCTTAGAACTTACAGCTCCAACTTTGTTGCGCTCGAATACTGATGTTCTAAGACGATGCGCCGTCTCTCCATCTGGTTCTAGTAGAGTATTATGCAATCTTGATATGAGGCGAGCTAAGTCTATAGATGTGTGATTAGGAGCTGCACCTCCGGAAGGCGAGAGGCGCGCCATTATGTGAGGTTTGTCTGGAAGCTGTGTTCTGAGGTTGAATGCGACAACAATGTTGTCAAGCTGTCGCTGGCCGCTGTGATGACAGCTGTGGCTTAGGGGCTGTGGCTGCACTCCACAGTCCCCACGTTTCTTGCGGCGCTAAATCACATCGCCCAGGCGGTGTCAATCGCTGTTTATTCTGCCGTGTCCGCGTCCAAATAATTTTGCAGAACCACGACGACAGTGTTAATGTAAGATCCTTTGTGATCTCTATATACCCACACATAATGGTGACTATTGCCATGGTTTCGGAAACTGGTTGATGTGCTAACACAACTCACAGGCGAAAGTAGCCCAAGATAAGCTCGTCGAGCTCGAGAAGGCGAATGCGCCGATTGACAAGCAGCTCGAACAGGCTGGATTGTTTGCCGGCATTGAATGGCTGGATTTCCTATATACTGCTGTGCCGACACCAGCAGAGGAAAATGCGACCAAAGCGACAAACAACTTCCACGGAAGAGAGGAGTGGGCCTTGAGATGGCTCATCAAGAAGATGCAGAAGCCAGAGGCTAGGACATCGCCGATAGCATGGAAACTATTCAGATGTTTGGTGGAGAGGATACCCATTTTGCCGGCAGCGAAGATTTTAAACGAGAGGAAGGTGTTGACCATCCTGAGGCAAGCGTTGGAGGAGACGGCGAAGATACAGGGCGACGATAGCAAGGAAGAGGAGGCTAAATCATCGAAATCTGGATCGAAGAAGAGGAGGAGGAGCGGAGAGCTTGTTGAGAATACAGTATCCGACATCAATACATACGACGTTGCGGAGGCAATATATGAAGCAGTCGATAGTTTTATGCGCATTGTCGATCTGAGCGATGTTCCGGACAAGAACGATGCTAGCGATATTGCTTTTGCAAAGAAATTCATGAAGCTCGTGGTTACGACGACTGAGGAGGAGGCCGCAACGATATTGAATGCATGGTTGCGGATTACAGTCGAAGAATCGGTCGTCACAGCGGCGGCAAACCAGCAAAATTGGGTGGCACCCTTCGTGCAGATCTGGTCGACAAGAATACAAACTGTTAACAGCGACAAGCTGACATTCAAGAAGTGCTTGGAACCAGCACTGTCGCTTCTCGCACAAACAACCATCGCTATCCCGCAACAATGGCGCGACGAGATCGAGAAACTGGTTAGCCAGTGTGTTATCCTACCAGCAAAGACTGCTTATGGAGCTACCCGCGAGAGAGACACCAGCGTCCTCTCCTCCGTTGTGCAGGAGGTTGTGGCGGAGAAGCCTACCCTATCGCAACCCATCCTCGATATTGCCATCCGCAGTACTCAGATCACGACAAACCTCCGCACCAGGTCGCACGCTATCAACTGGCTCCAGGCTGTTTTCAAGGTGCTCATGGAGGCTATCCCAGACGAGTCGAAGAGGGAAAAGAACGCAGCGCTTGCCTGGATGCTCAAGACGTGCCACGAAGAGAACATTCCGCTGGATCTGGAGCTTCTGCGCACAATTGTATCGAAGCATGCTTTCTCTTCTAAGAAGACGGACTTCAAAGTCGTTGCAGCGGTTATTGATGTCAACCCGTTGACGTTCACTCTTTCTGGAGCTGAGGGCAAGGCATCGACTGCTGAACTTTTTGCTCGTATTACCAAGACGTCAAGCGAGAAAACAAAGGATGAGGAGCTTCGCATTCAGATCCTCACATCGCTTATGAGAGCATTCGCCAAATCGAGGGATCTGGCCGGATTCATCCACGGATGGTATGAACAGCTTGTTACGGTAGCTGCGTCGAAGCTCGAGGTGACAACATGGGACCATACGGCTTTGCTTGCGACGCTCGACGAGATTATGGAGTTGTCGCTCACTCCAGTTCAAGTTTCCGAGCTGTGCTTATGGCTCGTAACGAAGTCAGACGTTGACGACGCCGGCCCAGGCCCCGCACTGGCAATCGCTGTCGGTGTCTCTGGAGCCCTGAAGTCTGCCGCCTATATCAGCCAAGTCGGAGACTCGCTTTGGCGTCTCGCCTTCGACAGCTTTGACAAGGTCAAGCAGACGAGGTGGGAAATCGGTGCATGGAATACCATGGCACACTGCTTCAATGCCGCGTCGTTGTCGTTCGCAAGCTCCAAAACTATGCTCGACGATGTTCTGTCCAAGAAGGCTTTCTTTGACGCTCCTAAGGAATCCGAGCGTGCTGGTGTCCCATTTCCAGATATCTTGATGGCATGGTTCCGTTTCGCAGTCTCATATCATACCTTTGCTTGTGAAGCCGCGGAGGGTATGAGGCCTCACACACCACCTCGCGAGGCTGAAAGCGACATGGCTCCACGCATTGCCGAGGTTCTCGACGATGTTTTCTCATCGTCGCAAATGTCGAAGTTTGCTAAGTATGGCCGCGGTGAGACTAATATGGTGGAGGATACCCCTGCCGTAGCTTATATTCCCCTATATATGTGGACCATTATCCAGGACTATCCGTACATGCAGTAAGCCATTATTTGAAAACTCGAACGACGCAGAAACTGACCCAAACTTAGGACTCTCATTGCGAACGTGTCGACTGAGCCTGCAAAGCTCGGAAAGATGGTTGGTAACATGTTCTGGATGGCGTCTCTTCGGCTGCAAATCGCGCACAAGACAGCGTCTACGCCAAGGAATGTCTGGAAGGCCATGCTGATGAATGGCAAAGTTCTGAACAATAAAAGTCTTGTCCGAGCTCTCATCGACATTATGATTGAGCGCAGCAACCTCGATAAGTGCAAGCTTGAGAAATCTAATTCCGCAAACGGCTATGCTGTTGAATGTCTCGCTATGTTGCCTATCGAGGTCTTTGGCAAGCAACACAGGGAGAAGATTTTGAAGAGCTGGGTGCACGAGGTCCCTGGCTCATCAGCCGATGACAACAACTCTTTGATGCACAAGATGCACTACCTCAATCCTGCCATCGTCAGTCTGAAAATGAAGATGATGGAGAAGCCCAATATGGCTGCTGTTAAGGCTGATGATCTCTCTGAGCTCGCGTTTGATATCTCGGTCTCATCAGCACAGCCTAAACTCTCACTTGGCGCGTTCTCGGAATATGTCAAGCGTATTCAGGGACACTTGCTGTCTACCTTAGGGCAAGCGAAGACAGACGAATTTGTACAGCAACACCTCGAGTTTGCTCAGATCCCTCTCCGCAGCCACGAAGGTTCTAAAATAGAGGTCAAGGCTGGTACTATTCAATACGTTGAGCTTGCACTTGGCTGGTGGGCTGCCAACGAAGAGCGTCTTGCAGGCGTCATCTCCGCGAAGCACGATCTGTCGAAGACTGTCAAGGTGCAGAGGAAGGAGCTCGTAAAAAACTTGACCAAGTTGTTCGAGAAACCTTTGAAAATCGGTGGCGACTATGATGACGTCTTCATGTCAGCATACTTTACACTCAAGGCGCTTGAAAGCCCTGTATTTGACGTCCAGTCAGGCGAGTTGAAGGATCTGTGGGAGCAGGCTCATGCTTGTGCTAGAGAAATTAGAGACATTGCACCACAAACTGCATCTATGATCGTCTCTTTCTTCCTTCTTCACAACCCGGGAAGCGGGACAGAAGGCGTGGATTTAAGCAGCATTTGGTCGGACGCCAACGAGGATCCATCTACAACCGACGGCAGAGACACTCTGAGACGAGCAGCACAAGGCTATCTCGCTGTCTCGAGTGAGAGCAAGATCCGTCAAACCGCTCACGAAATGATCCCAAGCTGCGTCCTCCACCTCGACAAGCTAGTCTTCCTCCGCTACCTGATAATGGGCGTCTCTGACCGCGCCAACACCGACGACGAGACTGCGGCTGGAGTCCCTGACCTCGCGTCTTCCTACATATCCCTCCTCTCCAACCTTACCAAGGTTACCGATATCCGCTCCTTCCACCTTACGACCGAAATCATTGCCCTCCTCCTCCGCACGAAGTCCAAATCCTTGACTCAGCACGCTACCGAGTCCACAGTCACCACGCTCTCCATTCTCCTCTCCAAGTCCTCGCCATCACTTCCATGCTCGAATCCTGGAAGCATCTACATCCATCTCGTGGAGCTCATGGACGCCATCTTCGCCTCCCACCGTCTCAAGCTTTCAGGCCGCACACACTTGGTAGCTCAAGTCCTGATCCGTTTTCTCAATCCATTGTTCGCGCCACTGAACACCAATAAATCATGGAAAGAGCACGCCGCCTCCTGGCTCTGCGATCCGGAACACGTTCTGAGCGCAGAACACGGCGAAGCGTTCGCCCGCCTGCTCACCACTATTGCTGATCCCTCAGCTTCTGCTGTATCCAGGTCTAGCAAGAATCCTCTTATCTCTGCGACGGCGAAGGCGAAGAGGGAGGCTGGTGCTTACCTGCCGTACGTGCTCATGGCATATGTGAAGTTGTCTCTGGATATGGGCGTGCGTATGGATACTGCGGTCAGAGAGAAGGTGAAGCAGGGTTGGTGGGCGTGCTTTGATGCTATGGGTGTTGAGGGCAGGAAGGTTATGGGTGAGAGTATGGATAGAGCTGGACGTGATGTGCTTAGAAGCTTGGTGGAGGAGTGGGTCAAGTTTGGAAAGTGGAAGGGTAACTAAGTTCGGTCATATAGACGTGTGTGTAAGCATAAGAAAAAGCTGCATTGCCGGCGTTAGGCTGGGTAGGGAGCGATTGAATACCATAAGATTTGTTTTACAATCCCTCTTAGTACTCTGAGTACTTGTACGTCTATTCATACTGAATGTTCACGTCCGTTCATCTCGGCTTGGGAGGCCAAGGAACTGGTTACCTTTTCTAAGGTGGTGTCTGCCATAGCTGATTTCGGATTCGATATTGACATACATAACGATCAGCCGACCCAAAACCAGTTAGCTTGGGCTAGAACCGAAACAAGAAGACGAAACCAATCTCGCAGGCGCGAAAGAACGCCCAGAGGAGCGCCGAGCCCAATTGGCACTTCTTTTCCAAATTGGCCGAGGGGGTTGAAGCTCTTGTTTGTTTGCAAGGTTGCTGATTGCGCGGCGAGAGAGTCGGAGGCCATTGGGCCGGGGTTCTCTGGTATTACTGAAGCGTTGGGATAGGTGACCTGACGTTGTTAGTTGGTGGATTGATAGGCCAGTGATACGACTTGACAGCGGTAATACCATTAAACCAGGGTCTTGTGTTTGAAAGAAGAGTAAGACAGCTGGAATTAAAACTGATCTTTTTACCTCGTGGATGATCGGGGTTGGTCTGTGTCTCTGTGACGTTGGCTTTGCTATCGATGAATGACATATTGGCTGATGATTGGACAGTAATTAGATATCTATCAGACAATGGCTTATGTGTTACACGTTTCTGATGATTCAGTAATAGGCAACATCAATTGCGGAGTGCCCGCCCTTATATCAGAGTTTCTGATTGAGTGTGTTGTGATGGCTTAGAAGTGTACGGTCATGGTGTCAGAGCTAGGAAGGGCTCAGAACGATGGATCATCCTCACCCAAAGCTGCTATTCACCGATCCATCGTAAGCACGGTATTTGAGCTTTACAGGGTTTGGAGCGCAATTGGTAGAAACGCAGCTGTTCTCTTAAGTTCGTAACTTGATGTCTTGGCAGCTTCGTACCAACACTCTCAAGTGCGAGTACTCGTACTTCTACTTCTACTTAGCTCAGACGCAGTTCCCCGGCGTACTGTATCGACCAGCGTTCCGCAACACAAACGAAAGAATTGCGTCTTTTCTCGTGCGCCCACTGAGCCTTCAATCCTTACTTCACGGAGGGAGTCCTCGAGGTGTTACAATATAAGATGCTGTCATGTTTCGAGGTCAGCAACAACTCCCACCTAACTTGCATGTTAGGAGTGGGTTGAACAGCAATCATATAGTCTTCTTCAATTACCACTGGCCTGCATCTGCTTTCAGATGACTTCTAAAGGAAAATAGAGTCTAGCCCCTCGAATGCTAATGGTATTATTGAACGCCATATGAGATAGAAGGAAGCGTCCCCTGACCTTTGTCCCCGTTCGCCGTCGTCCGATCTAGCAGTATTAGAATTACTCGCTTGACAAGCAGCATTCCTCATGCAGAGGGCCTGCTTAATAGTAATTGCTTTCTGGTTAGAGTGGTTTCGGAATTTAAAGCTTGAATCTAGACATCCGCCACTTTGTCCGAACACGATGTTGAGAATTGGAGATCTAAACACGGGCGGAGCTAAGACTAAGTTCCGATGCCGAGTTCTGCAACCAACATCTTATTAAAGGGCTCTTGCCGCGCTCGTCGATGGTGCGTCCTGGATAGCAAATAGTTTCGGGTTACGATTTGGTAACCCTCGAAATACGTCGACCACAACTATATGATCTCATGATGGCCGAGGCATCCTGAGGCAGTGTTTCTGCCGGAACACCCACCCGCGGTTCGGTCTCACATCAGGCTTCAAAGGCAGACCGCTATAAGTTACCGCAATGTCGTCGGGTCAATCTACAAACTGGCATATTAGAGCTCTCAGATCAAGGACAAGATCAATGCAAGTGTAATGTTTCATTTCGTCATGATACCTCCCCCCTCCGCCTTCCTCTAACTCCAATCCATGTTGCGTATAGTATGCAAACAACTTCCGACAACTACCAATCATACAGAAACGACAGACTGCGATTGATCCACCAGGTCTGTCCTCCAGACTCTGTATGTATATACACGATATCGATAACGACGGTATCCGCCAACTCCTCTGCCGTCAAGTCCTCAGCTGGCTTACTCCTCGACCAGCGCAGTCTACCCTCAGTCTGCCTGCCGACCGCCGCCAGTCTCCCTACCGATAATAAAAAGCATACCAAAGGAACAATGATAGGAACAAAAGTCTGCTCAAAACGCCTCGCCATATCGATAATAACGCCAATGCATGCATAAAGCCCAATCTCATCCCACCGCCCGCCAACCACTCATTCACGCACCTTCCACCCATCACCGTCCCATCTGCCGCACCACCACCACCACCACCGTCTAATGTCATATCTAATGGTCTTCCGGCTTCCAGATACCTCCCCCAACAGCTTTGCTGATTCCAATACCCAGGCCGACAGCACAACCAACGATTATCGCAGCAATCAAAACCTTAAGCCAGAACCTCGTTTTCTTATCTAGCCCTCTCATCGGGTTCCAGCACTCCCCCCTCCTCTTCTCCCTCCTCTTCGCGTCCTTGAGCGTTTTCTGTCCCGGCCAAACCGTACAATTTTTCTGCAGACTGTTTTGTAAGCTATTCCCGGACTTCGCCGTGATGAGTGTGTGCAGGGCCGCTTTGGCTTCGGAGGAGTACTGCGCTTCCAGGTCTGAGTCGTACATCTTGCTCGTACTCGTATTCATCTTGCTCATCAATGGAGCCGTCGGCGCTAATCCCATTGCATTGGCGGAGGTGTTGGATGTTTCTTGTTGGAGGGACAAAGTGGTGGGTGCTTCGCTGTGGTCGAAGAACGGAGAGAACGGATTCGCAGGGTCAGCGGGTATCGGATTATCAAGTAACTGATGTCTTTTTGGAGTTGGCTCTTCGATTGTGGCGAGGCGGGCCGAGGGGAGGCTGGAGTTTGATGGTGAGGAGGAAGGAGGAGCTGGCCGTGGACGCTCAATGGTCATTGTTAGGCCGGCGTTGGGCTTAGGGTCTGGTTCGGTGTAGGACATTGTTATGTTTATGGGTGTTTGTGTGATTGAAGTAGGTAGGTAAGGTATGGAGACTGTGTCTGGCCGTCACTGAGCTTTGGTGGTGTTGTTGTGATGCCGAGCTGGGCCGATTGGTATTGTCCACGAGGAAATTCGATTGAACTCGTGCCTGCGTGATTGAAAGAGCGATTGATCGTGGATGATCTTCAATTGGGTAAAGGAGTGACAGACACAGCAGTTTGTCGTACTTCGTTTCTTGTCGGAAAGGAACGGTTGTCTGTCGGGAGCACTGTCTCGCCTCTGGTGATTGTTGTCGTGCGGTCTCCTTATCGTAAGTGCGCGGTGTTCCAGATGCCCACTAGCTTTACGCTATTGAATCTTTCCGTCGTCGTCTATCTTCACAACATCGAAGTTGAAGTCGAAGTCGAAGATGAGGATGAAGCAAAGACTTAAAGGATTGAAGATCGTCAGAGCGGATAGTGGAAATAAGCCCTCAAGCCGAAACAGAAGGCACCGTTCGCAAAGTCTGCTCTTTCCTCTTCCTGTACGAAATGGGGTACCTTGCAATCTACCGATAAGTGCCTCAATCTCGCTACTGCCGTAAGGGGTTAGTGGCCGGTCAGGGTCTATTCCTGTTTCGGACCCGCTAATCCGCCGTGTCTGGTTGGTAAATAGTTGACCCAGCTGTCCAGCGTCTGTCACTGCTTTTGTCCAAATATCAAACACAATCACAAGCACACCTATTGGTAGTATGAATGTGAATGCGCTGTTAGCCTTTGTTATTGCGATAAACTTGGAATTGATTTAGTTATCTCCAATTGCTGTCGTTGTTTCGATTGTAGAAACCAACATTGACGGCAAAAGATGTCTCTCAATTGTGCCTTCAAGCCATGATAAACGCATGATATACACGCGCAGACAGCGGCTGGTTACAGTGTGCCTTTCATCTTGACGTTCATCACTTCTTCTTGCCAACTGGACAATCATTTAATTCCCTATCCGCTGTGTAGCCTGCAACCAGCTTGGCCAAAACACCTCTACACCCCAAAATCCAACCCCTAAACCATTAAACCCAAGATCCCTCCCCTGTGCTACGCCAATATTCCGGCCGTCCCTATCCCGCCGCGACTTCAGCCCAAACCCCAATATTGCCAACACTGCATGATATTCGCCTCTTCCTCGCTTCAGCACACCATGGCTAACCGGTAGCAACCACACGTCTGGAACACCAATGCGCATACCGCCGAGCACTCGCACAAGCATAGCTTGGCCCAGCCAGGACCAGTGCGCCAAATTCACCAAACCAGACCGGATCTAGATCCCATAACCCCACCGTCACCCAAAGTCAGAACACTATGCGGCGACTCCGTCTTCGTCCAGATTAAGATACTCGCTCGCCACAGATGAGAGGTCTGACATATGGTCGTCGCCATCGCTATCAACATCCACGCTAGGAAGCTCTGGGTGGTTGTCTTCGTTGATGACAATCGCGGAGTCTTCCCTCTTCGTTGACCTGAGCTCGTAGACCTTCGTCTCCGTCGTCGTCTCGATGCTGTTGAGTTCCTGCCTCGACTGTGAGGAGACAGAATCGCTAGAGTTTGTAGATTGACGAGAGAAGTCACTGCCCGATGAGCTGTTTGACGAGTCTCCTCGGCCGCGATCACGTGGAGACGCTTCATCTGAGCTTCCATAGTTCCGTGTGACAGGCTTCTTAGCAGGTATGTGAGTGTCTTCAGACGCGTCACGAACACGTTTGCGAAGGCTCCTGTTCCCCGCAGCATTGCGCTTCCTGCTCAAAGATGCATCTGGTGTCGATACGCTTTTCGCAACCCGAGGAGGTTTGGTCTTATGGCAGCGCCCACCGGATGTCCACCAACGAGTAGCAGTGGGAGGCGCTGGCGCGAGATTGCTCTTGCGCTGCTCAACTTCCACCTTCATAGCCTCAATATCACCCACCATCTTCTTCGCCAACAAAACCTATATGTGTGTCAGTGTATTTCATACTTCACTTCTTTCACGTCAATCACACGCACATAATCAACATCCCACACGGAAGTGCCCCGGAGCGCATTCCGATTCCTCTCAACACCCAGCCACCGCACAACTTCCATCATGAAATTTATTAGATCTTCTAGCACTCTTTGGTCGCAGTGCAGCAACCGCTTGAAGAAGTCGCACTTCGCCTCCTCAGCTTTCTGGACGCCTGATGCACGGTCTTCAGCGAAGGCCGAGAGGAATTGAAGCGCGCCTGTCGGAAGACCGAGGAATGGTTCGAGGTCGACGGTGGCAGGAGGTTGAGGTGGGTGGACTGTTTGAGATTCGTGCTGGAATAACCTTGGTGGGATGATATGAGGGTTGGCTTGATCCAGTTGTCTCACAGCGCCTAATTGTTGCGCGGCCTCCACCTGAGTTTGAAGGTTAAGCCTGGAGCTCTCTCGTCTGTCAACCTCGATCTGGACGGCAATGAGGTCCGTTCGGATAGCGGCCAGTATCATTGCCTTGTTGAAGTCAGCAAGGAATTCAGCCCTCAGTATTTCCACCGCCGTTTTTCTTTCTCGTTTTTACTTGTGGCTGTATTTGGAGTACTTACATTATCGAAACCCTCATCAGCAAACCATATCTCATTCCCCATCATCCCCAACCAATACATCCACTCCAGCAGCGTATCTCTCGTAATCTGCAGCTGGCCATCTTCAAGCACGCATAAATCGAACTTTACCCGCCCCGAAATATACTCAATCATCTCAAGCGGGACATTGACTTCGACAGGCATATTATCATCCGCATCCATCCCATCACCTTCACCGCCTCTCATATTCATATCCGCCTCCTCGGTCTTATCGCCTGCCACCGTGGCCATAGCCTCCTTCAAGACCCGAAGTCGCGTCCTTGCCTGCTTCAAATATGTCCTAGACCAGTTTGATTTTGGAGCAACTGGTAACCGTTTAGCGATACGGGATGCAATGACACGAGAAGCCGCAATGCGAGGGCGGGCCACAGGAGAGAGTCGCAGACGCTTCAACGCTAGGTTGGCGCTAGTTTTCTCGATCGCGCGGGACTCGATCGGTGTCGTGTGTGATGTTGGTGTGATGTCGGCAGGTTGTATGTCCTCGGTTGGCTTCTTAGCCACATCTTTCGCCAGCTCACTCGCCAAATCATTCGAGAGCTCCGTCGTCCCCGGTTCATCAATATCGACACCGAGATCGAAACCAAGACAAAGCGCTTCGTCTCCCGGGCTCGTCGCGCGCACTGTGGTTTGAGGCTTTGCTTGTTCCGTGGCAGCGACCATGGCGAGCACACGATTCACGCTCGCCTGGCGATCAGCATCATGGACGGCTTGTGGATCGGCATTAAGCTGCATCTGGCGGGCAGCGTGTTGGATTTCGAAGTCGATAGGAGTTATCTTGTCGTAACCCTTCGCCACGCTGTGTATTTCTTTGAGATAGTCGACGATGGTACGCAGTCCGAGGAGCTCATCCGGAATGCTAATATCGTCGGTGGTGACCAGAGAGCCAGTGACAGCGACAGCGGCAACTTGGGCCTCACGGGGGGCTGCCGGCTGGATTCCAAATCCGATACTAGGCATTCTGTTGCAGCCGAGTCTCTCTCCACGCAACTCGTAGAGATAGTCGGAAATGGAGTGTTGCAATAGACGCTCGTCTGAGATGTTGATATTGGCGGTGTCGATGGTCATGGTGAATAGTACACTTGGATAATTTTTACTGTTGTGGGTACTGTGGACTGATTGATAGATGAATAAGAGGAAGATGAAGAGATGACTGGAAAGAGCAGAGGGGAAGCGGTATTTATGGGGCAGGCTGCTGGTGGCTCGTTCTCCTAAGCGAAGCACATGGTGGCGTCCTCTCTGCGGGATGAAGGTTCTTCATATAGAGTAACCGCGTACGAGGACAAGCTGGCCGTTGCTTCGACCGCCAAGTATCAGCTGACTTCCTTTGGTAAGGTAAGTGAAGGGAGCGCAGTCTTCTCTTTCCTGTCTCCCTCCCGGCAAGGCAAGTTCATTCGCCATGTTAGGGACAAATGCTCCCTTGGAGCCCCTGGAGTGCTCCTTCTTCAACACCAGAAGCTCGGTATGCCGTAACTTGCTAGTCCTAGCTGGCCGGATTGGGTAAGTGCAGTCCTCTTCCACATTTCTTCCGTCTTCCGTCTTCCTTAGCCACCTTCTTTTCACATCAGTGATCACATCGTGAGATTCGAGAGTTCTATACTAGCGTTCAGCTTCATACCGTCACCATCATCAACCCCAGGGGTCACTGCTCCACACTCCAGCTGCAATCAAAACCCTTCGCCCCTGGGAAACTCTCTAGCTGATATGTCTAAGAAGTCTGAGACCGCCCCAGCCACCGAGACCATCGCTACCGCCGTCAACGACAACCTCGTCATTGCAGGGTTTCCCCACATCACAGCTTTTGACTTCGCTTTCGTAAGTCTTCTCGCGCTGCCATATCTCAACCAAGGTCTTGTCCGCAGAAACCCGAACATCTACTTCATTGCAACCCTCGCGGTAGGCGGCTCAGCTTTTGGACATAGATTTCAGAACCGTAATCCAGAATATCTCGATAGACCTGCCGACTACCTCATTGGTATAACTGCCTGTTTGGCATCTGTGGCTGTTTTAGTTCATCACGTAAGAGAGAATCTCGGCTCGTAGAGGAGGAATCCTGGAATCCCCCTCGACACTTCGACTGCCACACTCGTTCACTCCTTGGATCATTTTTCGGCTTCTTTAACCCCAAAAACACTCAGAACTGGTATCTGGATCGGCTGCCAAATTTTCGCTCGTCGTACGATACTCTTGTTTTAACCAAGTGAGCACTACTGGTGCTGTCTACCGCCAACTTCCGGTGCAATTGTTCGTCCCCGCGGTTATCATTCGCATTAATTTGGACGTCATATCGGGAGCCTTCCGTCTATAACGACAGCTCTCAGCCACAGTCTCCTTTTTCCATGCTTACTGCGCACTTCTGTCCTGCCCACAACTGGGTATCCGCGTCCAACCCACTCATTATGACCACGTCTGGCAGCTTGTGAACCTCTCTTCGAATGGCTATGCATGGGCGTGTGCGTCGCACTTCTTCTCCCAGGCGACAACACTACAGCCAGTACAGCACTGCAAATTTTGAAGGGTCAGTAGACGGTCCACCTGCTCCTACGCCAGCTCGAGCAGAAAAAAAAGGAGGACTGAGGGCGTTGGTGTCCAAGTTCGAGAATCTAGCATCATCAAACAACAAGCCCGTCGACCGGCCAAAAAGACAAGTTAACGCTCTCGGAACCAAAGGGCGAGGCTGGCGAGGAGCTGTCGGACTGGGGAAGAAAGATTCACATACACAAGTTGAGAATGTGGAAGGGCCCGTTATACGGATTGATTCTCTAGAAGTGGCCTGGAGCACGAGAGCCAAGGAGATCAAATTGGAGACCAAAGTTATCAAGCAGACTAAAGGGTCAAGTCAGGAGGACTCGAGCCAAAACAGTATCAAAAGCCAAAGCAGCTTGATTGTGCGTGGCAAGAAGGAAGGTCGACGCTGGCTCAACGGCTTGAGCGGAAAGATGTCTCGTGAGAATAAAGACAAAGGTGGCTCCGAAGGCAGCAGGTCTAAGAAAAGCTCGAGGCGAGAAAGCTTGGTACAGCTCAGGATACGTGCTCTGGAGACTGCCAAAGGTCAAAGAAACAAGACATCTACCCTCGTTGAAGAGGGTTCAAGCGAGGCTGGTGTTCCCCCTCTTGCACATGCACCGAATGGTGGTAGCAACAACCTCACCCCTACTACCACGCATACTCAGGAGTCAAGTGGTGATCGAAGTGGAAGGGAGAGGGCAAAGTTAAGGAAGGCACCTCCCCCTGTAAGCACCAAACCAGCGAAGGGATCCAATCTGCCATCTCGCAAGAGTGTCACGGGCCCTGGAGTACCCATAGGACCGTCATCCACCATATCTAATACGAATCAAGCTAAAGAAGAAAAGCGAGCAGTACTCAGGAAGAAGAATCCTTCAGAGACGAACAGAAGGTCCGAGATATCGACAGAATCCGCACACGATAACAAGGCGCACCAGAGAACGCATCGTCCATCTGAGGCACAAGTCTTCAGTCTCGCTGCCAGATCGGAACATGGTATGCCTCGCAAGAGTATAGGTCCTACTATTCGTGAGCGTATCCATATGTTTGAAGCCGCAAAGGATATGAAGGGTACTAGTGTTGTCGCGCTTCTAGGCGCTGGCGCTACAGCTGCTCTCAAGAGCCGCATTGCGTATGAAGGCGCTGAGGACGGAGCAGAAGTCAAAGACATCATGCGCACCGTTCAGTATGGCAGATCGGAAGAGAAACTTACTTCGCCACAAGATGTGAAGATCGAGGGTCCGAGCCTGACTCGTGGCAGCACGGAGAAGAAAAAGGAGAGAGGTCCCGTGAGCCGCTACCTCCAGGAGAGAAAGCGGTCGAATGCCAGCCGCCGCAGCCCCGATGCGAAGGTAAATGGCAAATATGTCTCAGCCTTTGCAGGCAAACGCTCGGGACAGACCTCCATCGTCACGAGTCCTGGGACAACCAAAGGCGTTTTGCAAGCTGTGGTCAAAGCCACTACACCTAAAAAAACGTCACAAACAATGACGAATTCAAAGTCAGAGCCTAGGCTTGGAAAGAGCCAGAATGGTCCGCCTTTGACATCCACCTTCTCATCCCCAAGCCTCTGGCAAGAACCAGAACGCCATGCTCTATCGAAGGCTACGTCTTTGAATACATCCCCGGCCCGAAGTCTGGATGGGCACAGCGATATATCAATATCTAAGAGAAACCACAGAGACTCCCAAGCTCTGCTCAGCCCAATGAGCCCCGTCTGCGCTGTTGGAAATAAACCACTCAGACCGGGACTCTCGGACGTGATCACCCCCCCCTCAGCGCCTATGGGCACTCCTCCAGGCACGATCGATTCTAGAGTTGCGGAATTGATTGAGTTGGCGGCGGAAGACGAGGGGCCGATTATAAGTAAGGGTGTTGCGGAGGACTATACGGAAATTGCGAGGCTTGGGAGTGCGTTGGGAGGGATGAAGGAGGTGCCGGTTGGAGGGTCCTTCCATCCGAGTAATCAGGGGGCTGTGATGCCGGCACAGGTGGTGAGAAATGCGCAGATGAGGACTGCGCCCAAGATTAGGACGCCGTTGAGTAGGAATCGGAGTAGGAGTAGTATGGTGAGGATGTTGGGGAGGGATGGAGCGATGACGGATAACGGCGAGGATGAGAAAGCGACTTCGCAGGGTCGTCCGAATCCGATGACACATCATAATTCTTCGCAGTCTATTCAGCAGGAGAACGGCAAGGGAGAGAAAGATAGGGATAAAGAGAACGTGCCCAGCGATGAGGAGAAAAGGAGTGAGAGGAGTGAGAGGGGTGAGAAGGGGTTTGAGGATGTGTTGGAGGGAGAGCAGTTGGTGGTTGTGAGGAGTTTGGTGGAGATTACAGAGCCGAAACCGTTAAGGCTTACGGAGGTTAGTAGGATGTTGAGGATGTGTCGGTTTGGGAGGAGTAGGAGTGGTGGGAGGCTGAGTGGGGATATTAAGTTTTAAGGGCTGGTAACTAGGTTGATAAGGTTGATGAGAACGTATGATGCTGGTGCTTCGTATAGATAGGTTGTTTGGTGCGAGTTTTTTAGCGAGACGGTGTTGGTTTTGCTAGCGTCGTGGGCGTGATTTGGGTGTGGCTTTTGGTCCGTCGTTTTAATGGTTGACGAGTATGTAACCTCTTTCCGTCATTTTCGTACTTCGTGACCTGTAAAATTCACCTTGTTCTTTTGTTGCATGGCAAGAGTACTATGACGGGCGACATCGTTTATGGTTTCCTTCTATTTATACCTATGCAGCTGATGCCCTGCCCACGAGGTCGCCAGTTAACGTCCTTTAGCGGCAAGAGCAGACTGACACAACTTCGACGTCGAAAACTCTCGGTATCGGCTGAGGACACTATGTTCTTCTTACGCGGGCGACCTGACAAAGTCGATTCCGCTGACTGCTCAATGCAGAACTAAGTTCTTCCCTCAAATGATTTTCCAAACGGACTGATTCTGCAGCTATTCGCAGGCGGCATCTTTAGCATCGCCACTCTTCACCATGTCGAATAGGCGATTATCGATAGCTAAGTATACGCAACTGTCCTCCCAGATCTCACGGTCCAGGAACCATTCAACCTTAGCATCAGACTTTGCGGTTCAAGGCCCCACCTCGCGAATGCAGCATTAAAGATGATGATACGTTTCCCGTCAGGAATAAGTTCCCTACACATGCCACCAAGGTGGTCCGGGTCGAAAGTCAAGCCTATAATCCCGCGGACAATTAGCTAAGATAAAGTACCCCGCTTCGTACGGTCGACACAGAATGCTACGAACTTGCTGATTCCTGCGTTGTTGCGACTGCGTAGGTTCTTAACCATTTGGAACTTCGATGGTGGTTTGTCGAGGGCGCCACGATACGAGACATGAGCAGTACGGGCGTTATTCCTATCGCCGTTAAAGTCGTGTTTAACCAGATCCCTGCGTCGTGGTATGTTTTGGGCGTGGCTTATGGTTAATAGCTTTAATAGTTGACGAGTATGGAACCTCTTTCAGTCATTTTCGTACTTCGTGAATTGTGACCTCAAAATTCACCTTGCTCTTTCTTTTGTTGCATGGCAGGTGTACTATGAGGGACACGGTTATGGCTTCATTTGCTGGTTAGGAGTCATGCGTGTTTAAGGAAGCATCTCAACTTCTTAGGTATTCAGCATTGCTTACTCCCGTATGAGAACCGGTTTAAATCCAGGCGTTTTCCTTCTCGGTATTTTCTATAATTTTGACCTGAGGGAGGTAATTGTTGAGCAGCTTCGACTCTCGAGACTTGAAGAGCGACCATTGGGGATTGTCACAAGACCGAGTTATATGTCTGTGGTTGCAGCAAGGACGCCTATTCATCCTTTCGGTGTCTTGTTTGGGTGCCAACTGTGGATAAGAGGCTCCACTGTATAGTCAAAATTGCGATACTTCACAAGCATGCTCACCTCTCTGCACTCCAGAATTCTCAAAATGTTGAAGCGTTGAGGGTCCAGTCGTTTCCACCATTCGATGGCTTTCACACACATTCATTGTTTACTCTTGTCCCATATCTCACTGGAAGCTGTTAGATGCTTCGCAACACCAGTTCTTGCATTGTAACAGGCTCATAACCTCATTCGATTGAACTCGCAAACTGCTTTATGTAAACACGTGACCTTTTATTCCGGACAGAACCCATTTCCTACCAACGCCTGTGTATGAGATCAATGTATCTAGGGTATACATTTGCGTCTCCATGCAATTCTTCGTGACCGCCGCTACACCTTGCGCTAACGGCCCGGCCCTTCGAAACCTAGTCATCGAAAGTCCTTCCTTAACCCACCCGATGGTACAGTAACTCAAACACGGACGCTCCTCGACTCCTTCTCCACAACCTTGACCAAGTCACGGTAAACCTCAGCGAACTCCTCATCGCCTTCTATCTTCTCATCCTTCTTGGCTCCGGTTCTCTTCTCGCTGACCATGACGACGGATGTTGGACGCTTGGTGTTACCGGCGGCGCCGAGCTCAGCGCGGGAGTTGACGAAGATGTATGGGACGTTGTGGTCCTCGCAGAGGACTGGGATGTGGGAGATGACGTCCATTGGGGAGATGTCGGCCGCGAGGATAACGACGCCTGGGCCGGAGACGTTGGCGGCTCCTTGTGGGGACTTGCGGAGGGCCTTGACGACCTCTTTGACTCCGCGCTTAAGGGTCTTGTTCTTGGCAGCTGTTTTGCAGTAAGCATTTGCTCAAAGTCATCTAGCTTTTCACGCTGCATTGGAGCAACGCGGCGAGCAATTGGCGCGACATACCCTTCTTAACAGACTTCAACACCTTCTTGGCGACCTTATCATCTGCCAAGGGCGCGGCGAATGGCACCAAAGCACCAACTGGCTTGACAACCAACTCTCCATCCAGCTCAGCAACCTGGACCTTAGCCTCAACGACCGAGGCCTCAGAGTCCTTCAATTTCTCCTCGAGGGCGGCGACAACGGTCTCGTCGACCTTGACCTTCTTCTCTTTCTTGGACTTCTTGACGCCATCGTCGGTGCTGCGCTTCTCCTTCTTGTCCTTCTTCTCCTTCTTCTCGACGCGCTCCTTGCCCATTTTTGCGGTTTTGTGAGTAGTGGTGGGGTGTGTGGGTGGTGGAGGAACTTGAAGTTGAGTCGTTGGTTGTCGCGAGAGCTGGAGATGCGAGCCTCGAATTCACGTTGTGGAGGGAATTTTTCTGTCTGGGCGGTGGTCGAATGGAGTTTAGCGTGGGTCCCTCTGTGTATCTTATCGCCGGGACCTGCAGGGGTGCCAAACACAGCAACTCGACTGTAGCCCAACCAACAAAACTCAGTTGAATCAAGAACATTACAACCATGACAAAAATTTCACCGACAGCAACAGAGTTATACAGTACTCTAAACAAGTTGAAAGCGGATAGTGTTCACAACTAGGCCATAACTGTCGGAGAAGTCTCTCAGACGGGTCTTTAGTAAACCACTTCTCATGTCAAGACGTGCGCAAGCGGAACCAATGCAATTTTCATACTATAGTTTTGGGTACTTCTTTCCCTCCATATTGCTTAATTCCGAATCTCGAATGCTTTTTATTCAGCAGCTATCCCATGCCTCCTAACAGCAACCCTCAAACGCCACGCCATGCTTTCCCATCTATCTCCCACGGTTAGAGCTGCCCATCAGCCTGAAGCACCCAAGTCTTCGCCAAATCCCTCGCAAGTCCATATCTAAGCACTCTCAAAACATCCTTGCTCGTCATCGCCGCCGTCAATCCCTTTCTCCAATCCCAACCTCTCTTAGTATTCTCCTTGATAAGCACCCCACTACTTCCCAAGCTCTTCTGGAACTGGGAAGCCATCATTGAGCTACCCACCATCGAGAAACTGCTGGCACCGCTCAAACCCGAGCTCGACTTTCTGAACAAGTCCGCGGGAGTTGAACTCTTCAAGCCTTGCTTGGAAGCCACGACCGTCTTGAAGAACTCGTCGCATGCGGAGTACACTCTCTCGCCCACAGTCTCAAGATCTTCAATAGACTTAAGGATGATTTCAATCTGGTAAGCGTTGAGGATCACGTGTTGCTGTCCAACGAACACCATAGCCTCGCCAAGCAAAGGCAGCAAGAAGTCAACATCAACAACGGCACCGCGCTCCTCATCGTACAAGCCTCCTCTGATATTGTCATCTGAGCTGTTGATCACAGCTATAAGAGCAGAAACAGCTTCGGCCTTAGCAGGTTGTGACAATGGCTTCTGGATCTCGCTAGTCACATTGCTGTCGCGAAGATCGTAGAAACGTCTGAGCGTGGCATAACCACTCAGCATTTGCTGCAAAAGCGTTGTTGCCTTATAATCGAGCTGCGACAGCTCGTTTAGTACTGCCTTTGGAGACTTGAGAAGACGCTTGAGGTGGTCATCGAGCTCTGCCTCCACAGGGTATGCAACAGAATGCAGCAGAGACAGAGAGATGAGCAGATCGAGGACCTCCTTGACCTTGTCCTGCTTATGTCCAAGAGCAAAGTACCATAAAGCTTCGCCGTATTTATGAGTCTGCTCGCTCAAAGAAACTGCGTATCTCTGTTGAAGGTTAATATGGTGCATGCAATCAAGAATTGTGGTAAAAACATACCTCCGCAACGGTCTCAGCATGCTCGCTCATGGCAAGCTCATTCAGCTGTCTCCATATTTTCTCGACAGTCTCACCATCGTCAAGATTCAGATCGTTTATCAGAAGACCAACCTCTTTCTCAGAGCGCTCAACCGGGTCCAGCCTGGCAAGGACTTCCATCGCAACCTGCCAGCCTTCGCGGACAACTGTTGGGCCTCCCCTTTCTGGCGACCATTCGAACTTCTTAATATCGGCCAACTGCTCCGCGTATGAGATGAGTGTTGTGTCTTTGATGCTACCGGTCAGTCGTTTTGGCTGCTCAACACCAAGGAGGTCCAGATCGTCCTGGTCGAGATCTTCCGCCACATCAACTCCATTAGTGGATGCAGACTTGGGTAGCCATCCAGCAATAGATGCCAACTCCACCAAGGCCACAGAAATTGGCGCGGAATATGACCTAATAATGCCGATCGCACCATCTATATCCCCTTCAAATATACTTGCCAGCCCAACCTCGGTTGGCTTCATCGTATTTACACCAGAGAAATCCTTTGACTTAATAACAATGTGAAAAGACTCGGCCAACAACGTCAGATAGTTATCGAATTTCCGCTCTTCTCTTCTGGTCAATGTCATACTTGGCATGTGGCGACGGTCTTGCTTTCCGTGGTTCCACCATACTGTAAGGCCGATGGTTGCTTCAACCCAGTCGAACGACGAGGCGATGATAGAAGATAAGTCTCCAAGCATGAGGTTGTACATGGCCAGCAGATTCTGGTACACGTCCCATGGGACAAGTGATTCCGCTCTCTGAGCCAGCTCACTGTATGGCTTCGCCTTTGGATAGTTCGGCAACATGCCATACGTGCTCGGCTTCTCAAATCCAGTTCGTTGCTCGGGGTATAGTTGTTTGCCTTCCGCGAAGCGCTTCAGGTCGTTCATGCCTTGGCTAACTCTGAGGCGGAAAATAGTCCAATCACTGCTCATGGTCTCCCAGTCTCTTCTAGTAAATGCGGGCATCTGTCGCAGTGTATTGATCATGTCGCCCACGACTCTCTCCACGTTACTCAACGCCTGGCCATAATAGCCCGTTCCACCAGCGCGGTCTGTATTTGCAGCATACTCCCAACCGGCATTTTGCAGGGCAGCAATAACTCCATCGACACGTCCACGCAGAAGGGCTGTCTTCACATTCGCCCAATACATCTTGTTGCTCGAAGGGGACGGCCGGGTTGCGAGGACCTCGTCTAACTCTTCTGGATATGGATCATGATACTTGTCCATCCACTCTAATAACCCCAAGGAAGTTGGCTTCGGTTTTCCAGCAAGTGCCGTAGCCAGTGGTCCACGTCTCTGTGTTTGTCTGAGAGATTTGGTGTCCGTAAGATGCGATGGGTGGTGAAGACCAACAAGGAGGCTTGCAAGGAAGTTGGCGTTGGCGAAGTCAGTTGACCCTGACTTCGGGCCGATAGCACCAGCGTTTTCATACTCTTCGCCAGTCCTTGTCTTCTTGTCATATTCCTCCCACATTGACGAGAGCTGGCTTGGAATATATCTCAGGACTTCCATACGAGCTTCTTCATCGTCGTTCATCTTCAGACCCTCGCGATACATTTGGTGTATGAGGCTTTCAGTTCGCATGATGAAATCGTCATCCTCGTCGACTTGAGCAAGGCCCAGCTGCTTGCACATATCTTTCGCGTCACGGCTGAACTCATACTGGCCATTGAAGTCTTCTGCTGGCTCGTTCATCGTTTGGCGGAAGTCCATACGGTCGTCCTCTACTCTCCTCTGGATGGGTTGCTGCGACCTGTAATCATGTTGTCCAAACGTTGCTGCAGAAGCAAATCCTGGAAGTGTCTGATCGAATCCAAACCCGTCCATTTCGTCGTCTGCTTCGTTTGGACGACCTTCATAGCCACTTTGTCCGAGCTCATCGACCATGCGACCTATATCATACAGCGACTCACGACCACCAAAGCGCTCAAATTGAAACGCCGGCTCGCCCCGTCCCTGTCCCTGTCCCTCTGCCTGGTTCTCCTCGTCCTCATCATAGCTATCATCCATGTCCTCGTCGCCATAGTCGGGCGCTTTGAATTCGTTGCTCAAGCCCGAGCTTTTCTGCGGCGCATGCGCAAATAAAGAGCCATATGCTCCTGCGGAATTGTTACGTCCATGCTGGATTGACGATGACGCTGATGGGAAGAGCTGTCGTGCTGGCTCTTTGTCATAAGTGAAATCGAGCTGCGAGCTTCCGAAGTCTGATTGTGGAGCGCCTTGTGGAGTGAAAGATCGCGCCGAAGATGGTGGAGCGCCGGCGGGCGTAGTCGAAGGGCCAGAAAAGCCAAACCGGTTGTGGGATCTTCTGTCTGGCGTCGAAGGTGGGCTTGAAGAGCGGCCGTCTGGAACCTGAAATGAGGGCATGGCGCAAAGCCACTAAGCTGGGTTTCAAGTAAGATAATAATTTTTCGTATGTGCTCGACTTTGTAAATTCCAACACTAACAATTTTTCGTGGTATTGTGTTTGCGGGTTGTTTGATGGGTTGTGTTTACAAGGCTCAAGGCTGGAGCTCTACCAGGCGCGTCTAAATTTCGCGGCGCGGCTATCGATATACTTAGCGTTTGGGCAGGTTCAAAGCTGAAACGCGCGCGCTTATAGCCGCGTACAAAGTCCCATGGAGTTATGACCCCAAGGAGATTTATGCAACGACTTCTTATAGTTCCAAGGCAGAATTGTGCTTCGTTTTATTTCGACTATATCTTCTGAGGCAAGCTTTGCTTTCACGTTTGGCAATTCCGAATAAAACAACAAGATGGCCTATAAGGCCAATGAGATCCCAGGCATTTACAAGCCTCCCTTGGGAGGTAAAAGTGTGGTCACGGAAAGGCGTGTTACATTTGCACCCAATACTACGTGGTCTGTGGCAAGCAGGAGCTCGAAAGTTCGGAGTATTATCAGTAGGCAGGTTGCCATCGTGCACTCGTGAGCCTACAATCTTTACATGTTCCAGCCTAGGCAGAGACATGTAAATCGAGAAATCAACTGGCGCGAAAAACTTGCTTCATTGTTCAATCATTCTATACAATATGGAGCGGTGTCTCGCCACTCCATAGATTGTTTGCTGATGCACAGCTCTAGCTCGCCTTAGGTAAAAATTACTATACCAAAAGCACCCCACTCCAACGCATCACACAGACAACAACTTTACTCGTCGGCACCACACTCAGCACGTCCTGGCTTGGAGTTCAGGTAATGGTTTCTAGTGCAAGTTAGCACATTATCTCTGAGAACTCGAGCCCCATTTATCCTAGCGTACCTCTCAACAGCCCACTGCATGGCACCGTAGGCAATGACGAATGGTGGAACGACGTAGAGGATTTGGCCGGAGACACGTCTTGCGACGTTGAAGAAGGCAGCGTGGAGAGTTCCAGCAAGTGGGCGCTGGGCGTTGGCGGAAAGACCGTAGGAAACAATGCCCTTCTGGGTTGGAGTTCCTAAGGAGTCGTGTTAGCCATTGGCTGTGTACTGCTGTTTGTGTGTTCGTCTTCTCGAGAGTTGCAGGCGTGTGCTTTCCTATAGCTGGATTCGATGATGGTGGCGTGGTTGTCGGGCAGACGGCCGTCTTCCGAATAGCTCCGGCTCGCGCGCCTCAGCGCATCGTGGGTCGCAGTCGTCTCGAAATAAGGATAATGACATACCGAAGTTACCCCATCCTCCGATGTACCTGTTGCAGTGTTAGCGGTGCCGTCGTTACTCTAAAGTTCGCTCTCGGTGGCAACCCCGATGTCACTCGTCGCTGACACATGCCCCTCCGCTGCCATAACCACCAATTGAACGGTTATAAGAGGTTTCACTTACTTTCCGTACTTGCCAATCTCACCACCGGCATCTCCAGAGCGCAAGAACTGAGTTGGACGCATTTTTATGTTGTGTAGGGGCTCTTGTAGTTGGCAAACTGACGTGTTGCGACAAGTGAACGTTCAAGTTCTGAAATCGCTTCCGACGCCGCGCCAAGCCCCGACCCCAGAATCACTTAGCGCGAACCGCCGAAAAGTACGAGCCGCATCACATCAATCATAGCTCCTAGCGGCTCTGTATACCACGAAACACACCCCGCAACGCCATAAGAATATCCTTCAAAATGGCCTCCATTCTCAACACCGTTTCTAAGCTCGCCGTGCCGCTCGCCGTCGGCGTCTCCCTTGCACAAGCATCCATCTACGACGTCAAGGGTGGAACCAGAGCCGTCATCTTCGATAGGCTCGCCGGAGTCAAGGACCAGGTCGTCAACGAGGGCACCCACTTCCTCGTCCCATGGCTACAGAAGGCCATCGTCTACGATGTTCGCACCAAGCCAAGAAATATCTCCACCACTACCGGATCTAAGGATCTCCAGATGGTCAGCTTGACCCTCAGAGTCCTGTCCAGACCAGATGTCAAGCAGTTGCCAAAAATCTATCAGGTATGTTAATGTCTCTCGTATATTTAATCAAACATATAAAGCTAACACAGTATACAGAACCTCGGCCAAGATTATGATGAGCGTGTCCTCCCATCTATCGGTAACGAAGTCCTCAAGTCCATTGTCGCCCAGTTCGACGCCGCCGAGCTTATCACTCAGCGTGAGGCTGTCTCCAACCGCATCCGCTCCGACCTTCTCAAGCGTGCTCAGGAGTTCAACATCGCTCTTGAGGATGTCTCCATCACCCACATGACCTTCGGAAAGGAGTTCACTCGCGCAGTCGAGCAGAAGCAGATCGCACAGCAGGATGCTGAGCGCGCTCGCTTCATTGTCGAGAAGGCCGAGCAGGAGAGGCAGGCCAACGTCATCAGAGCCGAGGGAGAGGCTGAGTCTGCCGACACTATCTCGAAGGCTGTGGCTAAGGCCGGTGATGGTTTGATCATGATCAGAAGGATCGAGGCCAGCAGAGAGATTGCACAGACGTTAGCGGGCAACCCTAACGTCACCTACCTGCCAGGTGGCGGAGAGGGTGGCAAGGACGGTGGAAAGTTTTTGTTGGGCCTGAGATAAATGATGATGTACCTAATGAGGAATTCAGTTGTATAATTAAATTTTCGAAATGGAAAAGGCATCTCCCGTCACCATGCTGATCAGGATATCCAGTGCCGTGTTGAACCTGTTTCCAACATGTATCCTATGATATTCCGTGCTTCAAGTGTGACCATGCGTACAGAGGTTAGAGATCTTAGTCAATGCGAGCTGATGGCTCGCTTCTACTATGAATTCCTTGTTGAGGAGCAATAATTGCAATGCTCTTTCCCAGCTCGCCACAGACCAACAAGATTACCTACACCTTTCAGCATGGTGATGAACCTTGTTGGCTCTGTCTGTGTAGTGCGCGTGCCGGCCAGAATATTGCTGAGTATGAACCGAACACATCATACATTATGTCAGGCCTCGCCGTGAAATAGGCATCTTAAGGCAGCAATTGGTCTCGTCCTGGCAGCACTGGGATGGGAAGACACATTGGTTTGGGAAGGAGATTGAATGAGTGAAGTCGGGTTGAACAGACGAGGTCTTCAATACCAAGCTTGTTTGCAGTCACCTGGTGATGCTTTTCTTGCATCCGAGTACGATTCATGGTGCTAAAGTATCCCCCCCAAATGTCAGTTTTATTAGGAGTCCACTTAGATGTCATTGATTGGACTGGGACGTGAGAATACCTCACAAGTTCAGCGAAGAGGGATCTTAGCTCTGAGGTCATATAAGAACGCCTTGTAAACCTGATGTGTATCGGCTGAGTGATCCTCAGTGGCACACCTCTCTCTTGCCCAGCAGGTCATTTCTGCTAGGTTGTTTCGTTCTCCTGATCATTGAAGTCATATTCATGCTCGATTGTGCTGAGTCGAGGACAGGTTCTTACATTGCGGCTCTGTCTTCATAAGAGAAAGTCCTGTTTCCTTGTCTTTGAAAGGCACTCCAGACAATGTAGACATGGTCGAAATCTGTCACTCTGGGCGGGAACTTATAATAATGGGTTGTCCAGGTTAAGCATAGCAGCAGGGCAAAGGAAACGGAAACTCTGGGTCGGCTTCTCGGTAGACCCCTGACCTAACTCTGGAAACCTTCTTATGTGCTCTAAAAAGGAGGACGGGAATGTGCTACAGTTCTGAAGCCTCTTTGCTTAAACTCAAGAAGCTTTGAGCTTGGAGCTATCCATAAATTTCATGCCCAGATCTCTCCTAATCCGAGACGGTCCTTCAGGTTGACTTAAGTAGAAAAAAGTGAACCATTCACACTCACACTGTTAATCTACGTGCTACTGCTCTCATTCTCAGCTCACCGTCTTGTGAAAGACCGCCCTGGTATCTAGTACCCAGTTGTACCGGTCAAGACTCGGCTCATTATCTAGAGAAACGGGATCATGGTAATATTCTCAGTGTCTTCATCGAGTTTTCTTCAACTAGATTAACCACTCGGGTTTTTAATGCTTGAGCCTCGTTCTTCTTCATTCTCAGTCCCGCGGTCCGTTTGCTCCTTTGCCGATTCTTACTCGCATCACAATGCCATAGAACTCGACGAGTTGCAAAGTGCCAACTCATCATCGCTCAGTCAAAACAGTAATCCGAGACATTCCCATGCAAGGGTCGCAGGCAGTATTCCTCGACGAGCTGATGGCCGAGCTGAGGGTCATGCAATGTGATGGGCGTGGGAGTTCTGGAAAGGTGGTGTGCATCGTCAGAACTATCTAGGCGCAGAGCTCCTCGAGAGTTCAGGAGATGTGCCTGTGCTGCGGCGCCCCCTCGGCTCAACGTCATGATGTGAGGTTAAAGATTCCAAGCCAATTATTCTCCCACGTGCTTGATCATTGTAGTGAGATCGGATTTACTGACTGAGATGGAAGAACGCCTGGGGAGGCGAGGACTGATGAGCACTTCGCAGTATCCTTACCGACGCCAACCAGGACTCAAATAGGCAATTTCTAGACCTCTGTGTTGTGATTTTGTTCAATCGGGCGAGTTTAGTTCCATCCTAGTCACAGTGACGACAATGAAAGCGGAGTTGAGGAATCCACGTTGTCAAGACGGGGCGGCTGGGGCGGGAGCGCGGGAGGGAGCGAGCGGCCGGGTTCTTCTTTGCCCTATTCTGTCCAGAGAGCTGCGCGACGAGATCGTCTTAATCTGCAACGCAGCCCGTACAGAACTCTATCACCATCTTCTACTACCTCGACAAATGAACACACCTCTCCCAGTAAGTGGCCGTATCTTCTGTTGAATCTCAGGTTCTCCTTTGCTTCATTCTCTGTATGAGTCGACCGCAAGTGCGGGTGTTTTCGCGTGCGCTATTTCTTGGCCAGTCGTGTATGTTTAGCCTGGTGCAGGCTGATGGGCCTGCAGCAGCCCCCGGAAAACTTGGTTGGAGGACGAAACATGTTGTTTTGAAACCTCCGTCGCGAGAGCCAGTGAAAGATTACCGCCGAGGCGTTTGTGTCTTGTCACACTGGTCGCATTTATCTGGGCCCACTGGCGCTTCTCTGAATGGACGCCTCGGATGCCTCTTATGCTGCTGGTCGCATTACCGGCGCAGTAATATCGAGAGAACAAGCCGATACACCCAATAAAACAGGAGGATGGCTGTCAGTTGCACGCTATCGCTGATATTGGATATAGTTTGGACGAGTCGGCGTCGTGGATTGTCAACATGAATCAGGCTTGTAGTGACAGCGCACCACATTATTATAGCCTGCATGAGCTCATCACGTCGTCTCACCGACTTCTTAGTCTGCCACATGAGCACAAGCGAGGCCACCTCGTCCTCGCGCACATAAGTTGCGGACTCCTCCATCTTCTTCACGATTTTCTTTCCTCTCCCATAAGAAATCAATCGCACCTAGGATTTCACCACAGAATACCCAGTCTCCGTACCAACTCGATACAAAACAAGACATCATATCTCGCCATTATTATCACGAACCATCATCACCCCAGACTTCTGAACCCAATCCATACAAGGAATTTACCCAGGACGACACAGTGCTCAGGCTTCTAATCCTCCACCTGGTGTTGCTGTCTCTTTTTTGTCTGTTCCATAAGGATTGAAGAACACGAACCAAAGGATCATCACCATATCTCCAGGGACTCAATGACAGCCATCTGTTCAGACTTCTCCACCCTCGACATGATGTCCAGGCACAGACAAAAAGAAAACAACGCCATGCTACCATCCAGGTATATTACTATTCCACCGTTTTTGCGTTGATTTTTTGCTCTTTATGCGCTCCATGGGCCTCCAGAATACTCCCGGGACCTTCTGCCTACCCCGTTTCATTGTGCCCAAACCAGGCCTCTGGCAAACCGACATCCACAGCCGTGGCCCTGTCATGGACAAGCATCATTACTGCTGCCTGCATCTTCTCTCCGAGTCGTTGCAGTTTCTGGATATGGTAAGTATCGACCAAGTTGAGCCCGGACCCATCGAAGCTTGCTCCATATTGACATCGATCCTGTGGCTCTTTCGAGGTTCTTCCCAAAGGTGTTCCGTAATGCGACCATTATCTAGGAGGGGCGTGGCCGTACCAGCTATAGACTTTTGCCATGTTCGATCTCAACCATTATCCAAAGGACCCGTGACCATGAGCTCCACTCCAATGGCACTTTCCATCTGGATCATTAGAACCTATGGCAATCTGAGATACCATCTGTCTCTTACGTTGATCGTTTTGCTTTTACTCTCCAACTTAAGCTGTGGGACCACAGAAACCACACTTGATGTTGTAGAAGTATATCCAGGAGTTCTCTGTCCCTGACAAAGCCGTTGCGCTGCTTGGCCGCTTTGTTACCAAAATGGACGAGGAGACATGGTTACCTGACATTTATATATGTCTTGCATCGCCGACCATGTCATTAGGTAGAGTATATCATGGACGACTGCCGAGAAGATACCGGGTTCGCAGCCACCATCAGCTCCGTCATCTCCACTTCTGAAGGACTCCTGATCGTATTGCCAAATGGAAAGGACGCCTCACCATAGTAGGCCAGGCCCTCTACACCTCTGCACCCCTGACACTACACGATGATGCCAGTCACCGTAGTCATCACCTGTTTGATATTCCCGTCGCCTTGCGCTTTGGACAGGAACCCTTATGTTTTCTTTACATTACTACTGCTGTGTTTCCAACCCATTGTGGTGAACAGTACACTGACCAAGATCCGCTCACAGTTCCCCATATGGAGAGTTCATGCCAGTTGATCCAAGCCAAAGAGGACTTCCTTTTATTACTACAGACTACCCACGCTGGGAACAATTATACTGGCCCAACCAGACAGAAACCGGTGTACAGAACTTCCATGCTCCCAACTTTCCACGGGGAATTCCAAATGGCCATCACCGTTCTGCCAAGAATGGATCTGCTTCCCAAGCACTGAGAAATTCTTCTACCCAAGTCCAGGAAATGGAAAACGCGGTGCATGCCAGCACCCGCTCAGCCCAGTGGGGATCTCAGCAAAACTCGCCCGCTATGAGCGGGACAGTTGCGAGTCCTCTTTATTCTGAAGTTTCTCTCGAGACCCTGCCGTCGAATTATACTGTTCCGTCAGAACTGAGTTTATCTCACTGCTCTCCGAGCATGGACGACTCTTTTTTCTTTGGTGAGTCGAATTATACCAACGGATTATTCCAGGAGGATCAGCCGATGTATGCCGCGGACTCCATGGTTTCAAGCCCTGCCTTTTCAGTTCCAATGTCCAGAGGAAACAGCGCCATTGACTATCACGCACATATGAGCAACTGTTCACCGAAGTAGGCAGTACCCCATATTCTAACTCCGAGACAATGCCCTAACAAACTTTTGCAGTAGTGTTATGTCCGTGGATATGCCTCTGTTTGGAGATAAGGATTCCATATTCCAGACGGAGAACTGTGGGAGCTCCGTGACTTCAAAATGTAGTCGCCGCCGCAATCAACCAGATCAGAACAATGCTGCTCGCTCGCACCATTTCTATACCAATGCCCAAGTCGAGGAAGACGGACTGTATCATTGCCCATGGGAGAAGGCCACGAACAATCCATGCCTGCACAAGCCTGAGAAGCTCAAGTGCAACTATGAGTACGATTCCCTGACTCCGTTTTGAAGCATCTCAAGCTAACACATTCTTCCAGCAAAAACATCGACTCTCACCTCAAGCCATACAGGTGCACGCTTCAGAGCACCACCTGCCTAGACGCCAAGTTCTCATCCACCGCCTGTAAGCTCCGACACGAGCGCGAGGCCCACGCAATGCATACCCACGGCTACAAGCCCTTCAACTGCGAGGTAGAGTCCTGCGAGCGTGCCGTACCAGGAAATGGCTTCCCACGCCACTGGAACCTCGGAGACCACATGAAGCGCGTCCACCAGATTGAGCCCAAACCACAGGATCCAGAGGCCCCGAAGAAGAGATCCCGCAAGCGCAAGCCCCCCGCTGCTACGGACAAGAGAGTGAGCAAGAGGGGCAATGCCAAGAGCCCAAAGGATACTCAGAGCCCGTTGGTTATGTATTCGCAGCAGGAGGCTGAGCTGCAGGAGAAGAGGCTTTTGCAGGCTCTCGTGGATTCTAATGATGCCGCGGCCATTCACATGGCTTTGCAAGCTACCAAATTCACTACCAGGACTTGAGGATCTTCATGTTTGAATTTCTTCACTATGATGGCGTTTTTCATTGCCGGTGGGCCACTCAGAATTTGAATGTTTCTCGACGACGCTTGGGAAACGGTTTTCTGGGCACAGCGGACAGGGCTCCTCAGCCACAACATAACAGTCTCTTCGATTTCATCATATTATGGACAGCCACAACGACAATCTTAGGATAATCGAACCAAGGAAGATCCAGATCGGGCAACAAAGTCGATCCGATGATAAAGCCACAGGAATTTCCAGGACAGTTTCCAGGCTGGGGGTTTGAGGAAACGAGACGGATGGCGGGAAAAGCCGCTTCCAGCACGAGCTACGATATATAGCAGATCCCACAGGATCATTGTACATGTTGCACATTGTTTCTTCTCGGACATGAGTTTGATTGGGAGTATGGGAGAATTAGAGCGGCTATGATGCCAGGAGCGTGAGGAGGCGTATATAGGTTTCAAGATGTATGCAGCTGCCAGCGTTGAGTGGAAGAGACGGAGTTAAGGTTATGATTTATGATTTAATGCAACGTAATAGCTTATATAAATATTTATAGCTGCTCCACATGTCCCAATTAGTGCTTCCCTTTTAAGTTCGATAAATCATCAAGTGGACGAGCTTTAAATTATATTTCTTTCATGGGAAGATTTCGACTTTGTATTTCTGTCTTTTTCGTTGACTACGTGGAAAATCGATTAACGAGACGGCTCATGATGTTTCAATTTTGATTAGGTCCGTTTTTTTTTGGCGAGCATTAGTCTCCATACTGCTTTCCACAAGCCTGGTAGTTAGCATTTCTTGGTAATATCTAAATTGAATTAAGCTTGAAGTTCTCCTATTAACTTACATGATATATTTCTACTGATATTACGGCACACTCAGCACATGGATCTGAGTACTTGGTCCCTGTGTGCCAGTGTTTGGTGAAAGAGGGACATGATTGCACATTGAGGGGTCTAGATATTGACCATAGTACATAGTTCTGTTATGACATACGTTAAGCTCTAATACATGGGTTAATCACGAGGTTCATTAGTGTAAGCACTTACAAGATCTGCCACCTACATTACTGAAGTTCGATATTGCGGCTTCAACTGCCGCCTATACCGCCGTTCCGCGGCAAGCCGTAACAACATACCACAATAAGTCTGCTGATTATGTCTTTCATAAACACTCCTAGATCTTTAAACTACATCGCTCATTAGATTCAGCATCCCTTTCGGATCATTTTGATGCATAGCAGTCCTACCCACTAAACTCAATGTATTCCAACTATTCGCTCTGAGTTTGAATTTTTAATTGAGCACCCTGTCTCTGAAAGTAAAACCAGTTAAGAAAGCTACTCGCAATGCTGTCAAATTCAAAAGTGACCCAAAAGTCAACTCTTGGTAGGGAAATCTTGTTAACCAGCGAGTTACTTGGTCGACTGTCGGTCTTCGGCCAGAAATTTCTTGCTCGCCCTCCAACACAACACTCCGGTTAGGGATTGAAACAAGAGCAACGCCATTCCATGAGACATACATTCCAGCTCATTTATAGAGGCATAATAGCTCATAATTCATACGTGGGTCCATCGCTACCTGGTTGTTGCGGCACTGAAAGCTCGAGAGTGACAACCAGATGTTTCGCGTTCCAGTTGTCGCGCTTCCTTTCAAAAACCAGCCCCGCGAAAATTTGGTTTGGCGTAAATCGTGAATGATACCACAACGACTTGCCATGCAACCAAAGTTGGACACAGAAAAGAAAGGGCAATCAAATCTCTACAATCGGCGTCGTGATAAGCAGAATCCCATCATTCGTTGCTGTTGAGTAATTTTCATTCAAAGATGGTGGGTGTTTAAACTTAAAATTGTCGTTGGATGCAAGATGGTTTGGGTGGCATATGGTCAGGTACATGAACCCTTTATCGCCGACGCACGAGCGATATGGGCTTATCGCGCTTCCAACCCGCGATCACCAAAAAGTCCAGACAGCCTCGTCCATACTCGCGCGCAACCACATTCGTATCATCGCACTCATCACATAAATCATCATGCCTGTAAGTACCTCTCTTAGCCAGCTCTTTTGGACCCTCAGAGTTAACAATTTCCAGCTCCTAATCATAACCGGCTACCCCTCCTCGGGCAAAACTCACCGCGCCTCCCAACTCGCCGCACACTTCACCACCCACCCCTCCGCACTGCGCGTCCACCACATCACCGACACCGCCCTCGCAATCCCACACACAGTCTACGATCTCGAGTCCGCGTCGGCCCACGAGCGCTCCGCCAACGCGTCCGAGAAAGACGCCCGGGCACGCGTATTCGCAGAAGTGAAGCGCCATTTAACTCAAAAAGACATCGTGATCCTGGATGCTGCGGCAGGGAACTATATAAAGGGATGGAGATACCAGCTTTTCTGTGAGGCGAAGGCGATGCGAACGCCCTGCTGTGTTGTGCATGTTGGCACGCCGATTGAGACGGCGAGGGGGATTAATGAGGAGAGGTTGAGGTTGAGGGAGGAGGGGAAGGCGGTGGAAAGGGAGGAGGCGTATGAGAGGGGGACTTGGGAGAATTTGGTGTTCAGGTATGAGGAGCCGAATGGGATGGTGAGGTGGGACAGCCCATTGTTCACGGTTGGTTGGGGCGACGAGACGCCTATGTTTAAGGAGATCGAGGAGGCGGTTTTGGGCGGGAAGGTGGTTAGGCCGAATGCGGCGACTGTGGAAGTTAAGCATGTTGAAGAGGGGTATCTTTATAGGTTGGATAATGAGACGCAGACTGTGGTTACGAAGGTATTGGAGTGGGTCAAGGATCATGAGGGGGAGGAGGGAGGTGTGATTGATATGGAGAGCGAGGAGGAGAAGAAGGAGAGGTTGAAGAGCACGAAGAAGAAGGGTAAGGGCCATTATGAGGAAGAAGTTGACGAAGCAGGATTGATGCTGCCCCTGCCGCAAAAGAAGCTCGGTGTACCAGTGCTACAGAGGTTGAGGAGGCAGTATATCCAGCTGCAAAGGTTGCAGACTGGCGGTGGGAGGCTCAAGGAGGGATTTGTTGGCTTCCTGAACGCTGCCTTTGAGAAGATGTGAGAACTAACCGGTTTCTCACATTTCTTACGAGTGATGCATAGACGGAAGCAGGAAGATACCCAGGCGTTTAAGGAAGGGGAAAGTGCACAATTCGTGGCCATATAGACTCTGTTTCGTATTTATGGCCGCGCATGTCCTACTCAGGCCACGTTTCACTTACTATGCAGGCTTCACCGCCGGCGGCTTCCATGCTTTCGTATACGGCATACGCGGCGCTTACTCGGCACTTCCGAGAATCAGAGACTGCGGAATGGTTCGAGGTTGACAGCCTTGCACCGCGACAAAGGTCGCGGCACATGCTGTAGCCTTGCAGGGCAGACCCATATATTACAGGGTGCACCAGCGCCTAAAGACTCCTAATTCGCCCTTCGACCCTCACCGTCGCCCCGACTAACGTTTTACCCCTTTCCTGTCCTTCCGTATCACCGCAAGATCAGCGCTGCCGGTGATGGAATACTCCACTACACGTGATTGTGGTCAGACAAGAAAACTGTGAGACTCAGGGGTAGACGGACAGATAAGATCACGATAGAGGGGTGCAAATAAAGGCGCTGGGGAGTTGATGTTTTGCGTCGACGATACCATGTGAATACGTTGCCAAGAGGCAGCGAAAGGGAGATATTGCTTCGGTGCGTTCGATATTTACATCTGTAGAACATCATGGGAAAGTAATTGAAGAACAAACATACATCGTGTCATCTTTGCGTATTCTGCGGTGGTGAATCCCTCAACGGAGGGTGGGTGGATTCGGGGTGCTGTCGCGCCAAAATTAATGATGCCGAACTAGTGGATTGGCACGAGAGTAGCGCATCCGAGCTTCCCATAAGGACTCGATTTTCCCCCCTCTTGTCTCGAGATTCTGCTCCTCTTCAACCGCAAAGCTTCCGTTAGTTTCCAAAGTTACACAACACATCTCAAGATAACCAATTCCCAGCACCCACCCACCCCCCTCTTATCACTTTGTTTAAGATCACACTCCTGTAGTGCGATCTTCAGTCGTCAAGACGTTTTCCAACCTTCTTAACTCGTAAGCTTCACCGCCGCTGCTCTCCGCAAGAGGCCAGTTATTGAGCTGTCACGAACTATATACTAACATGTCTTCAGTTCGCACCACCCGTTTGCAGGAGTCCGTTGCTCTTCCGCGCCTGGGAGTTCGTCGGATTTACCATCTACACGATAATTTTACAGTTTCAAAACTAAAAGCAACAACCACCTCAATTTCCAGTTAAACTGTAAATTTATCCAACAAAATGGCACCACACGCAGATATCGGCACTGGCGCTGCAAACGGGGGCTCTGCTTCCACCCACAAGGACTCTTTCATCGTCAACTCTCCAAACGTTGAGTACACCGAGACTGAGATCAAGTCCAAGTGTAAGCCATTCCCAACCGGTTAGCGATTGAATTGTGCTGATCCAACCATCAGATACCTACCGTACTACTCATGTTGAGCAGAACGGAAACGGCAAGTATGTTGCCACTCCAAAGGAGACCGTCTACGACTTCAAGGTCGAGCGCACCGTCCCAAAGGTCGGAATGATGTTGGTCGGTCTTGGAGGCAACAACGGCACCACCGTCACCGCCGGCATCATCGCCAACCGTGACAACCTCACCTGGCAGACTCGTGAGGGTCCACGCACCGCCAACTACTACGGATCCGTCACTATGGCTTCCACCATGAAGTTGGGCACTGATGCGAAGACCGCCAAGGACATCAACATCCCATTCAACGAGGTCCTCCCAATGGTCCACCCAAATGACTTCGTCATCGGTGGATGGGATATCTCCTCCATGAACTTGAAGGATGCCATGGATCGCGCTGCCGTCCTTGAGCCAACCCTCAAGCAGATGGTTGGAAAAGAGATGGCTGCCATCAAGCCACTTCCATCCATCTACTACCCAGACTTCATCGCCGCCAACCAGGAGGATCGTGCTGATAACTTGATCCCGGGTGATAAGGCCTGCATGGAGCACGTTGAGCAGATCCGCAAGGACATGCGCGATTTCAAGGCCGCCAACGGTCTTGACCAGGTCATTGTCCTCTGGACTGCCAACACCGAGCGCTTCGCTGAGCTCATCCCAGGTGTCAACGACACCGCCGAGAACCTCATGAAGGCCATCGAGGCCGGACACGAGGAGGTTGCTCCATCCACCGTCTTCGCTGTCGCATGTATCCTTGACCAGGTTCCATTCATCAACGGCTCCCCACAGAACACATTCGTTGCAGGTGCCATTGAGCTCGCCGAGCAGAAGGGCGCCTTCATCGGAGGTGACGACTTCAAGTCCGGCCAGACCAAGATGAAGTCCGCCCTCGTTGACTTCCTCATCTCCGCCGGTATCAAGCTGACCTCCATCGCTTCCTACAACCATCTCGGCAACAATGACGGCAAGAACTTGTCTTCCCACAAGCAGTTCCGCTCCAAGGAGATCTCCAAGTCCAACGTCGTCGACGATATGGTCGAGGCCAACCACGTCCTGTACAAGGAGGGCGAGCACCCAGACCACACCGTCGTCATCAAGTACATGCCAGCCGTTGGCGACAACAAGCGCGCGCTCGACGAGTACTACGCCGAGATCTTCATGGGCGGCCACCAGACCATCTCGCTGTTCAATGTTTGCGAGGACTCCCTCCTTGCCGCCCCACTCATCATCGACCTCGTCATCCTCGCCGAGCTCATGACCCGTGTCTCCTGGAAGGCCGACAACGCGGCCGAGTACAAGGGCTTCCACTCTGTACTCAGCATCTTGTCCTACATGCTCAAGGCCCCAATGGTGCCAAAGGGTACTCCGGTCGTCAACGCTCTTGCTAAGCAGCGCGGTGCCATGACTAACATCTTCCGTGCCTGTGTTGGTCTTGAGCCAGAGTCTGACATGACACTTGAGCACAAGCTCTTCTAAGCTAGAATCCGAAAGAGTGCTGCTTGGTGACTTTGGATTTTAATTCATCCGTGCGTGCTTGTGTGAGCAGTTTGATGTGAGGGTTGGAAAGTAATTTTGGGTATGAGCTAGCTTTACAGTCTCTACCTATATCACCATATCTCTTGGATAATCTAAATTGAAATATTCTTATCCACAAGCAAAGATTTTTTCGTGCTCTTTAAGTTGCTATCCGTGATGTCTGAGTACCAAGTAATCGCGAACCCGTTGGCGCCGCTTGGCCTACTTTGCCGTCGACCTATTTATTGCATAAGCGTTCATCATCCAAGGCCCAACGAGGACTATGCCGCATCTCTACAATGTCTTTCTGGAAAGGTGTCGCCGCAAATTCGCAATCAAATCACGGTGATGCAAAGAGAGAACGACAAAATATGTGTTTAGAATTGGGCGAGAGCAAATGGCAACATCATCCAGCATGATCAGCATCTTGCTTAGGTTGACTAGCTGTCGTACAAGTACATATTGACAACATCGAAGGCCTTGAGTCCAAAAACCTCCACCAAAATACCATGGCCGGTGTGGCTTGCCCCAATCTTCTTATACCGGCCATCTCAGATCAATCACACAAAGCTTCCCGATCTCCTTCTCCCAACCAAACTGCAAGTTGACTCTTAAAGAAGCAACTCTACTTTCGAGAAGCGCCATCTCCTTCGGTGTCATTTCCACCAACTCCTGCACACTCCTTCCCCACATATGCTCCCACGCCGTCTCAGTCCAGATCAGTTTCCCCTGTCCGATCTCTCCTGTCTCATCGACCAGTGGCCCAACGACAGCAGGATTGAGAGCCAGGCTCAGTGGACGATCGCAATGCTTGCACAGCATATTCAAGACTCTTGTGTAGACAGGAATGCCGCAGCATTCGGTGACAGTCAACATATTGCGTTTCCTCGTGAGAGTCAAGTTCGGTTTGGCGACGATAACACTAACCCAGCCTCCGAAGGGGCGGGAAGGCTCCTCTCGCGCCCATTCATCAATCTCCTCGAGTGTGAAGAGGGCCTGTTGAGGGCTTTCTATGCTCTCCTTCCAGATGTCTATATCTGGAACTATCTGCTTGACGGATGTTGTCTTGCGTTGATCTTGTAGCCAGTTACGGAGCCACTTTGCGTCTAACCATTCCGAGGATGGGTCGACGTCGACCATGGATTTTGAAGTCAGGTCAAGGATGGGTTTGCCAGTACCCCATTTATTGGTGCACTCTCGAAACGATGGGCGAGTGATGAGAAGAATTGTCTCGGAGGCCTTCCATTCTCTGGCTGAGGCTGCCGTCTCACGCCACAGCGACAATGTGATTTCGGCGCTCTCATCGTACAAAGTAACTTCAATGAGGTCTGAGGAGGTGAGGGGATCTTTCTTAGTGGCTATTGTCTTCTTGGCACCAATGCTCTTGACACCGACCAATATTTTGGCACCTTCCACTTCGTTACCACCTGCAATATAAGCTTCGAGATTCATGACTCCTGATATTGGCACATTGGGGATATTAGGATTGAAGCCGAGCGGGAGTCGAGCGAAATCCTCGTTGACAGAGTGGCTGTGAATCATGGCATTGACAGAGGCATCACGACCAGGGAAGATTGAGGTGGCGAGAGGACACGAAGGGTGTTGATACTGGACATCCTTGGTCACTGCTGTTGGGGCGCCGATGAAAGTAGTCCAGATCGTGATTAAGGTTCCGAGGACGACCAGTGGGGGAGATGGCCAGAAGTAGAGCTTTACCTGAAAAGCATATTAGCATTAGGGTCATTTCAAAGCTCTGACTCAAGTAGTAGAGGATCATACCATAATAGCACCCGTGCCGTCACAGACAACCATATTGACCCACCCTTTCGCTGCTCTTTCGTTCTTGGATCTCCCATGCGTCACACTAATATTCACGACTCTCCCACAAAAATTGCATGCATTAGGTCCCTTGGGCAAGCTGCCAATCTCATACTTGTCGTACTCCCTCGTTGGATTGAACACGCCGTTCAAAGGATCCTTCGATCTCTCCAACTCTTCAGTCGTAAAACCATCGCCTGGGCGACTTGGGGATGACGAGCGGGGTGGTTGTTGTATCACAGGTGGTCCGACAAGCGAAGGACCATGGAGAGAGGTGAAGGCAGCACCTCCCGTGGCGCGTGAAGGAGTATGAGAAACGGCGAATCCGTCACCTGGACATCCGGGCGACGAGGAGCATGGTGGTAAGCCAGAGCTGGTCCGTCCTGCCGCAGACGGGACTTTGAGACGCTTGACAGGAGGGGCGGACTCTGCTGGCCTCTCTATTGCTTTGATGGTGGAGGATGGGCTCCAGCCTGCGGGTGGGGTGGCGAGAGACTTGACTGTGCGCTTGAAGAAGGACTGAATACTGGGAGAAGATTGCGGCATGTTGGCTGGAAGACAGAGAAGTAGAAAATAGTGGAGATAGAGATAGATGGGACCAGAGACAAGGCCTTGCAGAGATGAGCCATGAGGAATAGGAGAAATTTGTGAATTAAGATGTTGCTGTGCTCGCGGAGCGTGTAAGATGGTCGAGGAAGAGAGAAATTTGAGAGTTTACGACGGCGAAAGTGTGCCGAAGGACGACGCGAAAGGTGGCCTAATCCTCTTGGGACTATTTGGGACGGAGGGAAGGTGCGCAAAATGCCGTCAGTCGGTTCGCAGACCGGTGTTGTCCCATCGTTCCTGCCGTAAATGAATGTAGGTCAGCGAATTGCTTGACGCTTGAATACCACGCTATTCCCACTCCCAATCTCAAAACTCCATCTTCCCTGTAAGGACTGGGACATTGGGACATGTGGCTCAAGAGAGAAACCAAATCTACACTCGTGGTAAGAGATTGCAGAGATCGGTAGCTAAAGATGCCGGCAGTAACTACACCCAAACTTAGGAGAACAAAAAGGAAACGAGTGGGTCTGACCGCCCTTCTCTGGCTGAAGAGACAAAAATGAGCTCAATTACTCTGCTTGATGTGATAAGCAACTTATTAATTGTAACTGGTAACTAATGGCCATCTCGCGCGACGCTCCATGGGTGCTCACTTTCAGAAAAGGTGGACGATGCGGCAGCTTTGGTTGGGGGTATTCGTTGAACTTCGGCTGGCAGAGCCATCTCCTCTTTCTCATCTGATCATACATGGAGCTCTACTCCGAGCTCTCGTGTCGGCCTTCTGTTGTACATCGTCCATGGTGCTTCCATGTTGTCCCTGTGCTACCAGATTAGATCCATATCCTGGCTTGCCTCCCATCCGTTTCCGTCCTTGGGTATCCCATTGTGTCGATGATTTACAAACTGCGAAACATGTTAGTCCTGATGCTTATTAAGTACCTCCGTCCAAATCTGCAAAGAAGTCTTCCATGTTTATGGAATCAGAATTGCTGTAAATACGTTCAGCATTGGAGTTGAAACCCCAACTCAAACAGTGTGAATAAGAATCATCACATGACGACGGCGCTTGCAGATCTGGTTGTCGAAGATATATTGGGGATAAGACGGCGACCTACGCTGGCAAAAGCATATCGCTCCAGCTGCTGGAGAAGAAAGCAACCGCGACCTGGAAACCAGTTAGCTGTGGGCTATATCTATATCTTCTTGGGATGCATACACCAAAGATAGTAATACTTCTAACAATGGAGGCGTTCTCTGAGGAAGTCAAAGCCTCGTAGGTCTGCGCCATAACACCCTTTGGGGCGCCACCGCGGCGGCCGGAGCGCTCGACAAGAACACGCTGTTGTCTTGGTCCCATATTTGCGATGCGGTGTGTGTGGTTGGGGTGTTTTGAGAAGGGTTCGTGGTTATGGTCTTCAGTATGCTTGCGCTGGCTCCAATGATGTCGGCTTCGTCCTGAATTATTTCTGGTCGCCTCAAATATGGGGTGTCAAGGTTCCCAGCTGCAAGGCTGAAGATGATATCCAGCCTTGTTCATGGACAGAACCTAAGGCAAGAACTAAACTTTGATTGGCGATGGCCGTGCAACCTTGAGCTGAGGGGCGGAAGCAATCCCGGCCGGCAAATGACGCGCGACTTTCGGCTTGGGTCGGTGTCACCTTCGTACAACAGCTTCCCGACATGGAACCTGCGTCGATTGGGACCGAGATAATCAGACGAGACTTTTCCGGAACACGAACATTTTTCCACCTTCATGAGCGCATACCTGTCTGCTGAGCATTCGAAACTCCGGCGACAGGAGGAGAATTACATAGAACCCCTAACTTCTAAACGCGCTTAGCAAAGGCTAACGAGGAACGCGACTAAGCGAGCGTGATTCAAGCCGACGAGTAGCATGAGAGCCAAGAGAGGTCATAGCTCCTCCCGATAAAGGGAAGTAATGAAAAGCACCCGCTTTCTTCCTAATTGTCCTCCTACTTAACATATCTCACACATATATCCGTCTACCTAGCAAATTTATTTTGTTTGTCATTAATTAGCATTGACATCTTATAGCTTGCCATATATTTGCTTTTATCCATATTTATTGCAAGTCACGCTACTTGTACCTACCATCGATTTATATTATCGTTTGTCTCTGAGCACTTCAGCCCGAACTCAACTTTAGAAGACGTCGTACTTACGGACTTCTTCGGTGTTCTTCAGAGGTTAAGACAGCCCTCGACCGGACTTCGGCCCTATCCGGCTTCGGTACCACATCGACGATTCACGTTGCTATACGAGTCCGGTTTGAACACCTTTATAGGAACCCTTTTCCGCGCACTTCATTGTCAAGTAGCAAGCCTCGAGTGATTAAAGATCATGCGTGCAGAAGTTCCCAACCTAGCCGACTATGGCATCTCTGAAGAGTATGGCTTCCTGCCAGACCGCCTCCCACTTCGTCGCCTCCCAGATCCTTACTACAACCAATGGGAGTCTGTTATCGACAACCTTCAAGCTCTCGTCTTGACCAAGAAAATCCGTTCCACAATTGGCAGAATGGCTGTGCTTTCCACCGATGGTCTCATCGAAGAGGCAGAGTGGAAGCGTGCCTACATGATCTTAGGGTTCATGGCTCACGCCCATATCTGGAACGGAGATCAGCCATCAGACCGCCTCCCACCTTCGATCTCCGTCCCGTACCTCGCCATATCCGCCCACCTTGACATTGCTCCAGTTGCGACCTATGCCGCTGTCTGTCTCTGGAACTGGAAGCCACTCTTCCCGACTGAAGAGCTTGACCTATCCAACCTCTCCACTCTGTACACGTTCACCGGCTCCCTTGACGAGTCATGGTTCTACCTCGTCTCCGTCGCCATTGAAGCACGCGGCGGCCCTATCATGTCACTCATGATCGACGCCATCAAAGCTGCCCGCGACGACAACGCCAACGCAGTTGCTCGCGCCCTGGACCAATTCACAGACATCCTGGTAGACCTGGAGAACATCCTCATGCGCATGTACGAGAACTGCGACCCACACATCTTCTTCTACCACATCCGCCCCTTCCTCTCCGGCTCCCGCAACATGGAGCAAGCCGGCCTTCCACACGGAGTCATCTACGACACCGGCTCCGACAACGACGTTTACCAGAAGTGGTCGGGAGGATCCAACGCCCAGTCGTCCCTCATCCAATTCTTCGACATCGTACTCGGCATCGTCCACAGACCAACAGGCGATAAGAAGGAAGCCGGCGAGGATAAGAAACAAGGCACGGTCCCGGCACCGTCCCACAACTTCATCGAGGACATGCGCAACTACATGCCGGGCGAGCACCGCAAATTTCTCGAGCATACCCAGCTGGTGGCCAACATCCGCCCCTTTGTCGAGTCCAAGGTCCAGGATTCTGATGTGAGACGCGCGTACGATGCTTGCTGTCACCAGCTGCGGGACTTCAGATCTAGCCATATGAAGATTGTGACGAGGTATGTGACGCTCAAGAGCAAGGAGAAGACGAAGTGGACGAGGGATGAGCAGAATAGGAAGGATCTGAAGAATATTGCTACGGCGAGCCAGGAGGCGGCGATGGGTGATGGAGACGGAAGAGAAACGAACCTCAAGGGCACAGGCGGCACAAATTTGATTCAATTTCTGAAACAGGCAAGAGACGAGACTGGAGAACCAGCTCTCATGAAGCCACTCAAATGGAAGAGAAACGCTATCGGTACTCGCAGACCTGACGAGGAAGTCGAGGACAAGACAATGGAGAAGGAGTTTAGTGGGGTGGCCGAGGTTAATGGGTTGGCAGGGTTGTGGACGGATGAGGTGAATGGTGGGGGTGGGCTTTGCCATCACTAAGTCCCAACTCTAGGGGCTTTGCCTCACTAGGCGGGAAGGGATATGACGGGATGATTGACGACGAGCGACTTTTCTTCACTTCAAACCTTTTATGATACCTCCATGCTTGCTTCGGGAAATACCAGCCATCTTGGTCATATGGGCCACTGGCAGAAAAGGAGTTTAGGAGGACGGCCACGGCACTTCGCCGGCTGTAGTTGGTGCATTAGACTTAGATTGGGGTGTCTTGAATTTGAATATTTTTTCGACGCTCGTTGTGTTGTTGCTTCTCCTGGATTCGAGATCCTTCAAAGGTCAGCTGAAACACAGGCTTCTATATTCAGGCTCTGCGCGAGTGTGCTGTCATAATGTTGTCGTACCCCATGCCATAGCAGAAAGTAAGCGGCTTGTGCTAACCGGTTAGTTGCTCCTGATGTTTTCGTTTTCTATGCGAGTGCCTCGGCTGCCAAACTTTATTGAGCATCAATGAAAAACTGACGAGATTGAATTTTACTACGAGGCGCAGGCAGTAAACTCTCGCTGGTAGTTTGCGAAGACAGGAGTCTATGGGCACTAGTACCAGATATATCTTGTATTAATGCCGATTATAGCAAAGCGAAATGTGGCTCACATGGGGTATATGACGCTTGGAATGAAGAATATGCACCGCAAATAAGGAAAAGGTCCTTCCACAACTCCACGGCCGTGCACTCGGAATTTCCGCCCTTACATCATGATACAGCAAGCCTTCTCCAGCTTCTTGAGCAGCTTCCCTCCAATCTCCTCCAGCTCGTTATTGTTCTGTTGCTGGTGCTGTTGCTGAGGTTGCTGCTGTCCCGGATAACCGCTCGAGCTGTGCTGTCCATGAGACTGCTGTGGTGGCGCACCGTTCCCTCCCGTCAGATCCACATATAGAACGCCCGCATTATGCTCCTGATTACAACTCAACCCAAGCTCCTGGCACACCTTCTCAACCCGTGGTCTGACCTTCATGACCCCCCCGGCACTGTGGTTCCCCTTGCCAACGATTATATGTAAATGCGTATCGCCATTCGCCTTCCTAGCCCTAATAGCCTCCTCTACAATATCCTCTGCCTCCTCTGCATACTGTCCATGCAAATCGATTGTATCACCCGGCTGGTTCGCATTCTCCTCTCTGAAGATATAGTCACTCGCAGCTTTATTCCAGCGCTTCATCGTCTCGCCGTGCCGTTTCCCCTCCTCCGAAAGTTGCTTCGCTGCAGCACCATCGCCGCCGTTGTAGGCCTCGCGAGAGCGGTCGAAACATTCGCCGCGGGCATTACCGGCGGCGTGGGCGAGGGCACGCAGGCGATCGTACTCGGCTTCTACTGCTTCGGCTACGGCACGTTAGGGCGATTTCAATGCGTGGATGGAGATTACAGTACCATTTGCGTGCGGCACGGAGCGGCTCTGCTCAGTCATGGCATACGACATCTTCGTGGTCCCGCTCTGGTACTTGACTTGTTCGAGATTGGGGTTTCGTGCTAGCTTTGCTACTCTCCTGACGCGATCTTCGAGGGAATTGGGTGTATTGGGATGAGGGCGCGTCTGCTCAGGCAGTTATTAAGAAAGTGCAGCGAGATATGAGAAGTATGAAGATAAGGATGGAAGTGCACAAGGCATTTCCTGTAAGGGCGTTTTAAAGAACTGTGAACCCTCCAGCGCATAGAAATTCGGCGCAGCTGTCACAAGCGTCTGTGCCTGTGTCCCATCGCGATATTGTGGATGCGGTGGATAGGGGACCGGCGCGACTTTGATGGCTCGCTTATCGCACACCACTGATTTATGGTCCCAGACCGAGATCTGTCCCGGCTGCACAGCCCATGCAACAACACCACGCCGGCTGCTTCCCAACCCCAGCTTCTTCTAGCTCATATTTTCATCATTGTGATGCCGTATGCTGCGCCCTATGAGTAGCGCTATTGATTGAGGCTGCATCGGGAACTCCGATTTTAACATCGAAAATGCTTAGACTTTGATCATTTACGGCGAAGACAAATAACGACCTCCAGGGAAGACAACGACCTCTTTCAACCACGAAGTCTTGGTTGTAGCATATCCTATGCTATGCCATGACAATTTTAGATGGCACTGAGGATTAGTAAAGTCTGCAGCAAGTAATGCTAATGAATTAGTTCAGCGTTACTTTCCAACCAATTTCACCGTCGCCATGGATTTTTTGTGAATGTGCAAGTACGTCCTGCCTCAAACTCCACCATGTTTGCTACAAGCCTTTTTCGATGCTTAATACTGCCATCGTGGAGTTATACCCTCGACCATAATGATTTTGCAGACCCAGTTGTCTTGCAAAGGACGTCTTTCAGACCATTCTCTCATCATATAGTGGTAAGCTGGTAATAAACTGATGCCATCCATGCCTAGTATAGAAATGATAACAAGTGCAGCTTAATTACGCTCCTAAGATGGCCTCCCAACCCCGAATTCAACAAGCCGCCGCTACTTGCCAAAGCTAGATTCTAATCATAACACCAAAGATCATGAGGGTTTTGGTCCTTTCTGCTAACCGGTTTGCGGCAACAATCCAAAACTTCGATCTCAACTTGGAAAATCCGTGGCCACGGCAAGGCAATTGAAGCAAGGCGGTATGGTATAGTTATATAGCACCCAGGCTCGGTAGTTTTAACTGTGCTGCTACTGTGAAAAAATTCAAAGAGGTTGAAAGTCAAACTTTAGCAAGCTACCACCGTTACGGTCCGGATGGAGAACTTGCGCTTTCGGTGTTAACACATAGGCTCTGGCACCAATGGCACCGGATGACGATGATCACCTTGTTCAGGTATTTCCCCATCTCGAAGTCACATCCAAGTCTTGCTTAATTTCAGATCAAGCTTACATCAGGTAGACAAGCTGAATAGTAATAATTCTGGATTAGAAATGAGTTAACATAACAGGATGGAATTTAGCAAGATTGCAGTTTTGGATGACACCCAAGGCACTCACAATTGATATCCAGCGCCGTTAGAAATAAGTGTGCGAGCAAGAGGGCGGAATTGGAGACTGGTCAGTCTTTAAATTTCATTGTTGAGCGGTGGAACTGTGACGAGGCAAGCGCTTTAAGCGCGTCTATCACCAGATTACAACCCGGATTGAGTTATGCAACTTCGGGACTGGCGTGATCACGCTTCCACTTCGATAAAGCATACTTTCTGGCACGAGTTTGTAGACGGTATCAAACGTTGTATCCAGACCACAGAGGTTCTTTTTCGTTCTTGCTTCGCGTGCCCTGCGCGCTGTATTCGCTGCCATCCTTCTCAACAATTCAACGTCACGCGACAAGCAACCATGTCGTGGCGCTCAAAAACAAGCAAGGTGGAGAAGATGTCCATCTTTGACATGTTCCAGCGTCGGAGCTCGAAGGAAACCGACAAACAAGAGAAGAAGCATCAATCGAGCAACTCGACCGAAGAAACCCCAGGAGGCCCGACTCGCAGAACCTGGCCAATCGAGGATAGGAACACTGAACCTATTCGCCGCGTCACTCCAACCAAGCCTGCATCGCAAAGAGCGTCTCACGACGAGGTTGCCAGATTACGCGAACAAGTGGAAAACATGGGTGCCAACACGCGTCCATCTCCACAGGGTCCGAGAAAGCTACCAAGAACGGACTCGGAGAAGAGCGACACTCGTGCGCCATACGAGCCAAAGTACTTTTCACGCAGCGATTCTACACCAAGCATCAGAGCCACATCGCCACTCAAGAACGAGAGCTTCCCGCGTCCACAGGGCTGGAGATCCATCAGCCAGACCACTTCGGCTGATAGTGTCGTTCAGCGCAAGAGTGGGCAAGAGGAAAGACCACAATTTCCGCCGAGAATAGACTCAAGGACCGACTCTCGTGTGAAGGAACTCCGCAAGAAATACTCGCAAGGCGATAAGATGGCAACGTCAAACCATCCTCTCAGCCCAGCTTCTCAGCTTTATGAGGGAGCAGAGCATGCGCCACCGGTGCCAAGAAAGAACAGTGCAATACCTTCCATGTATGGAGAGGTTTTCCAGGCCACGCCTTATATTGATACGCCAATCACGGAGAAAGAGAGAAGCAGCAAAAGATCCAGCCGTTCTCAGTTTCGCGACGCCTTTGGCATTGCAAACGATGCGCAGAAGAAGTATGCGACAAGCTTTGAGGACCCAAAAAAAAAAGATGACACTTGCAAATCAATCGGCAGCGAAGCAAATTCAGCAAGCTTCCGCGACTCAATGAGCTCTCCAGGAAAGCAAGGGTCCCGTGGCCTTGGTCGTTGGGGAACTTTCTGTGGCCCAGACTCGCCAAAAGCGGTGAGCCCACTTCGCTTTGGCTCCTTCAATCAGTCACCGAAGCGTCCAAAGGAGTATGTCCGGAACACGAACAGATTCGGGACTCCAGAAAAGGCTCACTCGAGGGCCAAATACGGCGGACTTTCTCCTGCGAAAAATGAAGCCCGGAAATACAGAGAGGCATCTCATGCTAGGAAGGCTTCTATCGAAGTTGTGAGAAGAGCGCAAGAGGAGCAGAAGTTGTATGGCATCAGACGCGTCAGTGAGCAGCCGAACCAGCAGAGATCGCCATCCAAGATTAGGTCCCCATCCTATGCTAAGCGTAGACCTTCTGCCAGTACCAGGAAACATGACGTGTTAGCCCTCGGTAGAATGCAGGCAAGACAAGGCAGCGGACAAGTGCCAAGCTATCGTCCACAAGTCTCCAATCATCCAGGCGACGATGTTCCAAGTCCGTTCTTGCGTGCAGACGAGAAGGCCAAGCAGAATACTCCAAATCCTTTGATTAAGAGGAAGCCTATCTTGGCGCCAAAGGATCCACGCAGACAAGACGACGATGAGACTGAAAACCGTAGGCCAGAAGCACATGAAGCATCATACGCAGACGGCTACCGCTTGAAGCCGGTGACATATGGCACGCCAGCCTCGCCAGATATACTCGCGGACGCATTAGCCAGCGCAAACTTGAGCCCAATCAAGCCGATCAGGCGCAAGACTCTCAAGGGCCCATCTTTCTCGGACCTTGCTAGGCAACGCGAGAAGCAGTATCGGGAGCTTGTGGAGAGCAACCCATTTGGCAACACGACTAGTGATGGTGAGGTCAAACAGGAGAGTCCAAGGCGTAGCCTCCCACGTTCTTACGCAGAGCACAACCTCGGTATCAAGGCAATCTCAACACCAACGTACGAGGACATCGCAAGTGAGCCATTCGAGTTTTCAGAACTGGTTCCACGGCCACTCAACCTTGGAATGGAGCCGGCTCCACTTTCCTTAAAGGGGAAGAAGTCTACGCTTGCTTCTAAGTCGAGCTTCGATGCACCACCACCACTTCGCAGTTCCAAGACCCAGGATCCGCCAACCATGAACAAGTATGGGGTCTGGAACTACGGGAAGCGTACGCAATCAGACAACTTTGAGAACTTCACGGGGAAGCAGAGTACGGACAGCATGATGAAGGAGATACACGATGAGATCGATGCTCAACTTGATTCTTTACTGGAGAATAGGAAGCAGGATCAGGCGA
>RCNJ01000092.1_pt1 | contig 78960 bp, 75 predicted proteins | sample 2041171 | NCBI WGS metagenome assembly RCNJ01 (sample SAMN09708213, study PRJNA481090) | feces metagenome | biome: feces | host: Pygoscelis adeliae | place: Antarctica: Rookery Lake | collected 2010-03-01 | reverse complement strand
GCAGGAAGAGCTTCACGGCACCTTCGCCTAAGGTTGAGCACATTCGTCAAGCTTCTCCTGGCTAACGCTCAAAATTATCGCTGATCTCTGGCAATCAGTTTCCAGGTATATCGAAGAATGCAAATGCCATATGCTGTAAAGAATTCATGATTGCGATCTCTATATCATCTTGTTCATCAACTATCAAAAGAGCATTTGATCTTTGGTCACTAAAGAATGTCGTGAAGCAGTCTCAACAAGATGCTTGATAGTCATAAACTGTTCAGAATTCAAGGCTGTCGAGCACTTGCCAGATGTCGTAGCGTCGGCAAGTAGGTTAAAGACCTTCCATTTCGCTTATTTTGGATAAACTCTTATTCTGATTCTTGGGAATATCGATGGTCGTATTCTGTTTGCCAGGAACCATAGAAAGTTTATTCTATTCCATTTTCGATATCCATATAATGTAGCATTCAGAATATTGGAATAAATGCGGGTTCAGGGAAAGCCCCTCCGTGATTGGTCGACAAGGTTTTAAAAACGAAAACTGCATCATAAGGTTGCATAACTTATGGCATTTCTAGGCAAGAACTTCATAAATGATGCTTACATGTTTGACATGAATTTTATTCTCGCTACTCGGAACATTCTCGAGAATTCCGGAATAAGCGAGCCGCTACTCTTTACTCTTATTCCTCATAACACCCAATTCCTTAGTCGTGAGGCCAGCAGACTATTATATTCCATTCTATTCAAGGGACTCGAATAAGGATATTCCGAGGACGATTGTGAAGAAGTGCATTCCTTTAAACGCCTCGAATGAACTCAAAGTTACCCGATCCTCGAGTTGAAGGGAGGGAGAACTTGGAGCTCGAATTTTCAAGTACACATATTGGTTTGGTTGTTTGCATGAAGTGTGCGAGTCTTTATCCGATTCTCAACGCAGAAAGACCAATAAAGAAGCTGAGATCTCCACCGGAAAATCCCTCAGCTATGCGGGAAAGATCTTGAACTCGTCTACAAATTCGAAGCAGAGACCTAAGACTTACCCATACATTCATTTCGCAAGGCCGCGTTTTGTGTGCGGCAGCAATCGAGTTTTCACTAGTGTCCTTAGAAAGTTGTGCTTAAAGGTGAGTAGGCAAAAATGACACGGACAGTCACCAGGAGTTCATGTTTATAATCTCGGGTATATTCAGTCCACTCGGTCTCTCCAGGTATCATCCTATGCACCGAACCACCCCCTCCCGTCTCTCATCTCTCTCATTCATGATTATTCATGACAATCACAAGGCATAAGCTACGTCGTGTTTCCCATCCCATCCTCGTTGTGCGCATTGTGTGCAGCAAATGCACAACCTCATATGCCTCGCACAGGCCGTGCATCAAGTCCGCAAAAAAATTCCCACAAACGCCTCCTCTGATGTATTAACATGCAGCGTGCTGCAAATGTAGAGGACCATCCGAATCCCAAGCTGTTCTGTTCTAACAAGCTTTTGAGCTGTACAAAAAAAGAAAAGAAGCCTCCGTGCGTCGAATAAAGTGTGCTGAAGCAGAATTGTGTGCATGGTATGCGGGTATATAGCCATGTTGGCTTCGCTTTGGCGTGTTTAAATGACAGCCATCATCTGCATCCGACTGAGATTACGTGTCGGTGAGGAATCAATAGTTGTGCCTGCCATCAAAGTGTTATCGCTCTGGGAGCGATGCATGTTTTTCGATGGACTTGTTTGTGGGTCTGTGAAGACTCTGGTGAAGGCGGGACTGATATCCCGAAGTACTGGTGGGCTTTTGGTTGGACTGTGGGTGAAGCCATCTGCCTTGCGAATAATTTCGGAGAGTGCCCTGGTCAAAGCATTTGCTCTTTGTACAAGGTCTCTCAAACTGGTGGTGTCAAAGGGCATCTTGCTGGACCTTGAAGCGATAGCGCGTGAGATGATGGGGTCAGATGTAGCTCTGTGCTGGTTCAAGTTTTCCATAACAGAGCGTGCTACTTCGGAAAGATCGGTGTGGTGGTGTCTCTTGGATAATGGTGTGCCATCTGGAGAACGCCTTGGCGACCCAAAACCAAAGATGTCATCCTCCATAGCAAGGATTGATTGACGTCTCGGAACAAAGCTTTCCGACATGTTTTGGTTGTCTTTAAGTACTGAATCGTCATCAGCATCCACTAAGCCGGCAGTAATGGAGGATTTCTCAGAGCTGTTGAGTGCGGCCTTTGTTGCAGAGGCTGCAGGTGGCTGTGAAAGGGAAAGAGTTTCATCTTCTTCATCTGGAATCGCAAGGGCAATAATTCCTTCTGCTTCTCTCCATTTGTCCGCAGAAGGGCCATCGATGATACCCTTCTCCTTAGCCAGACCTCGCAAGCGTCTTAAATCCTCGACAAGAAGACAAACCTCCCTGATTTGGCCAACATGCCCAACCACAGTGGCCTGGCTGGCCTGTATCGCATGAGGAACGAACATAGGTGTCTTTGCTCCAGTGGCGAAGACATCACGTTCTTCCTGAATGCCATCTACGCAGTCAAATTCAAAGTCGTTATCCCAATCCTCACTAACACCTTTCGCTCCAAGGCCCCACGTTCCGAACTTAGGGACCTTGAACTCTCGTGCACCAATAACATCTGGAACAGCGGGAACACTCTGACTGCGCACATGGAATGCAGTTGGACGCCTACCCATGGCTCTTCCTCCACGAATATCCATCACTTGTTTTCCATGTGCAGTATTTGGTCGTATAGAGCTTCCAAAACCATTCAGTCTCTCATTCATATGTGTTTCGGACCAATCAAATACGTTCTGATGGTGGCGAAGAGAATTGCTGGCGAGGGACTGGTGGAAAGACGTGTTTGGTGGCGGTAGAGGATTGTGTACGTCGAAATCATCGTCGTCCTTCGTCCAATCTTCATCTTCATCATCACCTAGAGATAGTAGCTCAGCGGTAGGCGTAGCAAAGATGAGAGGTGACGACCTCACAAAGTCGTCGTCATTACGCCCGTTGACGGAAGATGACTTGACCTCGCTCCGAAGGCGATACTTTATAGGCGTCTCCACTCCTTCCTCTTCTTCAGCAATATACTCGTCGTCGTTGCGGAAAGCCGACATCAATGCCACTTCATGGAAGTCTGCCATTTTTGATCGAGAGCCACTACTTGGCGGAGACTCCTCAAACATGGAATCAAGTGGCGTACTCCGAGCACGTAGGCTTCCAGTAGCTCCAGTACGATAGGAATCATATGCTGTGTCGCTTGCAAAATCCAGCTCTTCATCTTCACCATCATCTGCCATGTGCTCTGCGGTATCTTCCACTCGTGCTGGCGAACCAACATGCTTTGATTGTGTCATATAGCTGCTGGCTGGATCATGCGCTGGTCCTGCGTGTCTTAAGAAATAACCTCCTCGTGCCGCCGAATGACCTGGCGACGAAGCATGTTCATGTTCGTATATTGGTGTAAATGGAGCACTACTAGTCGTGGGCAGTGTACCTGGCGTTGTGGCGGTTCTATGTTGCGCATCGTATCCAAGTACACTTCTCATGGTCGTGTTTGGGCGCTCTGGAGTATGAGGCTGGCCGAAGACGAGACCAGTGGCAGCGACATCGACCGTACTTGAAGCAACAAGCTATGAGAGTAGTATTAGCTAAGTGTAAATCTTTTGGCCCATACCTCTCTGTTTGCATTTAGTCGAGGCAAGGTGGAACTGGCTGCGCGTTTGCAGCAGCTCCAAATCACTGGCCGATAGCTGCAATGCAGCACCAAGGAGACATGTGAGCTTACACTAGGCATGGTCTTCATTGTTGCAGTCTCCAATCCCCACGGGCCTCGCGACCTATTGACGAGAGAGGGACTATAGACAAGAGTGTCGTTGAGCGGAAACTCATTAGTGATGCTTGACGATTGACACCAAAGGTTCTCGATCTACTGAAGCTGATGTCCTGAGGTGCGCCAGCTTGAGTAGTGGAGTAAACAAGGCTCCCGACGAGACTCCTTGGAAAAATACGGGGCCCTGGCGACCTTGCCGCGAGTCAATTGAGCTATGATATGGATCGACAATTAACGCTGCGGGTAACGAAAATGTGGAAGGATGGCAGTATTCGTTCTGTAAGGCCCAGCTCAGGTTGTGGTGTTGTTGTGGGCCGTAATGGATAGATGGTCAGGAATGGCCAAACCTCGTGGAGTCCGACCCTGAGAGTGTGAGATGCGCGGCGTCTCTCAGTATTTTGGGAGATCCCGCAGGTACAAAAGCAACAACGCAACAACCGAGCAGACACAACACACAATAACGCTTTTGGATACACAGCACAAAATGTAGGTACACTTTTCGCTACCTCGAGCACGACAGAGGCCGCCGATGATGAGGCCATAGAAACGAGGGACAAAAAGTATCAACACCACCGTAACGGGAGATGTCACTTGTTTGGCTCTGTACGGAGTATGTGTGTCATGTCGCAGCAAGGCATTGATTAGCTGCTAAACTACTTTCTGCATGAAGCTGGCGCATTTGTCTCCACTTTTGATGGCTGACGCCCATGGCAATCAGGGCAGCGGACGAATAAAGCGGTCTCAATGCAACTTTGTCCAAGCCAGCCATTCCTACGCCTCAACTGGGCCGCCGAGCTACTGGACGATCCATGCCGAAATTTCAAGTATCGAATTATGGGCTTAAGGCGATATGCGCTGTTCCAGCTAGCATCGAACGCCAGCCATTGCTTGGTTCTTATTATTGGATGCTTTGTCGCAGAAGGGCCACTTTCATCGTGGGGTACTGCACGACTGTACAGCAAGGTGGCACCGAGCAACCTCGTAAGGGTAATCTTACGGGTGTTGGCGACACCAAGTCTTCCATGGCGAACGTTTTCTTCTATTCGACTGTGTAGCTCGCGATCTTGAGCACAAGCGCCAAATCCTTCCCACAGACACGCTATCGTCATCGTCATCTTGCATCAATTGCAGAGCATCACCGCTCCTGTTAGAATGAACAATGGCGTCGGAAGGATCGCTCTGAGATTACAGCGTCGACAGTGAGATTCTGACCCTCTCGTCATCACAACATTTTACCCCACTCACCAATTTCCTCGGCCGAGTTATTCAGACATCTTGCCCAGCTGATAGCGTAGCGGGACCGCACCTTCTGTGTGGGAAGCATGCAGTAAGGAAGTGTCCGTCGATGCACGTCGCCGCCTTTGACGTCCCTGAGTTGCTCCTGGTGGCACCTCAGATATATACCGTCTTTCTCTCCTTTGTTCCTGGCCTCAGAATGATTGTCTCGGTGCTACAGACATCGCGGTTCCACAGCACGCAGCCGCACGGAGGCGCTTCAAATTGTTCTTAAAACTCGACTTGCCGCAAACAATTTTCGGACATCTGTTGGAAGCCGTGGTTGTTCTCCATCCGCCTTTGCTTTATATAGCCGAAGGATACGAGTAGTTGCGTAACAGAGTGGAGATATCAGAGGTCTGTTCACTGCTTCCAGAACTGACTCGACAATGGCAATCCGCGACTTTGATATCGCGGCGACGGCCGCGAATTTAGACGTTGGTAGAATACGAGCAGCTTTGACTATCCCGTGTCTTCCGACGAGAGGAGTAAGAAGTGGACCCTATCCCTGACTGACAGTGCTTTTGGCAAGCCACTGCCGACTTCGTTTAAGGCAGGTTCACATTTGCTGCCGATCGCTTGTGCAAAGAGCATAAATCCTAGAGCTGAGTCGAGCTAGACTAACCGATTGATCTCGGATGTCAGATCTGACATTCACCCAAGCGTTGAAATTCACTTACGAAGCGAGTGATTCAAATGGTCGGACCTTCTCACGAGAGTAACAATTGGCGTTGGTAGCGTCTTCGACTCGATAGTTCTCAGAGCAAAAATCCAGCGCCCTTCTCGAAGTGGCTGTGGAGACACGAATGTTTCAATATTCCACATCATCAAAGTGGTACGAAAGCATGCTCCTTGGCTTAATCCTGGAAAAGTCGGCAGAGATGGACAAGAAACATGGACCGCACTGCCAGAGGACTTCCGTATCAGCCATGATGTGCCATACATTGTTTATATGGAATGGCTCAGACAACGACTGCTTCCCGGCAGACAGTGAGTCGTTCTCGCTGAAACAGGCTGATTCTCACCCATTCAATTACGAAACAGTGACACGTGTATAGTAGGCCAATTCCACGACCACCGTGGATACAGTTCGGGCCCAGGTCAATGGGTGGTGTCCCCGGGAACGTGTCTCAAAGCCTAGAGTGCAGACTCAACTTTCTACTCGTCCTTGCATGGACTTGGCAAGATACCGCCACCAGTCGGTATCACCGAGTCCAGCTTCAAAAAAGCTTGCGCTTGATTAAGTGGTGTTGACCGTGTTGTGCCAACAACCATGAGCAACTGTCTAGGATCGACCTCCCATCAGTTGCCTCATCTGTGCCATCGTTTCATGAAAGTATGGTTACTCGACCAGATTGAGGCACACTCCGATCTATTGCTCTGTGTCTTAAAAACGGGACCCACGACAATGGCTCGGGTATGTTCTCAGTTGAGCCGTAAGCGATCACAAAGTTTGCTTCTGCAAAGATGTGATATGATTGAAACTGTGGATTCTGCAGCTTGAGCACGTTGAACACCAAACGACATTCGTTATCCTGTTTATAGACTTGTGCTGCGGGAAGATAGCCGGAAGCTGTGTACTCAAGTCGCCATCAAACAAAAGAAAGCATAGTCGTACAGTATTCGCCAGTTGCGTGTCGACCGTACCTCGCAGATCTACATGCAATTCTCAGTCAGTGCATTAGATTAGTGCTGCATTTGCGGCCAAGATCCCACTTTCAGATTTCTAATCCAAGTCTCGCCCAATACTTACAGGCCTGCACTCCATCAAAGCAGGATATGAGAACCCTGCCAACAACCCAGACGTCGCTTAGAGAACGAGTGATATGACGATGTTGATCTGTTGCCAGGATGACGCGGCACAAATCAAGGTGTTTCTTCCTTTTTTGGCACCGCTCAGACGACACCATCATCAAAGTTTGGCATAGTCCAACTGCTGAGACAGATTCAGCAGAGTGCATCGAAACCTGGAAGTGTTTCCGTAAGTTCTATGCATGGCTCGCCACCTCCTAGTGCTTCGCGACTCTTCCCTCGCTCCTCGCTTCCTCCGAGGGAAGGCGGTCCGTCAACGTGGAACCGGGAGGTTGTCTACGGAGATATAGATTCGACAGGGCATTTCCGTCAATAGTTCTGCATCCTGAATTGCATCGTGGTGATTGCGTTGTACAAGTCATGCTCTATCAGAATTTCAATGCATCGTGCGCTGGAAAGCTTCTATCAAGACCCCAGCAATCGAATGATCATGTGCAACGAGAGCCCTTGACCTGGTTCTCCTCTCACAAAATGTATGCACAGATCGTATTCACATGATTTACTTCACACAGCCTGTGCCGAATGTCGTCTTCGAAACTTGAATAGAGTCGTATCGGCTGTAAAGACGGAGCAAGTCTGCTGCAGTAAGTGAGGGGAAGGCGTAAATAAGTGTGTACAGAGAGCGTTTCGTCAAGCCAACCGGTTCAGATACCACACTACACGATGCTGCGTGCGACGCGCCCAGACGCGCTTACAATTGGCTCCGTCTTGCTTCCGCCGGTTCTGCCACCGCGTGAGATTGGAGTTCTCACCGCCTCCACTTTTTTGGCCGGGAAAAGTGCAACCTTGTGGCCAAATGAGGCACCAATATCTTTTGCGGTCAACCACAAGGCTCAGATATTCTGACAGCTTAAAAGAGAACCCTTGAAACAACAGTCAGCAATCAGCCTTACCGAAAGAGGATATTTTGAAGCGCCTCAGAAGCCCATATTCACATCGGCGCATACGCATTTCGAGCCAACTTGTTAGCAACCCTCTAAAACGAAAGCAAAGTTGAGGCTCTGCCACTCGGAATAAATACAAGATGGAGGGCGAAATCAGGGCAAATATCCCAAACATTGATCCGATTCTCTCGGAGTACTCTGTCGGATACCTCACTCATGCGGCAAACAACTACAACCCAGACGAGGGCACCGCTACTCTTGCCGACGCAGAGAAGTCTATCACCGACCTGTTAGTTTCGGCGTCTGGCAACCAAAACGAGAAGAACGAGGAGGCACTGAAGGAGCTGGTTTCAAAATGGGTCGAGAAGCTCGCAGCGGCCAGCGCCGCGAACGTCGACCTTAGCAGAAGCTCTGGCCCAGCAAAGAGATTGGACCATGCGATTGCCATCAGCGCACAACGCAACATGTCGTCTACTCTTGGTCTCTCGACCACTGGTGTTGACTTGGAGTCCGCAAACACTAGAAAGGTGGAGTCCAAGGTCGATCGCAAGAAGCTTGAGAAGGCCGAGAGAAAGATCGCAGCCAAGCAGAACAAGAAGGAGTTTAAGGCCGTCGAGTACGAGGCGTCGAAGTTGTTGAACGTGGTGGACGATGCTCAGTCTTACGAGGAGTTCTTTATGAAGGTCAACCCTCTCCAGCTGGGTTCCAACGCTATGGGCCAACAGAAGAGCAAGGATATCAAGATCGAGGGTATCGATGTTACTATTGGTGGCTTGAGAATCTTGACAGATACCAGTTTGACTCTGGCATATGGTCGCAGATATGGCCTTGTTGGTCAGAACGGTATCGGTAAATCTACGCTTCTCAGAGCTTTGGCTAGGAGAGAGCTCGCCATTCCAGTGCACATCTCTATCTTGCACGTCGAGCAAGAGGTAAGCCTAATGATCGTATGGAAACTATGAGACACAGCTAACCGGTTTTAGATTACTGGTGATGATACTCCGGCTCTCCAGGCAGTCCTCGATGCTGATGTCTGGAGAAAGCATCTCTTGGCAGAGCAGGAGAAGCTCTCCAAGCAGTTAGCAACTATGGAGCAAGAACGTGCCTCTATGGCAGATACCTCTGTGGATGCCGAGAAACTTGATCGTGAGCGTGATGCTTTAGATCAGACTCTTGGTGATGTGCAAGGGAAACTTGCCGAGATGGAGTCCGATAAGGCTGAACCTCGTGCTGCCAGTATCTTGGCCGGTCTCGGTTTCTCACCAGAGCGCCAGAAGTTTGCCACCAAGACCTTCTCTGGAGGTTGGCGTATGCGTCTCGCCTTGGCGAGAGCACTTTTCTGCGAACCTGATCTCCTACTTCTTGATGAGCCGTCTAACATGTTGGATGTCCCATCTATCACTTTCTTGGCCAACTATCTTCAGACTTACCCAAGTACCGTCTTGGTTGTTTCTCACGACAGAGCGTTCTTGAACGAGATTGCCACAGATATTATCCATCAGCACTCCGAGCGCCTCGATTACTACAAGGGAGCCAACTTCGACACCTTCTATGCTTCCAGAGAGGAGCGTCGCAAGACCGCCAAGCGCGAGTACGAGAACCAGATGGCTGTCAAAGCACATTTGCAAGCTTTCATCGACAAGTTCAGATACAATGCTGCCAAGTCGTCGGAAGCACAGTCCAGAATCAAGAAGCTGGAGAAGATGCCAATTTTGGAGCCACCTGAGAACGAGTACAGTGTTCAGTTCAAGTTCCCAGATGTTGAGAAGCTCTCGCCTCCTATTGTGCAGATGACGGATGTCAGCTTCGGATACACGCCAGATATGCCACTTCTGAGGAACGTGGACCTGGATGTGCAGCTTGATTCTCGTATTGGTATCGTTGGGCCCAACGGAGCTGGTAAGACAACAGTGCTTAAACTGTTGATTGGTACGTTGACGCCGACGAAGGGTCTGATCTCTCAGAACCCAAGACTCAGAGTTGGTTTCTTCGCCCAGCATCACGTCGATGCTTTGGATCTGAACGCGTCTGCAGTCGGCTTCATGTCAAGAACATATCCTGGAAAGCCAGATGAGGAGTACAGAAGACATCTTGGTGCCTTCGGTATCACTGGTATGACCGGTTTACAGAAGATGGAGCTTTTGTCTGGAGGTCAGAAGTCCAGAGTTGCGTTTGCCTGCTTGTCGCTGCAGAACCCACACATTCTGGTTCTCGATGAGCCTTCTAACCACTTGGATATTGAGGCTATGGACGCTTTATCGACGGCTTTACAGAACTTCCAGGGAGGTATTCTCATGGTTTCTCACGATGTTACGATGTTGCAGAATGTCTGTAAATCGTTGTGGGTTTGCGACAAGGGCACCGTTGAGAAGTTCGATGGGGATGTCCAGGCTTACAAGAGGAGAATCACAGCCCAAGCTGATGCCGCGGGTGTTGTTGCAGCTCATTAGATACGTAGAAGTTAGAAGTGTAGACAATTCAAGACGAATCCACACTAAAACGCGGGGACCCATAAGGTGTCCGTCCAAGCGCTGCCTGAGGACGGTGACCCCTTGGCGCGGCGGAATACTTGTAGCCAGCGATAAAGTCATGCAATGCAAATGAAAAAGTAAAATTCTGGCACAAGATAGATAAAGGTAAAGGATATAATTGACGCTTGGAATAATTACGTCTCAAATCATAGCGTTTTGCTGTCGTGCCTGTGGTTCCTGGCGTTGCCGATCCAGATCCTTTTTGTTTACATGGGGCGGCGGCGGTCGCGCTAGAGTTGTCCCGAATCGGCAAGGTCAACAGCTTCACCGCTTATTTTCGTTCCTCCACCCACAACATCGACCTGTCCACATCGACGACACGCAACCTACCTTTTGTTGCTTCCCCATCCATCTCCAACCACAACTTTGCTCGTTCCCTCGAACAATAACCTACAGCCAAAATGCGTGAAATCGTACGTCGCACCCATCTTCAACTCTGACCTTAGGCAGGCCGCGACGCGTCCAGGGGCGACTCCTGAATGCGTGCCCCACCTGTTTACTCTGCGGCCCAACAAGATCGTGAGAACTCGCTGACCAGGTGTATCATGAATAGGTTCATCTCCAGACCGGACAGTGTGTAAGGAATACTCGACCATCATAAGCACGACCGCAATACTGATCTCAAACTTCAGGGTAACCAAATCGGTGCCGCCTTCTGGCAGACTGTCTCTGGCGAGCATGGTCTCGATGGATCCGGAGTGTAAGCGCTGCCCGACCACAACGACATAAGTGAGCCCGAATACTGATCGGTTATAGCTACAATGGAACCTCCGACCTCCAACTGGAGCGCATGAACGTTTACTTCAACGAGGTAGTTTGACACATACGAGACATACATATACATTAGCTTACCGTTCGTCCTAGGCATCCGGCAACAAGTACGTTCCGCGTGCTGTCCTCGTCGACTTGGAGCCAGGAACCATGGACGCCGTCCGCGCTGGTCCATTCGGTCAGCTCTTCCGCCCAGACAACTTTGTCTTCGGTCAGTCCGGTGCCGGTAACAACTGGGCCAAGGGTCATTACACTGAGGGTGCCGAGCTTGTTGACCAGGTCCTCGACGTTGTCCGTCGCGAGGCTGAGGGATGTGACTGCCTCCAGGGTTTCCAGATCACCCACTCCCTCGGTGGTGGAACTGGTGCCGGTATGGGTACGCTTTTGATCTCCAAGATCCGTGAGGAGTTCCCAGATCGTATGATGGCCACCTTCTCCGTCGTCCCATCGCCAAAGGTTTCCGACACCGTTGTCGAGCCATACAACGCCACCCTCTCCATCCATCAGTTGGTTGAGAACTCCGACGAGACCTTCTGTATCGATAACGAGGCTCTTTACGATATCTGCATGCGTACTTTGAAGCTCACCGCCCCATCCTACGGAGACTTGAATCACTTGGTTTCCGCCGTCATGTCCGGTGTCACCACCTGCCTGCGTTTCCCAGGACAGCTCAACTCCGATCTCCGCAAGTTGGCCGTCAACATGGTGCCATTCCCACGTCTCCATTTCTTCATGGTTGGATTCGCTCCTCTCACCTCCCGTGGCGCCCATTCTTTCCGCGCCGTCACCGTCCCAGAGTTGACCCAGCAGATGTTCGACCCAAAGAACATGATGGCCGCCTCCGACTTCCGCAACGGTCGCTACTTGACCTGCTCTGCCATCTTCCGTGGTAAGGTCTCCATGAAGGAGGTCGAGGACCAGATGCGCAACGTCCAGAACAAGAACGCCTCGTACTTCGTTGAGTGGATTCCAAACAACGTCCAGACCGCTCTCTGCTCCATCCCACCACGCGGCCTCAAGATGTCCTCCACTTTCATTGGTAACTCCACCTCCATCCAGGAGCTCTTCAAGCGTGTCGGTGACCAGTTCAGTGCCATGTTCAGGCGTAAGGCTTTCTTGCATTGGTACACTCTTGAGGGTATGGACGAGATGGAGTTCACTGAGGCTGAGTCCAACATGAACGATCTTGTCTCTGAGTACCAGCAGTACCAGGAGGCCTCCATCTCCGAGGGAGAGGAGGAGTACGAAGAGGAGGCTCCAGTCGAGGAGGATTAAATCGCTCGTTCTATGATATGTTAGGCTTGTGGCGACGGCGTTATCTACCGTCACGCAGGCTCAGTGTAGCAAGGATGGTTTATGTCCGAATTGATTATTAATCTCGGTTTTTGTGTTGTTGTTTTGAAAGCGAATGGATCGGTGCTTTAGCTAAGGGTTGTGAATGAATCAAATACCACCTCCGTAATGGAACTAGTAAAATAATAAATCTTGTTATGTATCATTATACTCGTCTCTACCTCATTACCTCGCCAACCCATCTCTTTCATCGTCACCCAGTAAGCCTACTAAGCAGTTTGCAAGGGACGCCCGAGTGGCTGTCCTCGAATAGAGGTCGGCTCTGGTGCGAGCTTTGTCGCTCCTTCCCTCCACCCTCAATATGGAGAGCCTCATGACGCCTCGTGACGTCCAAGAACTGTATTTTGAAGGTCACACGCCGATGATACGACGGTCGTCGAAGCTAACCATCTGAATCACACTTGGTATCACAAAAGCCACAACGATACTCTATAAAGTGAGTCCTCAAGCACGCAGTCCGGCTCTCCATTAACAGATACCACTAAGCTACGTCTATCAACCACACCAAGGCCCTCATCAACCTCACTCCACATCCAACGGGTGCCTTTTAAACCCCTCTAAGCAAAGACTCCATGAAGACCTTCCACAACTATGTCCCCCCCAGGCTACAATCCATTTCGCGACTGTCAGGTGTCGCAGCAGTTATCCTCAAACGGACACGGCGAGCCAACTGCACAGGGCTCTCCAGCCACCAGCATGGCTCAACTCTCAAGATCCCCATGTGCCAACAGTCCATATAGTGTTAGCTATACCTCGCAGGAGAATCAGCGTCCAACTCCACAAGGCACTCCTGCAAGCTACGAAGATTTCGGCCACCGCGCTGCTGTTCCAAAAAAGTATTACCCAAATGGTCTCGGACGAGTCCAACAGCCGCAATTGAAGAAGCCACATGGACAAGAGGCCCCAGATAGCAACCATGGGGGCTTCGGACATGGCTCCACTACCCCAGCACCTTATTATCAGAATGAGTCTGGGATAGTCCAACCACTACAGAGTCTAAACACGACCCAAGTCAGTTCAAGAGCACCCTACCACAACGCCTTCGGATCCTCCCAACAAATGAAGCAAGAATTCCAAGACACCTCACCCATCAACCGCGGACAATATGGCCACGGCTCATCTCCTCTCCCTATATTCGACCAAGACAACTACGCCCAAGCATGGCAAGTAGCGAAGCCTCAACCAGAAACTCCAAACAGCAAGTACGGAAACAATGACGATGGCCACCATAGCGATCCTAGAACTCCTGGGGGATGCTTGCCTGACGGACGTCCGCAGCCGTTGCAGCCGAAGTGGCAGCCGGATGGACCACCGGGTGTGTTGAGGAGGGGGGGATGGGGACGGGGGTGAGGCGTTGCGGGTTGTGGAGGAGAGGAGTGGCTGGACTGGGAGGCTGTGCTTTTAAGGGAATGGGATGTTGAGCGGAATGAGTTCTTGGTGTTGAGAGTGGGCTGGTAGCGTGGTCACCGTCAGCTTTTATGAGGCCAGGGTTGAGGGTGTTGGAGGAGAGAGTCGTGGTATCTGGCTGCGAAAATTACAAAGATCTGGTGGCGGTGGACGAGTTATATAGCCGACTTACAAGACAACAACAATTAAGATGATTCGATAGACCAGATGGTTGGCGTTAACCGGTTAGCACTGTGGTGACCGAAACATATTGATGAAAAGGAAGTCTTGGAAGCACACTAACACCTGGCATCTGCTTTCAACTCAATAGGCAACTTCATTTTAGGCCGTTTTCAATGGAAGACGTGCCGAAGAACAGGTTACTCATAAGTGGGAAGACGTTCTCACATGAAATGTGTGGTGGCTTCTTGACATGATAACTTTGAAGCATTCTTTAAGAAGGAACGCTTTCCATGGCGCCTAACCCCCCCACTAACAATCTTACAACGCTCTAATCCAGCCGCTCAAACTAAAATTCCTTACTCTCCCCAATATCACAAGTATCAAAGACCCCCCTTTCCGGAATCCCCTTCCTCTTCAACGCGTCCCGCAACAGCGCCGGCGGCGCCCAAACTTCCTCCTCCGTCAAAACCCACGTCCCCCAATGAATCCCCATCGCGCGCCTACACCTTGTATCCCCAAAGATCTCCACACTATCATACGGATTCGCATGCATACTACTAAACACCCACCTCGGATCATACGCCCCAATCGGGATCAAGCCTAAATCAAATGGCCCTTTGCGTTCTCCGATCTCATTGAATGCTGGACAGCGTGGGAGGTGCGCGTACTCAGCTCCGTAGTCATCGGCACCTTCTGGTACCTTGGGCACGCAGCGATAGCCCGTGTCTCCCCCAAACCAAACAGATTTTGGGGCCTGATTTGGAACAGCGGAGACGACGGCCCAGGATGCCCATAGGGTGTGGTTTTTGTCCCAGGCCGTGCGGGCGGAGGTGTGTTGGCATGGTAAACACGAAATCCGAACCGTAATTACATCATTGCCAGTTGGGGGAGGATTAGAGCCCAGAGGATTAAGTGGTGCATCCGAAGCGGTGGAGATGCGCGTCTGGTTCGTGGTGGGGTTGAGCGTGATGTCTACGTCTTGCCACCAGTCTAACTCAACGACATTGGTAACCCCGGACTCATTGAACCATTTCTTCAGTCCGAGGGGCACGGCGAAGACGGCGTTGGGATGGCGGTCTTGGATCTCTTTGATGGATGGGTGGGACAGGTGGTCGTAATGGGAGTGGCTGATGACAACGACGTCGAGGATGGGGATGTCTTTGATGTGGCAGGGAGGGTCGGTGTGGCGCTTTGGACCGAGGAAGGAGAAAGGTGAGCAGCGAGCTTCGAAGACTGGATCAAAGAGGACGCGGAGACCGGACGGGAACTCGGCGTAGTAACAGGCATGACCAAGCCAGGTAGCGCGGAGAGCAGAGTTGCCGAACCGGTTTGGAAGGAAGGTTGGAGTGACGACTGGGACGGTTGGCGGAGTTACATCTGGGACATTGGCTTGTCCCAGAATACGGCGACTGTTGAGGTGTTAGTTTCACTTCGTAAATAATCGATGGGTAAAGAACCCAATGAGTGCCATGCCAATTTGCCATGGATTGAGATCCTGCCAACTGTTCCATGGATTCACGAATCCTGTACCATGCTTGTTGTGATGTGCCTTGCTTCGCGCTTCCTCGGGAGCATCAGAGGAATCGACTGGTGTTGAAAAGGCTGCTGAATAGAGTGCAGCGGTCACGGTGCCGGTGGCCATGGTGGTTGCGACGATTTTTGTTGGTGGTGCAAAGTTTGATGCGCTTGTTCTAGCTCCTCTTGATCTACTTAGATGTCTAAAGAGCCGACGCATGAGGGTTATAAGTAGATCCGAGGATTGCAGGTAGAAGAGTTGCGTGGTCCTTGGGGTGGTGCTTGTCCCTGGCCAAATGGCTGACAGGTCGCCGGCGCGGTGCTTACGATAGCACCGTCCACTGGCTTTTACTTATCGTCCGAAACACAGATGGAGTTAATGGCCAACTTGAGCAAAGGACTTCTTCAACGAGGACTTTGGTTTTAGGAAAATAAATGTAAGTCGGTTGAAAAGTCAGCCCAAGGCGGCACTGTGATAAGTCAACGTCATTATTTTGTTGAATCTGCCGCCCTCTTAACGCCGAAGCATCGCTAATGCCGACCCCTGTCACCGAGAGCTCTAAATTGCAAACACCACACACTCTAGAGCTATTTGACGACGATTAATTAGAGACATGTGAGCTTAGATAAACAGCTCCTGCTCTAGTAAATGGGATTCAATGGTGATATGCACATGTGGTGGCGTTGCATGAGCACCTGTTGTATTTGTGGGGTACTGAAGTTTGCTCGGCTCCTGTGAGGACAAGTGAAACAGGTTTCAACCAAGGTAAAGCTGCGTTCTGATAGAAAAATGTCACGCTGATGTGCTCTGCAAGCACGAACCTCATTCCAAGGATAAAAATACAAGTACTTTCGCGTCGCTTCCCGCTATCCATCTTCCTAGACGCCATGCCATGCAAACAATCTACACTAATCAAGCAGTCGCCTGGTCCTCAGTCTCGGTAGCAGCTGGAGCCGCTGGTGCCGATGGAGTCTCCGCCTTCTTAGCCGCGGCCATCTGCCATGCTGGGATGGATGCTCTGCTGCTTGGAATACCAGCGCTGAATGGGCTGGCACTGCGGCCGGTGATCGATGCGACAGCCTCGGTGCCCTTTGCATTGCTGACGGAAGCTGGCTTTGGTCCATCAATTGAAGCCGAAGCAGCGCCATTGGTAGCTGGCTGGGCAGCTGGAGCTGGAGCAGAAGGTTGTGGAGCAACAGGTGTGCTTGGAGCACGGTTGTGAGAAGCACCAATAGCTGGAGAGTTCGAGGTTGGTGGGTTCATGCGCTGGCCCATGAGCTTCTTCAAGCTGACAAGCTCAGCGTTCAGTTCCTTCAGGCGAGCATCAGTGCTCTCTTTCTGTCCATCGATGGCCTTTGGAATCAGGTCCTTCAAGCCACGCACTTCGTCGGTGATGCGGCGGGAGTCGTCTTCGCGCTTGCGGCTGGAGGACTTGAGCTCGGCAATCACGGATTCAACTTCCAACAGCGCGGAGTCGAGGCGCTCAGTGCGCTTCTCCTCGGCGGTCTTCAGTGTCTCGGTGTCCTTGGAGAGCTGATCAAGCAGTGAGAATGCTTGCTCGAAGGACGCGTCAATTGCGGCTTTGTCTTGCTCAAGTTGTGGGGGGGTAGGTGGTGCAATAAGGGGAACGACGTAGCGCTGATAACGTTAATCGGTTGATCGGGATTAATTCAGGACAGGGCGAAATGTTTACCTTGGCCACTGTGTATAATCCATATCCGACACCTCCCATCACCGTCGCCATGATAAACCAATCCCTCCAATCCCTCTTTGGCAACTCGGGCGGCGCTTGCGGCCATGGCGGATATTGTTGATAACCTCCATACGGCGGCTGCTGTTGCCTTGCTACTTGCTGCTGCGGAGCATAGTTTGAATATGATGGGGCTGGAGGCGTCTCTCCGCTTGCGCGCGCAAGAGCTGCGTCAACTTCCTCCGGTGTAAGGTTTTTGGATTGCAAAAATGCAACTCGACTCTCTACTGGCGATGCTGCGACAGTTGGGTCTTGAAGAACTGTGGAAGAGTCAGTCACTGTGCCCAACGGTAGCAAACTGGTGGGCAGCTCGCACATGTCACCTATGACTTGTTAGTGAAATGTCCGGATGCATAACAGCATAATGGCTCCCCAAAAACGCTGTAAGTACTTACGGCATTGGCCACAAGGTCTTCTCTGATAGTCATGGCGACTGTATTTTCGCCAAAGCGTTGTTCTGTGAGCTGAAAGACGACGCTGAATGTATTTGGGGTTCGTGGTTATATCTCCGCATAATCTGGGGAAGTTGGCGTCGCCGCGTCAGGCTAACTCTGGGGATCTCAGTGCGGCGGGCCGAGGCTCACGTTGCTGACCCTCAAGGTCACAACTCGTGACTGGGTTGATTCCCAGAAAGAACAGAGGATGTCACTGCAGATTAAACTAATAAAAAACGTAAATTCTAAAAAAGACCCTGAATGTAGACGATCTCATACCTTTCAGCAGAAAAGAAAAGATATTGCCAAAGTTCTGTGTTGAGCCAATCAGGAAGGCCCCAGCATTCCGCCGGAGTACTGCCGTGACGGGTTTAGGTTTGTTTACTCTAGTCTTGTCTCGCGGGACAACAACAGGTCCCCCCATCGCAACTCGACCCAAGAATCACCAATTCCACGATCGCAACCCATCTTCTGCCCAATCACCAATAATTACACACACCTTGCTCAGATTAAACTACCTGGAATTGTTTTGCGACTCTGAATATCAAGATGTCGCAAGACCCTTTCAACGTGCGTCGCCAGGTTCGTAAACAAGACACCCCTCTCAGCTTGGCGCATCGCATACACCTCGAGGCGCGACCTGTATACTAACTCTTCCCGTAGACGCTCGGCGGCACCAACTACAACTCAGCAATCCCTCAGCCAGCTTCCGCACTCAAGCGCCCAAACCCATCATCAACACACGGCGGTCGCCCGGGCGGCGCGCGACACTCCCTCGCGCCCTCGCGCCCAAACCAACCCGTCTTCCACAGTCGCACCTCCTCCGGCGGTAACCTCGCAGACATGGGACTCAACTCCGTCAAGCGCACATCCATCATCAATTCCGGCTCCCGCAAATCCTTCGCGCCGCAATCCAGCGGCGGCCGCCCATCCCAAGAATCCAACGAGCGCCGCAGCAGCATCTACAAGTCGCGCGCCAGCAGCAATGGCCCGAACATGCATCAGAGTTTCTTCCAATCCGCGCCTGCGCCTGCTGGAGTACCGCGCGATCCAAGACCGTTGAAGGATAGGGGTTATCAGGCGAAGATTGGGCAGGAGCTGTTGGATTATATGGCGGCGAATAACTTTGAGATGGAGATGAAGCATATGTTGAGCCAGAACACGATAAGGTCGCCAACGCAGAAGGATTTCAATTTCATGTTTCAGTGGCTGTATCATCGGATTGATCCGAGTTATAGGTTCTTGAAAAATATTGATCAGGAGGTGCCGCCTATTTTGAAGCAGTTGCGATACCCGTTTGAGAAGAGTATTACGAAGAGTCAAATTGCGGCTGTAGGAGGACAGAATTGGAGTACGTTTCTGGGATTGTTGCATTGGATGATGCAGTTGGCGCAGATGTTGGAGGGATACTCGTCGAACAGATATGATGATGCATGTATCGAGTCCGGCGTTGATGTTAGTGGTGATCGCATCATCTTCGACTTCCTGCGCGGCGCGTACCAGGACTGGCTGCAGATGGACGAGGAGGCGGATGATGACGACCAAGATCAAGTGCTTGCGCCACACGTGGAGAACATGGCGAGACAATTTGAGCAAGCGAACTCGAAATTTCTGGAGGAGATGCAGATGCTTGAAGCTGAAGATGAGAGGTTAAGGCAGGAGATTGAAGAGGTCGCCAAGTCAACGCCCGATGTTGAGAGCTTAGACAAGCACTTCAAGATTCTGCAAGACGACAGAGTGAAGTTCGAGAGCTACGACGAGAAGATGGGCCAGAAGTGCGAGAAGTACGGGCAGAAGATTCAGTACCTGCAGGAAGAGATCGATAAGGTCATGGCAGAGCTGAATGAGGCGGATGAGGAGAAGGGCAGCCTGCAGAGATTGGTAGATGACCAGGGCATCAGCATGCAAGATATCGACCGCATGACTTCTGAGCGCGAGAGATTACAGAAAGGTATCGAGTCAACATCTCAACGACTAGAAGACGCCAAGCGAAAGGTGTCAGAAAGGGAAATGGAGTGCAGCGAAAAGCTGGACGAGCTGGAGCGCTTAGCAGACGGCTACAACAGCATTGGCTACCAAATCGGCATCATCCCATCAACAGCCGTAAATGCCAAGGGCCGCGACTTTGAGCTCCAGGTCCTCGTCAACGAGGGCCCAAACTTCTCAGACTCCCGGATGGGCAACAACTCCGCCTCCGAAAACGACCGCCTCCTCGCAGATCCTGTTTCCGGGTACCAGCCGCACCAGATCCTCAACCGGGACCTGCGGGGCCAAGCACGCAGCGCTTTTGTGTCTCTCAAGAAAGAGATTTCAGATCGCCGCATGGCGATGGTGGAGAGTATGATGAAGAATCACGACTTGCTGGATCAGCTTAAGGAGAGTTTAGAGGATAAGAGGAATGAGATTGATGCCCTGGAACACAGGGTTAGAGCTGCTCAAGAGGAGTTCGAGAAGACGAAGGAGGTTACGCAGACGCAGAAGATTGCTAGTGATACGCAGATTGAGAAGATGGAGAAGGAGTTGGCGAAGATGAGGGGCCAGTTTTCCGAGAGCTTGCAGGTTATGGAGCAGAAGGAGATGAATGCTAATATTGAGTAAGTGTTCTCCAAGGAATGGGTTGATGGATGAATGCTAACAACAGACAGATTTGAGCAGCTTAAGCTGAAGGCTAGTCTGTTGAGAGAGGAGCTCCACACCGAGGTTGACAGGATAGTGAACGAGGTTACGAAGTTCAAGTTACATGTCCAGAAGGGTCTCGAGGACTACGAGTACTTCGTAGCTGAGGAGGTTGAGCAGGAGCTCAGCGGTGTTGGTGAGGAGGATGAGACAATGCGCGTCGATATCGACTAAATGAGAGGTTCCTCGAGGATGATGGAAACGGCTTCGGGGTGATGATGGTGGTGTGTAAAAGGGTGGGGAAATCGGATATGGGCAGATATTATTGGAGTTTCCTGGGGAGCTATGGTGGTGGATTTGGGACAGGGATACGGTCGATATCGCACTGCTTGCAGATCGGGGCCAACCCGGTATACCAGATCAAGGTGATGAGGATTGATCGCCATTTTCATGATGGTGATGGGATGAACATGAGAGGATGATTGTATCAAGAGAGAGAGAGGATGAGAGAGTGGAGATTTGAGCCAGACGCTGGTCATTGTCAATGGACAGGAGTTGGCTCAGGCCGGAGAGAGTTGTCGGAGTTTGCGGAGCAGAGACGACGGAAGGCGAATGATGTGGTTTGCGTTAGCTTGTTTGCGGGGTTCTTTCAAGCGTAGTATAGGAGTCATTGTCAACAGCAAAGGATTGTTGCGCGAGGACGGTTATGAACCAGAGGAATTTTATTTCCATTATAATGAAAACCACTTGGACAGATGGAACCATGATCTTGTCGAATACTGTCTTACAATACCGAGTGCCTACGCTGATGAATATGGCTACTTTCCGTTCTTTCGAATAAGAGAGTGCAAGGCTATTTATTGACGATGTAACTGTGTAGCGCAAGCAAATAAGTAAACAGTGCATTATCGCAAAGCTGCATGAAATATTGTTGCATGATGTTCATTGAGGTCGCTTGACGAAAATGGATTGGCTTTGTTTCGAAATAAGCGAAATGAGGTGATCGTCGCAGCAGCTATCCGAAGTGAAATGGCTCCAAGGCTGGGCGGCGGAGATTCGGTGGACTTCCCCTCAGTTTCAGACTCCCAACACGTGACGTGGCCCCCCCATCTGTGTGCCTGACAGGCGGCGCTAAATCCACCAGCCGCTGTCGCGTACTGCCACATTGATCTGCTGTGCTTCCAAGGCTAGCGAAAGCCAGCCTTTCATGCCAACTCCGTTTCCTTCTGAAGACATCACTTCTGCCTTCTTTATCCACGACTTCAGCACCTTCAGTCAAGAAGCTCTGCCCTTTTACCGTCTTCAAGTAATTGATCCACACTTAGTACTGGTACACAGCTTCCCGTGCCTGACAACAACACCGACAATACTTGAGACAGCTTCCGCCAAGTGCAACTTCAGCTGCAACCATGACGGACGTCTCTGCTACGCGCCTCTATCTGGGCAACCTCCCACGCAATGGTATGCCAGGGGATTTATTATTCCATACCGCGACACTCTCACTGCCTACGCTCATAACCGCCGGACCGATGGAGCTCCTAGGATTGAAACTGACACTGAACAGCGACCAAGGCTGATGTCGAGACTCACTTTGCCACCCATGGAACTGGTGTTGTCAAGGAGATCAAGATCATGAACGGGTTTGGTTTCATCGAGTATGAGGATGCCCTCGATGCTCGCGACGTTGTGCCTGGTATGTTACCCCACAAAACCGTTGACACTGCAGATCGAAGCTAACAGCCCTACCTAGCTTTCCGTATGTTTTGGACAAACCAACGACCCCACCACCCGTAATTGGAAGGCGACCTCTGACCAAACTTATAGATGGCTCCGAGCTTCTCGGTGACCGCTTGACCGTCCAATTCGCTCGCGGCAGCCGCCCACGCGACACCAACAACGACCGTGGTGACCGCGGCACTACCGCGCCACGCCCAAGACGTACCCCACACAGGATGCAGATTTCTGGACTTCCAGGAGAGACGAGCTGGCAGGTCTGTTTCCCTCGTTCATTACTCTCGGATTCATGGATATCAACCCTTGCACTTTGGACCGTGAGACCTTTTCACCAATGGTTGCGACAGTGCATCCTAGACAACTGCAACTAGCAAGTCCGGTCCACCTCCAGACTGGCGGCACAGCCTCTGACGGAACGGTGGATGGAGTATGATGGCCACACATCAATGTGATTTGTGGAGGTGTTGCCGCTATACGAAGGCCTGGACCGCTGCTTCTGAGTGCATGTCCTTCACACCATCCTTGAAGCCTCTTGTTGGCCGTCTTTGTTCTGCATAGGATTTCTGGGAGGAGACGCACACCTTGCAAGGATCGATTCGGCCATCATCGCGCGGCAACCTCACCAGCGATGATCTTGAGCTTGATGACCATCCGGGTCATACTGCTAGTGACGTTGCCACACAATCCCGCCATCTTTCCATGGACATCAACTTACTTGGATCTGGATATAGGACCTCAAGGACTTCGCCCGTCAGTCTGGACTCGACGTCGTTTACTCGGAGACCGGCCGCGACCGTGATGGCAAGGGGTAAGCACACCGCCATTTGAGCACCACTGGCACAGCTAACATAACAGAAGCTTTGTCGAGTTTGAGAGTGCAAATGATTTGAAGTCCGCCGTCGAGAAGCTCGATGGACGCGAGTTCAAGGGTGCTCATGTTGCCTGCGTTGCCGACGTAAGTTGTTCATCAAACCTCGTGCCACCACACCAGGACTAAGCAATTGCCAGACTCAGCACGATATGCCAGGTGGTTCTCACCGTGATGGTGACCGTGGCCGCTCCCTCTCCCCAGGCCGTGGCCGCCGTGCACCACCATACCCAATTGCCGACTACGACCGCCGTGGCCCACCAAGAGGCTACTCTTCACGTGGATACCGCGAACGTAGCCCACCACGCCGTGACTACTACGACGACCGCCGCTATGGACGCTCCCCACCACGCCGTGGCCCAATGGATGACTACCCACCACGTCGCCCATATGATGACCCATATCGCCACGACTACCCACCACCACCAGACCCATATATGAATGGCCGTGGCCCGTATGATCGCCCACCACCGCCACCGATGCGTGATCTTCCACCGAGGGATATCATGTACCGTGGTGACTATGACCGTCGCTACTAGACGCCATTGCTTTTCCCGGACTTCGATCTCCTTGGCTAACCACTACGGTGTGATGGCTAAGAGTAGGCTCATTGACAATCCTTACTTAAGTGCTGAGTGATGGTCAGGAGTAAGGAGTTCCTGCACAGTCTTTTCATGATAATGATCTGCTTGTTGTTTCTGGGATTTGGCGGGCGTCTATGTTACTGATGGATGGGTCAGAAAATGGCGAAATTGGTACTCATACGGAAAGGGGACATGGTTGCACTTGCTTGATACCTTCATTTATGGCTTTGTAGCTCGCTCCTCATTGCTCTATTTCTCACATCCTTGCTGGGAGCTCACGGGCATATACACGCATCTTTGGCGACGGGATTTCGTTTCACGTTGATGGTGATGGTATGCTGGGTTAGGTAGCCGACACAGTAGCTAGGTAATTTGATGACATAACCTATTCTGGTGACCACTATGGTGAAATGATAGTGATAATCTTGATGCGGCAATAATCGAAGGGTAAACAGACTGATATATGCACTACCAGACGACCATCTGCCAGAATGTAGTCATCCTTCAGTGCCAAATCGCTCATCTGCCAACTAAACCACATCCATATTCAGTACAATTAATCAGTTGGCACTGACGTCACAGCAGCCTATATAACACCCCTCCCCCCTAACCTTTCAACCTTTTCTTCTCTCCAAGTCGCCAAGCGGCCCCCACATATATTCTACCCACAGAAGAAGAAAAGAGAGACGAAATTCAAAATGACTGAAAGACTAGAGCCAGAAGTCCGAGAAAGAAAAGAAATGAAAGCAAGGAAAGCAAGCAGATAATGTAAGGAACGAAACGATCTATCGACGACCAAGAACACACGACCTTCAGACTTCATAATTTGTACCTTCATACTTTTACGCTTAGTGGCGGTTCCTCGTTCATTGCCCTGCAGCTTTATGGTGTGGGGTGAAGAAGGATATTCCGTGCATACACAGAGACTCAAGACACCCATGCATGGATGAACGGGTGGACGATGATTGGGCAGGTTGGCCACCTGAAATGCTATTCAACGCCTCTTATGCTATGCAAGTCCGAACGCCTCGCTAGGTCCACGCGTCGTCGTCTCTCATACTCATACTCCTACTCACCCTCATCCTCATCCTCATCGCTTCTCATGTCGGCGCCCTCCCGTCGCCAAAGAGGACATCGATAATCTCGTCCAGCAGCGTAAACATAAGGTGTGCACTATATCTCGTTAGCAATCATCCTCGCCCTCTCTCCACCCTCTCATAGCCGGCAGGAAACCCACTTCAACCTCGGATTATTAACCGTAGCAAACAACCTCCTCCCGGCCCCCTGCGCGTTCACCCTTCCCACCACACTCCCTGCCAAATCCGGCACCAACGTCGCCAAGCAAAGACTCGCCTCCGTTCTCGTCTTCAGGCGCATCTGTGCCGTCCTCTCACCCCCCACCTTCTTAACCCCCCCCGGCCACATCGAGTCCTTCACCAACGCGATATACTTCAGCACCGCTTCCTCCTGCAGCAGATTCTTCACGTTCTCCCTAACCTTGCGCTCAATCGTGCCACCGAGAAGTTGGTGCAGCACGACAACGACGGCACGCCCGCGGAGCCAGTTATTCCCGCGGTTTAAAGAGAAGAGCTCGAGGAAGATGTCACAAATAGGCTTAACAAACGGCTCCAGCTCGCGATTCTCAAACGCGTTAAGCTCAGCCTCTGCCTCCGCCTGGCTCGCTGCGTCGTCTCCCACCGGCGGCATAGCACTCAACTGGCTGGTCGCTGCTGAGAGGAGATTTTGGCCAGCGGTTGAGAGTTGGTCGAGCACGGGTATGTTGCCGAGAATATCTTCCATGCCGTCTGTCACGGAGTTGTAGAAGCGGGTTATCATGTCTTGTTTGTCGTCTAGGTTGCCGAGGTTATCGACGCCGGGTGCTATTGCGCTCTGGGAAAGGAAGGAGCGGAGGTCCCTTGAGCGGCAGACATCTGGGAGGCGGAGGAGCTCTTGAAGGTACTTCTCTAATGCTTGGCGTCTTTTCTGCAAAAAATCATTCTGCAGCTTTAACACCATCCTTCGTCTTGGAAACTCTAGATGACGGACTGATGCATATTTCTCTCTCAGCTTGTTGTGTAGGTCTAGAAACTCAGAGTAACGGCGCGTAATGGCCCAAGTAGCAGCTGGCATTTGTTCGCCAGCTTTACGTTGGACTTCGACCATGTAGACGGCGTATTCTTTGCCGTCGTCGTCTTTACCAACCATTATTGACGTGATCCTGATACTGCTCCGGCCATAGAGACTGTTGTCGCTCTCCTGAATCACATATTGCTGTCTCTGCAGCTCCTTCCTCCTAATCTCTCTTTGCAACGAAGCTTTTGACTTTTTGAGAATGCGTAGCTCGGCGGTGTTGTTCGTAAGCTCTGCTTTGCGAGTCAGAGACTCAATAACGCCATTTTGAGCAACCAGGCGGTCGATATCCGCCGACAAGATGGTGATAGCTTCTGCAAGTCCAAGATCTCCAGGTGCAGCTTCATGGATCTCATCTTCGAGCTCCGAGTCCTTGGTGGCATCCTGGTCTTCGTGCTCGTCACTAAGGAACTTTTCCTCATCTTCAAAGAGGTCATTGTCTGTGAATACACCAATGCGGCCAGACGTGCTCACAAGTCCTAAAGATGCCAAATTAGGGCGCTCGCCATTCTTATTATCTTGCGAGCTGCGTGGTGCATCGTCCGTACTTCCAAACAGGAAGCCTTTGGCTGAGGGCTTGTCCTCATCGTCGCCGAACAAAGAGGTTCTGTACTCATCATTGCTCGGAGCTTCTCCCATGATGTTCGTCAAAGCCTTCTCCATGGCCTGCAACGCCTTTGGATCTGGTCGCGCTGGCTCATCGTCTGCCTCAAGATCCTGATCCAGGCTCTGGACGGAGTCAGCTAACGCCTCGCTATCGAAGCCACCTTCATCGTTGCCAAACAAGGAGTGCTCCGCGGTGTCATCCAGCGATCTTGTTGAAGCTGTAAGATCCCGTATTCCACGGCGCTGAAGAGTTGGTAGGTCGGCCGACGACTGTGTCGCTCTGTCCAGAGCGAGCTTTGGGTGTGCCTGTCGAGGCGAGACTCTAGCAAGTGCTTTCGGCTTCGGCGGTGGCAACTGCGTGGCCGACCTTGGAGAGATCGACGGTCTCACGAGGTCATCAAACGGACTATGCGTTTGGGACAAAGCAGCATTTTTTGATGCTTCTTGTGAAGTGAGACACTTGTAAAAAAGATCGGACTTCTTGAAACCGCCAAAGTACTTCTTCTGCATCTTCTCAAGCGCACTCGTCTGCGCCAATAGGATGGCTCTTCTGGCAGAATAGTACTGCTGCTGGGAAGCACCCTTGCCGGCTTTCAAGAATGCTCTCACTGCTTGCTTTGAAGTGCCCGGAACCGCCAGCTCTGGCCTCGACAGATACGCTTCATATATCTGCGCAAGGTCTGTCCGCTCAGCGTCAGTCCACGGCGGGAGGTTTGCCGGGACTTCCTCATTCTCCTCCGATGGATCCTCTTCGAGCGGATTGCGAAAGCCATCTACCACGATCCAGAACTGAACAAGAGGCATGACTCTGTGCCTATCCATGTACTCCATGAAATACGATAGGGTCGAAGAGTCATGCAAGATGTCTGTCAGTGATGCAGTTTCGAGCTGTGATTCCCCTGCTGCAGGTGGCGCAGGTAAGGATTTATTTGCACTACCACTTGCGCTCCAAGCACCCGAAGCAAGTTGATTGACACGCTGGTCTAGCATCTTCTTTCCAACTTCTAAGCGGCGCAGGTAGACAGAATCTGTACCCTCTTTCAATGAGTCCTTCTTCAGCTGACTAGAGACTTCGCTTCTAAATCTCCGAGCATCAGATAAGTTGTTGACCTTCCTGGCAGCACGAACGAATTTCTCGAAGGTCCTCTCGTTGTCACCCGGCCTCAGTCTGGGAAATGGTGCAGCACGAATGCTTTTTGGTGATGGAGAAGCATGCTCATCTAGCGCTTTGCGGAGCTTTCGAACTGTAGAGCGGTCCTGCAGCATGGACCGGCCGTAGTTCTCGATGATCTGGTTCCACATATCTGGGTCTGAGACGAGCTGCATAACTGGGAATAGAACTGCGCAACCAACTAGCTCTTCCACTATGGCGGAGACGGCCTTGCTGGCTATCATCTGCTCTGGCAGCACCATCGGCAGTATATTCTTCGCTATCTGCCTCAAATGCTCCTGCTGCACAAGTTTGGTATCCGAGTATGCCAATGATGCTGCTGGATGTAGCTTTCCCTCCTTGTACTTCGCTGCGATCGCAAGATCCAGTTCCTCTGATTCGGTGACATTTCGGTTGAGATTCTTCCCTCGGACCGCTCTTTCAGCATCGTAGAAATCCTTAAAATGTGTCGTAAGTATTGGAACGATGCGTTCAATAACTACCTCCACCAGATCTGTCGTCAAGAGCCTGCCTCTGATGTCCGCCAAAGCCACCCTTATAACTTTATCCACCTCATTCGTAAAGCTCGGATTCGGGCTTATGCTCTTGTACCAGGTCTTAACAAAGTCGCGCAGGATATATTCGAGCAGCTCATCAAGCGAAGCCGAGATTAAGAACGATTCGGGATACAGCGGTTGCGGTGTGTAAACGTGTCGTTCCGGAAGCTGATCCACCTCCATCCCCCACTTATCCTTCTCCATAAACGCCAGGCCCTTCGGCCGTGCCAACCGATGTCTATTCTCATATTCCCTTCCCCTACTCGTCGTCACAAGAAGGTAACCATATCCACCCACCGCAGCCAGAACGCCCGCCCCAAAAGCCCAAGGCGTCCATCGCAAGCTGGGTAAAAGACTGGTAAGGCCCCCCCATGCAAAAAAAACCGCAATGGAGGCTAGTATTCTATCCCTGCTGCTGAGGGCCATAGTCTAGGATGGCCGAGGTGTCGCGGCGGTCGGCATTGTTGATTGTCGCAACTGGTGCTTTGGAGTTGTTGGTGACCTTCCCCCAGTTTCATGGGCCAGGTACGTGGGGCTAGCGGCGTAGGGGTCACGATAAAGCGATCATTTGACATGTCACAAGCTTGCAACAACATGCATATAGAAAATTTGTCCTTGCGCTTACATAGCATTCATCATGTATTCTTGGGTATTATCATCTCCATCTACGCTGCTAGTGCAGCACTCTCATTTGGCCAAGCTGGCTCTGGTAAGCGACGATAGCACGCCACGAACTTCTGGCCCTTATTCCTCGTCACTTTCTTTCCCTCCTCAGTCTCCGTCTTCATGATATGCACACACTTATCCGCATCCTCCTCTTTCTGCGTCAGCCTCTCAAAATATGGATGCGCATCAAAATGCTTCACCATCCACTTATGCAAGTCTTCCACATCCGTAATCGTATAGATAATTCCTCCCTCCTTCACAGCATACGCATACTCCGAGTTCAGCGTCGTGCTCACGATTCTAGCCTTATGCTTTCTAGTCTTGAAATGCGGATCTGGGAAGCAAAGGAAGACCTTGGAGAGCTGTCCCTTCTCGAAGAAATTTGGGAGGAACTTCATGGTGTTGGCGCGGATGCAGGATGCGTTCTGGTACATCATGCTGTCTGGGTGGTTGTTGCGAAGTGCCTTGATGCGTTCTTGGACGAATTCTGTGACTTGTGTGCGGATCTCGAGGCCGAGGATGAGGTCGTCTGGGAGCTCTGGGGCGAGGGCGACGGTGAGGCCACCGAAGCCGCAGCCGATATCTGCGACCGAGACGTCCCTCGTCAATGGTCTTGGGAAGGCTGCCTCAATGGGATCCTTCATGGTCTCGTCCTCGTCTTGCTTCGCTGGTTCTGGCGCAACGTAGGCTGGGTAGTATGGCGACCAGTCCATGGCATATGGGCTAAGCGGGCTATGTCGGTGTTAGTTCCATTGTCGCAACAGGCGCATATAGTGAAGCTTACTAGGTCAATTGGTGATCAGAGAACGGATTGGCGTGAGCTCTCTGTCTGTAGAACTTCTTCTTTGGCAACTCCTTGGTGCCCTCCTCGCGCTGAGTCGCCTTGTACTCCTCACGCTTCTGCTTCTTTCCGGCAGCTCCAGCCATAATGTCTAAATGGCGCTATATTTGCAGATATATTGTGTGATTCTCCTCTGTCGTAGTCGTCGCCGGCGCAATTGTTTACGTTGAACAGCCCTCAATCCACGATCTAGATTATTTCGCGTATCACTCCCACCACCACCGTCCTATCTTAGCGCCCATTCCACGGCTCCCCTCCACTTTCCGCGGCATCGCTGACAGGACCCCGTCCTGCCACTACCTCACCCCTGCCATCTGCCTGGCAGGCCACAGCCAGCGGGCGCATCAACCAGTTGGTAGCTCGCCGCGTCACTTTCGTCCTCCTGCATCTCGCATCACCGCAAGAGGTGCTCAATCTGGGCCTGCCAATATTCACTTCCCCACCCCTCCTGGATATCATCCGGGGAATTGTCCTTACGTAGACATACCCCGCAGACGTACGATTGCTTATTTGTCTTTCGGCTGCTCGCCTTGCTACATTTTTTACACATGTGAATCTCGCGCCCATTAAGTACTCTCTGCACCCCAGAGCTGTGGATGAGCAGTTGCGACTCATAGTAGGACGAGAATACATGCTATAAAACCATCCGCGATATCTCACAGAACTCTCAGTAAGGCTCAGATTGTCTACAACAACAACAATGTCGTGGCTATCGATTGTTCCAAAGGAATTCGCATACATTGAAGTCTGGATAACTCGGATCTTCGTAGGTGTTCCTCGTGACGTGACATCCTATTTACCAGGAAGCTGAAGTTAATTTTACTCAAAGTTCTTCTTAGGAGCTCTCGTTGTGCTACCTTGGGTCCTTCTCATCCTCTACGACTTCTTTGTCTACACGTTCCGAGTTACCACATATGAAATACCATACATCGGCGGCAAAGCACGAAACAGACCGCGGCCACGCGCACCAAGCTTAAGTGAAAGACCAGATGGGCAGCCCAGAGAGTTACGAATACCAGCAGTCACAACATCAGCAGATCTGGGGGGATCAGCCATAGACGATGGCGCTGAAAGCGTTCAGAAAATCGACGAGAAGATCCATCTTTCTCATCGCGTGAATGCGGATAAAGCTATAAACAGGACACCCAGAGAACAACTACAACTCTAATAGGTACCGAGGATCTTCAACAGGTCGGAGGTGACGCCAGCAGCAGTCAACTCTCCACCAGCGCCAGCTCCCTGGACGATAAGAGGGCTGACATATCTCTTCGTGTAGAAGCTGATAATGTTGTCACTGCCCTTCAGCGCAGCAATCGGATGCGACTTATCAAACATCTCCAGGCCGACCTTAATCTCGTTCTTAATGACATCAATGCTACCAACGAATCTGACGACCTTTCCGCTCCTCTCAGCCTGAGCCTTAACCTCCTCCATCTGTGCATCGAACTGTGGAAGCTTCTCCATGAACTCCTCGCCACTAGTGCAGCTCTCAAGCTCCTTCGGAATCAAGCTCTGGACTGGAAAACTGGTTGGCGAAGCGACCTTCAATCCTGCCAAGCGTGCCAAGATGGTCAATTTTCTGGCGACATCAAGACCGTTCAGGTCGTCCCTTGGATCTGGCTCGGTGTAGCCCAACTCCTTCGCCTTCTTGACCTCGGCGGACCACTTCCCCCCCTGTCCCTCGAGTGGTGCGAAGGAGTTGAAGAGGAAGGACATAGTTCCGCTGAAGACCCCCTCGATCTTTGTAACCTCATCGCCGGTATCAACCAGATCTTTGATGGTAGAGATAACCGGGAGACCAGCTCCGACAGAACTCTCGTGGTAGACCTTGGCACCGGTCGAAACAGCAGTATTAAAGATCTGCTCCCACAGCTCATATGAACCGGAGAACGCCTTCTTGTTTGGCGTCACAACGCTAATGTTCTTGGAGAGGAAGGTTGGGTACGCATCAGCGACATCCTGGGAGCTGGTGCAATCGATGACTATGGCGTGTCCTGGTGCCTTGCTGAGGAAATCGATGACTTCTGGGACGGACTTGGAGGCTTGGGAGGAAGCGTAGATATCGCTGTCGAGGGACAGTGGCTTGTAGTCTGCGCTGGAGATGCTCTTCTTGCTGGTGGACAGGTAAACGGCAGAGATGTTTAATGGGGATGGCTTCTTGGCGAATAGCTCAGAGACGGCCTTCAGTTGGGTGAGGAAACATTTTCCAACACCGCCGACACCTTGGGAGATGGTTAGTGCTAGCTTTGGATGGGTAATGCCGCATATGATTGAGTTCAATTGTGGATTGTGTACATACCAATGACGCCAATGAACACGTTCTTAGTAGCCATAATGAAGATTTTGCTGTATCAAGTCTGTCTTGTATGGGTGAAGTTGAAGTTGGTGTTTTATGACTCGATTGTATGATCGTCTTGGAAGTGAAGGTTGCGCAATCGGAGTGACAGCTGCAGTGCTCATGGTGGGGTAAGTCCTCAGCCCAATTTGTGGAGATGGTCGGCCGTTATCCTCCTTGGAGTGATTATTCTGCCACCGCTCTTGTTATCAGCGCCTTATCGAGCGCACTGATGGCAACAGATCGACCACTGTTTACTTTTCAGTACGCTTCGCTCATCTTTCACCTTTACTTCAAAACTTACATTAGGGCTTACCAAAGGCCGAGTAACAGTTGGAGAAGTTGTGCTCACCAGTCTATACCACCTTGCGCCACCGTTGAGTCACCAAGAACAGCGGAAACACGAAACCAAAAACCTCCGGCGAACACTATACGCACGCACTACTCCTACTCCTCTGTAGAAACGTTCAACATGGCTTCTCACCTCACAAAAGCAGACGCTCACCTCCTCTCCGTCCCCGGCGCAAAACGAAAGAAACAGATAACCATGGATCCCTCCTCATCGGCTTTCGCCTCAACACTCTCATCCCTCATCTCCTCTTCTACTTCTTCAAAACCCGAAGTCTCCCGTGGCCGCGCAAGGCCCTCCAAGAATAAGCCAGACATCTTCACCTCGCACAACAAAGGTGCCAAGGCACGCGCTGCTCGGGACCTCGAAGACTCCGAGGACAGGCTAGGGCGGGCGAAGATGGGGAGGCAAGATATTGGGGGAGTAGATGAAGCAGTGCTGGCGCGGAGTAAGAAGGCGCTGGAGGAGAAGTCGAGGAAGTATAGGGCGTTGAAACACTCTACATACGTGCCAGACAAGGAGAATGGAGCGGGATTGATTGAGTGGGACAGGAAGTGGGCTGAGAATGGACGGCGGGAGTTTGACTCTGCTTCAGACGACAATAATGATGGGGAGGGAGGCACGAACCCCAAGGCGAATGAGATTGTGGAGTATGAAGACGAGTTCGGGCGTCTGCGTACAGGTACACGAACGGCGATGGAGAGGATGGAAAGGAAAAAGCGAAACGAGTTATTGGGTGCGGAAGAGTTGGAGCGTATGAGTGCCAGGCCGAAGATGCCGGAGAATTTGATTGTTGGGCCGGCGGTGCAGGCAATGGCGTTTAGCATGGATGAGGAGAGTGAGAGGAAGATGGAGGAGCTGGCTAAGAAGAGGGATAGGAGTCTTACGCCGCCGCCGGCGGAACATTATGATGCGAGGAAGGAGTTTAGGCAGAGGGGGACGGGGTTCTTTGCTTTTTCTAAGGATGAGGAGGAGAGGCAGGAACAGATGAGGAGTCTTGAGGAGCAGAGGAGGGAGACTGAAAGGGTGAGGAAGGAAAAGGGTCTTGATATGGAGGATGAGAAACCCCAGGCACAACGGATTTATGTGAAGGAGAAGTCTGCAAGTATGGAAGCACCGAGTCTCATGGCCAGGATGAGAGTACAGACCGAGCCTGATCGAGATACTGAGAGGCGAACCTCAGCACCTGATACCGACAGCAAGACGGACGACGACGTGAACGAAGGGGGGTCAGGCCTCATGGCTCGCATGCGAGCTCGTATGATGGCCGAGAACTTCCTAGAAGATCTAGAAAATGAGATACCGACGGCGAAGCGGCCGAAGACAGATGACAAGTAGAAGCTACTTCAGAATCATGACACCTATCCGGATCCTAATCACCCCTTCGAATAATGATGGCTTCGTGTTCCTTCTTCGCCCCACGGCATAAAGCCGCGAAGCAATGAAGAGAAACCGCCAGTTGGCGAAAGCCTATATAACACAAGTATAAAGGTCCGGTGCTCTGATTGTCGCGCCTTTTTTCCTTTCTTTTCTTTTCTTACATTTTTAGTCTTGCCCCCTCTACTCTTTCTCATGTCATGTCACTACTTGCTCTCACGTTTCTTTTCTCGACTCTTCTTTTCTTGACTCTTGCTTATCTGTTTTCCCCTTATTTTCAGTTCGGAAATTTCTAGAGCATAGCATGAAGGCCACCTGGCTGATGCGGAGAAGAGGAGGCGGAGAGAGCGAGGGATGAGGGGTTTATATAGGCGCCTGGGCAGCTTGTGGATCTAGCGCGAACTAGCCGACGTGGTGATGTCTTCATTCAGAGGTCGCTAGTAGTCATCCGCCTGCCAGTTTCTGGTAACGGTGAATATATCCATATCAAATGGTCGATTAGTGCATATCTTAACTGCCATCGCGCTGATTAACCAGACGGGTCAAGTCAGTCAAAACGCCGTTTTAGCTTGACAGCGGGAACTGGTGATTTAGGACGATGCACCTCGATCAGCAATTGGAAGGTAATGGGTAAAGAAGCATCGTAGATAAAGAGCCAGAGGTGGAGAAAAAGTCTTAACCATATATTAAATAACCTCTAAGTTTTGCGTAAACATCTCTACGTGACAGCGGTATGTACACTCGCCATTGCGCGCCCGCTCATATCCTCATTAAATCCACCAACATAATCGCAGCGCTTGCTCTAATTGCTTTTCCCGCTTCTTGGCGGGGTTGATGTCGAATGTGTCTTTTCTTTCCCTGTACACCACCTTGTCTCTTTAGGCCTTGACAGAGTAGGTACGACGGAACATCTCGTCAACGTTCTCGAGGTAGTAGGTGCCCTTAGCAATCGTCTCAGCGGATCCCTCTGGGGTATAATCCTTCTGCAAATGCGCCTTCTTCCTCAGGTTGCACAGCTCATCATAAACCTCTGGTGCAACAGTACGTCTCGCAGCCAATCTCTCCTTAAGATCAACAGCCTTCTTCATCACCTCAGTAGATCCAACAACCTTCAAGCTCAAAAGCGAAGAAGCAAGACCAGAGCCGTAAGAGAAAACACCAATCTTCTTGCCCTGGAGAGCCTCGGACTGCACATTGGACAATAGGGAGACGAGACCGCCCCAGACGGAGCCGCAGTACATGTTTCCGCACATAGTTGGCACGTCAATGGATGGCTGGACGCGCTCCGCGAACTTCTTCTTGGTAAGACCCATGAAGGTCTTCTCAACAGCCTTATCGGTGATGGACTTCTTGTAGTCCATATCCTTAAGCTCAGCTGGGACGTCAGCAAAGGCAACAGCCTCTGGGTTAGTGAGGTAGTCGTTGTACAGGAGACGAGCGTAGGACTTGGCGACGAGCTTACAGGTTGGTGCGTGGAAGGTCATGTAGTCGAATCTGTCGAGTGGGGTCTTGGAGGCGTCCTCCTCGACGTGGCCATTTGTGCCGTTGGCGAGCTTCTTGAGGGTCTGCTCACGGGCGTTGTAGGCCTTGTAGCAGGCATCGACGGCCTCGGTGTAGCAGGAGATGGAAAAGTGGCCGTCGACGATTGGGTACTCGGAGGTCAGGTCTGGCTTGTAGAAATCGTAGGCGTGCTGCATGTAGGAGCCACGGAGTCCTGGCTCGACGACAACTGGGGCGTTTGGTCCGATGAGCATGGCGACGGCACCAGCTCCTCCGGTTGGGCGAGCGTTGCCCTTGGCGTAAAGGGCAATGTCACCGGCGACAACGATGGCATCACGTCCGTCCCAGGCGGAAGACTCAACCCAGGCGATGGAGTTGAGGAAAGCGTTGGTTCCTCCGTAGCAGGCGTTTAAGGTGTCGACACCCTCAACGTTGGTGTTGTCGCCGAACAGCTGCATCAAGACAGACTTGACAGACTTGGACTTGTCAAGAATGGTCTCAGTTCCGACCTCAAGGCGTCCAATGGAGTTTGGGTCGATGTTGTACTTGGAGAGGAGGTTGGAGCAAGCTGTGAGGGCAAAGGAGTAGATGTCTGATAACCGGTTAGCAGTGGTCTTTGGACTTAAGTTTGTCGTTCTCACCCTCTCTGTCGTCGCAGAAGCTCATTTTGGTCTGGCCGAGACCAATTGTGTACTTTCCAGCAGAAACGCCATCGAACTTCTCGAGCTCGGACTGGTCGACGCACTGTTTAGCTGGTTAGCAGCTGTCTTGCAAGGGACAGCTGAGACTTTCTGAGCAGCTCTGTTGAACGTACCTGAGATGGGAAGTAAATCTCAATGGCCTTGATGCCGATGTTTTGTGGGCGGGCAGACATGATGTGACGTTGTGGAGGATGGATAACGGTTGATGTACTGTGTATTAAGTTTGAAGTGAAGATTAAGTTTATCTGAGAGGTGCCTGTCAGTCCAAAGCTTAAGGTAGCAAGTTTGGCGAGTGATGAGTGGTTTAGAGGGGCGGAAAGGGGGTAGGTTTGAACAATATCAAGCTAATGGAGGGGAGCCAACAAAGACGGGCTGCTAACGGGAGTGGCCCAGTATTTAAGTGCCGCTTCAGAGCAGGATGATGAGCAGGACAGCAGGTCACTCACTTTAGCAAGTATATCACCGTGTATCCAGAGAGGTTGCAGAGAGGGACAAGATGGTGTTTTGAGTTGGAGGGGTTCAGCCGGTGGACAATCTCCAACGGGGCGCTATCTGCAGGACATGCCTCACACAGAAATTTGGAAATAAGGCGGCGAGGCTAGACAGAAAAGTGGGACATGCTGTGATCGGTGTGGAGCCTGAGGGTCCGGGGCACATCGTCTTACCCCTGAGAGCTGCCAGGACTCCAGACAGCGAGTGGCTGGACAGTCGAGGTGCAGTTCCCACAATGCAGTTTGGTGAGGGACAATTGGTGCACAGTGTCCAGTGCCCAGTGCCCAGTGCCCAGTGCCCAGTGTCAGTGCCACCCGTCCAGCGCACGGAGAATGGTGATTGCTGTCTCCGGTCTCGCCTTTCACTCTCACGACAATGTGTTTGTGCTGGCTGTCAACGTCAACAACGAGGCTGAGCCATCATAGCGAGACGAAGCGAGATGAGGCTTGATGAAGCTTGATGAAGCGAGACGAAGCGAGATGAAACGAGATGAAGCGAGACCAAGCGAGACCAAGCAAGTACGAAACTTCCTCTTAGCGCTGTACTTGCAGTGACGCTCCGATTTCAGGGCTTCAAGAGAATGAGAGGAATGGCTTGTCTATCCGCAGCAAGACACGTGATGAGTGTGTTGGTGGCTTGAATAGTTATGGCAACGGTTCGAGCATCACTTATGAGTAGGGCGAGTCCCCTGGATGAGCTGCCACAGTACTCTACTCTTATGAGGCTAGTATTATGGAGTTCTAGCAGCCTAACGAAGAATGAATATACAGTACGGGCTAATTGGTAAGTGGTAAGTGGTAACTGGTAATTGATAATTGATGATTGATGATTGATGATTGATGATTGATAATTGATAGTTGATAATTGATAATTGCTTCTCCGTCCTCTAACTTTCCTACTGGACCTGATATTTTAATAAGCGGCCAGGAGATCATGTATAAGTAGGAGGTATCTTTACTAGCTTTTCTCCGATGTTAGACTGTCGAGCGTCACACCTCACGCCTATCAAAAAGTGTCGGCTATCCGTGACAGCACTAAGAAGTTGAGGCGACGCGTGTCCCCATCCTAAAAGCGGTAGGTAACAGCCCTGCGCTGGCAGTCGGGGATATCAACTCTAAGACTATATCTAAATTCATCTTTCCACTCTGTTTTAGCATCATTTTGCACCGCCTCGCGCCACAGGTATCGTTGTAACTCAACACCCGGCAGCTACCATGATGTATGCGCAAATGCTGGCGAGTACTGCCGGCTGTCAGAGCACAAACGGGACGTGAAGATGCTTTTTCGCCGGGCCTGTCCCCGCCTGTGCCAACCCCCAACTCGCAAGAATCTTGGCTCGAGGATCAACCACCAAACCTTCTCTCCATAACAAACCAGCCCCAATCTAACTCACGAATACACCAACCTGATCGTCGACGAGGTTTTGAAATACTCGGGTTAATTGTGTAAGCCTCGAATTATACCAGAAGCCGACCACCGACTGAGCTGGAGACCACACCGTGCGTGGATAAATAGTTCCCAGGAGCCGCCACACGCGTTGATTGCCGTTGCAACTGGAGTATGGCAGCGCCGCAGCGTCAATCGAACGACGCTCAAAGACCTCCCTCAATACGAAGCACACAGCCAGTAACTCATGAAGTCATCGACGATGATGATGACCTGTATGTCGCAGACTATATAGGGGTATCTGATGGCTTCCGCCCGCCTCAGCTAGCCTATGACGATAACACGAGGGAGGCAATTTCGTCACAACCCCCAAGGTGGCCAACCCCACCGGCACCTCAACCTTCGAGCACAACCAAACCGGACAACCTCGCACTCAGACACGATGGAGTAATGGGACCAGTTAGCGCATCGTCTGCACTGTCGACAGATGTACCAAATGCGTCGTCCGAGGCGCCGTCGCTTAGCAGGACGACGAGCTTGACTTCCGACGGCCCGATAATCACCGCCGACGAACCATATGTAGGACCGACGCGGCCATCGCACGCATACAACATGTCCTCGCCAGGTAGAGGTCTGCAACGGACAGCCAGTTCTGCGACAACTTCGACGTTTAACATGCCAGCAGAGCGAAGATACAGTGGTCCAAGTGGTCCGACACATCCATATGCGATGTACCCACAGAACACTGTACCGGTCGAGCCAGAGGTCATCGTAAATGCAAATATACCGCTCGGATTCAACGACGTGGCTGGGCGACAGTATCAAAGGCGTATTGGTCCGGATGGTGAAGATGCGGGAGATTTGATTGGGCCAGATGGACATACGGAGGCTTTACCACCGTATTCCAAATACCCCGACGAGGCCTTCGCACGAAAAAGTGGAAGATTGCCGACGCCGCCACCACCTCCGACACCAGTACCTGAAACAACACGAGATAGCGCGGACGATGGCGCAGGTGGTATTGGTTTGGCGACTCGAAATCCCGAGTTTGGGTCGAATGAAGAGCTGGCCAACCGCCCGGCATCGATACCTTCACGGCACTCCACCGAGCCGGTTAGCGTGTTATCCTCTCACAGTGCCGCGCACGTGGCACCACCACTTAAGGAGGAAATGTCGGAGAAGCCACCAGAGAAGCAAGACGGAAAGTGGAGGGAACGGCTCAATGGGAAAGCCTGTGGTATCGTGCCCGTGTGGGCGTTGTGTCTTGCTGTTGTAGTGGTCCTCATTGTCGCCCTATTGCTTGGTATCGTTCTGGGAATCACTTTTGACAGGAAAGACAAGGAGCGATACGCCAGAGCTAGGGCGAGCGCTATTCCGTAGGTTCTTTCGATTCTTTACCTCATCTTTGGTTGTTGCCTTGCGTCGTCAAGTCCGACCGTTTGCCTCACCTAAACATGAAAACGTTCACTAACATCCAGCAGAACAACTGGCAAATACCACACTACATTCACCACAACCGTCGACGCCACACCAATGGCGTCCGTCCCAACCAACCTCGCCGAACTCCCCCTAGGCAACTACTCCATCGTCATCCCTCCCTCAATGCCTTTCACAAGTCTCTGCATAGTAGACAAAGTCCACCTCGCCTCTTGGTCATGCGCCATGCCCGCCGTCTCCCTCCACCTCTCCATCTCATCCATACCCCATGCCAAGAACACCACAAACAAGCGAATCCACCTACGTTACCCAAACGACGGCCTCAATACCTGGGCTTATGGCACCCAACCGCCCGACATCGATGAGACGAAGGTCTTGAACCTAGTGAGGGATTATGATGATCCTGACTACGGACCGGCGTGGTTCTTCCAGGTGCCGTACGCCAAGCTCGTGGTGTTAAATGAGAACACATTCGCCGGCCTCTTTGACGGAAACCCAGAAAGCGATTTCACAGAGGAACAGTTGGAAGCGAATCAAAAGAGGGACCCTGATCGGAGGCGCAAGGGTGTTGCTCAAGCTGGTGACAAGCCGTGGTTCTGCTACTGGAATGGAACGCTGTTAGAGGGCTTCATCTATCCCAACACCACCTCCGATGCGGGCGATGTGCAGATGGCAGCTAGTCTGTCGGCCGAAGCGGCGGAGGCGACGGCTACCACATCTAGTTATGGCCCAGCGAGACGCCATGCTTTTGCGCCGAGGGGCGCGGAGTGGTTGAAGACTGAGTTGCGGGTTGCCGCGACCGCGACTTCGGGGTTTGAGGTAAAAGTTAGGGAAGTTGAGCCCAAGGAGACGATTTTGAGTCAGCGGCCGAGATATCCGAAAGTGGTGAAGCTGGAGGAGAGGAGGATGCCAAGGATGGATGGGTATGATCAGCCTTATTGTGTGCAAATGGAGATTGGGGCTGATGGGGTGAGTAAGAGCGCGGTGTTGAATGAGTATGATATTCCGAGGGTTATTAGGGTTAGTGAGAGGTCGTCGGACGCTTTGAGAAAGCGAGGTGTCAGATGGAAGGACGGAGGAGTGGTTAGTGAAGGGGCGCATACGCCGGATGAGGTGGCGAAGAGTTTGGAGCATGTGGGGTATCTGCGGGAGAGGAGGGATTTGCCGGATGAGTGCCATTGTATCTGGATGGTTGAGTAAGGAGGCAGAGGAGGAAGGAATAGAGAGGGATCAGGCAACGAGCAATACCAAACAAAAATGGAATCGACGGGACATGGCTAGGCCTGGGTGGGAGCGGGAGCGGGAGCTAGCATTTTAAGATGCATTAACTCGTTTCTTGAGCGGCTTCGAGATTATGTCAAGGCGAGCGGGCGTTTATGTATCATGTTTCGGGGATTTGCGGCAAGCAAGCAGCGCTGTTAGCGAAACAGATCGCGAACAATTAGGGAATGGCGGCGTCAGAAGTAGGAAGCAAAATGAAACAATATACGTGACTTTATAGCCATGTCACGAAAATCTGCTGACGTCTACCTACCTTTCATGCTCATCTTTCGTCTATCGCAACTACTTGTAACTTTGATATCTACACTTCCTGAGCTTTCTCAAAAAGTTTCGGCAGCCACGTAACCTTCCTAACACCATAATACTCCTCCTTCGGCACCCCTCTGTCCATCCACTGTAGGTCATCTATTGTCCCCGCTCTTACACTAACGTAACCCGGAAACAGTTCTCCGGTACGATATAAAGTAGTGCCACACTTTTGACAAAAGTGGCATGTGATATTATGCATAGGACCTGAAGGTTTTGGCGAAATTGTGTATGTAGCTGGCTCCACACCTATACCAGTCAGCTGGGGACTCAATAGAAGTGTGCTGCTCAGTCGTGGCAAGACTTTTGTGACATCAAGCGGTGGAACTATACCTGACAAAGAGAAGGACGACTCGGCAACGAGTGCGTTGTCGGCATAGTGAGAACCCGAGATTTTGCGGCAGTCTAGGCAGTGACATAAGACCTGTGGCGTTAGCACCGGTGGGGAGGGGAGGACGAACTCTCTTACTCTTGTTACTGGCTCGCCGGCGAAGGAGTATTTTATGACGCCGCAGAGGCAGGAACCTGTTGTTGCTAACATAGCGACGCAGGTAGGAAGCGGGACAGAACGAAGATTAACCACGCCCAATACAGCGCCACGGAAAACGTAAGGAAAGAATTGAACCTTTAAATGTACTTTAAGAGCTTCCGGACGACTACATAATGGGCTATGGTAGCTATGGTATATCTGGCATGAGCAGTGTCCTGCATTAACGTCTCCACTCTTCACCAGGATAGCAATGCAGTTCAGATTATCAGCCGTTCAACAACTCGATCTGATACGAAACAAAGCGCCTGATCGATATATCCCTCGAGGTTCTGCTATATTGTTTTACGGCTAAGTGGGAGCACTTATAATTTTGATGATTCTTTAGGAACGAGGTTAGACAGGGACTCCTCGGTAGTCGTCTGTGACCCACATCCATAATGCGGGGTGTGGGGTAATGGTCGCCTAGAATTGGGGGATCACATGGTCGTGCTTCGATGTCTTTGGCTGCGAATATCTTTGACCGTGATCTTGCGACGTAAGTTCTTCTCTTCTATTTTTTACTGTTGTATTCTCTGTACTACAGCGAATTCCTGTCGTGTATAGAGCCATCGGTAGAACAATCGCCGTCTTAGTACTGGAGCCTCAGTCCTCACGTCAACCATGGCCAACCGAACCCCCAAATTCGCAACCGCGTCATCAACAGACGGGTTCTTTCAAGAACGCCCCGTTGTTCCCAACCAGTTCCTGGATGACCGAGGATTTGCTCGGGTCCGACAACGTCAGTCTTCACTTCCGCCTGCTCTTCCTTCCCACTAACAGCAACCAGTGTTCCTGCCCTCCCGAATCCGCACCGAAATAACCCCCGAACTCCAACAGTTCGGCGAACTAGCCCTCTCCAAGCCAATTCTAACCCTGATCACTGACGCCGAGCGAAACCTTCCCTATCTCCAACCCTACAACACCTTCGGCCAGCGCCAGGATACATTAGTATGCAGCGAAGGCTGGCGCCAACTCCAAAATCACACAATCCGCGAAGGCATTGTCGCTATTCCTTACGAGAATGCCCACGGCGAATTCTCGCGCGTGCACCAGTTCTTGAAATACCATCTCTGGGCTGGTAGTAATGCGGGCGTCACTTGTCCAAGCGCTATGTCTGATGGCGCAGCATCCTTCATCTTGCGTCACTTGGCGACGCTGCTCAAGAATGATCCAAGGAGAGAAGTGTTAGAGGCTGCCTACAAAAGGCTTACCTGCAGAAATCCGGACGAAGCATGGACGAGTGGACAGTGGATGACCGAGCGGCCTGGGGGTTCCGATGTCTCGTTCTCCGAAACCACTGCGGTCCAAGCTACTTCAAAACTCGTGGGGCCAAATGGGGACGATGTGACGGATGCGCATGGTGCGTCGTTGGGGGAGTGGAGCGTCGATGGGTTTAAATGGTTCTCCTCCGCCACAGACGCGAATATGACGATACTCCTCGCTCGCACACCCGAAGGCAAACTCTCAACCTTTTATGCGCCGATGCGGAGGACGACTGGGAGGATAGTCCCAGGGAGAGGGGAAAAAGAGACTGAGTTGAATGGTGTGAGAGTCATGCAACTCAAGCGCAAACTCGGCACCAAACCCCTCCCAACCGCTGAATTAGAACTCAAGGAGATGCGTGCCTTCCTCCTCGGCCAGTCTGGGAACGGCATCCGCGAAATCAGTACAATTCTGAATATTACTCGAGTCCACAACTCTGTCACCTCGGTCGCTACCTGGGGTAGAGGATTAGCGATCAAAAAGGCATTTGCACGGGTAAGAAAGGTGGCGGGTGGACAGTCGTTGTGGAAGATGCCGAGCCATGTTGCTATCATGGCGAGGGATGAAGTTGAATACAGAGGTTGGATGGGCTTTGCGTTTTTTACTGTGCTGCTGTTGGGGATTAGTGAGCAGCATTCGAGGTCTAAGACGCCGCAGTTACCACTTACTCCGGATACAGAGTACGGAAAGGGCATCGACTCTGCGCTCGTCCCAGAGCTACGGGATGTTGACAACTTACTTAGAGTGCTTACACCGGTACTGAAGGCGGGGAGTGCAAAGGCATGTATTGCCGGTCTGCAGGAATGCGTCGAAGGCCTGGGTGGCGTTGGGTTCTGTGAGAATGAGGAGATGGACCTTAACGTCGCTCGACTCTACCGCGATGCAAATGTATTGTCTATCTGGGAGGGCACGACTGAGACACTTTCCTGGGACCTCGTCAAAATAATCAAGGGGAGGATGGGCCCGGAAGTTCTGGCGAGCTTGGAGGGGTGGGCGAACAAGGCGAAGCCGAGTCAGATGGTGATGATGATGTTGATGAGGTGGTTGAAGAGTGTTACGCAGAAGAAGGAGGAAGAGCTTTTGGTTGATGGACGACAGGTACTGGGGGAGTTGGGGAGGATTGTCGGCGCTGTCATATTGGAGGTTGATGCTAGGAGGGATGGGGATGAGGTGCAGACCGAGATCGCCAGACGCTGGATCGATGGGCCTCAGGATTGGAAATCTGAGAGTGGCGCTTTGGGAAAGAAGACGAGTATGAATATGAGGATTGTGTGGGGGGAGCATGCGGGTAATGAGTGGGCGAAGAATGATACAAAGTTGTAGACGTGCCAGTGCCACTGTACGAGTTTTTATCGCATAATGACGTATACTGTAGACGGATTGAAGTATATAAGTATGTGTATTGACTATTTGTTCAAGTCGAGACCTTTGGTTTCATCTCCACTGGAGACTACTCACACCCCTCGCCACGTGAAGGCAGGCCTCAGGAGGAGCTACCCTAGGGAGTCCCCTTGCTATCCCCGCCTCCGGGAATAGGGAGTGTCCCTGGGCATTAATTACAAACATATAGCGGTATAAATGGCAGTAAATGGCGGCAGGAGTATATATAACATCCGAGGAACCGGTTTAAATGGTGATTTGTAAATGCTCAGTGCGCGTTGAGGATAATCAGTATCCAATCACCGTAGTAAACTCCCCCGTTGGCGAGGCCACGACAATACATGTATGATAGATGGTGGTATATGGCGATTGAGACAGTTTGGTTTCGCTGCACTTGCAGGTACTTACGCTCGCCACCACGTGAAGGTATGTCTCTTGGGGAGCTACTATATGGTGCGTGATGGTAGTGGATCGCTATATATGGCGATATATAACGACGCATCGCTGTAAATGGTAATGTAACGTATTACATGGGAGAGTGCTTAAGGATAGAAGTAGATAGTATTGGATGCGATATGTGGCTGAAGATGCGTGTAGAGAGGAAACGATGAGAAGAGGGCGAGTACGAGCTGTCTATATAGACCTGATAACAGAGAGCGAGAAGTGGTCCGAAAGACCATTAGGTGATGAGCTAGGAGGTTGAGATGATGTCTATGATGGCGAGAACGAAGTGTAGTGTCTTCGTGATGAGCGTACCATGGTTTTGTGGGGTTTTCAAGTCCTAAAGGGGGAAGAGTTGCCGCTGTCAAGCTGTCAAACCGTCACCGAAGTTAGGCCGGCGAGTCATCGTGATGGCAGCTAAAGATGCACTATACGACCATTTGACACAAATGTAATCACCTTTGAGAGATATGTCGCTCATGTGGCAGCCGAATGACTTCTATATCTCTTTCGAATGAAGATGCCACGTCAACTAGTTCCGGCTGGCTCCTCAGCTGCCCATATAAGGACCTTCACCGCATGCCCTTCGGGCGTTTCTTCTTCTTTCTCTAAGCTGACCAAGTGGTCCTCATATATGCTCTACCAATGTAGTAAATGAACAAAGAGAGAGAATAAATCATGAGTACATGGAAACTAAATAAGACCAGAGGGAAACAAGACCCATAAGGAGTTAAAAACATAACAAGCAATCAGAGCGCACGACATTCATACTTTTGTTATAGAGTTTTACGCTTAATGGCGGTTTCTCTTTCATTGCATTCCAGCTACATGCTGGAATGTGAAGAAGGGTTCGAGAACCAAGTATAACCAACCATACAATATCCAACCATTTCCGCTATGGCCCGTGAGTAAGGCTCTCGCTATTATCAACGCGACGCCATAAGCTCTCCAGCTCAATCGAGTCCATTTCCACTCAACCCCGGCGTCTTCCTCATCTACCACGTCCTTATCAGCATCGTGTCACTTCTTCCTCCTCGCACCCGTCTTGGCAGTGGTGCCCCTCAAACTCTCTGTTCTGTCCCTAGGAGGCTCAGTGATTCGTCTATAAGCAGCTTTCACGTCCTCACTCTTGCCAAGCAGCCTCAGTACAAGCTGACGCTGCCCGGCGACCTCCAACTTCGCCTCTAGCTCCGGCAATGTCTCTGTCTCTCTGGAAGCATAATATTTGATGGCAGCTAAGGAAGGATCTGAAAGGGGCACAGATGGAGTCTCGGTGCTGTTGGTTGCAAAAGACGAAGCAGGCACCTCCTGTTCCATCAACTGGAGCTTCCTCGCCAGTCTCCAAATTCCGCTTTAAATTTTCACAATGGCACGAAGCTTCGCATCATCAAGTGCACATCTAACTGGTCAGTACATGAGCACCAGTTAGCATCCAAGGTACACACAAATCCTTCAGCTCACCCGACGTCAAATTTATTGTCATTCTAGTAACCGTCCAAGCAAGCTGAGGCTCTAATCCTAACACCCGCGTAAAGAGCCCAGCAGATTTACTTTTTCTTGTTTGCTTCAGCAACACTTCCCTCCCTTACCTTGCGAACAATAAGCCAAAATATCACAGCGTCACAGATGTTTTCCAACTGCTTTTAACCGCGTATGCGAGACACCAAACTGGTTGTTCGTCTCGTTCTTCAGCGCGATTGCAAGTTTGTCCTCGACCATAAGGATTGCGTCCATAGGTACACCGGGTTTCCCGAGAATCTTACGACGATCCGCAAGGTCCTTTTCGATTTTCTCAGATAACTTCTTTGAGCATTGATATTCTTCCTTCGCCACCTTCGTTTATTTCTGGCTAAGATTGGTTGACGACTCGTCGCCAGCAGTAGAAGCAATTGTATTCTTTACAACTGTAGTGGCGCAACGCATACCAGCGTCGAAAATCCGGTTGGCGCCACCTTCGACTAGGTGTGCTTTACCTTCCACGTTCCGAATGTCTTCCTCAGCCGGTAGTGCAGTCTCAGTAAGCTCCGACGGCACCTCTTGCGAGGGTCATGATTGTCGCGCAGCCGGCACGGGAAAAGAGCCGCCCACATTATACTTCTCGACGGCAAAATATGGACTCCACACTGCCTGTGGCAGGAGGCGGCGGCGTGGAAACAGAGGGGTCGTGCCATTCGTGCCTAACATGTTAACTAAATAGAGAAGCATGGGGAAAGAACGGATTCTAAGCTCTTGGACTTGCCCTTCCAGGACTTGCGACTTCTCCTTTTTGAAGCCATCTTGGGCCTTCTTACTGGATAATTGGCGTTTGATAGAAGATGAGTGAGCATAAGATTTGAGAGCGAGCGGAGCTGTGTCTGTTGTGGTGGCCTTCAACGGCCCAGTAAGAACCCGGCTATATGACAATGAAGGTGATACCCATGACTCAATGTGATATGCCCAAAAGTAATGCCGTGCCTAAGCAGCCCAAGATGGATAGGAGATGAAGACTAGCGTCCTCCACGAGGAGGGAGACATGTAAAGAGTGAGAATCAGAGGGCCAAGGAAGGAATATGCACTGTCATCATCCCCCCTCGCGAGATCTATTATAATGGAAATAGCGACCGGAATCGGGGACCTAATCGGCTTGGGGCCGACTTGACGAACATGCTGAGAATCGTGCTACTCACCTGAGCCTCGTCACGAAGTAATTGCTGAGAACTGGCAGTTATGGAATGGCATTGCTTTCTATTTTGTGGGTATTGCTTGCACTTTTGAGTCATGCCATGGTAACCGGTTTAAGCGCCAACCGCCTTCAAGCTCTTAACGAGGTCCACAATACTCTCCTCCAAAGAGTGGAACTTAATACCCAAGACCTTCTTCGTACGAGTATTATCGTACTTATACAAGCTGTCAGTCGTGCCATCAGGATAGCCACCTGGACCATTTGGGTTCGCGGCCGGAAGCTTATCCTTGTACTCAGGGAAGTTCTTCCTAATAATGCCGGCCACCTCTTCATTGCTCCAGTACCCTGCAGTGATGAAGAAGCGCTTGCCAGCAGCATCCGGAAGCTCAATCTGCTTCACATGTGCAAGCGCCAAATCGCGGACATCGACCCAGAGGTAGGAGCCAGTGTCTGGAAGCTCTTCCTTAGCCTTGCCTTGCAGGAAATCTCTTACCCTGGAGTTGGAGGTGTTAAGAGCATCTAAGGAGTTGAGGTGGTGCACGATTGGGCCTACCACCATTGGTGGGTTACAGGTTGAGATGGTGAAGTTTGGCTTCTCCTTCTCTAAGAACTCCCATGCTGCCTTCTCGGCGAATGTCTTGGAAGCACGGTAGCCATGGGCTGGCGTCTTGGTGGCCTCTTCAAGCGTGATTGGGTTCCAGTCGGCTTCTGTGTAAGTATGTTCAGGCCAGGCGTGTCCCTTGTCGGCGTTCATGATGGAAGCGAATGAGGAGGTGATCACAACATGATTGACTGTTGGTGCAGAAGCTTTGATGGCCTTCAAGATGCCGACGGTTCCATTAATGGCAGGGTCAAGGAGGTCCTTCTTTGTGTCCTGAACATTGAAGTGGAACTGATAGTAGTCAATACGTAGACCAACGAAGCAAGCCGGGTAATTGGTACTGGGGAAGCTGTGTGAATGACGGCCTCGAATGGTGGAGACGAAATTACAGCCTTGTCAAAAGCACCTGGCTGCGCAATGTCTTCGACGATGGCGAAGTCGAGCTTGTCCTTGCCGAGATTTGGGTAGGCTTCCTTGATTAGGTCTGCTTTCTTCTGGGAGCGGACAGTGGTAACAACAGTGTGGCCGCGCGAGATGAGTGTCTCAAGCACATGAGCAGCAATGAAGCCACTTCCACCTGTCACGGTGTCAGTTTGCTGCTACATTCATGACTTCTTTTGCCGAGGTCGGTACCTCACCTGTGAGGAGAACGCGAGTCATGATGGCAACGTGTTATAATATGAACGTGGTCTTAAAAGCAGGAATTGGTTTATCTTAAAAAGGGACAATTCTGTGCTGGTAGTAAGAGGTTGAAGTCAAAAGACTAAAAGAAACATATACTTTGCCAAGCTGTTTGACATCGATGATGCAATCAAGCGGCGAAACCTTGACAGGTAGACATAATCGTGGGGCAGTGGGGTTATCATCCATCCCTGTCCTCCTTGACGGAGCTAATTCTCCTTGGCATCAACCTCAATTATACTCACAACCAGTCTCTAAAACCAAGATACCAAAGAATGACAATTGAACCTCGAATTGTATGGTATTTTTGACTAACATCCTTAGCTGGTACCTTCGATATCTAGTACTAAGTCTACGTAGCAGATGAGGAGCCGAAAATGAAAGCGTCAAGTGAAAAGAGGGAGGGAAACCGAGAGGAATCGACAGACACAGACTAAACAAGACAATATAGCTATCTCGTCCGTTGGTCGATTGTATCTGTTTGTTACGACCCTTGGTTTGAGGTGCCCTGTAGCTTAGAGTATCCTGGGTGACGGTTAACTGTACTCGGTGTTCGCGGTGGCGAAAACGAGTTGTGCTTCGATTGTGACTGCTCATCCAACTTTGACCCTTGGTGCCGAAGCCCAGTTGGCAAGCGCCGTGTGAACTCGTGGAGAGCACGGCGTGCTGGTTCAGCTTGGGTAAACAAAATCCTGGGTCCATTCATATGTTGGTAAGAGCATCAACAGGGAAGTTTGCGGTGTATCCTTACAACATCATGAAGAATGCTATTTTAGAACCAAAGGCAGGAAACTCCTCGAGCGCGTCGGGGTCTTCTTAAATCTGTATTTCCAGCGTTTTCGACACAGACGCTGACCCCACATACAAACAAAGAGACAAATCCAACAGAGTGGCAAGCACCAAATTCCTAGAGCGATAACAGGATCGTAAGCGGCTTTCCTGCTGAAGAGGTGAGCTGTAGCTCGACTCAATAGTTGGATCATAATTGCTATACAACTTTGAACATGTTGCCAAGGAGTGGTATACTATAGCTACACAGTATTGCGGTTGATGAAAAAAACGGTATTCATTGACTGCTTACATTGCTGTATTTTAACTGCCTCCTTGGAGAGTGACTTCCTATGCATGTCGAATTTACTTTGATGATGCAAGAGCAGTTAGAAACAGCTGCAATGCTATGTCTTTCACTTGACAATGCTGACGTACATGTGCTGACCGAACTTCGATGTGAGGCAGTTTTCATTTGAGATGACCAAGTACTTTGCTGTCCAAACTGAAACGCTTCAATTCTTTTTCACTATCTAAAATGCTTTGCTCGCCTACCAGGCAGCGTGCTGATGTCGATATCCATTCCTCTCCTTTCTATACAATTATTTGGCAGACATTAAAAGATCTTACCCGGTATTCAGCCTACGCCATGTGCTCCACCTGCCTCAGAATATATCGAGGCACAACAGCGCACCTAACCAAGTCTCTTCCTCTTCCTGTCATCCTCCTCCCTCTCAACACCCTCCTCATCCCTCTCCCTAGTCTCTTCCGGGTTCAAAATATGCGCCATGCTACCCCTGCGTGTCGGCGGTCCACTGTTCAACTGACTATCCTTATACAGCGGATGAATGCTATGTTGTTGCGCACCAAAGCCGCCAGCGAGGTTACTCCCCAAGCTCGCTCCGCCAGCATACTTGTCGCTTTCCCTACTGTTACTGCCGCCCCAGTTCCATTGCGGTGCGCTAGTATTACCACCGCTTCCACCATATGGCGGAGTGGACGGCCTTGATGATATGGTCGGCTGCGACATCTTTGCAGAGCCGAAACTGTAATTCGAGAAGCTCTCTCGTATCCGGTTACCCTCTGCATCCTGTGGTGCCAGCCTTGTCGGGCTGGGAGGTTGTGGTGGCCACTGGCGTTGAGGTTGCGATGGCTGGCCTTCATTGCCGTACTGTGATGCATGGGCTCCATTCGGCCATGGTTGGATTCTGATATCGGCAGATGTGTGTCTGCGTGCCAGGTTTGGCCCCATCGGTGGCGCTAAGCTTCCGAGGTTCAGTGGTGGGCGTGGACCCTCTGGCGATGGTGCATTGACCTGGTATCTCAACGAGCTCGGGGAGGTGGTGGATGTGTTGATTCCTCCCTGCGCGCCGATTGAGCCGTATCGGCGAGGCGTGATGGAAAGATGAGATGGCACAGTTGGGCGGAAGCCACCTGAGCGCTGTGACCCAAGCGCTTGCCGCCTTTGATCATCTTGTGCGTACTGACGTGGTGAAATTGGTGGAGCTCCTGAGGAGCCGTCGAGAGAGAGGGTAGAGAAATATGGTCGGAATCCGGTGAATGACGGCTCAAATGGCTCGTCTATGTTACGTACAAGGTCGGTTTGACGCTGAATTTCTTGTTGCATGTCGGTTACTAAGTCAACCGGTTAGCATTTTGGAAAGAGTATAAACTCGAATAGGTACGTACTCCTTCCGTAAACAGAGTCTTGGTTCGCTGCACTGCTGAGAACAATGCGAGAGAGCTCAGATGTAAGCTGCGAATGGTCAGATTCCGATTTCATCCAATGGATTGTGTACGATCTGGACGTACCTGCAAGGAGCGAGCCAAAGCCTCCACAAGAACATGATTCTTGTGATGCAGCGCCTGGTTGGCTTCCTCGTGCCGTGCAATGCGGTGTTGTGCATCATACATCGCAGTCTCTAACTGTGCTAAACGCCCATCTGTGTCCATCGGTGGATGCGCCATTTCTGCTGGTGTCCCTGGATGCGAATAAGGCGGAGGAGGCGGCTTTGCCGAAGGATAAGAATCGCGATGCACCAAAGCCTGTTTTGAAGCTCTGCGTCGGATGTCTCTCAATCCAGCGAGATCTCCTCGCCGAAAACTGCCATTGCCGTGCTTGAACTCCCAAAGTTGCGCATCGGGGGAGCCGGTGTGGAAAACGTCGCTAACTGGTTGGTGTCAGTTTAGAACCCTTTTGAGAAGTAGCATGGACGACATTACCCTTATGGAAACCGTACATGTTCAATTGACGCACGAAAGACGAGATATTAGTATGCTTAAAGTATTGTCTAGTGGGAAATCAGTCAACGTTCTTGCATGCTTGCGTCAAACTTCACTTACGCAAGCACTTTGGAAAAGTCATTAGAAGGCGACATGAGAAAGCTCTCTTCTGATGGCGACCATGTTATCAAATGAGAAATGCTTGCATCGTCCAGCATACTAGTCTGGCGTTAGCCTTGCCCTTTCATTGGGAGCCAGCGGACTTGCATACTTGTAAAGCTTATGAATGAATGCCGTTTGCTGAACTTTTGGTTGTTGACCACTACCTCCAGATGCAGTTCCGGATGATGTTGGAGCTGGTGCTGGATACATGTTGCCGCTTTGGCTTTGATTCTGGTCTCCTCCAGCCTGCTCGTTCGACTTATTCGACCCATTTGTTCCGGCGTCCGGGCTTGTTCGTGAAGGAGGAGGCCCCATTGTGGGCGCAGGTGGTTGTGACGGAACGGTGGTCGAAGTGACCTCCATAGGATCGTCAGGAGCAGACACAGCGCTTTGGCCTGCGGTTTGTATGATGGGCACAGTTCGGCCGGCGGTCGCCTGCTCAGAAGTCATAATCATGGCGACCTTGGAGGTACTTCTGCGCGAAGCAGCATCGACTTGTGAGCTCATTGCTAGCTACACCTGGAAAATAGTCAGCATGTCTGGCATTGGAACCAGTCATTGCGGCGAGCTCGCGAATGACTGCTGGAATGAAAGCCACGGTGGTAGGATTTATTAAACCCACTGTTCAAGACATACCTCATCGCTCCCGCGCGACCGGGACGTCTAATCAACGAGATGGGAGAAACGAGTTTGAAGGAGCTTGTTCTGTGGTCGCGTTGTTGCTCGCAATGCAGATGTCCGAATCGCAGGGCCCCAGTGTACGGCTATCTTTCCGTGTCTTCAGCCTCGCATGCCGGTACCACAGATTGAGCCCCTCGTCGGCTTTGATTGACGGAAGAGTGAAAATGCAATGCAACAAACTATGTTGCGCACGGTACAGATGTTTGCGCCGGTTTGCGATCGGACGCGGCAATCTAGATAGATGGACGAGTGGATGTGCGCAGCGAGTATACTTTCAAATCCGGATCGATCGGACACAAAGTGCGTGGGTGCTGCAAGAGCACGGTTAACCCAGTGAGTCGGAAGCTCTTCCTGGAGTTTGCGCTACCTTCGAAGCTGTCCTGTGCTCCCAAACACAGCGTCTTGGGGAGTCGCGTGGGATTTCTGCGGAAGAGGGATGGGGAAGTACTGTGAGATCTGTGGATTGCCAGTGGGCAGGAGGGATGGTTGGCTGGTTATACTCACGAAGAGCGATCTTCACTCTTCACTTGAGCTAGGTGATCTAAGACAGTTGTAACTACTGCACACGTGTCTCACGACTGCCAGCCACATCGACCAGTTGGGCTTTCTACAGAAAAAAAAGACAAGGCCCATTATCTGATATTAAATGGCTCGGTGCGCATTCATCAAGATCTGGCGATGTTAACCTACATTATTTTGTTTCAAAAACGATTCCATCCTCGGCATTCTCAACTTCCGTGCTCGTTTGGCTGCAAAGCTGCTGAAAATCGGCCTGTACGAACGAGGAGTTTGATCCGATGTTTAAGTGGCTGGAACAATCGGAGAGGAGGCCGAACGGTAGCCCGCATATCTTCCTTTCTCCTGTCACATAACCATTAACTTTAAGCGAGACTTCTGCAGATCAAGGACATGTACGGGAACCCTGCCAACCGTGTGACTTGAAGATGCTTCCTGCATCATTTCGACCGTGTATCTTCGTTTGGAGTCCTCTACCGAACTTCTGAGCATGTGTTTTGCCATCCTTGACCTTGCTGTACACAGGTAGTGAAGGATCCGTGCAGCACAGCTCGACTGAGCTTGCGTCCGAATCAAACCAATCGGTTTGTTTCATTTGTTTCGGCATATGTTGCTCTGGCAATAAGATCACAGGCAATTATCATGCCTTCTTCGACCATAGGAGTATGGATAAAGTCAACCAGTTTTACATCCGAAGTTAGAATTTCTTTAAATTTTGAAACTCTAGATGATCTATAAATATCTCAATCTCGTCCCTGATACATGGCGATGGCGATGTGGCTTCGACCAACTTCAACGTCAATGGATACTGCTTCATCGTTCGTCCGAGCATGATTGACCTGCATCCAGGCGGCATGCCTTTTTTTCATGTTAACGGACTCGGTTTCTCTAATTGGTTCAAGATACCAAATTCTAAAGTTAGAAAGAATCAACAAAACGCGAAATATCTACCACATGGAAGACTGGAAACGCATTTTCGATTCGCTCAAGAGGGGCAAGGGAGGCTTGGAGGTGGCCTTCGATGCAGACATGTAAGACGAGCGTAGTAGGAAGTGAACGGCTAAGCCGACGTAACGAAAATTCTCGTTTTAGAATCCAATTGTCTATTTCTTATTACACAACAGATATTCTATAGTTCGTCCCTAATCGGCGTCTCCTGTCCTACAGGCTCACTCGACTCGCTATAAGCACTCGCCTCCTCAACACTTGGGCTAGTCTTGCTCGAAGCAGCTTCCCTAATCTCACTTCCACTCTTCTCCTCAGCATCCTTCTCTGCCTGAGACTTCTTAGGTGTCTTAGCCTTAGCAGTCTTCGACGTCTTCGTCTTCTTCGTGCTAGACTTCTTCGGCTTTGGAATTTCCTGCTTCATGCCCTTCATCAAAAGCTCCATAGCCACCTTGCTAACCTCATTAGCCTTCTCAGCCAGCTCCTTGACAGCGAGCACTGGCTCGGCGGTCGGTGGGAGCCTCTCTTGGGCCTCAAGGTTATTCTCTAACCACAAGGAGACCGCCTTCTTGAGAGCCACGGCTGGCTTGAGGTCATCCTCAGTGACGGCATAGGTAGGCTTTGGAGCGACGCTTGTGGTTGCAACAGGCGTCTCCGACCCGGAGGCCTCATCAAGAACCTCCAAGTCATCAGTTTCCTCAGCAACTGGCGCGGGCGAGGTTTCAGCGCTAGCTTGGGCCACACTGGCCTCGGAAGAGCTCTTCGACCACGCCTCAACGGCGACCACATTATTCTCAATATTTTTCCTGGCTGTCTTAATGACAGAGTCAAGACTCTCCATGGCATTCTCCAGGAGCTCGACTTGCTTTGGTCTCTGCTCCCTCTCATCCATTCTCTGCTCCAAGGGCCTGACCAGGTTCTCCAGTGCCTTCTTCTTAGCCGTAAAGTCGTCCTGCTTAGCGTTCTCGCCCTCGCTGTACAACCATTCCATAACTTCCTCGGCCATAACTCTGATAGCGGTAAGTTCCTCATCTTTGGAAACACCGATGAAGTCACGGTCCTCAAGCTTGTCACGGACGCGGTAGGCGTAGGCCTCAAGCTGGTTCAGTGCTTCCTCGCGAAGGATGCGCTGTCGATCAGAGTTGTCAAAGGCTGCAAGACGGGCCTTCTTCTGGGACACAATTTCACTGGGGAGAGATGGGTAACCATCCTTCTCGAGCTTGAAAGCCAACGAAATGGAGATAAGGCGCTTCTTTGGCTTTTCTGGCTCAGCCGTCGAGTTGGAAGGGTTGGGCGCGTTGGCAGAGGCGGTGCCTGTTGACTTGGCGCTCTTAGATGTGGTGCTGGATGAGGATTCTTGCTCAGCGGATTCTTGCTCAGCGGCATCGGAAACGATCTCGTCATCTGCAAAAATATCTTGATCTCCCTTCTTTCCGAACCCAAAGAGTCCCTTAACACCATCAACTACACCCTTCTTCTCGTCGTCAATCTCGCATTGCACAGCAGCCTTAGAGATCTCGACCTCTCCATCCAGCAAGCTGAGGCGGATGCCAAACTTAGTAACGATATCCCCACTCTTGCATCCGTGCTCCTCCTTGAGCTTCTCTACGGTTGCAGTGAGATTGCCAGTCTGGAGCTTAGCCACCGCTCTCTCAGATTCAAACTTTCCATTTCCTTGCTCATCCACAAGTTGGTAGAAATGGGCCTCAAAGTCCTCCAAGTTCTGGAATGAAACAATCTTCTCCTGGCCAAGATAGCTTCTTGGCGTGAAAACTCTCTGTTTCTGTGCCTTAAGGTTGATGTTGGTCCATTTCATGCCAACTGCGTATTGAGCAGCCTCCATGGCCATGATTTCCTTGACTCTGAAGCTTGGGCTCAGACTGGCGCCCTTGAAACCAGCACCAAATACAGCTGCCTCATCGGCGTTGACATTGCTACGAATCTTGTCGCCTCCGGCCAGATCTCTGAGCTTGTTTTGGACGAAAGGTGTGCGAGTGGCGCCGCCAGTAAGAATGATCGAGTCCACTTCAGACAATTCCAAGCCGGCTCTGGTCAAAGCCATATCAATAACTGGCTTGACACGCTCGACATGTGCCTCAGCGAGCTTCTCAAAATCCGAACGGGTGAGCTTATATCTGAAATCGATGTCGTTGTAGACGCCTTCGAAGTTTGCCGAGCTCTCAGTGTTGGCACTGAGGACCTGTCTTAACTTCTCTGCCGACTTCCAAAGCATTGCTGTTGCGCGCCCATGAGCCTTGACAGCAGCTGCCTCAACATTCTCCTTTTTTGCGGCCTTCGATTCGGCGAACTTGTTGATCATGTCGTTGACGATAAGAGAGTTAAGCGCATCGCCTCCCAGAGTTCTGTCCCAACCCGAGCCCAGTACCTCAATCTCTTGCACAGTCTTGTTCCCTGCACGTCCGTTCTTGGTCGTCTTTCCTTGAAATCTGAGAACAGTCGCCTTGCTGCTTCCCGCCCCCATATCAAAGACAAGATTAACTTCTGGCTTTCCACCCATGGCAACCTCGGGGAACGTTCTCGAGGTTGCATAGTTGAGTCCAACAGCCAGGCCATCACTGATCAAGCTCAACACCTTCAATCCTGCCAAATCTGCGGCCAACTCAATGGCGCGCTTCTCTTCGGCGTCAAAATAAGGTGGAAATGTGATAACCACACTCTTGATCTCAGAACCCTTTCCAGCCATCGACTCAGCGTTTTGGCGAATGCTTTGTAGCTCCATGGCCAAAATCTCCTCGACCATCCATGGTTCTGTGTTTGTGAAGGCGCCGGAAGTGAATTGTGCCGTGCCCTTGTTCGCCTCCGCAGAGATCTTCAAGGCTGGGTAGCGCTCAGAGTATTCCTCCAGGCCAGAGTGGTCGACCTTCAGTCCGAGGATTGCTCGAAGGTTTGGGTACACGTCTCCTGGAAAGCGAGCGGACAAGCTCACTGCATCTGACCCATAAAGACGCTCTGGGAAGCTTCCCCGCTCAGCATTTCTGAGAGGCTTGAAGGCGACAGCTGATAACTCTTTGCGCCGAGAGTCTTTGGTGAGGACAATGTCGAGGGGAATGCCCGGCTTGACGAGGGCTGCTGTGATGTATTCTGTGCCAAAATCTATGCCGATGACGGCGTTGGCTGCTTGTGCTATGCTTGCAAAGGCAAGGAATAAGCCCAATAGCACGCATAATGGCGAGAGCGTGCCAAAACTTCTTCGTGACGTCGGCATATTTAATTTTTGAAAGCTCCCAGAGCTGTGGTAGTGGGAGGTGGCTGATCGGTGAGCTATTATTTCGTGCTTCGTTTTGTCGCTGCTGATCTAATTTAGTTTCGTCGTTAAGCCATTAGGCTCTTATGGTCTGATTGCTTTTCTCGCCAAGCAGGCACAAATCGAAGACAAATATATGTTCTTTTTCCTGTATCAAAGAGGACAGTTTGACACCCAAGAACTATCAGGGTGCTGTTAGGTACAATTTATGTAAGCATAGCCTCAGCCTTGGGACAGCCTCCGGACAGCTTTCCTTTATTGAGGGTGGTCGGAGCGCCTGCCAAGTCTCAAGTGCCGAGGGCAAGGCTGAGCTTTACCAATTGAAGAATTATCCCAGGCGGTCCAAAAGAAGCAATCATAATGGTACCTTTGTTTATAACTCTTAATGGTGAAGAGTATAAGAGCTTAAACGCCCTGTATCTCTTCTCTCCTGCTGAAATGCGATGCATTAGTAGACGATACGTCACTTTACTTCAACCTTATAGGATTGTTAAATAAGACAACTTTTGCTATTTCATGTGGATATGATTTGAGGAAGGTATAAAACTTCAATAGGTAGCTAGGTATCTATGTGAGCCACGCCTATCCACAGCATCCGCCATTTCGACTCTTCTCTTCCGATGTGCTCGACCTGTTGGAGTCTCCATGTGCTTGTAAAATCGGCGTAGGAATCCCCTCTCCGCTTGACGACCTGTTGGAGCCTCCATGTGCTTGTAAAACCGGCGTAGGAATCCCCTCTCCGCTTGAAACAGAACTGTCATTGCCATGAATGATACATCCAATGCACTCACAATCTGGACCGCACGCACAACCTGCCTGCTCCCCACTACACCCGTCACCAACGTCGTAGTCGAAGAACATATAATCGTTCCCATCCAGCTGTTGAAGTTCCTGCTGCAAGTCGCCATCACTTCCACTTTGAATCATAGGACTGTTATTTATGCTTAATGTGGGCGTGGCAAATGCCGGCGGCGATGGAGACTGTGACTCCGTCTTCACTTCTGTCACTCCCTCGATGACGGCTTCTGGTGCCTTTTTAGAGTCGCAGCACGATTTCTGCCCTTGCACAGCAGGCACCAGTCTTGATTGAGTTAGTGCGCTCATGGAGAAATTCTCTGATGCCTGGTTTGGGAGCGTCCAAAAAGTATCTGGCGATTGCACATTGGCAGGCGACGCAGGCTCAGACTTTTTGGCATCCATTTGACTATAGATGGCGCGCACATGTGCTTGCATGGCCTCGTTATAGGGGTGAACGGCACAGCCCAGGCATTGGCAAGCGTCGCCGCACAGGCAGCTTGTGTCGAGAGCGATATTGGAGGTCCCATAGGCGCCGTTGGTGTGCATGAATTGTGGTTGTGACATCGACAGCTGCTGATTGTACAAGTTCAGCATGTTGTTCTGCCACTGAGCTGCTTGGAAGGGATTCGTCGATGATCCACATGTATTGATTTGTGGTGCATAAACAGTCGTTTGTTGTTGCGGAATCAGTCCAGGGTACATCTGGAAGCCGGGCTGGGAGAAATCTGAAGATTTGTACATTGGCGGTAGAGGTGCTAAGGGCGAATGACCGTTCATATTTCCACTGCCCATCGTGGGAGAGGGTGTTTGAGTAGAACAGCAACCCTTCAAAGGCGAGGTCTGAGCTGACCCATTGGTTGACCCTCCCAAAGACTGGTTAGCCATCATCGGATATGCCGACAAGATTGGCTGTGGCACTGGCCCAAGAGCCATGTAGTTGGCATTAGCGAAGTATGCGCCATTGTGCCCATTTCCGACCATATTATTAGATAGAGAGGAAGTTATTGCCTCACTATCCTCATGCAAGGACATTCCTGCTCCTAGATCAACGGAAGTACGTGGCGATTGCTGCATTCCATGGCCATTCATAGGCATGGTATAGTGAGCCTGTGTGGTCATTTGCATAAGACCCGGTGCCACGGTTTCATCTGGCAGTGTTATGTGTCCGTTCGTCCCGTTTCCATTGACGGCATTCAGTGATACTGGGCGCCCATTCGTTGTAATGTTGACAGTATTCGGATCGAGGCCTTCAAAGAAGCTTTCATCGTAGCTCTGTGGCCTTGGTCTCGGTACTTGGGCGAAAAAGTGGCTCGTCTTCCTGACCTTGAAGTTGCCAGCTGTAGACTCTGGGACACCCGGTATAGTTGGTTCTGGTAGGCCTGCCTCCGTCTTCGCCACTGTCCTGGGACCAGTCTTGCAACCACCGCATGCCTGCTTTCGTGGTATGGCAACCGTAATACTGCTTGAGCATCCGCATCCTTTAGCGTTCTTCGGGCAATCGCACTGCTGAGATTGCGAGTGAGGACAAGCTGTCAGAGGCCGCCCTGGCTTTCGTACTTTTACCAAGACTCGACTGTCTCCGTGATCGCATTTGGTAGATCTATGGCCGCGAATACACGGATCGCAGGCCATCTTAACTCCGTTCACGATAGGCATCTTGAAAGTCGGACGCAAGGCAGTGCTCGTATGTGTTCGGTGCTAGCGGAGTGTATGAAGACGTTTTTGTCTTGGAAGAAGGGCGAAGATTACTACCGCCAAATATCGTCCATGTACACGATCGGTGTAGTTCTTTGACTCCGAATGCATGCGAGCAAGATGCGGTCTGGAAAGCAGTGGCGAGAGGTTCGTATGTGTGACGAGGAGCGTCAGCAAAATACCAGACGTAAAGTATATATTCGGTGCGACCTTCATGCAAAAAGTTGTGGTCGAGGTTAGCGTGCGAACCCGGCTGGATACAGGCAGATGGGAAAGTAAGCGGCCGCACGGGTGTCTTTTAAGCAAAATCTCGATGATCCGGCGTAATTCAGGTTGGGCGAAGTTTCCCTACGCTTTTGAACGAGAGACGGTTTGGCGATGGTTTGTTTGGCGCAATATTAGATACGAAACATCCGCGCGCCTATCAGCAAAAATCCACTTGGAAGCGGAAGCCGTTGCAGTTGGAGATGGATGGTCCGATGTTTGAGCACGTTTTTTCGATTGGTCAGTTTGTGGGAGGCTCGGCCACCTTGCTGGTCCCGCCAATGCCAATGCCAAGGCCTGGTGCCGTTTTGACGTTCTGGAGGGAACCTCTTCACGTGATATCGTGGTGGGCTGCAACAGAAACCGCTAAGATTTGGTCGTGGTAAATCAGCTAGACACCTGTTAAAACTGATAATTCGTCAAATCTCCCCACGGTATAAGTGGCCACAATCGCTTCTAGATAATTTGAATAGAGGATTCATAATCTGTAAGCAAATTTACGTATCTTTAACCGCAATGTATTGGAAGTTCCAATCTTGTGCTTTTAAATCCAGTTGAGGTGTATCGGGCATGTGCAGCAGTCGTAGAAGGTGGACACGGGTTGTCAACTCGCGGTGTTGTGCTTGTTGTGGTGCTGGTGTTCAGCTCTCAAATTGGCCCTATACCCCTCCATATTTTGTCTTCTTTACCCCGCTATCACGTGTAGCACATGCTCTAAGTTACCCTCTTCAAGTCCATCCCAACTAACCGTGTATGCAGATTATAATGCCAGATACTGATTCTGACAACGAAGGCGGTCTCGACTTTTTTGCTGTCCCAGACGATTACTATCCTCCGTCCCCTAAGCCGACAACCGCGGTCCATATCCTTCTCTCTGGCGAGCCGTTGACCGTTCGTTTGGTCGGACACAACCCATTATGGGGCCACCATCTGTGGAACGCAGGAAGAATCACTTCAACCTACTTCGAGAAAGATCCGTCTATAGTGAAAGGCAAGACGGTGCTTGAGCTCGGAGCAGCAGCTGGCGTCCCATCTATGATATCTAGCAAGTTGGGAGCTAAGAAGGTCGTGGTCACTGACTACCCAGATAACTCCTTGATTGAGAATTTGGCGTGGAATATCGAGCACTGCGACTCTTCACCCCAAGAGAATGGTGATTGGGAGAAGAAGCCGCTGCCCAACATTGTGGCAGAAGGCTACCTTTGGGGTGCTGATCCTGCATTGCTGCTAGCTCACTTGCCAGTGCCAGAGGAGGGATTTGATGTCTTAATTTTGGCAGATTTGCTCTTCAATCACAGCGAACACACCAAGTTGGTCAACTCCGTGCAGCAGACGCTCAGCAAGCGGGACGGAAGCAAGGCATTGGTCTTCTTTACTCCTTACAGGCCGTGGTTGTATGAGAACGATATGAACTTCTTCAAGCTCGCCGATGAGGCTGGTTTCGACGTCGAGAAGGTTCTCGAGCAGAAGATGGACAAGGTCATGTTTGAGGAAGACAGGGGAGATGAAGAGTTGAGGAGGACTGTCTTTGGATATGTTATTACATGGAAGAAGGAGTAGACGGGTGGTGAGGACGGAAAAAAGGTGCTTGGGATAAAGTGGAGGCTAGGGCGTTTGGCGCAAACGTGCACCCTCATTATCTGGATAATATGATGGCACACTAAACACTATTTATTTCGCACTGTTCTGGGTTAGGTATTTATTGTTCAATGAGGCCACCCACGGTAGTGATGTGAAGTAATGGCATGAATAAGTTTGGGCATTGAAGGCTATATACTCAAGAGAGATATTGGATGCGTCGCTAAAGGGCCCACATGCTTTCGACCGTTGCGACCAGCATCTTTCAAACTCTTTTATTTGTCAGTTGTCACCCGCACTTTGGAGATGGAGTGAGGTACTACCACGGCGTCACTGAAGTTCTTGGCATCAGCGAGCGGCTGGCCGCCTCGGATGCCGCTAGACATAATTTCGGCCAAGGTGGGCATTCCAAATCGGAACTTCCGTCATCTCCAACAGACAACGACAGTCTTTCAATTCTGTACGTCCTATCCATTGATCTTGACTCAGAACACACCAGTCTTTAATTGAGCTGTTTTTCTCGTTAGCAGTATATCGTGCTAACTCCGGTGCAATATAGAAGGTTAAGTACTGATGGCATAAAGTTGTCGGGTTCACTAACGTCTGTCACGCAACACAGGGTCGACTTGCGAGCAACATCATGTCCAAAGTTATTGACAGCTTTGCTCCACTTTCAATTCCTACTTCACTCGGTGTATATTGCTTCACCGCGGCTCTTCATTCCAACCTGACCGAGTGTGGCTAGCTTGATCGACGTCAGAGGACCTACTCTTTTGTGTCATGACTTTCGTAGAGGCATAGCGCGACCTGCCAAAATATTTGAAGCATGAGGGCTCCGATTTCTTATATTTACAAACATGGACAGAGTACTCAGAACATCATTTAGAACAGCTTCGCAAACTACGTTTCGAAACAACTTGATCAAGCCAACGCTTCCATCCATACTACGCACAATGTCTCGCAGAACTCCAGCCTCCACCAACGCCGACTTCAAGCCGACAAGCTCTTCAGTGTCAAGGGCTTTACTGATATTGTCACCGGTGGTGGAACAGGTATTGGCTTGATGATTACTCAAGCACTTGTCTCCAATGGAGCCAAGGTTTACATTACTGGCCGTCGTGAGGAGGAGTTCAAGACCGTGGCGCAGAAGTACAATGATGGCGGAGAAATTGTCCCGTGAGTATACTCATATTTGGACATTATGTTTGTGCTCAAAGGAATCTAGGATTGCGTGCGACATTACCAAGATGGACGACATCAAGTCTTTCGTCAGCAAATGAAGGATATTAACGTTATTTCAGAGCACACGCTCAAGTCCGAATGGAAGGCCTGGCAGGGTACCCTCATCACGAACGTTACCGCAAACTTCTTCACCACTGCCGTCCTCCCGTTGCTCGGGAAGGGTCGCACCTTCATTGAAGGTTACACTTCATCCGTCGTTAACATCACCTCTATCTCTGGTCTCGTGAAGGGCAGCTCTGGTGGACAGTTCGCATACGGATCTTCAAAGGCCGCCATGATTCACTTGAACCGCATGATGGCGTTGACTTCCACCGAGGCAAAGATCCGTGTCACCACCAATTCACCTGGTATCATCCCATCTGAGATGACTGCAGGTTCAAGTAACGAGAACAACATGTCGCAGCTGAACGAAAGTGGAAGCAATGTTACCGGCAGACCAGGTCATGATACCGATATGGCTGCCTGTATTCTCCTCTTGGCTGGTCCTGGAGGAGTCTCCCTTAACGTACAGATCATCCATCCTGATGGAGGTAAGTGGTGTGTTTTGCTTGCATCTTGTCGCAGTGTGCAATACGAGGGCAAAGCTAATTGTGATAGGCCACATGATTGTTCAGCCAGCAGTGATGTAAAGTTTTGGCAAAATGTTTTTGGCGAGATAGCCATGTAGCAATTGATGATACAGATAAGGAGACCAATATGTGAATTCTAAGATATCTCTTCAGCTTTCGTGGCCCTCTAGGTGAGACCTGTCTGGGTGCTGAAACCTCGCACCTTTGCCTGATGTTTTGCATCTGTGGCTTTCTTTGACATTTAAACTTTGTTCCAACTACATGTGAAAGACGTGCCACAAGCGCTGCCGAGACAAGGTCATTCTTCTTGTTTCTGTCGCAGTGATGACATTGAATGCCTCCTTGCCAGTTTCAGCTACCAGATAGTGTGACACCGACTGCGGCACCTCATCTATTCCAATTGCCCAGGGAGCCCATGCCCACAAGGACCACAGTGTTTTAACAGCTGCAACTGCACATACACGCATTGACTGACATAGCAGTTAATGCGTCCTGCTTCAAGGAGCTGAATACCTACAGGTATACATCTAAACGCCCATGGAGAGTGTCTCTCTCTCTTCTTTTCATCTGCTACATACCGTACTTCGTCTGACTTGAATTGCATTCGACTCGTACTTCAACCCAGTCCAATCTGAAAGCAGTTGGCTTTTGAAATAACTTGGACTTTTCCTCCACCATATCCATCAGATTGGGCCAAAGCGTTTGCCATTTCACACCTCTGCTCAACGCTATCAATCTTTCAAGAACCTCGCAGATATCTTGGTACCTCTGTTCCCACGTAGGCGAAGTACCACTGAGTGTAGTTGGACCCCACTTGGACAACGCGCAGTTGGCAATCTTGGAAAGTAGAGCTCAACTGCACATCATTGCGATTTTAACTACCAAAACGAATTGACTTTGCTCAGCACCCCAGAATCGATGATACTGCCAATCTTCACCATTTTAAATCATATATACCGCTATCGCCTGCTTACCACCATCATCGAACACGAAATCCAGCCATTGACGCTTAACAAGAACAACATACGCAAACCAATCTAGAAACTAACTCTACTTACAATGCCTTATCCTCACAACCACATTTTCCACCAGCCCACCCACCACCATAGGCGCAACCGCACTCACGGACCCCAACATGTGCCCTACTACTGGCAGCAACCACTCCACTGCACTCACCCCAGCTGCCACAACTCCGCAACCGGTCATCCTCCTACCGACAAAACTCTCACAGCCTTCATGCAAGAGCAAATCCTCCTCTCAGCGCCCGGCACACCAAACATCTCAAGCATGCACAGCAGCCGCGAAGCGCTCCGTACTTCCTCCGAAGTGAGCTGGGGATGGCTTACCGCTACTTTGTACATCTTCGGACCCTCAATAAGCTCGGGCCGTGTGGTCGAGGTCGAGGAGGTGGGCGAGGGGAGGTGTGTTTGGGAGATGCTATGGGCAGGTAATTGCTGGTTGTTCTGGAGCATCATCACGACTGTGAAGTGTGTTTTGAAGGCGGCGAGGAGGGTGAGCAGCAAGGTTGATTGGGAGCGTGTCTGGAGATTGCTTGCTTTTGCTTATGCGGTGCATGTTTGGGCGAGAGGGAACGGGAAGCAGACACCGAGTCAGCCACGGTTGGACGTGAGGAGGTTGAGAGGTGTGACGTATCATCTGGTGCCGGATGTGCATGCTTATTGTAAGTATTCCTTCGTGAGCAATAGTTCTGAAGCTAATAAGACAATAGCGAGAGTTTTGTGGAGGTTTCCCTAGGCATTCGAAGCACGCTATGCCGGATATTGGGGGCGATACGAAATAAGATAACAAGGACTGTCGGGGAAACTGACGGAATGAGGTATTTTGATGGCAACAGCATTTTCAATTTGGTAAAACAGAATAGCGAAAGGGTAATACATGAACAATAAAACTGGAGGTTGATCATACCAAGAGATTCTGATCCACCCTCTTGCCAATCGTGCCGAGTATCGCAGAGTGCGGAGTTCTCCCCACTCCACACAATCTCATCCCATCCTCAAGGATCACGCAATGCCATTGTCAAAGACAACGTTGCTGTAAATTGCATGTTTGGAGTGAAGTTTTTCCATGTTGCTGTGGTGGATTGTCGTTGTCAGGCTTCCATCGGCAAGCATAGCCGTATGAGAACGGCTTCTGAAGCGTCCAGAGGAAAGCTAGTGCCATCCCTCAAGGTTTCCTTCAATCGAATTCATCAATTCGCTTCCCGGTCTCAAACAGTGGAATTGAAGCCCGAAAACAGGCGTTCTAGATAATTACTAGTATTGATATACACAAAACCGTAAGCAGCCTAGCAGCCTTAGCCTTTCCTATGAACCAGTAGTACAAGAGACAATCCGTCTCGCCATACCCATTCCTGCCCAACATGCCCCAACCCACAGTGTTCTATTAAAACCAACACCTCATTCCTCCTAACGTTCTACGCTTAAATGCCCAAAGAGAACTCAACACCAACATCAATATCACGTGCCATCTTAACAACCTTTGAGAGCTGGACAGACTTCTCGGCAGCAGTCTGGAGGTCGTCAATGGAGAAAATCTTCAATCCACTCTCGTTGATCAAAGTGTGTGCGGCCTCCATGTTGGTGCCCTGGAGACGGGCAATGATTGGAATGCGGAGGTTCATGGACTCAACAGTGGCGATGAGACCCTTGGCAATAGCGTCACAACGAACAATGCCACCGAAGATGTTGACGAAGATGGCACTGACCTTTGGATCGGAGGTGATCAAAGTGAAAGCCTCCTTGATGGCGGCTGGGGTAGCACCACCACCGACATCCAAGAAGTTAGCTGGCTCACCACCGTTAAGCTTGATGATGTCCATAGTAGCCATGGCAAGACCGGCGCCATTGACGAGGCAGCCAATATCTCCGCCAAGCTTGATGAAGTTCAAGCCGGACTCAGCGGCGCGGACCTCATCAGCATCCTCCTGGGTGGTATCACGGAGAGCGAAGATATCCTTCTGTCTGAACTCGGCGTTGTCGTCGAAGCCAAGCTTGGCGTCCATGGCGAGAACCTTGTGGTCGGAAGTCTCGGAGAGAGGGTTGATCTCGATCTGGGTGGCGTCGTTCTCCATGAAGACCTTGTAAAGCTTCTGAATGGTATCCTTAGCGTCCGCAATGCACTGCTCAGAGAAGCCGAGATCGACAGCGATCTTGCGGGCCATCTCGTCGGTGACACCGGTATGAATATCGACATGGGTAGTGGTGATAGCATCTGGAGTCTCCTTGGCGACGGTCTCGATGTCCATACCTCCCTGGGAGGAGGAGACAATAACTGGTCCCTGGGACGCGCGGTCCATAAGGATGGCGAGGTAGAACTCGCGACGAGCAAACTTGCGCTCGCAAATGTACACCGAGTTGCACATACGTCCTTGTGCGCCAGTCTGCTTGGTAACAAGCTTATGTCCGATCATCTGATCGGCAAACATTTTCGCCTCGGTTGGAGAGTAGATAACTCTGACACCTCCCTTCAAGCCATTGTCGAATGTGCCCTTTCCACGACCTCCAGCGAGGACCTGTGCCTTGATGACCATATCATCACCTCCAATCTTCTTTGCAATAGCCTCTGCCTCTGCGGCAGTCTTGGCAACATCGCCGAATGGGACGCCGATGCCATACTATGTTGTGTTAGCAAATATCTTGGTGAACCAGTTGTGACGAGGCATTGGGAACTGGCCTACCTGTCTCAACAAATCCGCAGAGAGATACTCGTGGATAGACAAAGCTCTCTTTTGCGCAGCTCCCTGGAACGCCGACTGGGTCTATGATATAAATGTTAACCTCAATCCACAATGTGGCTAACCGGCAATGTCAAACCGGAAAGCTAGAAGCTGTCAAGATCGCACCTTAACCGCCTTGAAGGCCGAAGCCAAAGGACGTCCACGAGCGATTCTGAACATTGCGAGTTCGTATTTGTGTACTTGCTCTGTGGTATCCCCGACGCCTAATCAGGAAAAGCAAAAAAGGATGAGGTAAGGGTAGCTTGGAGGCGGGTTGTTGACGGATTGGTTGTGTAAATTTGGTTTCTCGGACAGTTTAAGAACACCCACGGTCCTAGAATCCCATTACGGGCTCGTGGAGAGCGCTAAGGGCCCCGTAAAGTTGAGGCAGGAATAGCTCCACTGTCACGTGCCTTGGCTGACAGCATGGTCTTGGTAACTCACGTGTAGATTAGATCTATCTGATAACGGGGAGATAAGAGAAATATATTTGGACCCCCACTTCTGCGACATCTTGCGCCGACGTCCCCTTCAACCATATTTGACCAGACAGCTGCCAGTCAACTTTATCCATTAAAGATCCTCCAGCACCCTGAGGAACTTCTGCTTTCATACCACCACACAATGGCACCCACCGAAAAGAAGGAGAAGGAGAAGCTCCCAGTCCACCCAAACCTTTCAGAAATCCAGGCCCGCATCGATCTTGCGCTCGCAAAGCGCGCCGCCATTGTCGACTCGTGGGTTGAGAAGTACGACACTTCACGATGCGCGCCAGATCGCACAGAGGACGAGATCAAAGCATGGGACGCAGAACTTTACAACCAGGGTCCGTCGTATCTCGGTCTCGGAGCTGCGATACCCAAAGAGTACCTTGATGGCGATGGCAATCGCGCACAACATGCCGGAAATGCCAAGCTCAGGAACCTGATGATTGGAGGGCTCAAAGCATCGAAGAAGAGGGATGAGAGGGAGAAGGAGGAGTCGAGGAAGCGCGCGAAAGCGGAGAGCAGTGATGAGGATGAGGAGGGGCGAGCGAGCATGGTGAAGAGTAAGAACGCCAAGAAGAAGAGTGGTGAAAAACCAGCTGTTGAGAAGGTGAATAAGGCACTGCTGGCGATGCAGCAACAACAAGCCAAGGAGGAACAGGATACGAGGAGCGATAGCAATCCGTGGAAGAGTGCGCCAAGGCCGTTGAAGAGTGTTATGAGCAAGAAGAAGGAGAAGAAACTGAGTAAGCATGCTCAGCTCTTGACGGAGCTTGGTAGTGCTGCTCCGACGCCAGCCACTATCACCGTTGCTGCGACCATGATATCCAGAACCACTGCCACCATCTCGACAGAACCTGCCGCTTCGATAAGTTCTGTGGCATGGCCTGCTCCGCTGAATGCCGCTGCGCTGGCACTGAAAACTATCCTGCCGCCAGCCAGCTCCGCAGAGTCGTCAATAACATCCGATTCTATTACCTCCGGCTCTCCTGGCCCAAGCACAGAAACCATGACACCGGAGCAGAACGCAAATAAGGAGAGGATGAAGCTGAAGAAGAAGAAGCAAAAGGAGAAGCAGAAGAAGGAGAAGGCTGCTAAGAGAGCCGCATTAGCTGCAGCAGGCGGGGCGCCTTCCGAGGACGTCAAAATGAAAGATGCCTGAGTGCCGGTAGTCGGAAGGACCAGTAGCGAAGCACGGTGCGGGGATCTCCTGGCAGTGGCCTACTTCCAGAAGAGGCGCTTGTGGTCGTTGACTCCAATGGCTCGATTATAACCACCCATAATTTTACAAAAGTTGAGTGCGCTTCCGCCCTCTGTAAGCAGAAGTGTGCTCTGTGTGCTCGGGAGTGAAATGATGTGCGAGGCCGCGTTCTCTTAGGAGTTTTTCCGAATACTATCCAACAATCGGGCCGGAGACTTGTTAGCATCTCAAATCCGAGTCTTCCCATGGCTCTCACCACCGTGCACTGCCAGTCTAAAGGCAAGCGGTTTACCCACAGAGATCGCACACACAGAGTGGCAAGAAACTTATCACTAGGAAGGACATGGAGAAGACCAGATGCTCCTCTCAGTCGAACGCCGCACTGAAGAGGAACCCCCAAACTAGGACTATATTTAGTTACCGCCTCTGCTGGTCTCCAGATGCAGCACGAGTTCGAGGTTCAGGACGCACCATTCGAAGCCCTGGAAGAAAAGGAGAGTAAGTGTTGTAAAATCAAATGTGGATGATATGCCCGGCTGGCTGAATGACTGCACAAAAGCTCGGATGTGCTGAGTACGTTGGAAAAGGAAGCAGGAAGGCCGTATCTCGAAATCAGGCGTAGTCACGGTAGTTACTGTATCTGTAACGGATTAGGAGGTTAGCTATTAAAGTCTAAACTCCCGAGGCATATAAGCAGACGACTGACCACCGGTCGGCCAATTTACTCAAATGGGCCTCTACTGTAGGACTAGATCTCTAAGGAAAGGGAGGAGCCATGGGGATACTTTCCCAATACTCTTTTTGAAACCTTTGCAGTCCCATAGTTTAAAACTCATTTACCCTAACATTTCAGCGGCTGATAGTGGATCTGCTCTGTTGGCGAACTCAGCCCAACACAACCCGGGCGTCCTCGGCCTTTACCAGTTTAGCCCTCCAGTAATTGATGCTGTGACGGGTTCAACATCAGACAACATCTTTCCATGCCTACAGATTGCTCAAACTTGGGTATCTCATTGATTGCATCTGTCTATCATCCTCGCTTAAGTCTCCAGGTTAATACTCCTGCCAAATCTAGCATACAGCTCAACCTTCAAGTCCGTCTTCTCCTCCCTAATCTTCTCAATCTTAGCGTCCAACGACTCAATCTCCTCCTCCAACCTCTTGCTATTCGTCTCCAACAACTCTTGCACCTCGCTCAGTGGCAATGACACGAACGAGTCGCCTATTTGGTATCTGTATACTATCAGTCTCTGCAGCTATCTCTCATCCGTCCTCCACCTCTCCAATCTTGGCCCCTCATATCTCCTATGCCTCTATTTCGGGGATCCGAGAATAAGGATGTACGTACGGGACCTTCTCATCCTCATCCGCCAACTCCAGCTCATTACTGATATCCTCCAAATCTTCCTTCTCCTTCTGCTTGCCTTTCAACCCATCATCCAGGTTCAGCTCCCTTTGGTGCAGGCGAGAGAATTTGTTGATCTTGTCTTGGTCTTCGCGGCGAACTTCGATCTCTTCGGCGCCGGTTGCCGCTTCGTCTTCTTTTGAGAGCTGGGGTGGTGTTAGCTTGTGGTCGTTGGGTTAGAATGGGAAAGTAAAGTGGATGACATGAAATAAATGCGCTGCAGCACAGCCTAGTCCTCTATATAAGAAGGGAGAGCATACCATACGACGGTTCAATGGAACGGTAGACATGTTTGCGGTGTTGTGGAGACGGAGATAGAGGGGTGGTCTTCAAGCTTGGGTCGAAGTAGTGGATAATGGACAGCCTTGCGTAGCCTTGTGGATAGTGTTTAATGTTTATTTGACAAGCCGATTTCACTCTCCCCCCACACAACCTCTCGTCACGACAATTGAAATTACCAAACTTCGTAAAAGCTTTCTTGAAGACATGTTTCATCATGGAGATCTTATTCTTCCTACAACAAGAACCAAAACAACTCTCCTGCTCGTTAAGACAGTAAAAGGCAAGCACAATGATGGGGCCGCCTCGAAAGGTTTTGGACTGTTCGCAACAACCTCGTGGCAACAATGTTGTGTTCACCGCTAAGCTCCGCTAGACTCCAGTGACTCGCGATGAAGTCTATCTCATGTTTGATCTCATAGTTGGTAACAATCTTGCTTCGTTCTGCTCCGCTACCACCCTCCCTCGTCCCACTCATCATCGCGCCGTCTGTGTCCTCGGACTACCATATTCTCTCGTTTCCGTCCCTATACTCGCTCTCTTCAAGGCGGGCGGTCCTTCCCATTGAGCAGTGTCCGCCGTATACTTGTCACTGACGACCTCCTCGTACGGCGGAGGCTCGTACGCCGTCTGACCTCCCCAGAGCCGTTTATGCTCAGCTTCGAGGCGCTCATGCTCGGCGTGGATTTCTCTCTCGGCCGCCTTTCGCTCCTTATACCTGGTGTTACTGGTGTCAGATCTTGTGGTAGGGCAGAGGGTGGATTGGGTAAATGGGTTATTGAGGGACTCACTTCTTATATCTTTTGAATCCCATGACGGGAATGAGAACCAGCGCGAAAACGACCAGAGCGGCCATAGACCGGATATTTGTGTTGTTGGAAACTTTGGCCCCCTTTCGTTGCAACGTATGACGCAGATGGTTGTTTGTTGAAGTGATACAACGACCTCAACGAACTATGATTTGAGTTGTATGATGTCCACGATTATAGGGCAAGGAGTAGAGATGGATGTGGATATGAATATGGGGACGATAGACAGAACCAACGTTTGGCAGTCCCTTGATCATAGATTCAGTACGAGTAATGGTTGTGCCTTCGTGCCTGACAGGTTGACACTTACGAGGACCAGAGAAAAGGGAATGAACAAGTGCGGATCGTTGAGTATGCGCTTAGTTGCGCCAACCGCCGATGGTTATAATTGAGAAAACTCAAGTAAACAGAGGCTGAATGCGTGCTACCCTACTTACGTACGACTACCATTGGTAAGGCATTTTCACATGTACTGCATCATAACGTCGTGATACAAGAACGAGCATCAAATTAAGGAGCTTCAAGTGCCATCCCAGCTTGCCAAGGCTGTCCCAAACTGAGATGGCAGCTGCTGCCAGATCATACCAATTAAAGTGGGGTGTGGTCAGCAGTTAAAGTGGCCGTGCGCGTCAACAGATCGATGCCACGGCAGTGACCACAGCACCTTGTGGCCTACAGCCTTGTCTTCAATGATGTCGTCCTTCAGCCTTCCGCCCTCCGCTCTCGACCCAACTGTAAACATCAACGCGACGACCTAATCTCCTCAAATCCTCTCAAAGCTTCATAAACCCTACAATCACGCCAAATCAGATATCGGAAAACGGATGACCATGCCGACAACACCGACACTCCACTCGCCAATGGCTTCCTCTTCACATCCTCACCTTCCACCACCTAGACTCCTTACACGCACAACACGTCTTCCCCCTCCTCAATTCCGACTTCCAGAACCAGATTCGTCACTTGTGCGTGGAGTACGCCAAGGGCATTATAGTGACGCAGAAGCTATGTTAATCCAAGCAGCACGCTCGCGTATCCACAGGCCGCCACCACCCATGGCTTCGGACGACCTGCAGATAAGCACCTCTGAAGAAGAAGAAGAGGACAGGGCGCAGCATCCCTCAATGCGCTTAGAACGTAGCGGCCATGGGCATCATGACCATCGTTCACGACATCTGCAGGATGAGGTTGATGGAAGCATGCTCAGTATGGAGGAAGAGGCACAAATATCCGCGCATGAGGAGCTAGAGCACACAGCTGAGCTTGTAGAGGACACGGAGGAGGCTGGAGAAGTCACTGCGGATGAAGGTATGTTGCCATTCGACATAACATGAGGAGTTCACAAAAGCTAACCGAATACAGCAATGGAAGGACTAGAAGTCGAGCCACAATTCGACACCACAGGCCTAAAAGAGATCGGAAACCTCGCCTCCTGGACAGTCAGCACCCATAAACCCGGCTCAGGCGTCGAAGCCCTGCGCGCCGACGACACGACCCTCTTCTGGCAGTCTGACGGGCCGCAGCCTCACCACCTCAACATCCACTTCTCTCGCTTAGTCTCCATCCTCTCAATCCGCATATTCCTCGACTTTGAAGCCGACGAATCATACACGCCGACACGACTGGTGCTGCTTGCCGGCACGGGATACCACGACCTGAACCCGTTTGCTAGTCTGGAATTCACGCAGCCGAAGGGCTGGATTGATGTACCTCTGGAGAATGTTGGGGGAGGTAAGGATGGGAATGAGCTGAGGGCGTTTCTGGTGCAGCTGAAGGTCGTGGAGAACCATCAGAATGGGAAGGATACGCATGTCCGGGGCTTGAAGGTCTATGCTAGAGATGAGAGGATGAGGCACGGTGATGGACTTGAGCTTGCGGAGCTTATGGATGTTACGGGGGAGGTCAGGGGGAAGCAGAGACAGGGGCATGATGCCACGTATTTCTTGGCGGAGCCGGACTGGATGGGAGAGCCCGAGTTGAGGTAGATCGGTTTGACGGTCGGGACGGAGCAGATATGAGACTGGAATTGGGCGGTTGGCGTTCGCTTTATGATACCCGCACTTAGATGCATAGTTTCTGCAATGAGCCACTCGACATTATGGCTAAACTATTCTTGTTGGCGTTTTTAAGTCTGGTAACTCTTACTTTCAGTCCTTGGTGGCTTCGGAATAGGTTGAAGACATCTTATCCAGAACGAAGGTAGAGCAGAGACGGTATCGATTGCAAAAGACATTACATCGTCTTCGCAAAGTTTTACCGGACAAGCAATGTTACCTTGATCAGAATGTTCCCAGGGAAGTTTACAAGTTCAGTCCCAACTTAAGAAAGGTGCTGTTACACAGCAACCGGTTTACTATGGGAGTCAGTGGCTGCTTTCATTCACCAAGGACAAAAGCGACTGCAAGTGTGTGGGCTTCCTTTAACCTGTATTGCCTCGCGCCGATAACTCTTTACCATAGCTTGTACTTGTGTTATTATTGAGTTTCATCCTGGCTGGTGAGGTTTTGGAGTCTGAATTTCTGGGTCTCTTGGCGATTTCCTCACAAACAGTTAACCTGTGCCAGGGTGTAGCTCAATAGAGTAGTGACAAGCGAATGTGATACACACCACCCAGCTCCTCAACCCCGTAACCTTGACCCCAGTCTCGCACTGCGTTGAGAGCAAATCTGCAAAAGCCGTAGACAAGAGCATCGTTACTGAGGTCTGCGCTTCTCCAATTTCCTCTTTAATCACCAGCACGTACATTTGCTCAATCCTGGCACGACAGTCGAAATCCCAATCTCGGTCTGGACGTCCTCCACTGTGTAGAGTGTCTAGTTCGTGTGGACTCGTAATGCGAGTCCGTGTAAATGTCAAGGTATGTGAGTTTGTGGGTTGAATACCGTTGGCCGACTAAACTTCTTGGTGAAATGATGGCGGGAATGACGAGGGTGTCGCGCGAGCTGATATCATCAAACAAACAGAACTGGGCTGAGGGTGTAAATTACGCTGATTCTGTCCTTCTTACTACCGTCTTTTACTCTCACAACACAAACTCTCGCTATACAGTCGTGATTAAAGCACTGTTCAAATCATTGCGCCCCCAACGTACCCTCGGGGCACCGATGGAGTGGCAGCGTATTATCGAGAGAAAAAAGACTAGGGGATCGGAGCAGCGACTGGAGCAATTCTCTACACGAACAATGTTCTCGTCTAAGTATGCGCTGTATTCTTTGTTATTTAGGAAATAGCTCATAGTCGTGGGGAGCTTGCTGATCTGATCCAGTAAGTTTCCCGAGTTTGCTAACCGGTTGTTTGGTCAAGAATACATAGTCGTGAACTAGCTGAAAATCTGGGTTATGGGCACGTCTCAAAGACTGGATATATACACGGGTCCTTCTTGCTACATCGCTATTATTTACCTCAATACAGATTATGTACAAAGCCAAACCGTGCCATACTTCAATACCTACACAAGCCGTGCAGATTATGCATATGTGCTTTCACAACAGTTCATGGCCCAAGTACCCAACTCCGACGCAATGCACAAAAACAGATCCTCCGCCATCGCACCCCCGGTCTCAGGGCACTAGCCATGCCTCGTAAAATCATCCACCTTCAACCTCGGCACCTCAACATCCGCCAACGTCGGCACACCCTCTGCCATTCTCCTCTCCACAAACCCATCATGTTCCCTCACCATCTGCGCCCACTCCGCCAGCGCTCTTCCCGCATACTTCTTCCCGCTCCTCTCCCCCGGATCCACACACAACACACCACCGGCAGCGCCCGGCACATTATCAAGTAGGTGCTTAAACGCCGGCGCAGGCAGCTTCGGTAGGAAAAGAGGCTGATCGCGATTACAAGCGCGCCGCTCCATGACAGACATATTCTGTTTATGGTGCCACTCTAGCGAGAATTTGAAGGAAAACGGTTTGAAGCCGGGTTTGGGAGGCTCGTCCAATGCCGTGCGGTAGGAATCTAAGCTGTTTGAGAGGGATGGACGACTGGAGGCATTTGCGGTTTCCTGGCGGGCGGCTTCAAGCTTGGTGCTTGAAGTAGGTTGTGATGGTGCGATAGGACGTCTCTCCGTAGACTGAGTCTTTCCGAGGATGCTCCAGCGTCGTTTGGGCATTTCTTTTTCGGGACTCGAAGATGGGGGATGGTTCTCCTTTGGTGGACCTAGCAATGCTGACTGTCGACATGTGGCGGACGTGCCGCCGACGTTAGCAAGGATGTCGTCGAAGGTGAGAAGAGGACTGGGCGGACGGGCATCGCTTCTAATGATGAGCAGATGGCGGCCAGGTGCAGGGTTACAAGGGATCGAAGAAGGAATCGTTGCGCTTTCTCTCACAGCCGCTTGCTTCTGATACTGGTAGTATGCCAAGACTGCTTTCAGGCGATCAGAGACGGTGCTCAAAATCTCTGTATCCAGCTGCGTTGCGGTACCGTCAAAGCGGCAAACACGCCAGGCTAGAAGACGCATGTAATAAGCTCGCATCATAGGGCACCAAGAGAGGAAGAACTTCTCAAAGGTATCCTCGTGCAACAGCCACTCCAAGCATACTGCTTCTAGCCGCGAGTCAACGGCTTTGAGGTCATCCCAGATGGTGTAGATGAATGTAAAGAGCCTGATGACGGTGAAGTTGTTGCTACTGTCCAGCATTCTGTGCCATGCATCAAGCCAAAATCGCCAGTCAATCAAGTCCATATCGTGGTCGTTTGTCCTATGATATTTGGCGTAGATTGGCCAAAGCTCTTCAAGGAAGTCGCACAAAATCAAGCAAGCACTATGGTTGTATAGTGATGTTTTCTTGGCCGCTGTCTTGAGCGAGCGGGAGAAGGCTTCGGCAAACGCCTGCTGCGCTTCCTCTTGCTCGTATGGTCGAGCCAGGAAGTCTCGCACGAGCATAATAAGTCGGTTCTCGCTCATTAGTCGCGCCATGTTGGCAAATGGCGATATTGGCATAGATGCGATTGAGGCATCAGTACGGGCGAGAATGTCGTCTACTTGTGGTGATGGATTGGACGCCAGATCATCGACTGGAGTGCTCTTGTGCAGTGTGGCATCCAGGATAGTAACGATTTGAGCATGCACGAGCACGAATGCAGGAGCCCGTGCTTTCTCAATGAACGGAGTATTCCTCGGTATGAACTCCTCCAGCAGAACGTGATAGTGCTTGCAAAAGTCGTAAAAGAGTTCGCTGTCGCGGCCACACCAGCGGTTGACCCAAATTCCGTGGTCAGGGAAGTTTACCGTACTTTTAAACGAGGGAACTGGCTTTCGTATCTGGTTGACTAGAGCTCTGGGTGAAGTCCAGCCCAGTGCGTGCAGATTTGATGGAAAGGTAGTGACTATCTCATCTTCCTGGTTAGGGAGTCGAGTGCGTCGAGGCAAGCCGAACTCGTCTGCGACACGCTTGATGGCATCCATAGGTAGCTTGAGCGACTGCACAAGAACGTCTGCAATTCCTGGGACGAAGAAGAACGCGTAAGCTGTTGCAGTTCCACAGAAAGTTACCAAGCTTGCTGGCGCATGTCTCAAGCTCATCTTGTCCACAATGATAACCATCTGGAACCTCAGGTTCTGTATGAATACCGCTTCCGTGTTCTGATAAACCGAGTCCGTCGACGCTTCGGAGGTATCAGACCCCAATGACAACGACGACATGTTCCGCGACACTTCCTCTTCGTGCCTCAAAGACAGTGGTGCAATGGCACTCGATCCCAAGCGCCACTCAGGCCTTGCCATTATCGCGGTGATGGCTTCCAAAATAGCAGGTCTATCCATACCAGAGAGGCCGTTCTGCATTTGAAGCAAGTACAGCAGCTCTAGCCACCACTTATTGAGGACGTTAACCCGCCGCTCGAGATGCGCTGCAGACAACACTTTGAGTGACGGATGGCGGATATACAGCCGATTTCGAAGAAATGGCAGGAGCGTCGTCCGAACAACTCCGGCCTTCAACGCGCTTGTCCTCGCTACGAACTTGTGATGATCTGCTTCAATAGAGCGAAATATTGGCCATAATTCGTCCTTGGGCTCCGCCATAGGAGCCTTAATCACTGGAACCTTCTCCATTAAGCCTCTCGGAATTGATTTGCTAGGCACAGGAGTAGCCGTCCCAGAGACGTATCTTATGGTTAGGCCCCTAGTGGGAAAATTGTTGTTTGGTAGAGTAGGGCTTGGAGAAAGCTCAGTCTCGGTATTCATGGATCGCTTCATAAACACGGAGCCTCTTCTCATAAGACCAGCTGCCGTCGTTCGAGTCGGTGTTCTGTCGGTAATCTTTTCCGGATCCGGCAGACTCGTTACTGATGTCTTTGGACTGACTGACGATACAGAGCTGGCAGGCGTAGAGTAGTCGTCTCCGAGATCATTTATTATTTTCTTGTGGGGTGAAGGCGATCTGGACGATGATGCAAAGGAGCTCGTGTCGTCCATTGAGACCCGCATTATTGACTGAGACGTCCTTGGCCGCGCAATCAATGGCCTTCGCGGTGGTGCTGGCCTCTCTTGAGACGTGCTGATGGTCCGTCTCAGAGGTGACGGCCTCTCTGGTTTCGCTTCCTTTGCTTCTGATTTGCCAAACATTCTGGACATCCAAGAAGACTTGGTCGACTTCTGCTTCTCCGGCTTTGACGCCGTTGAAGTTTTAGCTTTCTTTCCTCCATCCTTTATATCTTTCTTTTGTGGGCTTGTTGGGCGAGAGGGAATATCAGGTATGGGAAGCGGCGGTATATCGACATCGTTGTCGAAGTAGTCAGCGAGCGTGGAGCTCTCGGTTTCGCCAGATGGAAGAGTAGTGTAACTGGCAGAACGGGGCACGTCTTCGCCAAATTGATGGCCATGCGGGTATATAAAGTCGTGAGAGAGTTGGCTGGGTATATTTGACGAAGAGTTAGAGCGGTGGAAAGCGGAGTTGCGGCGCATTGGTTCGCCCATGTTTACGTTTGTGCCAGCCGAGACTCGGGCTGGTGTGTAAAGGTGCTTATAGCTAGTCAAGCATCCTGATTTACAGAGATTGGGGAGCGTGTAACTATAGATTGGTATGCCGTCTTCTGCCAGCAGAAGAGTTGCAATGCTATGTTGCAATGGTCCACCACCTGCTGGGTGTATCCTTGATTTGAATGCTTGGGCTATACGGGGTCAACTAGTCCGACGGGCGGGTTCGCGCGCCTGCGCCTCTTCAAAGGGTTGTTTTTGAAATATTTGGCACTTTTACGTAGCTAAAGTTCTCGAGTTTCTCAGACTGTCCATCCAACTGGTTTTCGGCGAGGTTTCAGGCGCCAATTGCTTTTCGCAATAGGGCCATGGGGTGGTGTAGCGGTTATGGGGACCGCGATGAAGGCGGTCTTTCGGCGGACAAGGCTTCGGACTTAATAATTCTGAGACCTCCGACGTCAAGACGAAGGAGGGCTAGGCTCCAACAACTTGGGACTGCTGAGACACAAAGCGGCACATTTGTCACAATGGGAATGAGCTTTCTGGCAACGATCGAGCAAGACGGAATGCGAAGCGCGAGAGGCGAAAGAAGTTTTGTCTGCAGTAAACGCGGATTCAGGCTGGAGAAATGCTCTGAATGAGTAATACAGTGCCAATACTCGTACCCCATGCAGAAGAGATTCTGCGAAGCGAAAAGACCCAGCGACAGCCTCGACAGCTCGATAAATTGATATTGCAACGCTGCCAGGCACACTTCGCATGGCTGGCAGTTGATGGTGTTACTACTACGTTATGTGCTTGGCATTATTGAGGCGCTGACATGCCGTACATTCTGCAGCAGTACGGTACGGAACTCGTATTTTTCTTATCCGCAAGCAGGACGTGAAGCATGAGGCAAGAGATATGTGGTAGGCTCCCTGTGTGCAGCATTTCGGCGCCTAATAGTGATGAGATTCGAGGATAGCTAATGATGCTCTTTCCTGGTGGCGCAATAACCTCGCTAATTCTCAGACCTCTGTGATGAGGCTGTCGTCATGTAGCGCGAGAAGGAATACTGTACTGAATTTGACTTCGTCTCAATTGCGGGGTCCGGCACTTCAAGCACAACAGGCCAAGTCCTGGCACAACTAGGATATAACGTCATCCCGAGGCCGGTAATACAGTATAGTCTCGGTAAGACGATGTAATCTATCCCGTGTCAAGAAATCGTCTTAGTAAATATATCGGAATATTGAATTATTACGTCA
>RCNJ01000089.1_pt1 | contig 80281 bp, 65 predicted proteins | sample 2041171 | NCBI WGS metagenome assembly RCNJ01 (sample SAMN09708213, study PRJNA481090) | feces metagenome | biome: feces | host: Pygoscelis adeliae | place: Antarctica: Rookery Lake | collected 2010-03-01 | reverse complement strand
AGCGGAATTGTCTCATGATGTTTGCTTCATGCGCCTCGAAGCAAGTACCCTGCGCCTTCCCGACATCGTCTCAATTCTTGACAGGGTACCAGCAAACATTGTTTGCGACCTTCCATTTCCGGCTTTCCCTTCACACAGCTTCTATTTGATCCGGCTCACGTGCGGCATACAACAGTAACGGAGGGTAACGAGGCGTCGCATGATTAAGTATGCAGTGCGTACAAGAATAATAGAGGGAATAATGGTGAGGGAAACCGGAGATGTCATAGGTCAATAGCACAGCTGAGATTATTCAAAACATTATTGGCTATTGATGCGAGTCACTATTGTGCCTTGTGCGGCTGAACTCAACACGTACTCAGCCCTCCTCTCACCTAAAGTGATATACAGGATGTTACCACTTTCGCCTGTGTGAGCAAACTTAATAATCAAGAAGCCACTACGTTTTTAAATGTTTTAAGAGCTTTGCTATCTTCAAGAATACAGTCTTGTTACTATGGCAGATGTCGTATCCGACGTGCCTCCTGCGTTGCGATTGTTATCGTTAGGTACTCAGCCTCCACATCAAATTGGGAATTTATCACTCGACTAACCTTCCCTCAGATGGTGGTGGAATCAGAGGCTTCTCCGAACTCATCATACTTCAGGAAATCATGCATCGTGTGCAGCGTGCTCAAAAGCTCCCATCACCGCCTCTACCAGCCGATTATTTTGATCTCATCTGCGGAACAAGCACTGGTGGGTAAGTTTTAGGAATCTGTACAGATGGTGGAAGACTTAGAGAAGAATGGTACATTGATATCCATCTAGGCTCATAGCCATCCTACTTGGTCGGCTTCGACTCTCCGTACCCGAAGCCATTGACAAATACACCCAACATGCAAAGGGAGTATTCTCAGAGAGGAAAGCACCAGGACACGACGGAACGTTCAAGAAAACAAAGTTGAAAAATGCAATAAAGGAGGTTGTAAAGGAGAGGTTGAATACTGGAGAGGCGACGATGTGGAGTACGGGGCCGTGTAAGACGTAAGTTATCTACACCATTTGAGACGCACGCTAATATTGAACTCTAGATTTGTATGCGCCGTCCCAGCGAAAAGTATCGACAGGAAGCCAAGGCTGTTCCGCACCTGGTCGGCAGACAAAAATCCTGGTCATAATTGTGATATCTGGGAGGCCGGCCGAGCAACATCTGCTGCCCCGACATTTTTCAAAAGCATCTCCATTGGCGATCCTGGCCTGCAAGAGGAATTCATCGATGCAGGTATTGAATGCAACAACCCTGTGGAGAGCCTCATTCAAGAAGCAATTCAGGAGTTTGGATCCCAAAACAGGGAAGTCAGCTGTATCGTCAGCATCGGTATTGGAATGCCAAAAGTGGCTGGATTCAAGGCTCCGAACCCCTTTCAAAGATATCTGCCACTTGACCTTATCCTAGTTCTAAAACAGTTGGCCACTGATTCTGAGGACAAAGCATCAGAACTTTCGCAAAGGTATCGAAATTGTCCGGGCCTTTATCATCGGCTTAATGTAGGTAGAGGACTAGAAGACATATCTCTTGAAGAGTGGGAGAAGCTTGGAGATGTCCGGACACACACAGAGACATACCTGAAGACCGTCGACGAGAGCATTGATATTATCGTTAATGCATTACTTGGAAAGGAATTACGGACGTTTCAAATTAGCCAGTTAGGTACTAATTAATCATACTTCAATTATACAATTGCTAAATCGTGCGTAGATGGAAGTGTTCAACCGCACACAAGGAGTGCCCAGTATTTCATATACCCATCATATAGGGTGGGCTACTTTGTTGAGCGGAAGGACCATATGGAGGAAATCAAGCAATGCTTCGAAGTTGGCCGAGATACGACGATGCCAAAACTCTTTGTTCTCATAGGAATGGGTGGCTGTGGAAAATCGCAGCTAGCCCTTGACTACTGTCACAAGTCTCAGACAAGCAAGACATATTCGGCCATGTTCTGGATTGATGCAACATCTTCTCGTTCTGCGCAGCAGAGCATTGCCACCATTGCAGAAGCCATGTCCAAGCCTGCGTTTGATATCGCAGATGATGAAGGGAACCTCAAATTTGTTCGAGATACTATAGAGACATATCAGGGAAGGAGGTTATAAATCTTCGACAATTTCGACGATCCAGGATCATTTCGAGACAAGGACATCAAGGGATTCTTCCCACGACGTAGTCAGGGTTCAATCGTTGTCACAACCAGACGTGCAGCAGCTAGGATTTTAGCCAGATCAGGCGACTTACCTTGAGATGTCGGCTATGTTTGATCATGAGGCGTTGGAATTGCTATTCCAAAGAGCTCAAGTCACTAATAACGAGGCAAATATACAAGAAGGCAAGAATATCGTTCAGAGACCGGGACACCACGCACTCGCTATCGATCAGGCTGGTGCATATATCTTGGCGCGTAGCCTTGGTATCGACCTCTACTTAAAACACTTCAATGATCGCAGAGAGAAAGTTCTCAGCGAAATCCCTGACCTGTGGGACTACAGGAGAAAACTCAAAGACAGCCCAGAGGCAGTAACAAAGCTAACAGTACTCACCACCTGGGAATTGTCTTTCGATTCGATTACTGGAGATAACTCGGCCCGAGACGACAAAGCGCATGTCCTTAACTTAATGGCATTCTTTAATAGCAAAGCGATGTCAGATAAGCTCTTCCAACTATACGGCTCTCAAAATATTGATTGGATGACTTCGTGCGTCAGAAACAAAGCCTGGGATGCCTACCAGTTTCAGGATATTCTGAAAGAGTTATTGGACCTCTCCTTGCTTCGGCATCTTCAGATCGATTCATCAGGAACTTCGTTCACTCTGCATCCTCTGATCCAAGACTGTGTGAAGCTGCGCTTAGACGCGGAATCCCAGCGACTTTACACAACTGAGGCAATCATGATACTTTCAACGTTCCTATGGATTCAGGATACTCATAAAATGAGACTTGAGACAAAACAGGCCACACTGATGCAGCTGAGTACAGTGTGGCAAAACAAGAAGGATTATTTAAGCCGAGATAATGACTTCACGGACATGGCTCTGCTTACTGCCTTTAATAGATTTGCTGACTTTCCCTTTAGCCAGGGCAAGTACGGCGAGGCCGAGCCCATGTACCGCGAGACGCTCGAGCTGAGAGAGAAGGCGCTGGGAAAGGAGCACCTTCAGACCCTTACCAGCATGAACAATCTCGCCACCCTCCTCTCGAGGCAAGGCAATTAGTTGTCCATAACTATTTTTTGGAGGTTATCAAAACCGTTTTGATGTAAAATCGTACAATAGATAGTGGTAGCTATATTTCCAGCCACCAACCCGCCCACCACCGTCTGAAATGGCCCTATTTTATATCTATTACATTATTCTCTCCAAAGCGGTTGATATGAAATCAGTTGGAAGAGAAACGAAATGAAAAGTGACACCTGTATTTGCAAGAACTAGCAGAATGACGAGGGGAGAACATGGAATACACAAAGGGAAACGACAGTAAGTGTTATGAAATCCCTTTGAATCCCGGCACACATTCTAGATTAGATTAAAACAGATTAGCCGAGCTCCCAAGGTTGACGGTTCCAACCATTTCAAGCTAGCACTCTCTCTTAGCTCCTCTTGTCTTTCTTACAATACACAATTCGAGTCTCCCTGCTTCGCCCCTGAGCCGTAAGATTGACGTAAGAAAGACAACTCATAAAGAAAACCTGACGATTTCAAGTCGCCTCCTGTCTAGTTTTACTCTTCCGTCTTTGATTTCACTCCTCGAATCTTGCGATATCCAGGTCAACGCATTTGATCCGTCGATTCTCCACGTAGGGTTAGGGGTTAGGGTTAGTCGGCCTGAATATTCGTCCATGATGTACCATAGTATGATGCTGTCTCAGACTCCGATCGGCCGGCTTCCTCGCGATCCTGCAATCCGTCAGCGTCGGCGATGGGGAGTTTTCAGTTGAGATTCAATCATACCGCCAACTGGCTGGCATCTATTTCCGCCTCCATATCCTCCCGAACATCGCCATAAAGCCTATGAAGCCATGCAATGGCATCCTCTAATCCGACGTCTTGTGCCCAGTCCCGCTGCCCCTTAACCAGGTGCCCGAGCGCCTTCTATCCTCGGCGTCATGTCAAATTCCACCACGTTGACAAGCACACTCGCATTCATCTCCCCAATTTCCGTCCTCCCGATCTCGGTCAAGTGGTCCATCGAAATGTTTCGCAGGGTTTGGCTTCGTAATTGGCTGGCCGGCTGAGCTTTTAACATATCATCTGAGCGAAATTACAGTCAAGACGAAGCAGAGTTGATGTCGGACGTGTAGAAATCCCGACAGAGCGAGGTGCGGCGTTGGTCACCAGGATAGCTGCACGCTGTAGCAAAAGCGGAGAATCCTGCAGCATCTCTCAGTGAGGGTGGGGTTAGAGGTGGCGAGATATATAGACGGTTGGATAGAGCACGATACAAGATGAATGGAATACCAACCACGATAATGGTGATATGCTTAAGCACTTTGGATCGAGACAGAGTAGATCTCACCCAAGGCAAAACTCAGAGCTTGCATTTACATTTACACTCGGGAGCTCACATCACGAACAGCAAACACTCATAGGAGTGGATACTTGAAATTGATTGATATTAATTATTTTAGTATGGTTGAAGGATTTGGACATTGAAGTCGGGGCCAAAATTGGGCGCCGGTCGTCGTTGCCTAGGCGCGGTCAAGTCTTGGCTTCATGCATGCACAACGGCTCGGTAGCGCTAATTTCAAGGATAGCTATTTAAAGGTTCGAGGCGAAAGCTGTCACTTTTTGCTCTCGGCTCTGATCAGTATTTGTTGGTTGTAGCTGGCACCGAAAATCAGCACTGTGCCAACGGAATGTGGAGCTTAGACTTTTCTCTAATAGCACGGTATATGACTGTAAATACAAGCAAATCATTCGCTATATCCATCCTGATTGCATAGCCTAATGTGGTAAACCTTGCTACCTGTTGCTGAAGCCACAGATCATGCTATCTGTCTTCTTTGGATTTTGTTATGCTTTTGTGATACTTGCCGCTTTGCCCATATGTACTCATGCGATATCTGTTATGCCCTTTGGTATCGTTAAATCTTAATCGTTTGCTTCCCTCAAAACAGTCCTCGCTTCCTGGGTATTCAAAAAAAAGTTGACCCTGTCCGTACTCCTTGCTTCATGATGCCGGGCCAGCCCGTCGCTGCGATGGCCCTACACATTTTCATGTGCTACCTTCGCATTAGTGTTGTTACAGACGTAGCTGCTTGGTGCATTCGTGTATTTGCACATACTTGTCGGCTTATAGGTACGTCATTGAGTCGTAGTAAGCCAAACCACGGCTGCGACGGTCATCCTCCATCGGTCCAGATCTGCTCCCTCATGCCAGGCGTGCAAACCACGAATCGGTCGACATCGTGATGGTGTAAAAAAGGGGAATGAGGCAACGCAAAACTAAGCGATAACCCTCACTGCACTTTAATTCCCATCTCCTCTTCTGATTCGACTGGCTCAACGTGACCAGTTTTGAGCTGAATCGTTCATCTCCGCTTCATAGCTTGAGTCACCATGTTACTACTATTATCATACTCCCATTGTCGCTTTAACCCACCTTCGTAAACGCTAGCCACGCTTTCTTGCCACATACTCGGGCTGACAAAAGAAGGCACAGGTGGTGCATAAGCAGTAGTCGCCAGATTATTCTGGCCCATAGGCAGCGGAAGCAAGCTAGCTGACTGCATATCAGGCAGTGAGTTGACCTCTTGGCCGGCATTTGTGCCTCGATGCATAGTTGGCTGCAGTGATGGTGGTGGCGCTACTGCGGCTGCTCCGAAACTTGTGTTCCATTGACTAATATTTGTTAGGCTCAACTCGGACAAGAGATAAGAAACAAGAACTTACTCGAAGATCCTAGAGGGGTTCCAGGTTGATGGATCGATCATCGGGAGAGTGTTTGCCACTGGCTGTTCCTGCCGCGGTATGCTTTGTCCTGCAGCCATCATAACCAGTGACTGAATTCCCTCAGAATCGCCTTTCGAGGCGCCCAAGGAAGAAGACGAAAGAGGTGGTGTCGGTTGATTGCCATAACCCATCTGCTGCTGTCCAGGTGGTCCCATGCTCTGGTGGTCAATAGAAGCAGTTCTGTTTACTGAATGCTGTCCGTACCCATGCAACCTAGAAGGTGGACTTGAATGAATCGGTGCTGGGCTGCCATACGGAAAGCTTGGCTTCAGCTCAAAGGGTTTCGATGGGTCCGCTGAGAACGCATCTCTTAGCGCATCAATCTGCTGTTGGACGTCTGGCATTGGCCACGAGCTAGTGCACTTCTCGAGAAGGCGCATGTGCCGGGTGAAGTACTCTCTGGCGTCTTTGCTCAAGTCTAGGTCAGGCGAGGTGAGAGCCACCAGATGAATAACCGTGCACGTCAAGATGCAGTAGATGGCGTAGTTGATGCCCCTCTGCATGGAGAGGAACCCGATAATGCCAAAAGAGTTCAAAATCCCTTCTTGAAGGCGGCAAAGCATTTTCGCATTGGTGTAGCAAATTGACATGTGGTGCTTCCATTTTCCATCAATATCATTTGGTTGCAAGCGTGCTAATTGTGGGCGATGCAGAATGATGATGCCAAGGTAGTGGTGCGTATGCAGGTTACCGATGAAATGGGATGGCAGCCACGGCGGAGAGCCGTCTAGAGGGAAGGAGACCTGCATATCAGCTGACAACTCTTCGATCCAGGCATCGAAAGATGGATTCAGTTGAACCAGCTCTGGGTCGTTTCCCCAATCTCTGCCTCTTTTCTTGACCCTGCTGTAGACATCGCTAAGCCTTCGGCTTTGAGCAATACATCTGGCAAACACCGTAAAGTTCCTAGTGGTGCCGCCTTCATCGCCCGGCATATCTCGGGGCATTGCGAAGTCCACGGTGTTTGGGTCGATAGACAGGTCTGTCCTCCCTTGAGGTGATCCGACCATAAGTTCTACCACGAACATCACCTGCCAGATTCTACTTTTCAGCCGGCACTCCTGAAGGCTGCTGGAGCACGGCTTGTTGTACTTGTGATCGTCGTGATGCTCATGAAGGCCAAGATCGCGAGCCATTGCAATTGCCTGTACCACTGTCATCCAGGAACGATAATAGTAGCCACGCTTAGGGGCCGCTTCTCTTGCCTTCAGCACGAGAAGCATAGCCTGAAGCGTCGAAAGTCGTGGAACGTCCATGAAAGCATCAGCATGTCCTGACGAAATGTTAGTGATTCATACTGCAAATCATGCTTACGAGACGTACGACTAGCTAAAGCAAGCCACTGGTGTCCTTGGGAAGGCTCATCTAACAGTCTCCCAGCAATTGCAAAGATGGCTTCCAATATCAGTGGAGAGATGGACTCTCTATTGTTTTGCCATTGTTGGTAAAACTGGCTCTTGTTTAGGACAGGAACGTAAGGGTGTGCGTTGGTGAAAAAGACATCAAAGTATTGACGGGCTGTCTCCTCGTCCGGCATCAGTTCTGGCGGAATTCTAAGCTTCATGTCTCCTGAGGCCATCGGGGGAAGAGTTATTGCGTATGCATCAGGCTCCTCAAACACCGGCTCCTCCACAGCGAAACTCTTCTTTCGGTTCAGATATGGCGCTGCTTAATTAGCATGATTTCAGAAACCAAGAGGTGAGTACCAACCAGTTGCAGTTAGGTCCATTTTAAGATCGCCCAAGTAGTCGGCAAGATCCGCTGGGCCATAATGTTCCTGCCGATAGTCATCCGAGGAGGTAGGTGGCTGTAATTGCTGCTGCATTGGGTCACGGTAGTCTTCTGGGGAGGTCGGTGGCTGTAATGGATGCTGCATTGAAGACATCGTGAACGAGCTCGACGGAGGGTATTGATTGTGCATTATTGTTGACGCATTTATCGGTGCAAATTGCATTCCTTGTTGACCTTGTGGGATAGGCGCATAGTTTATAGGTTGATAGTGGCCTATGTGGTTATTGTAAGGCAACTGTCCGTAGTTTTGCTGGCCATTCTTCTGTGTTGCTTGAAGCTGCTGCTGCAGCGGAAGCTGACTGTTGAAATCATCGTCGCCACTGCCTCCACTTTCATGTTCCTGCTTCTCGGGCTCAAAGCTATGGCTGTTGCCTCCATCGTAGTTGACAGTGGGTGGAATGCAATGGAGTTTGAGGCGTTGGCATGCTGAGCACGGCCAGGTGTTCGTGGTCGCGGCATCGCACTTGATCTTTCGCCGCCGGCAGCCTTCACAAGCACGCATAACTACTGCCGTTAGTGAGAGTTCAACGCCACCGCCATCACAACACACACCTTTTAGCCTCTTGTGGCGGTTATGCTCGTCTACAAACACATAGTCTGCGCATCGCAATCAGCAAACTGCCACAGCACTTAGCCCGAGGCGTTCCGTCGCTGAACGTACTCTTCTGCGGTTCTCTTGAGCCGAAGTTATTGGGGACGAACGAGAAGCTTTGCATTTGAGAACTCTGCGGAAGTAGTCTCCGTACGCCTGCCTGTTCGCCTGCCATGGTTGGAGACGAAGATTGAGTGTCGGCTAGAAATGGTCTTGCAATGCGCTGCAATGACTAGATTCCTACTGATAGTTTGATACTGTCCGCCTTCCGGTTCAGATATCCACTGCAGTTTGTATAGCGAGCGTGGGTAATTCAAACTGCGTCAAACGTTGTAAAGGTGAGGGCACCGCCAGCAAGGTACAAGAATGAGGAAACGTGCCGTGATGCCAAACTGGAATGGCCCTCGGTAGCCGCAAGTGCCTGTATGTGACAAAGGCTTGGGCAGCGAATAGGGTGATATAATTATGGAGCCACGAGCAATGGGATCTGGTGACAGCTGCGGAGTGGGCCACGAAACTCGCAGAAAGAGGAAGTCAGCCCCTTGTGCCGGATTGGAACTTGTGATGAACGGTGATCGAGGGAAACTCAAAAAAGCGGGTAGGAGGATAGTGATAGCACAAATGTCCCACCTCTGCAACTCACAGGGCGGGGGGGTAATTCGTCCCTGGTCAAGTCCTGGATACTTAACCCCACACTAATCCAATCGGTGATAGTGTTGGAGCCAAGACGCCACAGGAGGACGGCCAATTTGTTATCACGCGAGGGAAACAACCGATGCGGGATTTCAGCACTATCCAACCCTTTTTTTTTAAACCATGGCACGCTTTTGATCTAGTTTTCGTCGGCAACGTTCTGGCGGGTCGTGCTCGCCACGTTCGCAGATTATCAGCATCCTGGTGACTCGATTGTTCGCCGTGCTCTCAGAGTCGGCCTGACAATCCGGAGTCATGTATTCGCATTGCAAAACTCTTCAAGCACGACATGCTAAGTGAGGGGCTCAAATTGCGATACCCGTCCTCTGTGGCTCATCGCAATGACAAGGAAGAATAAGGCGGCCATACCGAGACTCAAGCGCCAAAAGACATTACCACATGGCTCATGGTGGTGTGCCAATCAGAGGCGGCTAAGAGGTGTGGCCTAAAGCCAGTGGTAATGTTCCAAGCATTAGATGCGGACCAGGGCTTGTCGTTAAGAGTCCGTACTTGTCCTCTGGAAACATCGGCGAAAATGCTAGGTCAGGTTCCGGCTTTCGCCTGCATAATAACTGAGGATTTCAAAGTCATGTTCCCCAGGTATTCGTACTGATACCCTGCTCAAACCGAACGGTGTTTGACGGCCGCTTCGCAAAAGGAAAGCCGATCACGTCTTGAAGGACCCAAGGCCGAATGATCCCGTTGTCGTGGAGTGATGGTGGGGAACTGAACTGTGGAGACGGCGCCGCTCAAAGTGGAGGCATGATGATTCGCCCATCGCCCATCGACAAGGATTGCGGGAAAGTCCCCTCGACGAGCCGTAAACAGCATACACACGAATGAGGAGAAGGTCTCGCACGAAGTATACTCTAGCCTGTATGTTTCAATGCCTCGTGTTTACTATCGAGGACTGCTTAATGAGGATATCTTTGGAACAGACTGTGGGACCAACTTCCTGGTCCGAGATTGCGGAGAAGTGGTCAAGACCTCTGGCTGGTACTGGTGAAACCGTCGCACGAGATCTTAGGTATCATTGGCTTTGATCATAGAGCATTGGGGCCTTCTGCTTCGGAAAAATTGGCCCATCTTCTCACGCTGCGTCGCTGTCACTCGGTAGCGGAGCAGTTCAGAGTTCTTAATGTTTTAAGTACGGAGTACTCCGGAGTTGTGAGTTTTCACGGCCACTGCAGAATGAGAGGGCTTCTGCCGCTGGCGCGATCAAATTGAGGAGTTCTTGTTTGCGACACCGTAATCCACGATCTAGGATGATACGTTTCTGGCAGTACGACGAGACAAGAGGAAACGGAGATACAAAAATCCCAACCAATGCCACCACTCGAGTCGAATTCTCTAACAGATGTCATCAACACAGCAGCGCAGAGCCTTCTCACGAAGCATTAGTGGTACTCGTAGTGCTGACACTGGTATTGTATGGGCAGGTTGGCCAACCTTCTTGGCTATCACATGCAAATAACGTTTCAAGCACTGGGATTCTGAATGTCGGTATTTTTTGCAACAAATCACCGAGGTCTGCTCGCTGACCATACCCCAGTCAGCTCTTAGATGGGTTGACACGATGTATCCACTACCAAGGGTCACTAAGAGGCTGGCGTGGTAACTCGTGAGTGACGACTTCACTAGCCATAACTATGACATAGCGCTGCAGTTTATCCCGAGAGTATCATGTCAGCATATCAGACAGCTATTGTGAGTGGTGATTTGCAGGCGGTTGTGAACAGTTGAAGGGCATGGGAGAGTACGTCTATGTGGTCCAAATACGGATGAGGATTGTGGCTAATATAATCTGGCCATGCGATGCGCAACGTTTAATGTGGGAAAGATGGACGGAAGTGCTCGGAGGTTCGGCTCAATTTGCCGCCGCTTCAAGTGGGCCCAGCTAGACCATAAGGCTTCAGACATCATGTGATTTGATTCCAACCTTAATTTTACGACACAGGCCATGACTCTGACGCGGGGCTCCGCTTGTGGCGATTAGGTCTTCGACATTACAAATTACCCACGTAACTCTCAGCCTTGTGCCTCAATTTCATCAATCAAGACCACATCTTGTACTGCTATTCAAGAATATCTAGCTTTCTTTCGTCGTATACAGAAACTTACATTAACGATGGATAACGCAAATCCCACCGTGCTCAATGCTTCGGAGCTTCCAACGAGGCGTGGCAAAGGTCTGGCCTCTGCCAAATCCGAGAGCGGTAGCATACTCTCACTGCTGGAGCCTACTTTGAATCCTGCAATGCAGATTTACCTAGACGGCGAGGAACCTGTTTCAGAAAGCGAGGAAGAATCGGTCGATGAGCCGATCGATGAGCAGGAAATTTTTGGTGAGCCCTCGTATCCCCACTCAGGAACCTGGGAGGCACTTTATCTAACTCAAGGCATCAAGATTTGATCTCGACCATTTCCGATCCTGAGCATCCGCTGTCCCTAGGCTCGCTGGCCGTAGTTAATCTTGCCGACATCTATATATCCACGTCCCCGGCAGCTCAGACATCCAAGGACGAGCTGGTGACCGTGCTGGTAGAGGTTACGCCGACAATCACGCACTGTTCGCTGGCCACCGTAATTGGTCTTGGTGTGCGTGTACGCCTGGAACAGGCTCTGCCAGCGCGCTACCGTGTTGATGTCAGAATAAAAAAGGGAACACACACCCAAGATGATCAAGTAAACAAGCAGCTAGCGGACAAGGAACGCGTAGCAGCTGCACTTGAAAATGCCAGTCTTCTGACGGTCATTCTCAAGATGCTCGAAACATGTGCTTAGAGCCAAGCGCAATGCGAGCACCACCTTCTAGGATACCATGATACCACGGCGTCGGGGATAGATTAACGAATTTAATACCTACAAATATTCACGATTCGGAATCGGCGTACCCAACCTCAAACCTCAAGATGTTGCCAAGTGATATGCAGGTGGGCCAGCCAGAGAGCTGGAGCCGTCATTACCCACGAGGCTGCAATTTTCCGCCGCACCTCAATCAAGACATGCAATGCAGAAATGCATAAACCAGCGGGGACGAGGCGCCTGCGGCTGACTCTACCCCGGATTGACAGCCCACATCTCGGCCTTCTGTCTGTAAACGAACTGGAAACCCGAGAAATTATTCCCGGTGCCGCCGGCTGCTCTCCGTACCGCTATTCAAAAATCTCAGAATATCAAATAAAGTTTGAAAGGCTCAGGCGAGCCATTTCCATGTTCTTAGCTCATGCTTCAGTTTCGCAGACGCACTTTCAACGCGTCTGCGGCGTTTGATGCAGATCCCCGAAACGAGCATGTGAGAAGACACGGCGGTTGACATGTGATGACCGTACCTTACATTTTGCAGGATCGAAATCATGGTCGTTGGACATCCTAGAACGCTCAACCACTTGACTGAATGTTCAGTCGAGTCTAGAATCCTGTCCCAGCAAGGAAGATCAGCACTTTGTGATCAAACACCTTTTCGGCAAAGATGTCCATCTGTTTTGAAAATTGCGGATGTTCCCTGGCTCCTTGGATGACAGCACAGCTTCCGAATCGTTCCGCATTAACGTCATGACGAGAGGTTGTCTGCCGCCGAGATGCCTCTATAACGCGGCTACACTATGTGGCTATTTCTGTACATGCTACATTTGCGTATTTGCAGCCTCAATTAGGTAACGTAACTGGAGATGGGCTACGGAGTAAAGCTAAGGAATTGGGAGCCCACCTTCCACGCCACCTCCAAGCCAGCACTCGCTTAGATTCACGACCTTTCTCTCTCGTGTCAGTGTCAGCACCAATTTTAATCACGAGCATTCGTCGAACGATCAAAGACGAGGTATTCCACGGAGAAGGGATACCTCTGTGGAGTACGGAACATGCAAGCGTTGTACGTATTGTGAGGTGAGATCCACAGGGTCCTCCGAAGGTGCTTTATTTCAGAACCGCTGAACAAGGGACAGCAACCTTGGAGGGAACCGGGCTTAGCTCGAAAATCTCCGACTTGCAGTCAGAAGAGATTTCCCTTTTCTAGCACTCAAGGCGGGGGCATTGACGGCCCTTCGAAAGATCTACCTGGAGGAGCACGCCACGAGCTCTCGTTCTTCTCATCTTGTTGCCCGTACTTTGCATTGCCATTCTGAGCAAAGCTTGGCTGCTTCTGCGGTGCCACCACCACAATGCTTCTAAGCCTCAGCAGGCACCGTTTTGAGCCGTTTCTCCACATAAACACTATCCCATATTGCGCTGAGACACAATCGGCCTCAAAAGACTGCTCGCTTCCCTCCGCTTCGGCTTCGAGTTCATGCTCCGCAAGTCCTATTCCCCTCGTACTTTGAGATGGTGTTATCATCTGCTCTTATCCCATATGATCGCTACTCCTGACCGGTTACACCGGCGGTTACACTGGGATCCTCATTCCACTGTCCACACACAGAAGAGGCGTCGCTTGGTACCCCTCAACATGCTACGCCGCCACGTTGCGTTTTGCCTTGGCGAAATAGGTGCTATTACAATAGTCTGGCCTTTCTAGGCATAGCGAGGGGTAAATCCTCCACGCGAGATTGCCAGTTTGACAATGTTGTAGGTTTACTTCTTTTGAGATATTCGATAGGTTGGAGATTTCAGTGGAGATTACGTTCTCGCACTCCAGTCCTTTCACTCTTTGGGTTCATCATAGAGTACTCACCGCAATTCCAGAAGCAAGTACATTTGTCTGGTATTGGACTCCTAAGGGCGACCAATGTAACTGAGGGGGCATGACACCAACCACTAATCATCAAAGTTCCACTAACTTATCATGAGTTTCCTTCCTGCGTGAAATCTTGTTGTCGATCACCTCTGGGAGCCTAGACTGGGAGCCTAGATTAGGAGCCACCACCACCGTGTCTTGCTGTTCTTGTCTTATCTTGTACTCTTATTTTAGGCGCTTTCTTAAACTTACATGTTGGTACGGGGTACAGATGATTCACTTCACGCTTGGGCTTTTGCTTTCCCTGCACTTCCAAACTGATCAGGCGGGTCGTTGCTTTCCGATACTCTGCTCGTTTCGTCTTCTCTTGCTTTATGCTCCTTCCTAGTCCTCATAGGCTCTTCCTTTGACTACGCCCTCGCGTCTCGTTTGTGTAAGCAATCTTCCCCATTCCCGTCTATGTTCCTTGTACTCTTCCCCATCTGAAGGATCATACTCCTTAGGGAAAGGATCTGGTTCACTCCAAGATGCATTATAGTAGCTTTGCTCGTTCTGTTGGCGAGCTCCCAGTGGCGGCTCCGTGTCACTTTCACTTGCTTTGCTAATAGCCACCACTATAGAGTGTAGGCCTAATGTTTTATATGGCTTTCCCATTCTTTCAGTTATCGCCTTTCGGTTCTCCTTCACTGTTTGTCCAAGGAATTCCGCGAACCAATCCCGTGACAAGGAATCAATACCCGGCAATCCCATAACCCTGGCAAACACTTTAAAACAGTGTCATGGAAAGGATACAAGTCCTGGCACCACTTAACCTTTCGCATCGCTTTCGGAATGGTCGTGGCGGAGGGCTTCCGTTTTGCCTCGTCTTTGTGCTCTATTGAACACCGAAGTTTGGTTCTGTAGAAGGCCACCCATTCCATAGGTTTATGGTGACGGCTCACAGAGAGTCTAAAGCGTGTTTCCAGATTTGGCGTTCGAGCTCTGCTGCGAGGGATGCGAAAAGGTGGAAGGCTGAAGGCGAGCGGCCAAGCTGTTGGCCATCCGTGTGCGCAGATTGCTGTTTATCGTCGCCCTCTTCATTTTGGACAATGCTTTGTATGGCGGATCGGGCCTCTTGTTTAGGCGTCGTTGGATAAGTGGTGTCGAAAGTGAGCCTGTCCGTCGAGCTTAGTCGGTGTGGGCCGACTTGCGAGTAAACAAAAGTTACCAGCCCTCCAAATCAACATGTTTCAGAGGTCCGTGCGTTTGTTAACATGTTGTCAGGTGACTCACTACGTTCGTGGAGTCCACTTCCTCATAATGCTATATTTGGGACAATTCGCCAACTACTGACGATGAGCTATCAAGCGTAGTCACGAACTTCACCTTTCAATACAGCTCTTCCGCCCTGCACAACGCCCGCCATATCCTCATCTGCCACATATCTCATGGTCTGCTTCGACTCAATGTTCATGCCCTCCTCAGGCAGAACCTTGTCCGCCACATCCTCAACTTGGTCATCTCCTGCCTCTTTCACTCCTCCTATTATCTGTTCCTTGGTGTCTTGTCCTAAGCTCTGTCCACCGCCATCAGTCCTCATGTCATTACCCTGCTGATCGACACCCCCATTCGCGGCTGCGAACATGCTTGCATCATGGCCTTCGCCACCGACTTGGATCAGCATACTTTCCCAAACACGCTGCTTCAGCTCAGCGGGCGATGAGGCATAAATGTCAAGATTAGGAAAGGCGGCGTGCGCAGATGAGAACTGAAGGGGAGCGATGGCAGTCCACATCGAAGCAAGCATCGATGGAGGAAGAGAGATCATCTGCAATCTATGTCAGCCGCAACATTGCTTATTCCGAATGATGAGAAAGCTTACGTTTGGATAACTCCACATAAAAACAAAGCTATTCATGCCCTTCCTCCTCTCGCCAATACCAGAAGGTGTCGGCATCAACGTATCAGCCACAAATAGTCGTCCACCATTGCCCTCTCCGACACCTTCCCAGAGCGCTACCATACTTCCTGGAAAATGCCCTCCGATTTTCACGGCCTTGACTCCTGTTCTCTTGCCATCGCGGCCGATAATATACATTTTAGAGCCAACTGGTCCTTCAATGAAGACTCTTGCCGGCCCAGTCTCAGTCTGCGGCATTGCGTCAGGAAGCTTGGGCCTATAATCGTCCTGACGACCTGCTGCAACGGTTGGACGTTCAACCTCGCCATCATCGGGCTGAGCCAAAAACTCCTTCTCATCGCTAGCAAGGTAAACAGGGCAGTCAAAGACTGCCGCCCAGAGAAGATGGTTGGTATAGAAGTGCGGATGTGAAATCACGATGGCGTCAATGCCACCAATTTGTTGGAGCTGGGTGATGGTATCCCTATCAAGCAGAGTGACGCAGTCCCAGAGCACGTTACTTCCTGGTGTCTTCAAGATGAAAGCTCGTTGGCCGATGCCGAATTTTGGTGTGGTTTGAAGGGTGTACAAATCTGGGGAGTGGAATTTGATCTCGTTCTTGTGGGATGGTCTGATCTCGCGCATGGTGGTCCATTTTTGGCCGCCTGCTGGGACATATTGTCGTGCTGTGGCTCGGTTAGTGTGAACTTTTGGGTTGCAAAGAGAACATAGAAGATAGGCCGTATGCATTGTGTGTCTCCCTCGATGAAACTAATTGAGTCGAAGCTCGAGGAGCTGGCCACACATGGCTTCTCGGGACACCCTGTGCAATCCGCGTCGCAGACGCTATGAGCAGATCATGCAAGCTGTTCAATGCAAGTGTTCTCGTGGTGCAGCTCGATTCCTCCATGCGTGCTTGCGCAGGCTCATGCAAAGATCTCCCGCGCTGTCAATCATGCATGGTCTTCGACTTTGCAGGTCGCCAGCTCCGTCTCATGTGGAAAACCGTTTGAGGTTAGCTTTCCACGGTTGAGGATCAGAGTTTCCTGCAGTTAGCCGCTGCCAGATGCCTAACCGCGTGGCCGCCAACGGTTCCTCCACGACTCTTCGGAGAATTGCATATGGGAGCATGGACGATGCAAATCACTGCATATATGTCCTGCTTGGTAGATCCGAAATGGGCAGGCCGGAACGACGAAAACGTGGAGGATTTGAGGAAGTGAAGACTTACGATCATCACAGATATGGCAGTTCGTCAACTTCGCCCGATCTGTCTCCGCAAACTGGGTACCACAAGCAACGCAGATAAGCTTATCATCGCGAGACTGCAGGATTCGGACAACTTCAGGGTCGAGACCGTCGTTAAACGGTTGTGAAGTTGATGGAGAATACATGGTGTGGAAGTGTTTATCACAATTGATGTTGAATGGAGGTTTGGAGACCAAGTAATGAAGTATGTTCGTGTGTATGGAATTAGACATTAAACTAGGTTGTGAGAAGTAGAAATATATACTTATCCACCAAGGTGTTCATGGCCCAAGCAGCCTTACCACACCACGATGATGTAACCCTGAAGCCTGGACAACCAGACTTCGCATCTTTGTCAGCGACCCGTCTGTGTCAGCGGACACCCGTCAAATTGCCAGTTCCTGCGTGTTTCCGCCCGTTAAGTGCCAAGCTGTCACGCCGTCAAGGGCGTCCAAGGATCCCTGCATATCATAAGGTAATTCTAGGCGTACTCCGCAGATAAGCGTCCTTAGTCTGTGGAGAGAACGCTACCCGGGTGGCTTTAAATGGGGAACTTCCCCGGATTTTAGACCTTCTCTTTCTTAATTATCCTTTCTTACAATCCAACCTTTACCTTCGCTTAGCTGCTTCATTATATATACCCCTGTCAGTCGTTTAGCGTGAAGCATCTTAAACAAGCATGGTGTTCCTCTCCGAATACCTCGCTCATAAGCGGGATGTGTAAGTTCTCACTTTCAAACATCACTTGCCTTTGTCACATTTCAGCATCCAAGGTCAACTTTTATGAGAGTGACTCCATGAAGCAAAGACTGACACTAATGACAGCCGAAACAAGCAATCTGAACGCATTCAGCGCATTTCTGCCCTCACAGCTTACCATGGTGGTTTCACCTCGGCTCAGCGTGCCATCTTGAACAAACCAGTCGAAGAGCTCGCCCGAGATGTGCACAAACAACAGCTTGACCCATTGGATATCCTACACACATATGGGAAAGCCGCCATAAAGGCCCAAGAAAAGACAAATTGTGTGACTGAGGTTATGATAGATGGCGCCGAGAAGTGGTTGAAGGATGGATCAATCAATCTCAAGGGTCCTCTGGCAGGGGTCCCAATTTCACTCAAAGATTCCATCGTCGTTGGTGGCTACGACACTACCGTCGGCTATACCTCAAAAGTAGGCAACAAGAAGCCAACCGATGGCACATTGGTCCGCTTGCTGAAGGATGCCGGAGCCGTTCCATACGTGAAGACTAATCTCCCAATCACTCTCCTCTCGTTCGAGTCCACCAACGATCTCTGGGGCCGCACCACCAACCCACACAATAGTGGCTACTCACCAGGAGGCTCCACTGGCGGAGAGGGTGCTCTCCTGGCTTTTGGTGGTGGACGCATCGGCATCGGTTCCGACGTCGCCGGATCCGTCCGCGCACCAGCACACTTCAGCGGTGTCTACTCAGTCCGCTGCTCCATCGGCCGTTGGCCAAAGATGGGCGTCGAGACCTCCATGCCAGGCCAAGAAGGCGTCCCGTCCGTATTTTCGCCCATGACCAGAACTCTCCAAGACCTGAGATACTTCACTGAGTCCATCATCAAGATGAAGCCTTGGGAATACGACCACACCGTCCACCCAATTACATGGCGTGAAGACATCGCAAAGGAGATCAAAGAGAAGAAAACCCTTCGCGTCGGCGTACTTCGCACAGATGGTGTTGTGGACCCATCACCAGCTTGTGAACGCGCGCTCAACATCGCAGTTGAAGCCCTCCGCAAGGGCGGTGCTGAGATTGTGGAGCTGACAAACTCGGCCCCAAACCAGTACGAGTGCCTCAAGACCGCCTCCCTTCTCCTCAACGCCGACGGCTGCCAGACTTTCCTCTCCTTCTTCCGCCCGGGTGAGAGCTCAGACGTCGGTGCGGCCCAGATGAGCTTCTACATGGCGCTTCCAAGGCCAATAAAATGGCTGTACAACGCTTGGGTGCGTTACGTGCGTCGCGACGCTATCTGGGCTGGTCTGCTCGAGGAGTGGTCACCAAAGACAGCATTCGAACAGTGGAAACTGGTCGCAAGACGTGAAGCGCATAAGGTGGAGTGGCATGCATGGTGGAGAGACGAGGCAAATATTGATTTCATTCTTATGCCACCCAACGCCACGCCGGCAGTTCCTCATGGTGGTATGAAGGATGCCGTTGCGTCTTGTGGGTATACTTTCTTGTGGAACATGATTGATTACACCGTTGGTGTTGTGCCAATCACACACGTGGATCGTATTGAGGATCGACTACCGGCTAGCTTTAACTTTAAGAGGTTGAATGGTGTAGCAAAGGGTGCTTATAAGCACTACAACGCCGACAAGATGCACGGATTGCCAGTTGCTGTCCAGGTTGTGGGTCGCAGACTTGAGGAGGAGAAGGTGCTTGCTGCTATGCAGAGGCTTGAGGATGCTTTGGGCGACGACAAGTACAGACTTCTTGAGATCGATTGAGCGTGTGCAGGCACGGTGCGCTGAAGCGAGCCTGGTAGTGTCATGACTGTAACCCATTATAATGAAGCCTGAATACCTACATTATATTCCCCCCTAACACTCACTGCCTTACCTTTCTACGCTGGATATCAATAAAATAATCCAAATGTACTTCCATGTCAGCTCCGTAAAAATGTATCGTGTCTTGGCACTCCTCAGTCCCCTGTCAAAAGGGACCCCTGGACCTCGCCCCACAAGAATCCTGGCCGAGTCGCCCACAACGCAAGCAAAAAGAATAGCAATTGCCCGTTTCGATCGGGCGACCTCCGGGTTATGAGCCCGGCGCGCTTCCGCTGCGCCAAATTGCTGAATCATATTCGTGATGGTTTTTGTATATATCTATTGCAAAGTTGTGGTGGTGTGGGTCACGCCAAATTAAGCATAAAATGTGACTCTGAGCCAGTCCAAACGACAAACAACAGCTGCTGAGCTAGGAACATTACGAACGTTCGAGCTTGATAGTCGATGTTACGAGTACTTACCAATGTCGTTCTGAGGTTTTGGGCGAGAGCCTCGCTGCCAACGTGTTCGCAGTGCAACAGATCGCCAAATGGACCACTTTGCCTTCCGAACGTCCAAAAACTAATTTTACCGATGACTTTGTCAACGATGACAGCTCCGAGCAGTCTCCTATCAGGATAATAACCATGCCGTTAACGCCGGTCGGAATAGGTCGAGGATGTGGGAAGAATTTCATAAGGACATCACGGTTGACAGGACATTACATAGGATGTAGTTGCATTCTTCGTTCTGTCTCGACACGAATGTCTATAGGCCGTAGCCTCATAGGCCATCTCTTCATGCGCGACTCTTGTTCCCCCTCTTATGTTGCAACACAACCACCATTCAAAAGCTCGCTCAGAACCCCGCCCTGCAGCTCAACGCATCTTCCAGACTCGGCCGTAGCCTCGAATTTATTCAGAACTTTTCTCCATGCCTCCGTTATCTTTGACTCTTCACCAATCATCATCATCATCACTATCCCTCTTCCCCTTCATAGCACTCTGTCTGGCCCTCAACGCCTCTGCCAACCCACCCGCTAGACTTGGCGTCGACCTTCCACTATCTGTCCCCTGACCCAAACTCAAAGTCGAGTCCCTAGCCTGTGGTTGCTGGCCAGTAGCCCCAGCAAGACTTTTCGCCGGCCTCTTGACCGGCGGAGTAGGAGGCTGACGCTTGGACCCGTTCACGGCACCGTTAACCTTTGCTGCTGGAGGTGGTGGGGGTGGGGTTGGACGGGCAACCGCGGGTGGAGGTGGCATTTCCTCTTTGAGATAGGCGGCTGGGACGTAGCCTTCCTTGCCGTTGATGGATGCTAGCCACCAGCCTGTTTTCGAGTTAGTTAAGATTCTAATGAAGGTAAGTTTGAGACGGAGAGCTTACCATTATTGCCATCCTTATTCTTCACGTCTATAACATCGCCGTTGCTGAAGCTCAAAGTGTTCGTCGATGAGCCATCATAATCATACATCGCCCTATGAGTCGGCTTCTGGCTTTGTGCTCGAGCTGGTGGTGGTGCTGGCGGGGGAGGAGGTGGGACGTGTCTTGCCGCAGGTTGTGGCTGAGAATAATGGTTCTCTTGCTGGGTACTTGGCTGCCTTGTGTGACTTGGGATTGGGCGCGATTGTTGCGAAGACACTGGTCTTGCTGCAGGCACCGCCCTTCTCTGCGCTGCTGGCTGTCTCTGAGTCTGTCTCGGCGGTGGCATGCTGGCCAGGCGTGTCTTCCACTCCATCTCGAACTTCGTCTTTGGCTTTGCTTTCGACAAGGAGGTCGCTGGCTCGCCTTGCTGGGTATGTACGGCCCCGGACTTGTAGTAGTCAGCTCTTTGTTGCGAGTCTTTGACGACCTTAATATCATGCATCTTTCCTGGCTTCTTCGCATAGCTGATATTCGGCGTGATCTTGACAAGGTCATTGCCGGCTCCTTTGGCGACCTTCATATGCGTAAGCAGTTCAGTCTTGAATACGCAGTTCAAAAGCGGATCAGCTTCTGACGCAGAGCCGAGCTGGGGAGAGAACCAATCGTCTCGGCAAATCGACAGGTTCGCGGCTCTAACTGAAGCGAGCGAGATCGATCGTTCGATATGCATCCCCTGCTTGGCACCAGCAATAGCAGGACAAATGACATACAGGGTGCCTTTAGTGAGCACCAAGAATCTTGGAGACTCCTTACTCGACCTTCCGAACTTTGACTCCAGCGTCTCGCCGGCGCAAGAAAAGATGACCTTTTCGGAACTTGGCAAGTTGACAGTCTTGCGGATAAGGGCACCAGGACCAATCGATGCATTGAAGCCCAGGTAGTCTCCGTGGAACCGTCTATATCCAGACAAACTCATGCGCCTTCTCTCCTTACGGCCTCCTAAGAGTTGGTGGCCGGCGTCACGAATCTTATTGACTTGGTCGCCATACTTCACAACACGGCGACGTCGCTGAACAAATAGCACGGCCTTCTGAAGCTTCGCAAAGATCCTGCGCCATTTGCGTTGAATACCAGTTACAATATTCACATACCACTTGTCACGCAAATCCTCCAGTGCGAATAGCGTTTCTGGGGACTTGATGAAGATCTTGGTGGTACCAAACTGGTACTCCTCCTTGGGAATACTTTGCAGATCGTTAAGAATTTGCTGAGTACCGGACTTCGCATCTCCCGTCCATGTGACCTCGCCTCCAAAGGCCGTATGCTTGGAAAGCAGCGCAAAGCGCTCAAGGAACTTATGGTATGTCTGACGGTAAGCGAAACCAGCACGGCGAATGCGAACGTTCTCCTGCAAGCCAAGATACTTGATCTGATGCAGAACGTTCGCTTCAGTATATTCTGTTGATGACTTGTTCTCGTTCGGCTTGATTGTGCGAATATAAGACGGAGTTGCCTTCATCAATGTGGCTACCAGGTCGTTTGCCGAGGCCTTGATCTTGTCACCTGCAGATGGAGGCTGACGTCTGTCATCGGCATCGACCCCGTGTGGGAACAAAGTGTGCACAAATCTGTTCTGACTCTTGCCGAAAAGTTCGAGCAGACCCCTTAGCAATTGATCCTTGTTCTTATCTGTCATGCCGTCGACAGTGTAGGTCACATCACCAGCATAATGCTTGATGATAAAGTTTCCCTGGCGAGGAGTCAAGTGAGCATGAGACATGCCGTTGATGCTTTGCATGAAAGTCCTATCAGCAGCAGCTGGGTCCGCGCTCGCAGTTCTTGACGCATCCTTCATGGCTGCGAAGATACCGGTTGGCCTGGTTCCCTCGATAAGATCGCACACGACCTTGTTATCGAAGTACTTGATCGGTGCCCACTTGATCTGCTCGCGTGCATACTCTTCCTGCTCAGTCTTCAAAGTCAACTGGATAAAAATCTGCTGGAGCTTCTCATTGACGTAGTTGATACACAACTGCTCAAAACTGTTTTTGTCAAAGATCTCAAAGCCGTAGATATCGAGAATGCCGATGGAATTTGCAGGCGTCCCTTTTGCCTTCAACGACATATTGACACGTTCCACAATCCAGTCAAACAAATTGTAGTACAGCGCCTTCGCCAGCGCATCGCGGGTTGCTGTTGCCTGTGCTGGATTCGCCTCTGCTCTGATCTCCTCTCCCCTCCCTGCCGTAATGATCCGGGTGGTCAACGCAGCTTCAATTTCGTCGGACTCCACACCCAGAAGATACGCCAGGTAGTCGACTGTGCCCTGAACCTTGTCGTTCGCCCATACTGCCTTCTCTGACCTCTCATCCTCCTTGAAACTAATGTTTCCAGTCCAGAGAATAGCAGCCAGTATCCTAAAAATCTCATCCTGCTCTTGCTGCTTCAATCCAATGATGTTCATTGCATTCAGAGTATCCTGGAACTCCGTCAAATCATCAATTCCATCCACATTGAAACATTTAGAGTCCTTCGTATATGCGTACGTCTCTGGTCCTTGGATACCATAGTCTTGTCTGTACTTTGCCGAGGCACCCTTTGTGAACTGATAGAAGATGTGAAAGTTGCGCTCGTTCAGGATCTGGCCCACGACTCTTGACTTCTCCAGGAGATAGTTTGTGATGTCTGCACCAATCGGTTGGCCAGAGGCGTTGAATTGTAACTGGAGGTATTTGCCAAATCTCGATGAGTTGTTATTGCGCAACGTCTTTGCGTTTCCGAACGACTCAAGCAGCGGGTTGGTAGCAAGCACCATATCCTTGGTAGCCTGAATCGACGAGTCTGCACCCCCTGAGACGTTGGCAATATACTGCATAATGCGTTTTGCGGCCTCCGTCTTTCCTGCTCCAGACTCTCCGGAGATGATAACGCATTGGTTATCGTTGTATGCCTTCATGTTATAGTATGCCGATTCGGCGACTGCAAAGACGTGAGGCGGCATCTCCAATCGATTCTTGCCCCTATAGCTGTCCAGCACTGCATCCGTGTATATCCCCAAATCTCGGAACGGGTTGACTGAAACCAGCACATGGCCAATGTAGGTATAAATTTCGCCATTCTCGAATCTCTTCTTCAAGTTATCATTGATCGCCTCGTTGGAAACCTTGCTCAGTAGCGTCAGATCCGAGACTCCGACCTCCTTCTTCTTGTGTACGTCGAAGACAGCCTTTTTGTACCCTCCTGAAGGTGCGCCATTTTCGTGCGCCTGACCAGCTGCTGCCTTCTTGGGCCGCCTACTTATTCCCTATGCGCCGAAGTCAGCGGGTGTCATGATGTTGGTGCAAACTCTCATAATCATGGCGCATACCATGGTGATGTTATAATATTGTGTTCGGGAGTCGGATGGTGCAATCAAAGTGCGACAACGAGAATTATCCACAAGCGCAGGCGGAAGGGTATATTGCGAATGGTTCGTGGTATATCAAAAAGGAAAGTAGTCAGCAAGTTAGCTGAGAATGAGTGTTGTCGCGGCTTTCAAGGGAACGCTTTGGGTCTTAACGGAGGCCAATTCGTCATTGGGTCCTGATGCCGCATGTTCCAAGCTCTAAGCCACAGCCTGCCACGTTCCCCCTCAGCCACCGGAAGTCGTAGCCCTGCCAAGCACTTGGGACTTTTGTGACCGTTGCTGTGTCAACGTAGCTCTCCTGTTTATATTGGCCACGAACCCTGAACTACTCCACATGTTAAACTCCGTCCTAAGTACGCTTGGGGATAGTTTGAACGACAAGAGCAACCTCTTGGCCTTATCCTAAAAAGCTTCACCATACTTCTACTGCCCAAGTCAGCGCAATACAATGATGGAACCACCACCAAAGCCGAACTCGGCTCTCTTTCAAGTCTATCTTCGTCTGCGTCCTCCGCCAGCACAGAACCCATTATACCCAACTCTTCCGACAGCCGAGCGCTTCTTAACTGTGGAGGAATCCGAAGCCGGTGCGCCAACTCATATTACTTTGAATCCGCCAGCCGATAACCGAAGACGTGCCATCGAGCGATTCGGCTTCACCGAGGTCTTTGAGGAGGGGGCAACACAACTCGATATTTTCCATGGCACAGGTGTACGACCTTTGGTCGAAGGAGTTCTGGCCGCGCATGGTGGAGAAGGCAGAGACGGTCTTTTGGCTACTCTTGGAGTAACAGGCTCGGGAAAGGTAGCACAACCGATTGCGAAAATTGAAGTGTTGGACTAATGTCAAGCAGAGTCACACCATTCTCGGATCCAAGACCCAGCGCGGTCTTACTCAATTGTCCCTCGACGTTCTTTTCCGCTCCCTCACTTCCAACATCCTCGACCCTTTCTCAACATACTCCCTACACTCCGCACTCTCGGCAGAAGATGCTAGCGAAGCACAAATCCTCACTGCCAATGGATTCATCGAACTGCTCTACGGCGATGCATCCACCGAGAGTCGCAGCCGCGCAAACTCTCGCGCTCCAACACCACAACGTGCTCCCACACCACAGAGGGTACAGACTCCCTTGTTTGATGTTCCGGGCGCTTTTCCCTCCTCCTCCTCTCCACCTAGATCTCCTACCTCCTATGCAAACCAGACAAACTTCTTCCCCATGATGCGAGTAAGCAGCATCATCTCGAGCCCGAAAAGTATTCGGCTCGTGCGTCCTCCAAGTCCGGAGGCACCACGGTCTCCCAGTAAAGGAAATCTGCCATTGCCAAGTTACATGCAGAGCACGCGGACGTTTCTGGCTCACTTGAGCCCAACCAAGTCCAAGAACTTGTTTACTGACAGTGCGAATCAGGGCGACTCGCTGCCGCCACCAGTTATTCGACTCCCCATGCCGAGGATTTCTGCACTGCCGACTCTACCGGGTATTTCAGATGTGACTGTTGACTCTGACCCGGCGGCTGAATATGCGGTGGTTATCAGCATGTATGAGGTTTATAACGACAAGATCTACGACCTGCTTACGCCATCCAATCAAAAGGCTGGGCAAGCTGCTAAGGCCATACATCGTCGCGCGTTGCTATTCAAACAAATCGACAAATTGACAGACAGGAAGGCAGTTTTCGGTCTCCGCAAAGTAATCTGTGCCAGCATGAAAGAAGCTCTATACGTTCTCGACGCCGGACTGCACGAGCGCAGAGTGGCTGGAACCGGTAGCAACTCCGTATCCTCTCGTTCTCATGGATTCTTCTGTGTCGAAGTCAAGAAGCGTCGGCGTGTGCTGAACAACCAGTCAGCAGGAAGATGGCACAGTAGCGCATTAACCATTGTCGATTTAGCGGGTAGCGAGAGAGCGAGAGATGCTAAAACTCAAGGCGCTACACTGGCTGAGGCGGGAAAGATAAACGAGAGCTTGATGTACCTTGGACAGTGTCTGCAGATGCAGTCCGACATCGGTTCTGGTTCAACCACGACAAAGACGGTGCCTTACAGACAGTGCAAGTTGACAGAGCTGCTGTTTTCAAACAGCTTTCCGAAGGATGGAAGTCATGCCAGAGCACAAAGGGGAACGATGATCGTTGCTGCAGATCCGGTGGGCGATTTTAATGCTACGAGTCAGATTTTGAGGTACTCGGCGCTGGCCAGAGAGGTTACTGTTCCGAGGATACCTTCAATTACGGCGAGTTTGAGGAGTGGAGCGGCGAGCCCCGTGGCGATGAGAAGTCATCCTTCGGGCTCGCAGCGGGGAGGGTCGGGCACGCATAGTCATGCGCCCTCTGTCTCGAGTAGTGTGAGTGATCGGGAGACGATGGAACTTGCCGCAATTGAGATTGCGAGGTTGTCGGAGGAGGTGGAGCAGTTGACAGATGAGATCGCGATGGAAAGGAGAATGAGGGAAGAGGCGGAAGCACACAATGCGACCTTCGAGGAAAGGTTCGGAGAAAGGGCGCTGGAGGTCGAGCAAATTGTCAGGGAGGAGATGTATGCCGAGATGGAATCACTGCTGGCGCTTGAGATGCGGAAGATGAAGATCAGGTGGGAGGAGGAACGGGAGAGGGAGACGGAGCATGTTGATCGGAAGCTGGATTTGATGGCGAAGAATATGGAGATTGAGAGGGGACATGGGGATAAGGAGAATATGAGGGTGATGGAAGAGGCGGAGAAGGACGAGCAGAGGACGGTGAGGAGGGCTAGGAGAGCTGATGCGAGGGAGGAGGGGAGTCCGACGAAGATGAGGCCGCCGAGAAAGGCTTTGGCTGAGACCAAGGGCTTTTCAATGTCTCCTAGCAAGCCAAGCTTAACGCGTGATTCGGATAACGGCGTGAGGCTTGCAACAAGCAGGACGGCTACACCATTGCTGGAGGGCTTCAGGGATAGAGAAAGCGACCTCTATATCAAAAAAGATGGTGCCTCAGAGAGGAGTAGTCCGATGAAGAGGATAAGAAGACTGGGAACGAGGAAATGGGAGATGGGCGAGGAGGGTATGTTGTAGCGCTGCTGTCTAGTTACGTAGTTTCATCCGATTGGGCGAGGCGTTGCGTTCTGGGTAGTAATAGGATTGCCAGCTAATCGGTTCCTTAATGCGGAAAGTTACCCAAATGCCACTTTTTGGTCAGTGGTTTACCAAACTGCAACTTTGTGACTTTGCAATATCCGAACAGCCACTCGAACCTTTTACGGCAGATGTTCCCCCCACTAGCTTACCGCTTTAGCAGTACATTACTGTCGCAAATTACTAACATGAAGCCTGGGATCTTACGCTGATATGCAACTGCTGGTGAGTGCTAACAAGTTAGGAAGCCTCTTTAGCATGAACTCTTTATTCAAAGGATATAACAATAACTTAGAAATTGGTACGCTAATCGAGATTTTAGATAGCTAACCGGTTAGCCAGCCGCCTTCGCAAATAGTCTTGTCTCAGAAGAAACCACGAGAGCTTAGAAGTCGACATGCTTACGAAAACCACAAATGGTTCTTCGGTTAGCCCGCCCTTGGTATGCAATCGTTAAGATCAAGTTTTTTTTCTCTCGCGCCTTACCACAACCGTAGGTCATTCCCCAAATCGACTTCTGATGGCAAAAACAGGGTAGCCATATGATGATATAGCGAAGGGAAATCATTGCTGCTTTGAGCGAGAGAAGTGATGATTGATGAGAGGTTGCAGTTTTCATAGCAGAATCGCAAAAAGTGGCACTTTTGTAAATCACCGGCCGTCAGGTGGCAGATTGGTAATTCTCAGTTCTTAATGTATACCAAATGGACCGTTCCATGTCGGTTTACCGGTTTTCAGTGACTCGTCGACGCTCAACGCCCACCTATACAGGCCTGACCACGCCCGCAAATTCATATAAAAATCGGCCAATACTCCGTGCTGAGCTTTCATTTCCTTTCTGATAGCTTCCATATTCTTTAGGTACTGTTCGTTGGCGGCCGGTCCGAATTTTTGGAGAAGATAAGTTGAGTTCTTCTCATTCGTCATGTACCACTGTGTTCGGCATTCTTGGAAAACACCCTCTCCCTGAGCTAACCTCCATGAAACCCTTCGCCTCCACTGTGCATAGCTGTTCTCTTCTTTCTCTTTTTCTGCTCTTTTGTTGGCGTCGCTGATGGTGACATATCTGTCTACTGCATCCCGGCCAAGCTTTCCAAAATCCAGTTCCCTGTGCAGGTTCATATAAAAGAGAATTGCCTTTTGCCTTTCTGGCCCGGGAAGGCTTTAACCAATCTCTTCAAGATCCCTTTGCTGAGGCCCAGCCCAGATCCAGTATGCTCTTAAAAGACCCGACTCAGTCTGGTCGTCCCTGTGGGCTATTTTATCCCGTCGCTCGCGTCTGCTTGGAAACATAGCATCAAATTGCTTATCAGAGGGCATCATTCTGACAAACCATTCGTAGTCGAACTCACTCCGGCTTCGCCAGCCGTACATGTTGTGTTTTTTGATTTGATGGATGGCGTGATGTCCCAAAGACTAGTTGTAGTTCTTCTGCCGTCTCCACTATGCCCAATTCTGTCCTCAGGTACTTGGTGATCAGGCATTGTTTTACAACGTGAATCGGGTTGGCAGCGGTCGAACTAGAAAGTTACGAACTGCCTAGTGTCTTCATTCTCTAGTGCAGAAACATTAGCTTAAAACGCCAGCACAACTTACACGAAAACGTATGAGAAGTTCGGCTTATTCGCTCTTTGTTCAACGTCGCGAGATTCAAGAAGCGATAACCAAATGCTAAAATGATAGATAAAATCACTTCCCCCCCCGCCCCCCCGGCCCGCGCGCCCCCTCCCCCAACCCCCAAAACATGAACATACCAACTGGTTATGGGGTTTCCATGTTACACAGACGCTTAGGCACATGAAAAAGTCGCATCAAACAAGGGCTACGTCACGCTCAGGTCACTATGCAGGCAGAGCCACCAACGGCAAGAAGTGCGTCGCCATAAATAGAACTGCAGAACTATTGGTATTCAAAGCACTTTTGTTTACCCATATGCCTGTCTAAATCGCTCAAAATTAAGTCCGCTATTCCAGGTCCGCAATGTCATGCTGTCGCGGATCAGCCTCGCAGCTGTTTCTTGAACACTCTTAGTTCTTTGGCAGTGTCGCGACCTTCTCTTGGAAGAGCTTCTCAGCTCTCTGCCAGACTGGGTCGGATTGTCTGTCCTTGAGCTGCAACAGATGTGGCAGCAACAAATTGCTGAATGACTCCGATGCCTCCCTTGGCAACAGAGATGGAAGGTGATCGATCGAGATAACGCTCAGCTTTGGTCCTTGCGCAACATCTACCGGAACCGTTGGCTTGTCGAAAGTAGTTGCAATGGTATAGATTGGAACTGGGTTGTTCGGGTTGGTGGTATCTGCTGAGACGTCACAGACGACTGTCAAGTTGCGCCCTGGAGTGTTGAGGCTCTCCATATCGACGAAATTTGGAATCTTCTTGTTGAGGTAGATGCAGTTGACGAAGATATCGTGCTCAAGAATCTCCTTGAATGGTCCACCCTTCGCGGTCTCATCCATATCCCACTGGGTAATGTTCTCATCTGGGAGCTTCGCATCTTTGCACATCTTGACTGCGCCCGCACCACAACGGCCCTTGGCGCCAATGATGATGACTCTTGGCTTTCTGCCAACCTTCTTCTCGCCCTTGGCAATCTTCTCCTCGATGTCCTCGATAAGGTCCTCGTCCTTCTCGTAGTGTGTAACGCTACCCATTGGAGCATTATCGGTCAGTTGGTGGGCCCAGTTCTCGAGAGCAAGGGCGGTACCGGCGTAACCGGCATGGAATCCGAAGGCAGCGACACGGACGCCTCTCTCGTCCGTCAGGAACTCAAGATCGAGCAAGGTTCCATTGCCAGCTGGGAAGCGCGATAGAACATCAGCCCATCCTCCCTGCTCCTTATAACAGTGGGCGAATTGGATATGAGTGTGGACAAGAGGGACTTGTAAAGCGTTAGTGACATTCTCAGGCGGCGAGCAAACTGTTAGGACTCCGGTAGAGAAAAGGATTGGCGGCGGGAGCTTACAAGTATCCTCTGGGAGCTCCTTGAGGCCAATGATGATGTGGTCTGCTGGGGCCTCGCGCCAACTGTTCGTTGGCGCCAAAGTTGCGCCAACTGCCTCAAACTCTTCGTCCTTGAAGATACGGTTTCCTGGAGTCGTACGCTCGACATTCACCTTATATCCAACATCAATGAGAGCCTTGGCAGTGTGTGGGGTTAAGGCGGAACGGTGCTCGAGAGGCTTAGCTGTTTGCACATTAGCAATTGGCCACCATTGAAGCTTTGGAACGAGGTCATCTTACTCTCATCGCGAAGGTGAAGAGTACGCGGGGACATATTGGGTGTCTCTGGGTATCAATTGGGTATCTTGTTGTGTTTGGCTGTGGTATGAAGAGTTGTAGATGTTGCAGATGCTCCAGAAATTTATATTTCCGAGGTGTGACTGTACTGAAGCTCGCAGAGTCACACAAGGGCCATGGACGCGGTAACTACTCCACACTGTGGCTGCGATAAGGCTATCACGGACCACAAAAACCCCAGAGCTGAATGACGTGATGTCAGTGGTTGTCCCGCCGTCAGGTCAAACAGCAGTCTTGCTATCACAAACTATCTTCTTACGAGCTTACGAACTTGGAAGGTCACAGGTTAATACACCACTATCACCCTCAAACAAACTCTTATATTTCCGAAAATTATCACTATCAGAGTTACAAACATTGCGCTTTTCTGATGATCCATCGTCAATTATGCTGGTATCCTCATTGATGGACGCCCGCCCAGCCATTATCACACTCGTCCTTCCCCGTCCTAAGCCTCTGTTGCACCACGACCATCGTCCCTTTCCATTTTCCTTTCTTCTTTCACACTGCCATCATTATTCCTTCCAAATCTAAGCGGTCTTTCCTCTGTCGCACCGACCAATTTGGTCCTTGCGACTCACCACAACAACGGTTCCTTGCCACCCTGTCCCCAGCCATCATAACACCCTCATCGTCCCCTCGGTGTCTGATATCTTATTTCTCAGTCATTGTTGTGATTTATTACATTTATGGCACTGGCCACTGTTAGCCACAGTGCGCACTCGTGGCGCAATGGTAGCGCGCAAGACTTCTAATCTTGAGGCTGCGGGTTCGAGCCCCGCCGGGTGTAAATGTTTAACGAGCGCATCCTTTTAGCTGTTCCTGGCAGGCCGGAGTAGCGAAGATTGCACTTGGAAGGAACGATGGTGGGAGAGATGTTCCTTGCTTTTGTTGTGGATGGGAAAGTGTAACAGAGGAGAGCGGAGGAAAGGAGAGGAGCGATGACGCACGGAGACAACCCATAGTACTCCAAAGGGAAGGCTGTTTGTTGCCTGGGCGTGGTCTTAACTTCTCACGACAATTCGTGATCATATCACCCTACACCTCAACAGAGATCAATGCTTACATCATAATCTCTGTCCGTTTCTTTATGCATTATCACCAACGCTCCAGGAAGCCTGTCAGCTGAACAAATGTCCGTCGCCAAATCTCCGCCGTCCAGCCTTTCCCCCCATGACGTTTCTTCAAATCGTAAGACTCCCTCCCCAAATACAACTCCTAATCTATTCCCATTCCCACGCCTCCTGGTCGCGCGACATCAAATCCCTCTACTTTCAAACCATGGACACATCCCAATACGTCCTCACCCCAACACTCTACGTCAGCCCCCTCTCGCGCGGCTCCATCACTTCTATCCTCGTGGTCTGCGAGTGGAACAAGAAAATTGTGGCCGTTGAGGGATTCTGGCAGGACGTGGAAACTGACGGTGGGATTGAAGGGAAATAGGAAGATTGGGGGATGGGGAGGTGGGGGAGAGGCTGGAGTGGGTTAAGGTGGAAACTCCTGCACTTGACCATTTCCAATACTGCGCTGGCGGCAAGAACCCGCACCAGCAGCAGACGAAGGTGGGAGAGTTGGTGTGCTTTGCTTGTTGTGAACCTGGGAAGCAACGGAAGGGTATGAATTGGGCGGGGCTGAAGCCGATGGGAATTTTATGGGCGGGGAGGCCGAGAGTGGGGTTTAGGCTTGCCGGAGCTTCGAAAGCACGAAGGTCCAGAGTATGTTTGATGGGTGGGGTCCTTAGTGACTTTGTGGAATTGGCTCAACTGAGAGCTTAGTGGCGGTCTGATATGGCGTCTTCACATATATCTTCCACTTTTGTATCCTCTATTATTGAACTCGATATAATTAAACAACGCTAATGGATGGTAAATAAGGCCATCCATATACACAACCACAGTCATCGACCTCCCTGCCTCCTGCCGTCTATTATTGTAAAGAGTGTGTACAAACGCAACGCCATGCAGAGCCGTAAAACCAAAGCAGAGAACGGAGCAAGCAGCTTAGGCAGGAGTACTGCCACAAGCACCCTGCTGCCACATCTTCACACTCTTGACCGTCATCCCCCTCTCATTCCCCTCTCCCCACGTGGGCAACCACTTATCAACCTGCTCATAGAAATTGCTCCTCGCCCACTGCGCCGAATCATCAACCCAAGGCTTCGAACCCTCTCCATCCAAGAACCATCCATTTGTCGAACCCACAGCGACGTTCAGGATCAGATAAAAATTCTCATCAAACGGCGTATTGGCCCGTTGAGTCTGGGACCACGGATCCTGAATAAGCGTACTATTAACAAACATCTCTTTCCACCCTCCCCTCTCCCACAAACTCTTCGGTGTATTCTTCCCCTTAAATCCCACATACAGAATTTGTTGCAGTCTGCTATCCATATACGTATACAGATAGTCTTCCGACCACTCCATTCCAAAAGTATGGTAAGACTCCGTGAAATCCGTACGGCGGATTTGCCGACCGGCAGTCGTGCGCCAGAACCCGTCGAGACTGGACGAGGGACCCCAGTGGAGCGTGGACGTGTACGTGTCCCGCCCGCCAAGGGGGTAGGAGGCGGCATTGCCGCGCACTTCGGCAATATCTATCTCGCCTGAACGCGGCCAGATGCCGTAGGTGTCGGATTCGGGCATCATCCTGTGTTTGTTAGTCGGTACTTAGGTTGACAGCTGGTAGAGGGAGGGAATGAAGCACATACCAGATAGCAGGCCAGAGCCAATCGCCTTGTGGCATCTTGGCTACGACTTCGACTTTTCCGTATTTGATTGACTTCTTGCCCTTGGTGCTCAGTCTTGCAGATCTGACGGGTGGCAGGGTGTAGCCGAGAGACCTGTTGGAGTGCACGGCGCAGTTGTGGTTGCTGAGGTTCGGATCGGTGCAGGTTCCGTCGGTGGTAAGGTTGAGCGTGGCACCGTTGAAGATATCCTCGTTGGTGAAGGATGTGGTCTCGTTGGTGAGCGTTGGGACGATATGGAGGCCGTCGGCGTCTGTGAATGAATTCGAGGGGTCGGTGGTCGTCCAGTCGAAGGAGCCAGGGCCGAAGCCGCCGAGTTGCACTTCGTGGGACCAGACGTCTGGGTTGATCGTTTGGAAGTCTTCGTCGAGGATGAGACAGTACTAGAGATTAGGTCAGGATACGTTTGTTGAAGCGAGACATCAGGTGAAAAGTGAAGACTAATGCTTACATCGTGCTTAGGCACACTATCCTGTGCATCATAACAGATATATCCCGCAACCGCCAAGCCAATGAACATGAATATGTAGACGATGAGGTTGTTGTATCGAGTACGCTTCATCCTCTTATCTCCAACCCATGGCTTCTCATATTCGCCGACAAGGCGGTAAGAGCGGAATTGATGCTTCTCGCGGTCGCCGCCTTGATGACTTGAATTTGTGATTGCTTCTGAACCGTGACGAGAATGTGGTGCGATCGAGGAGACTTCAGAGTTGATGGCGTTGCTGTCGCCGAAGGGCGAGGGTGTGGATGCCATTATGTGTGATGTGTTGTGGTGAAGGCGAGGATTGGGCGGTAAAAAGTGAAGAGTGACACCTCACTTGCGTAAAGTGATGACTGAAGCTCCAATACACTGAAGTGAAGGTTGAGGCTCTGTCGTGGCTTGAAATAAAGTTTACAAAATGCAAAGAATGCAAGATAAATGTTGACGGAGGCTCGCTGAAGAAGATGCCCAGGCCCTTGAACGGTCTCGGTGCAAGCGATGAGGGACGATCGCTGACTCTAGTGGATCGACAAAGATCCAGAGAAATTCGAGGCTTTCAACTTTATCTTATGGGCCCTTGGCAGTTGTCGGGCTGAAAGACGCTTCTGGATATGCCCTAAGTCAGAATTGGATGATGTTCTCAGAGCAGAAGACGCACGTGGAAAGTGAAGACTGAGAGGCGAGAGCGCTGACCTATGACAGAGGATGATAACGAGAGGCGATGGTTATCTCAGCCAGATTTGGGTGAGAGCTCAGCGGAGGACGCAGATGTTATCTGAAGAACGGTCTCGGGTGAAGAATTGGTATCTAACAAAGCGAGTGAAGCTCAGCTCGTCCAGTCACAGTCGCACTGGCAGGACGCGAGTCGATATAGCGGCACCGCCAAATTAGTCGCATATTTGAATACCTCCACGATGGTACCCTTGCAATGGGTCGCGGCGCAGTGAGACTCCACCGGAAGTAGTGTTTTAAGACGATAAACAGTGACGGATCAGAGAACGAAGGGGATGAGATGGAGAAAAGGACGTGTCACTCACCGGCGGGAGCGAAACATGGGTGCTCTTCGTCCCATGCGAAGAAGAGGGGACAAGCTTGTTCTAGGCGACTTGTCACAAGGGAGTACGAGAAGATCAGCCTGAAGCAGTAGAGGCTGTGACAAGCAATGCCACCAGGGACGCATGATTTCAATAGTGCCGCATGAAGCCAAGAGGCATTGTTTTGCGGCGCTGCCATGGCGCTTGACGATAGGAAACTGATTGACCGGCCGTTATGCAAATGGATAGACTTTGTTACGACACAAAGAAGCTGACAACTTATTGCTATGGATGCCATGGCATGGTTCGTATTAAATTAGCCCCTGCTGGTCGTCTACAAGGGCGGTACCCCGCCTCTTTGAGCCATCTGAGACGCTATCGGATCTGTACAAGCGGAGGCTAGTAACCAAGGCGCTAGGTAATGTATCCCCACCCATGCTCAAAGCAGCAACAAGGCAAAAGCTACATCGCTAAAAAGTCGCTGCGACGTCTCTGGCCTAAGGGGGTCTCGTTGGGGTCTTCAAGAGCTTGGCCTGCACTGTCATAGAATACGAGGCCAGCCTTAAACGTGATCGGCGAGTCGTGTCTGCGGTCTCATGCAGGTCTCCCTCGTCCTGCCCAATTGACCAATTTCTCGCAGCTGTCAAACCTGCTAGATCGTCGATAAATTTTTGAACTGGGCTGGTGCCAAATATAGTGAACCACACCACATTGACTCTTCCCCTCACCACCTCGTGTTGCTGAAAAAGTGCACAAAAGAAACTGGTTTCCCCGCCGCGTCGCTCGATCGGCGCTGTCTTCGCTGGAAGTGAGACATTCAGGCACAGCCGATGTCACCTTTGTCGAACTGTCACTTTTCGCCATAGAGAATACTCCGTGGACCGCTAAGTCCCCGATGACCCGACTTCGCTAGATTGATAGCCTCGGCAAGCGAAAGTGCTGATGCTAAATCGAGAAAGGCGGTGATGTGGCGTAGCCCGGGCCTGTGGCGTGTTTCTTCAGCTTTGGCAGCCAACGAGGAGATAAGACATGAATGGATGAGACAAATGATGGCAGCCGGACCCAAAGAAAGGGGTATGACTTACGTTGTGTTCAAGATCGCAAGGACTTGGGATTGATTGCACGAGATGTTCTGGAAGTACTTTGACAGTTAATACAAGGCCGAAAGCTTGGTACAGTATATCTCAGGCGTCGTCATGGTTAGAACTGGACCACAGCAGCAATCGATTGAGCGCTACGGAGTACCCATAGAAATGCGTTGGAGTGGTTGTTGCTCGCTGTAGCGTGTGTCAACGTCCAAGCAAGTTTAGTGGACGATCCACCATTAAGTGATGCTACCTCCTCACGTGATGGGCAAACCTACCTCGTACCGCATGCCTCAGTCACGTCTCCCAGTCTCCACGTCACCGTTACTCGTATCCTCGCGATGGTCAAGCGCCACGATTTGTCACAGTAAAGACTCCGCTAACCGCCGCGTGATGGCAGAGATCTCAAACACGAAGCCCGCGATTCAAAATTGGATAGACTCGACCAAAAATGCAACGCATTGGGCCGCATCTCACCAAGAAGGGAACATCCGCAACACCTTCAGTCCGCGGCGGATTCACCGGATTGGTCGTGTCTCAGCCAACCACGCAGCCATTGACAAGAAACTGCCTGACACGACTTCCTGGCGCTTGGCGAGATTACAGCTCATCATGACGAGACGACAAATGTGCAAGGCCAAATCGCGAGCGATCCGTCGTGCTGGCTGCTGCCATGGCATTTGCACAGTAACGGCTCTCATTTCCAGCCCAAGTACGGGCTTTCAATTGCTTTGCCTCAGATGCAAGAAAATCGATCGATCGTAGGAAAAGGCTCGGAGAATGCTTCTTCAAGGTTTGTGCTTTCACTACTTAGCAGTTCCTGAACTCCAACTTCGTGGCACAAAGAACACCGTCTACGATGATGGCGGCTCTTCTTTTTATTTTATTTTACAGAAACAGCCGTTTTCCTATCTTTCGTTCATGTCAAGTGGCCTACAGTGACCCCCATGTAAGTGTTCCCTTTCGCCGATCTGGTTCATGCGATATTTATATTCGTCCTAGCCATTAGCATTAGGCCGAGGAGGAACGGTGAGGAGGCGCTTACACTCAGACCTCGCCTCGACGCCGCAAACCTGCTTTCCAATCACGCCAGACTCAAACCCACCAGCTCAAATGATTGTTATCGGGGCTCGCTGGAGGCTGGAGCACCATTCGCAACTCTTTCTGAGCATTACCCCTGATCGTCCCGCTGTGGCGCTATCCCTCATCCAAATGCCGTCTCCCCAGCACAAAGACAACGAACCGGTGTCGAAGGCTTACCGCTACACCACAGCAGCTCCTGCAAAACTCATCGTCCGTGGCTTTTGAGGCTTTTCATTTCCGCAAGGACAACGCCAAGCGCTCCGCAACACCAATGCGCTAGTCACGATCGCTGGAAACTCATGTCTTCGATCCCTCGATTCGTAACAAAGAAACGATGAAGAATTTAACTTGAATGCCGCCGCCGAGAGAAGATGGAAGCGGCGGCCATCTCGAAGATCGAACTTAATAAAGCGCGCTAAATTGGTTGGCGTTCCATTGCATTGGGTCGAAATTTCTTGGCAAGTTAATCAGTTCTTCGTTGGGCAGAGAACGCGGCAGTCCAGAGTCACGGATGAAGGCAAACCTGCAAATATGTCACCACGATGAGAAGCGAAAGCTACCTTGCCACGCCGACGACGCCAAAACTGGAACTTGGCACAAGGATTTGGTGCCTCTATTCCAATTTAGGATGTGAAAGTTGGTATCGAGCTCCACCCGTCACCCCGTCTCATTGGGATTTCCAACTTAGTTTCGGCGGCAGCGAAGGCCTATCTGGAGGCTTCCAATATTCTTCCGTGTCACTTCAGGCCTTTCCTATCTTGGTTATCAATCTTTGCTCTCTTCTGTTAACTCCAAGCTTCTTTTTGTCCTAGTCTGTGGGTGGCAAGAACTAAGCACGGCGAAGATGGCTTCATCAGACCTGGAAAGTTCAAGAGAGCCAGTAACATGAACTTCGCCCTCAACATCTCCAACAAAGTCGACGAGAAACTCGTTGCCAGCATCGACTGCGTCTCTTTCGAAAAACATGGCTTCGTCGATATCGCCGAAGAAGAGGAGCTCTACGCCATAGGCCTTACGAAGTCCTCGCCGAAGACGGCCGCGCACGAGCAGCAGGCAACATCCGCATTGGCGAGATAATCTTGATTGTCGACTCCGACACGCTCATCCTAACCCACTGCCTCATCTACGGCGGCACAGAGATGTTCTTGTTACCGGAAGTGGTTATCGTGTAGCACTCGGCGGGCGTGATGCAGGTCGTGCACGATTACTTCGAGAACGGGATCACGTTCTCCACAGACCTGATCTACACCTTTGTGCGTTTCTCCATTGGCTCTGGCGAAGTTGCGCCGTTTGTTGGGCATGGCGCTTTTTTTGCGCTAGGCTGCGATTCAGTCTGTTGCCATGGCGAATCGTGGCGGGGGATGAAGAGTTCTGGTCCGACAGCTATGTCTCTGAGGACTTTGACATCGCGCCGCGTCTTCAGGTTTCACGAAATGTGGTGAGACTTGCGAGTTAACATGGTGATGGGTTTAAAGATGGTGTTTCTCCAACCGTCTATGACGAGTTGGCAAGATGGTAGAAATACGCATACGAGTGTAGCGAGCTCGTCTTCAACCCGATATACACCTGGCTGTACCGCGGACCATTGACACCTGTCCTCAAGAAATTCTTATGGTCCAATATCCAATTTTCTCCAAAGCCACGACCATCGGGTACATAACAGCCTACCAGGCTTTTGCGTCCGGCCTGCCGTTGGTTGGTTCAACGGCTACGTCGACACTTCTACATGATGGACTCGTGGAACGTCCTCACCGCCGTCCTCGTCGTCTTCAGTGGAGCTGGCAACGTCTGTCTCGCCATCCTCCGCTACCGGCTCAACGAGCGCTCTTCCTTCGGGCGCTGTGGGAGAACTTCGATAGATGCCCATGTTCGCCCTCTTCTTCAGTGGCATCTCATTCCAAATTAACCTAGCGAGTCTAGCACAGATGTTTAGGATAGACATGGAACGGGGCGCGACGGCGAATGAGCTGGAGCAAAGTAACTTTTTTAAGGAGGTGCCAAACACCTTTAAGACGTTCAAGTGGATGTACATCTGTGTTACGCCGCTTATTGGGTGCATGCCTTATTTGGGGGTTTGGGCCCTGGCTGGGTGAGAGATTAGGGGGTTTACGGCGACGGTGCCGCTGGCGATGACGGTGGGGGCGTATTTGTTGTTGCCGGTATGTTTACTGTTGTGTCTCTCCTGACTACGCTCAAGCAGATGCTAACTGATTTTAGTTTGTGATGAATCCGGCGCTTATGATCTATAATTGCTAAATTAGTCGCTTGGTGGCTGGCTCTCACTTGTCGAAACTCGAACGGATATACCAGTAATGTTCATAATATTAGTACTTACAGGTTTCTCTTATATGGCGAGGCATGTTGCAAGGCGTTATACCCGCCCATTGCAGGCATTACATTACTTATAGACGGATACAAAAAGGCCAGAGATGTATATAGGACGGCAGGGATGGCGTGGAGCCAAACAGGAGCACACAAGGGATTTTACAGGCATATAAATGACAGGTGCGTAATTAGATGGAAATGGCAACATATGATACAACATTCTCGTGTCCTTTGCGCTCGGAGAATCATGCCATACATTCGCACCAGAGATGAAAACTGTTCGGCTCCTCATCTCCTGTTGCCACCACCAACCTGCTAAACTTCAAAGTATTTGCACCACTAAGCGCGCATATGTGGCCCGCTGGTCTTTCAGAAAGTCCAGCGGTGTGAGGCGGATGTAGATGCTGGAGTGTAACTCCTCACTTGCACCGCGACTGCCGAGACTAGGGGCAAGAGAGATTTGTGGGAGACTTCGCTTTTGACCACGACACAATTAGGAGTGGTGGTGGGAGGACATTGGGCTTCGTACATGTAGTATCGATGCTCTCTGTGGTGCTGTGAGGAAGGAGAGAGCAACGAGGAGAAGGATGGCGGTGTGGTAGACGCAAGAGATGGAGGAGACCTAGACAGAAGGGAGGCGCGATTGACACAAGAGAGAAGAGAGAAGACATGAGGGCCTTTTGAGAGAGGAGAGATGTAAGTACACGAGGCAGAATCGGCAAGCACGACAGAGAGTTATGCTCACGGCTCTGTCTCACTACACTGTAGAAATTTAGGGACACGTTATCGTCTAACTTACTCTCATCCTTGCCTCCATGAAAGCCACGATTTTCGCAGCCGGGTAGACATTCGCGGTGTTGTGACAACGAATGGAGCACAGTGCCGATGCAGCAACCCGTGAACACTTCACATCCATATAAAAAACACAGTAGTGCAGCGGTCAAGCCGAGCCAAAATAGATAGATACTCGTGTGATGCGTGATACTCTCCTCGAAATAGTTCTTTGTCTCGGGTGTCGTGATACGAATCATTAGGGCTGGGATGATCACTGGCTGTCACAAAGTCCATGCGGGTCACTTCCTGCGTGTTTTGAACCAGGCCGCTGGTTGGGCGGCTGACAGCAGCGGAGCACGGCGACCTTGAAGCTAAACTTTTGTTCAGGTTCACTGAGCTCTGCTCATCTTGTCGTACTATCACGATTCTGGTTAATTGATTAAAGTTTTGTTGTCTTGCTGACAGACCTTACCATGCTACCCAGGGATAAGGGACGGAAACTAAGACGTCATTTTCACTTCCTCAGACCCCGCAAGGCTATGAATTAGCTCCTCCCCCCCCACACCACACCACACCACGCTTCACTACCTCAGCCTCATCCGCTGAACTTAGGAATCAAACTGGCCCTCTCTCATTCTCCCGAGCGCCCAGGCGCATACACAACGGGACTTATCTAGATCAAGATCGAAACCTGTTTAGAAAGTCGCCAGAGTCCACGATGCAGCGCTCCATTACTCGTCCCGGCGGGACTCGATCCGCGACGTCGCCAGCGCCAACCAATGTCTCAACCTTCGAGCCAATACGAAAGTCATCAAGCAAGACCCGATTAAACCTCTTGAACCCGATGAACCTGCTTGCCAGAAGACGAAGCGCACAAGCTGCTGTTCAGATACCAACCGCAACAGCAACAGCGTCAACTAGTCGAAACAGCGCCAGTTACGACCCGAGGATAAGAGGCACGAAAGTTCACGATTTCAGTGCGCCCAGACCAAGGCCGGGATGGACGTCGTCACCAGACAATACGTTGGAGCTGAATGCGCCGTTGAATCAGGATAGTGATGTCAGTCCCGATAAAGATGGAGGGGAGGAGAGTGCCGTCTCCGCGCATACACCGGTGTTTAAGGAGGACTTTGATGATGCACCGCATGTTAAGAAGGCAAACGATTTCTCCGATTTGCAAGTACCTATGCCAGCGTATGCGAGAGGAGGAAAGGATAAAGAGCTACCGCCGAAGCCTAAGAGCCCGCAGGAGCCGGAAACTGGGACATTGGAGAAACCGGTTGGCAATGCCGAGGTGACTTCTGAGCCGGTGAAGACCGCCAGGCCAGCATATGAGACGAGAGCACTGAGCTACGAAGTCGGATCGAGAGAAGATATAGCGCTTGGATCATTGGAGAAGCTGGCTCTCAGCAACGCCAGTAAAGCACCACTATCTGGATCAGGATTTTCGGTATCTTCGAGACGGAGGAACGATTCGGATGCTTCGAGAAGGCCTCATCCTCCGAGGCATATAAAGAGCAACTCATCACGATTCAGTTTTGATATGATAGGTGCTGCAACAGAAGAAAAGCTCCTCGAGGATAGGCATAGAGAAAAAGCAGCCGGGACCCAATTTTCTGGCCCGGACAATGAATACGGGAATGAAGATGATGATGACTATTACGATGATATAATGGATGATGATGGATTGGAGGAAAGGATACCAGGTGTTAATGCGGACTATGAGGAAGAAGAGAATATACCAGAAGATGCGTTTAACTTTCCCGGATTCACATTTCAGTCTTCAGCAGATCCAACGCCGGATACGAGTCCCGATAAAACTGTTGCGCCTACGCCTAGAGATAGTAGCGGCGACGTCATTGGTGCAGCGCTCACGAGGTCACCTTTCGACCCTAATATACTGCTCGCTCAGGCCGCACCGAAGGAGCAAGAACAGGGGCACCCAACCACTCAAGTTCCTGATGTTTCCCTCTCTCACACAGACAACATTGAACTCCAAGGATCCTCATCAGGGTCACAGTCCGTTTTAAAGGGGAAGGCGGACTTTACGATTAGCCACTACGAGGACGACATGTACTTTGACGACGGCACCTTTGGAATGGACGAGGATGACTTTCCTCAAGACCAACCAGCCAGCGGAGATGCCTTCGATGAGTCAGTATTCGACAACGAAGATACGGATCAACATGGGCGTCCACTCCGCCGCGCGCCTTCAACCTTGCCCACAACCTCTTATTCTCCAGCTGTGCTCAGTAATGCAGAAGCATCAAGGCGAGAAAGCGCAGCAGAAGCAGTAGCAAAAGAAGCCGCAGACGAGCTATCCTTCATGCCATTCGGTGCATCCAACTTTGCTGACGCCGGTGGCCTGAAACCACAACCTTCCGTCGCAGGCGCCAACCCTCTCAAAGCCTCCGCCTCACTGACTCAAGACACACTTAAAGCATACCAACAAGCCCTCGCCGCCGCTACCCAAAATGCATTCTCCAACGGCCGTTTCAACAGAGACTCAATACCAGAGTTTAATGATGACAACCGCTTACCTGACGACTTTGAAGAAGACCTAGGATACGGCGCGTTCAACAACGATTACGACGCAACATATGACGATGACGACGGCGATTACGACGACGACTTCATAGCAGCCGCCAACGCTGAAGCACTAGAAAACGACGACGAAGGCTTCTATCGCGAGGAGTTCGGCTTCTACTCCAAACCCGCAGCGGGGAAGGCCGCACAGGGACTAGGAGGGTTCTTTGGGCCGCAAGGAGCGCAAGCTATAACCATCGAGCGGACGAAATCGGGAAAGATTAAAGACGTTAGTTTAACGCCGATTACGGAAAGGAGTGAGTACAGCAATAGGAATTCGATTATGAGTTTGCCGCAATTGGGGAGTGCGATCGGGAGTCCGCCACTGGGCCTGAGCCAAATCGCTTCTATGCTGCCGGAGGAGGAGGATGAGAATATGTCCATGTCCGCGCTGCTGCGTGCGCGTAATCGCGCATTCGGCTCACAAACCTCACTGAACGTCCCGTGTAGGGAATCGGGAGGTGCATGTCCCGTCCCGCCAAGCCAGTTGGGGGACGATGGGAATAGTCCGGTGTGGACATACCCGCAACACATCCCGTGGAGCCAGCAGAATTTGAGTAGTAGTCCGGAGATGAGCAAGCTGCAGGTGCAGCAGGAAAGTTATGGCTTTGGAGTTGGCAGACCGAGGCAGAATAGGAGACATAGTGGGTTTAGTGCTGCCACTGAGGATGAGTCGCCACGGTTAAGCTTCGTGGTTCCGCATCGGCCGAAAATGGGTGAGGCGATGGGCAGTTCGACATCTGTGCTTCACGGCAGGTCACCTTCACCTACGAAGTGCATGGGCTATGGAGACCGGATCCCAGCACCGCCTGCGAATCTGAGACATACTCTTGATTTACGTCCTACTTCACCTACGAGACTGGGCGGTGCTGTGGGATTTGAAAATCTTACGGCTGAGGAGTTTGATAAGGAGGTGGATTCCTTCTCTAGAAATCATGGTAATGCGACGACACCAGCTCTGGGACAGGCACAACAGGCTGCGGCTGATGCGGAACGGAGGAAACATAAGAAGACGGCGAGTAATGATAGCATTTCGTATATGAGGGAAAATGATCCTGTGAATGGGGAGAGGTGGGTGGTGGAGAGGACGAGGACGGGGGATGGTGGGTTGGAAGTTGAGAGGAGGGTTGTTAGTGGTGGGCGGATATAGCTGTTTTGGTAAAAACAAGTATACATCAGTTGCACATAACAACTTGGTAAGTAATTGGGACTTAAAGGTGGACGGAGGGACTTAAAGGTGTTAGATGGACAAATTGACCTCACGGCCACGAGTTTTGCGGGTTAAGGATGTATCATTTCAAAAAAGCAATGATTGAGAGGTCCCCCCCAGAGCATAGCACGGTACCAGGAAGCCGAATATAAACAAAATATAAAATATAACAATGAATGCACAGCTTTTAAGCATCCAAGACTGGTTTATTTATTGCCTCGTCGCCAACCGGTTGTTCACTGAACTGTATCAAACTGCTTCAAATCATGGCACCTTCCCAATCGCATTATCTCCTAGAGTAACAACTCCTCACACTCCCCTCTCTCGCCCTCGTTGTCCAGACACTCCCAACCACGCACCCACCACGCACTCACCATCTCCCACCCGCACCAACACAACTCCACAGCCAATTTCCACCATTACCCACTATCTTTACGCACTACAATGTGTCACACACAACTACAGAAGTGCGACGCCTGCAACCACATCACACCCACCCTTACCCCATGTCCATTAATCCTCACCGCACGCCATCAGTTCAGAATCAAACACGATGACTTCCTCCTTGCTGGCGCTACTAAAAAAGCCGCAGATCTGCCGAGAAAGTTTGGAGAGGAGTGAAGGGAACATGGGCGGAAAGCGGAGGGAGGATAGGGTTGAGTGGATGGGGGCCGACGAGTGCTGGACGTTGGGGTTGAGAGGGAGGAGATTTAGAGGGGAGGGATTTCTGAGACAAAGCGGATGGTAGAAGCTATGCCGCAGGGTGCCGTGTGTGTCGTTATGTGATGGCTCGGAAGAGGGGCCCCAAAGTAAGAGAGCAGAACAATTCATGAGCATGACAGGAAACGGATCTATTATACAATTTAATTCTCGAGCAATGGGCACTATCAATCGCTATGCAACCAGCTACATGATAAACATGCACTTCTCGCTTCCTGAAACCATACAGTGGACCCTGCCGGTCCTCCATAAGGCATCCATACTTGCACAGACCTGTTGGTGCAATTGCTGTAGCCAGCTTCCTCCGAATCGTCGGGTCGGAATCGCCGCCCGAAGAGGAGCCAGCTGGCGCGGTCTCTATTTATACCATTCCGGCTTACATATTTAGAGTGAAGATTCGCCCTGGGGCATTTCAAGCCATCACGCCACCAGGAGATGGTGGCGGTGCTTGGCTCGGTCTGGCAGCGTCCTCCGCCGCGGGGCTTCCTGGAATAGGTGCGACGTCGATTCCAGTATTAGGAGGGCCCTTGCGGTCTGGCCTCTTAATGTTGTCGCTAATGAGCATCTTGCCCTCCAACTTCTCGCCCTTAATGACCTTGAAAGCCTCATCCTTGTTCAGGGTCTCGTAGTTGACAAGAGCCTGAGCAAGGAGATCGAGCTCCTTGCGCTTAGAAACCAAGAGATCGGTCGCGCGCTGACGAGCTTCCTCGATGGTACGGCGCACTTCCTGCTCGATCACCATCTTGGTCTGCATGGAGAGATTGGCGTAGTTTGAGCTGAGGTCAACGTTGCCCAGCTTATCCGACATTCCGAACTGAGTGACCATGGCGTAGGCAATACGAGTAGCGTTTTGCAGATCCTGATTATTGTTAGGCCTCTACTGCCGGTTACCAAGGAAATAAACTTACGCTTGAGACACCACTGGTAACATCATCACTGCCATAAATCAGCTCCTCAGCAACCTTACCACCCATGGCAACATCAATAGAGCTCAAGTACTCCCTCATAGACATAGAGTATTTGTCCATCTCTGGCAACATATGAGTGATACCAAGAGCGCCTCCACGTGGCATGATGGTAATCTTGTGCAAAGGAGTAGCTCCCTTGGTGAACATGCAGACGAGAGCATGTCCAGCCTCATGGTAAGCAGTCATCTCCTTCTCCTTGTCAGAAATCACCATGCTGCGCTTCTCTGCACCCATCATCACCTTGTCCTTAGCCCATTCAAAGTCATCCATCTTGACAAACTTGGCCTTGTTCTTCGACGCGTGGACAGCAGCTTGGTTGACAACATTCTCGAGCTCGGCACCCGAGAAGCCAGGAGTACCAGCAGCGAGTGCCTCAACACTAACATCGCTTCCCTTGATGATGTTCTTGATGTGGTGCTGGAGAATAGCCATACGTCCACGAACATCTGGAAGGCCAACCACGACATTTCTGTCGAAGCGTCCTGGTCTGGTCAATGCCGTGTCGAGGAGCTCTGGGAAGTTGGTCGCAGCAAGGATGATAACACCGTTGTTCTGCTCAAATCCATCAAGCTCGGTGAGAAGTTGGTTGAGGGTCTGCTTAGAGTAAGAGGAATCGCGTGGGTTTCGCTTTCCGCCGACGGCATCCAGCTCATCAATGAAGATGATAGCTGGAGCCTTGGCCTTGGCACCCTGGAAGAGCTCGCGAACACGCTTAGCTCCAACGCCAACATAGACCTCATCGAACTCAGACCCGGACATGAAGAAGAATGGGACACCAGCTTCGCCTGCAACAGCACGAGCAAGCAGAGTCTTTCCGGTTCCTGGTGGGCCAACGAGAAGAACACCCTTTGGCAGCTTACCACCAAGAGTAGAAAATTTCTCTGGGTTCTTCAAGAAGTCAACGAGTTCCTGGAGTTCCTCCTTAGCCTCGTCACAGCCGTGAACATCACTGAAGCGAACTTTCTGATGCTCAGCCTTTGCCTCATTGTCACCCGCTTTGCCACCGATCTTTCTCATTCCACCAAAAGTATCGACGACAAGCTGAAGGGCAGCCATCACAAGCCAGCAGGTCAATCCGAAGTAGATAAGAAGCTTGACCCACTTGAAAATCACACTTCCAATGGTCTCCTCGACAACCACATAGAGCGGGCTGTTACGCCCACCAGACGTGTTGCCGTTCTGACCACGCGAGACTGCGACATTGCCACCTCTTTGGTTTGCGGCAACAGCTTGTCCGATAGCTTGCATCTGATGGTTGCTAAATCCTGGCTGATTTCCGAGAGATGGGTCAAAGCCTTGGTTCTGGAAGCCCTGCTGTCCCATGCCGCCTCCAAGGCCTTGCAGCGACTTTTGATAAGCAGCCTCGCAGGCGTTGTTTGATGCAAAATGTCCAGTCTGATATCTCTCAATCACGATCGCTCCCATGCCGGCCTTAATCAATGCCTGATAGAATGCGTTCTGTGCTGTGGCGCTGTTTGGGTTCTTGTTGGCCACCTCTTCCAAATGCGCTAACAAGTTGCGAGACATGTTCGAGTTGTTACTTCCCCAAAGTGACCTGTACTGAGGGTTGGTGATCTTGGTGAATGGCGTCTGAGTCTTTGTAGGCTGAAATTTGGAGAGTGTGGAGAGATGCCTTGCTCCAAATGTTCTCGCTGGTACACGGCGGCTGAGAGGATTCGCCGCAGCAAAAGTGCCCATTCTTGCCGACGCGAACGCATTGCTGATTTCGACAGAAGCCAAAGATGAAGGACGAGACTCGAGGAAAGATGTGGTAAGGCGCTCGGAAGTTTGGATGCACTCTGGCAATACGAGTCTAGGTTGAGATGGGCTTGCGCTGGTCGATTGCGCCCTCGAACCAAGGCACCGTGCCGACTTGTTCAATGCGCCAGAGAACGACGGCCATAATTCAGTCGTAGCAGCTGCGATGCCCTACAGAAATACCAAAGTCAGTGAGAGTTCCTGAGTCAAACTGAAGGCACAATCATCCGGTATAGTTTTGTTGAGGACAAGTCAGCTTACAGGCAAGGCGCTCGCCTGCAACGCCATCATGTTTGCTTACTCCCGAACGGGCAGGTTTGTTGAAAATAAAGAAGTCTGCCGTAATAAAGATTTCGCTGAAAAAAAAGTTAAAAGTGTGGTCGTCGGCGACGTAGGATGGTCGTTTGAGAATCGCAGGACGTAGTCGGCCGCGAGGCTGTCACTGCCATACGTCGAATGACTGACACTAACTGAAAGTGGCTAGTCGTGGCCTTGGTTCGGGGTTTCGAGCGTAGAAACTCCGTCATATCACGAAGTCGAGTTTGATGACAAGAGTGCTTCAAAAATTTATTTAAATAAATGAAAGCATTTATTAACCGGTCAACACCCCACGGGATAACCATGTAGTTATCAGTCCTTTCTACGATGTCATACTGCGAAGGGTGCTGGTTTGTGGTGAGCGTGAGCGGTGAAGCAAACTTCTACAACAGGAAGTCTTCGAATACCAGAAACGTAGCTCATCTATTTTAGCCACATACCTAGAACTCTTACGCTCGAAGATAGCCGTCGAAAAAGTTTCTCAGAACTACAAATCATTGTGCTTTCCAATTTTTCGAGCGCATAGTGTATTATAGTGCTCAAGAGAAACATTTAACATGGAGTGCTGAAGAGGAATGAGCACAGTACTGCTATTTTATTTTTATCAGACTCTATGTTCTAACACAAGAGCTATGCAATTATATTATTTTGCTTATGTTTATCCTGTTGATACAATCCTCCATATATGTCCATGTATTCCGGCCTGGGTGTATGATGCGCATATAATTATACGCCTGGACTCCTTGCAAGGTGCAACCCGTTGATCGCAACATCCGTAACTCCATGTATTCATTACTATGATACTAAATTTTGGTCAATTGGATCCTTCTCAGTGGGACCTTGACTTCGTCTCATGGCACCAGGCCAATGTGGCGTTCGTCGAAGGAGGGTGGGGATATCTTTATTAATGCAGCTACCAACTTTCGATGACTTGATGCAGGAATTGGAGCTGACAATCGTTTCTTCTTAGGTTCCGCTTCCATATCCCGGTTGAACGGCGTGTTGTCGCCCCATCATATTAATCCCCGAGATACACCTCCTGTTTGCTCGTTGAGACCGCTTAGTACACCGCACTATGAGTCCTTGCGAACTGCTCATTCGGGTTGTGGTAGCCTTCCACCTTCTGCTCGTAAAATCCGTGATTCGGCGCATAATTATTGTTGCCGATGACACCAATAGGTTGCTGAAACTCCACCCCTTCTTGGTGATACCACTGCTGGTGAGACATTTGTTGCGGCATCTGCTGAGGATGAATGGGTGGACCTTCCATTGCACCGACCACTACTGACTCAGCCATCGGACGCATCACAGCTTGCATCGGCGGCTCATAATGGTGCTGGTATTGTGCTGGCACAAACCGCTCTGAGTCTGACGGATATTGATGCTGAAGCTGTTGCTTTTGAGGAAGTGGCGGAGTGTGGTATATTTCTTGAGGCGGTGGTGTGGGAATGGACTGAGATGAGTAGCTGGCTGGGCTGTCGTATTTCTGCACAGGTCGCCCGCCGTACGTTAACTGGCGTTCCGGTATCGTCCGTGCCATGTAGCTATGCTGGCTCATGTTGGCGTTGAGATTCATTGTTGAAATACCGGGATTACTTTGTTCTGGTAGATACAGTGGTTGTCGTATCTCGGTATGCCTCATCGCTCCGTCCTCTGGGTGGCGTGTAAAGTCTAGATGGGAATTCATTGCTTGCGCGGGGAAATTGTCTGGCTGCTGTCGAGGCTCGACTGCTTGAGCATAGCTAGGGAAATGTTGGCCATTCTCAGAGGTAGGTTGGAACCCCAGCGATGGGATTTTGGCATGGCTTGAGGTGTACAGGTCGAGCGGGTGAAAGCCATGAGACACATGAGAGGCGGTTGACGGTGAGTCTGCACTCTCGGAATCTGAAGTGTCGTCCTCATCGGCGTCATCGAGGTCGCCTCCACCTTGCTGGTGTGATCGTCGTTGATGTTTAACCATGGTAGTTTTACGACAGAAGCTGTTCCGCGTTAGTTTTGTAGAGATTGCAGGACGGTTGTCTTCGTATACCTCTTGGAGCATCCTTGGTCTGAGCACTTGTACGGTCTCTTGCCAGTGTGTATCCGACGATGGCGGGCAAGACTCGAAGACTAAAACCTGTTAACAAAGTTGAGATAAGATGAGTTTACTTCGACTTACATCCGAGAACCGCTTGCCACATCCGTCTTGCTGGCAATGGTGAGGCTTCTCTCCTGTATGTGTGCGGATATGCACAGTCAGAGCACTGCGTTGGATAAAGCTCTTTCCGCATCCCGCTGTCATACATGAGTAAGGTCTCTCATTCGTATGTATTCTGTGGTGCCTCTGAAGATCTGATTTCCTGTTGAAGCTCTGCAAGTCATCCGTTAGCATACACCACAAGGTACATAAGGGGCGGAAGATAATAACACCCACCTTGTCGCATACTGGTGTTTGCCAGTCGCACTTGAAGGGCCGAGCTGTGGGTTCATGCTCGACAAGCTCCATGAGTTCCATGGTAGCCAAGATGAATGGCAATGAGTGCTAATCTTCGTTCGGTATTTGAATCTTTGGTTGTGCCTGGACAAGCAAGAGGAGACGGCGCCTTATCTCGAACAGTCTCCTTTGTTACGGGCTTCTAAACCAAGCACTGGATATGAGCATGAAACGTTGGCGGCGTGACTTTGTTTGGTCGGTGTGATTACTCTATTATGCAACTTTTTTGGGCGTATACTGGGCCGAAGTATGTGACTCGAACGAGGATCGGATAACCTGAAGGCGATATCTCAGAGTGACAGCGAAAAGGCCACTGGTTCTTTCTAGGTGGAGCTTAAACCGAGTTCGAATAACTGATAAAATTTGACCTAATGGTTGCAGTCGTCTTCAGCGCGTTGGGAAGTGCGGTTTAGTTTGGGAGTAGATTGCTTGTTAAGAGTTTATTGTCTTGAGGTTGTGTAGACTGGCTATGCGTCAGAGTGCTGGTTTTGGCAAGAAAATGCTTCGTGTTTGGCCGTTATGTTTGCAGGTGTGATCACCACGCGGTTGTTGTCTATGCTATATCATGTAGTCCCGTCTTATGGCTTTCTGGGTGACCCAATAGCTTGGTGAACTTGGTGCCTCAGAGGAACCTTGGGTCGGGACAAGGATTGGCACGCTATAGTTTAGTGTTGAAGAGGAGTTGCTTCAGGACAAAACGTCAGGCAAGGATCATGGAGGACACGGACTTCTCCGTCGCACCGATTCGACATTTGAGAAGTCGAGAAGTTTGGCACACTTCGAGAAAGTCTATGTACAAACCCTTCGGCGGGTTTTGGGACGGCGCCGAATAAGCGTGCACAACTTCAACTGCCACCTAGTACTAATTTGCAAAACTCGGTCGTGCTGGCTTCTGTAGCATTGTCCTGGGCGAGGCGGAGATGTCCCAAAGCCCATTGAAGGCACTGTACCCTTCTGCCGCCTCTGGGGCAGGGGCAGACGATTGACATTGGAGTTGGTCGAAATACGGACGGGAGATGTCAAGATGACCTGGTTGATGTTATCCTTGTAACTGTGTGGAGCAACGCGCAACGTAGCGTGTCGGTCCCCTGATTTAGTCCTGGCGGGCGTGCTTCGCAAGGGTTTCTCGACGCACCATGGTAGCATCCGGAACTTCGAGGACTTCTTGCCGCAAGCTACCTTAACCTGTCGGGCTTATCAGGGTATCTAGTCATGGACTGCCGTATAAACGCTTGAAATTTGACACCATGCGAGTGGCTAGAAGCAGTTAATGTGTTTTTGGAAAGCGAATCCTTTGATATCAGCGACATCCACGATGGTTAAACTAGTATCTGGCGCAAGTCCTAGCTGGCAAATTCTAGAGCTAGCTTCACTCCGTGCTTCTTAAACCGTTTTTGAATCGGGTTTTTAGTTCAATTAATGTACAGACTATGTTGGAGATCGAGGTGTGTGGAGAAGATGGGCTTGCTTGCCGCGAAAGGCCTCATACAATCTGCAGCCGAAAGTGGACTGGCAGTTTGCGGAGTGCATCGTGCTGCTCTTTCTCAAAATACTGGGTACATGCACATGCCAGCTAGTGGGACTGAAGGCCGATTCGGCTATGGACCACCAGCATAGAGTGGAGTTATTCCGCGTGGCTGTTGCATCCTTCTGTGGCGAGGGACAAGAGTGGTCATACTCAATGGGGAATCCGTTAATGCGCATGATGGTTGATGAAGCGGGCTTGGGCGGCTGGGCATTGTCTCCCAAGTGTGTCGAATAAGATGGGGTGAGACATACGGAGTAGTGAGCTTGCAAGGGTACAGTCGTTGAAACTTTGCCGAGGCACAGAGAACTTGAAGAAGTAAAAGAACGGATTTAGGTATAATCGACGAAATACGAACCCGAGGATTGGGTTGGCTGCCGGGGTTGATGCGTGGTTTGAGAAGTACGAGTACAGCTTCCAGCCACGAAGCTACTCCAGCAGTTCTTTTGTACTAGAGCATCTTTTGAGTGCTACCCATGAAAAAGAGCAGACAAGCCTGTTCAAAACTGAGATTTTGGGAATACGTAAGTCTTCGGCACCTTGGCGTCTCAACTGGTGTACAGTTCGTGTCTGGGACGTTCCGCATCTCGTGTCGGGGTTAGCCGAGTTTGGCGCCTCTTAGCGCCGGTTCCTATGTCGACACGTGAAATGCACCAAACCACTTCTAGACAACACCTCCGAAAACCGCCAAAGTTGCCGCGGCTCGCAACTACGCACAGATGCTGGGTGAGGGTACCGTGACGATATTGTTCAGACAGCCATTTGATAGCCAACCGCATGAACGCCTTCACGGAATGCATCGCCAGGTTCAGATAGACAAACATAACCAAAAGCATTTCGCATTGTCCACTGGGGCCTTGGTCAACCAGTTGGCTTCATGTCTAAACAAAACAGCACGGATAGATCGAGTTTGAAATCTCGACGAGTTAACGTTGGTCAGTGCGGAGAAGCTGGGCCAGGTTGTCCATTCTCTGACCCGCAAACACGAACGGCGTCAGATTTTTCGAGTTCGGAGACCCACGATATCCACGAGGTTCTGTGGCACTGTCTGTAATGGCAAATTCCGTACCATGTTCTAGTTTAGGACGCCGCCCAACTCGTCATTTTTTACCCCGTAGGAATATGGAATCAAGACGCCAACTCTCAGTTGCCTCGGATCGCCTCAAGGCACACCCATGCATGGCCGGCTTTCTCGGATGTCACCCCTCTTGTTTCGACCTCATCCGACCGGAGACATTTCAACTCGTCCAAGTCACTCCAATATGTAATCTGCCGCAATTGGGACCATTCCAGGTCATTAAACCTTCTGATCAAAGATCGATTCATGGCTTTATGTGGTACTTCAGCGATGAGTTCGGCCTGCCTGAATCAGAGTGAATGGACACAAACCATCAGATCCGTTGTCTTGGAAGCGAGACATCCGTCTCTGACAGCTACGGGACACCTATCGGACTCGGGTCCTTGGCGTGTTGGTTGGCAAACGGCCCGCCAGTTCGAGTTTCCCGATTTATGGTTTCGGCCCGGGGTCGGTCCATCCCACGCGCCACATCTGATGGCATGTCATGCAATCACAACCCGAGTCTCGGATGCAATGACAGCGGACAAAGGATGCCAGACTGCTAGATCTCATTAAACTCCTGCCACGCGTTTACGAGAGATCTCCTGTCGCGCAATGCAGTTGGCCTCGTTTGGAACGATCGCAAAGGTACCAGTGCGACTGGTGGCTGCACCTGTGTCACTTAGCGTGCCATTATGTTATACCCGGTTCAGGTGTGGCACAATGTTCCATAGCTTGGGTTAACACAGCACCTCCTGTTCCCATTTTTACGTAGTATGGGGTGATGAAAGAGTCCTAGATCACGTCGACATCGTTGCGCGTACTCGTATGAAAGTGAAGGCGTTGGAAATGGGCCCGGCCATGCAGCCACTCGACGGAGTCATTACGATGGCGGGGCACAGCCATCCATCGCTCTCCTTCCATTCCTGTTCGTTTTGGAGCTTGACTAGCTGATCAGGATCGAACGGCACACCGCTCGTCGTCTCGTCAGGCTGTTGAGAAGGTCTCCTAAAACCAGAAGCCAACGTCCACTTCATTGGACTAAGTGCGGCTATTGCAGCTCGCCTTCCACTGCTACTAAAGTACCTCCACCGGCTCGGCTCAACACGGCCAATCTGTCATTTTTTGTCTCATGGAAGACATGGGTGTCACTCATGGAATCCTGCAATCCAAGGCGGCTTCAAGAGTACCTTGCAACCGGGATGAGCGCTTCGAACACCCCGTCAGTCCTTCCGACGATATACTCAACCTGTGGCATCCTTTTCGAGCTTTATCGATGGGAATAGTGGGAAGCAAAATTTGCCAAGCAAACCGCGGAGATTTTGACGCGGCACAAGCTGGCAGCTGTCGTCTAACCCAGGTGTTATTTTCCCACATGTCCCCCTGCAGGACATCCTCGCTGATGTTGCATTCTGCTGTGCTCAAGCTCGTGTGGGCAACTGAGACGCACGGTAGGAACAGACTGCTTGTCAAGAACGTGCTCATGCACGAAATCCTCCAGTTGGGTTCAATGTACCTGAATATGGCGAGGTCGCCGGCTTGCTCCTTTACACCGAGACGTCTCAATCCGTCTCGTCATGTTGCACTCTCCGTCGTTAACAGGCCGGGTGACGAATTCACAAAATTTACAAGGCTTCCCAGCATAAGAGATTCTGCTCTCCGGCTCATCTCGGTCGCTCAAATCAATCTGCCAACCACAGGTCAAAGAACACACCGCTTTTCATTTCTCCATATTGTGGCTTTCGACTATCTGTAAGGTTGCGTTGCAGACCTTAAGCATAAACGTTGCGATGATTACGACATGCTCTAAAGAAAACTACTTTCTGCAGAGCAAGATGTACGGAGAGTACTGACGAGATAAACGTCCAATCTGCCAATGATTACCGTAGCATCAGCATTGAGATTGTGATGAGATTCTTCAGTGCCACAATCTGTCTGTCGTTCCCAAATACTCGTACCATGAGGTACGAATTTGAGTGCAGGAATACCGCCAAAATTTCATGCCATGACGCCACACCTTAAGTCGGCCGATCAACATGTCTCATATGGCCACGAATTGGACGTCTCTTGACACAGAATATCAAGGATCGGGCATACGTGGCAACTGTTGATATCAATGATTTCCGCCTACCACTGCTAAGTACGTGTGATGAGTTTAAAAATTTAGCCGCGCCTCAGGTAATAGCTCCAACTCCCCCAATCACATGCTAATCATTTCCCAATTTGGTACGTCACACAAGATGCCCACCTTCCACAAAACTTCTCCTTCAGGATTCCCAACACCAACATTTCTATTCCGACATGTACAACATACGAGTTTACAAACACAAAACACTAAGCCTCCATTAGAGTACAGCCTTCAATAGTGGATTCGGCGTCGCCGATGAAACAAGGGGACTTTCGCACAGATACCGAGGCACTTAATCGGATCTACTGTACTTACGGCGTCGCCCAAGCGCCGCGTCTCCATCGAGTACTCCGTAAACACCACACGTCGATCGCAAACCTCAGCCCCGTTTCAACAGCTTCTAGAAGGAAGCCAGAAATAGCGAGCTTGATCTCAGAGTCTGAAACGTCTCTCCACGGAAAAGATTGATGCCGAGTCTCGCCGAGAGTTCGAGCTTCCGCCCCGTGTTTGCGGAGACGAGTGTTTCACTTCTCGTCCCGCGGCTCCCGCTTTCTGCATGAAAATATCCTGCTGCGGTGTTGGTCTAAGCGTTACGCGTCAGGGGTAACAGCGCATATATGCTGAACACTTATTCGCTTGTCTGCGGAACGGGTCAGTCAATCAGACAAACATCACGCATCGTTATCCTTGTCACAACCGCCATCGTCATCTTCGTTCTCTACCGCACTTCTCTACCGCACTAGCCAGTTTCGTCATTCACCGGAGATTACAAGCCCCGCCATGGCACTCAGCGGTGTAGAGGTTGTCAATCGCAAATTGATACAAAATTTACGTCATCCTCCCTTACAGCAGCAGCCTTGTGGTGTAGACCTGACCCTGCGTTGGATCTCTGAGTGGACATCTGCGGCTACGATCGATTTTGACAACTCCCAACGACAGGCAGCGAAAACTCGTAGGCTGTTATTCGACGATACGAGTCGGACGATCGCATTAAGCCCAGGTGCCTACCTGGTAGATTTCAATGAAACCATTCGGGTTCCGCGAGATTGCATGGCGACCCTCTTTCCTCGATCTTCACTTTGGCGTTCCGGAGTAGGGATTCACGCCGGCTTGGTCGACGCAGGTTACGAGGGTGCCATGGGTGCCCTCTTGGAAGTCAAGAACCCTAACGGAGTCGTGCTTTACGAAGGCTCTAAGCTGGCACAGGTAGTTTTTGAAGAGATGAAAGAACAGGTGGCAGGTTACAGTGGCATCTACCAGTCTGCAACGAGCAGTGCTGGACGAGACGGGGCGGCGTAGATTCATGGATTCAATGACTGTAGAGCCTCTCGGTGGTGGAAATTATCCATCTGCACGAATGGCTGTCGTACAGTGGAGACGCGGATGAAAAGATTTACATATTCTCCGTAAGGGCTGGTCGTTGAGGACGTTGTTGTTGTTCTTCCTGATTTCCGGTTGAAGCGATCAAGCATTGAAACTAGTCTGGCGTTTTGCCTGCGGCCTCAGTACATTGTTCCGACTCACCCCTGGGTCCGAAACATGTGCGAGATTGCGTACTTTCTTCAGCCTTGTCATAGACTTCGACGACAAGTCTCCTGCCGAGAGCATCAATTCCATAAATAAATGCGGTTCCTCCCAGCTAATTCCTGTTCGAAGATCATTGTTCTCCATCCCAGCAATCATGGCTATCACCTCCCTTGCTGGAGTCAGCTGTCCACAGGCCCCGATTGCAGTCGAATCGCACACTATGGGCACATCTTTGCATAGATATCTCGAAATCAAGATGCATCAAGCAATACAAGCACGTTGCTATGACAAAATCCAGGTGGTGGGATCCTATTGTCGTGATGGCACAGCAGAAGTATTCCGAGGCGAGAAAATGGACAAGGAGTTCAACTGGCAACGTCCGACGGCGTCAGTCAGAGACAAGACCCTCGAAATCCAATGCTTTCCCGGGTACGATCATGTTGAGCACTACGCCGAACTCATTACCACATATCTCAAGATCCAGGAACGTAACGGCAATCATTCACTGACCCCTCCCTTGAGGGTGACCTACATTTCTTCGTCCTGTTCGGATACTCAGCTGGCTTTGCGAACCTCCAACTTGCAAGAACTACCGTGTGACGTTGATACGGTTGTACTTGGCCTAGTACACCGCTTGGAACGACTTACCGGATCGGCAACATGGCAAGGATCGAAGGACGGGTGCTTCGGATGGATTGTTAGGCGATTCAATCAGCGGCTAGTGGCTTTCGTGGGGTGTCAGCCTTCGTTCTGGGGCGACATATCTGGAGAAATAGTGCACTTTCTCGCACTTGCGGCGGTTACTTGTGTCGACAAGACATCCTAGATATCAGGATGCGCCACAGCCGCCCGATTACCTCTGTTGTAAAGATCTCAGATTCAGATGGCTATCTCTCCCCAGCGTCCTTCGAAAACGAAACGAGCTTGCAAGCGCTATTGAGTTCGTCCCCCGGCGCTCTTTTACTTGACGAGTCTGAAACTCCATATGTGGATGCATTTCGACTATTGGACAAAGAATTGGAAATACGGCTATCCTTTGAGTGGGTACTTCCCGAGAGACCCCTGGTTCGCCCAGTGGCATTAATAGGGGGAAGGACCATGTTCGACCCGGCAAAGATGTCATTCTGTTACAAAGGGCCGTACGAAGCAGCTCTCGCCTTGGGGATCTCCGTCATTGTCGTTGACAACCCCGGGCACTGGCTCGAAGATGATTCATATTCACATCTACGAGCTCGTTTCATCGCGATCGATATGACGCTGGACGAGGAATTGCCTGGAAGGATCACGGAAGCACTCAGAGGAACAAACCTTCATGGTGTCGCATCTTTTGCAGACGAATATCTGGAAGCCACCGCTCGAGCTGCGGAGACACTGGGTCTTCCGACAGAACCCGTGTCTGCAGTCTATCGGTCGGTAGACAAATACGCTGCACGGAAATTGGTCACCCCCGGGAAACCGACCGACTTTGCACGCTTGAACAATGCAGCACAACTAAATGATCTGGCGCTATTACCATTTTTAAACACCTTGCAGTACTCAGTCATTGTCAAGCCATGCAGAGGGGGTGGGTCTAAAGGAGTTCGCAAGGCCAACAACAGATCGGACTTGTATGAAGCTGTAAACCTTGCAGAACAAGCCGGCTATTTCAAAGATGGTATCCTGATCGAGGCCTACGCCGATGGTCCCGAGGTCGATGCTAATTTTGCTTTGTGGGATGGTGAGATCCTCTTCTTCGAGATGTGTGACGACTTCCCTTGCCTTGCCGATTCAGCAAACGCAACGGTTGCTGATGATTTCAACGAAGACGTCATGGTTTTACCAAGTGCTCTCGACCTCACGGAGAGACAAAAGGTCAAGATCCAACTACACGAAATTCTGTTACGCTTAGGCTTCAGGACGGGTATTTTCCACGTGGAAGCTCGGATGCAGAACTCATCCATGCGATATATGGAAAGAGAAGGCGTAGTCGATTTGCAGCATATCGATCAAGTTCTCGGGCCAACCAGAAGTCGTCCGAAGCCTAAGGTCTTTTTGATAGAAATCAACCCTCGCCCACCAGGACCAGATTGCATATATGCGACTGCTTATACGTATGGCGTCGACTACTGCGGTCTGCACTGGTTACGCGCCTTGAACGACGGTCGACGACTTGCAGCTTTGTGTCACCCTTTCACGATCCATGCGCAATACCACACTTCGCTGCTGAGTATACCTATTTATCAGGAAAACCTTTACGTCCCAAGAGACTATTGCGAAGAAATGCTGAGACGACTCCCGGACATCGCACCCTACATTTCTAAAACAGAATGTTTCACACCTGGGAAGACAGTGTCACCAAAGGGAGGCGCTGGCTTTTTCGCCTACTTTTTGATCTATTCTCGTTCCGGAAGAAAACAGCTATTGGAGATGTCCGATCGCATTAGGGAAGAGTCGAAAGGCCTCTTAGATAATGCCTAAAGCGTCAGCATGTGTTATGCTGATGAGATATGCAGTGATTGTCATAGGCTACACCCTGACGTTGGGCTATGCCTTTGATATTTGATATCTCCATTTCCGGCGAAGCGAAATTACAGGATGCAACACGTGATTATCGTACGATAGTGGCGTGACGGGTAATCTGCAGCATATATGCTGCAAATGCCCGTCCTACCTTGTTTTGCTTCTTTCCTTCCTTTAGCTTTGCAATTTGGTAGATAGCCTAGTATTTTGTGAGAAACATCTTACTTGAGCCCGTGTCAGTGAAATTTAACAGCAATGACAGTGATCTTTCTTCTTTCAGATCGCCATGAGCTTCTCCACCTCGTGGACAGTATCTCTACACAAGATAGAGGATAGAGCTCTTTGTGTGCCTCGCTACTGGAAGGCATGGATGTAAATGGTGTATTATGACATCGAGTCTTGAGGTCTGGCTCCCTGACAGTCATTTTTGAAAAATCCATGCATTCTCTCAACATCTCTACAAGCGCGAAAGAAAAGATGACAACCACAAATTGCCTAAGTGAGAGTTTATGACGTTAGCTGTATATTCTGCTCAGTCGTTACGATACAGGCCTTCGTGCCATGCGATTTTGGTCGGAGATGTTGCACAGACTCCTTGCCCACCCTCATCAGACGATCTCAATATGGAACTAGATAACGTGTTTTGCACTCACAACATCATGATGGAGGTAGTGAATCTGTTCAACTAATGTTACACGCATTTTGTTAATTCGGTTGAGTAACCAGGTTCTCAGCTCATTATTCGTCGCATCAAAGTAGATACAATAGCAACAGGTCCATGTATGAGATGAAAGAAATAATCACCGTGAAGGTAAAGTATCTATTTATATCCTTATGGGTGCATTCTAAGGGTCCCCATCAAGTATCGCAGACATACGATTAGAAAACTCACAAAGTCGAGGTACGACGATAAAACGATAGCAGCAATACAACAAGGCTCTGAGTGAACAAACGGCAGTTTGTATAACGTAGATGGCGGGGAACTTGGCCGGGTGGGGAACTTGTCCAGGAATTTCTCAACTTTCGCATTCAAAATTGTCTTGACGACGCTACAACAATGCAATCAGACTCGGCTTCGCTCACATCACTCTCAGACATATCAACTTTGGTCTGTGTCATTTCTACCGTAATCGGAGAAGGTTTGCGCTTTTTACGGGCCTTGTTTGCCGCCGTCTTCTCCTCCGCTTCCTTCGCTATTTCGAGAACTTCTTCAGTGCTGAACACATATTTGCCCTTTAACAAGATTTTTTTGCTACTTTTTCTCTTCTGACGGGTACATAGAAGCTTTTGTGTTTCGGTCAGCTACTGACGTATCGTCACGAGCTCGCTTTGGGTCGAATCTACAGCCTGGGTCAGACGCTGAGTGTAACGTCGGATTGGTGATGCGAGGCCTGCCACCTTACTCAGCTCGGTATTCAGCAAAGTATTTGCTTGTCGCAATCCAGTCCCGTCTGGTGGTGAGCTGTTGAGTAGGGAGAGGTCTAGGCTCGATGTCTGTCCCGGTGTACGTGGTTCGGATTGCAGTGTATCACCCTCTCGGACTGAGCCTATTGAGGACAGTGATTGGACTCAATGGCTCGAGACCAGTCGCCCTCCACCCACTGCAGATATTCTGCATCGTTAACGTTCTACAGCGAGCCCGAATATACATTTCTGTCCATTCGACCCTCGATATTCGTCCAGAGTCGAGCCTGGAAACTTTGTCTGTCTCCCGAGCCAGAGCACGCTTCAGCGGCGCAAACACGCCAACATCGAGCGGCTGGAGCTCATGCGAACAGTGAGGCGGCAGTATGAGCAAGTCAATCGCATGGCCTATGCATAAATGTGATAACCCGTGCCGTCACGTGGCTACTGTGGCCGTCTGCGATCAACAGACGGCGAAGATGAGGGTCCTCCGGCCTTGTCAAGGGCTCGAACACAGTGGTCAGCCACTCGTAGCCATGACTGTCCGAAGTCCAGCCGCTGTTACTTGTAGAGAATCGCCAGTCTGCAGGTGTGTGCTCGGGTATCCATCCTGTGTTCGTGTGCTTCGCCTTGAAGATGATAAGTGGTGGTATCGCCGCACCAGCTGCGCTGACGTACTCGATCGCGGTTATCCACTCTTGCCGGCCGTGTACGACCTTCCAACTTGACTTGTCCCTTATGTTGACTAGTGCTCTAGACGACTGGCTCGTTCCCACCGCAAAACCTGACTCATCCATGTTGTACCGCCGTTCGGGAGGGTATTGGTGCTGCAACTGGAGCTCCGTCACCGTCTCGAACCATGGCTTTACAGCTTCAGCAGTGGCTGCTTTGTGCCGTGCACCATCGATCTCCCGTGTCCATATGCCTTGGATCTCAGGGTGACGTGTGCGGAATCGTTGCAGCCATTTGCCACCTATCGGTCGCGGGTGAAGCGAAGTCTGAGCCGAATTCTTCGAGAGCTGCATCCGGGAATGGCGAATCTCTTCGGCCATTTCAACAGCCAATGCCGGCGACGCAGGAAAGCCGGTACTTGTTAGCCTACTTAGCCAACGCACAAGAGTCTTCTCTTCGGGGTTCGTAAGGATCTGAGCATTTTCGTGGCCGTGAGAGCGAGAAGTGTGTCCGGAGATGCGATACTGCAATGTCGTCCGAGGGACACCTTTTGCTATCGCACATGCCCGAACGGACTTGTATCTACCTGATTTATATTCCAAGATAGCTTCTTGCATCATAGTTTCAGTATACGCGTCCATATCGCGTAAAATCGCGTTCGTTGTTGGTGTACACGTCGATGAAATGGAGGCATCAGAAATTCCTGGCCAAGTTCCCCACCCGGCCAAGTTCCCCGCCATCTACGTTATTTCAACACCAGCCCTGTGTTAGCGAAGCGATCCAGGAAGGATATTGTGTAAGTAAACATGGCTGCCGTCCAGAAGCATCGAGCTCGATGATTTAGTGTAAAGTCTCGGCAATGATGATGATGATGATGATTCTCATTCAGGCTATGCACGGATACCGTATGAGCCGTCCCTGATCGCTGCCCAACATTACAATGAACATCGCATTTGTTCCGAACCATTGCCAAACGCGGCCCATTTCCCCGTCAATCACGTTAGATGTAGGGCATGAATTTCAGATTGTTGATTGGATAGCCAGTCTACGATCTGCGGAACGCCCGCCGTGTACGGCTCGACCGATGGACACCCTGGTGATGAGCTTTGGTCCGAGGGTTCTAAATACTGCTTTGCGGACTCACAATGGACTCTTCATGCCACCTACATACACATATCAGATATCTCTGCAACGAAGCTCGAGCAAGCCACAAGAATGTCTCTCAAACATTGTTTACAAATGGCCTACGAGGAAGTTCATATGGGTTGGGACCATGCGATTGATACGATTGCGATGCTTGATTGCTCCTTAAAAGCAGATCAAGAAAATCTGATTCTGGTATACGGAGGCTCTTTTAATCCCCCCCCATCGAGGACACGTTGAAGTTCTGCTTGCAGGATTAAGACCGGAAGCTGGCGCATTGGCTATCGTAGTCCTCCCGTGCGAGGACTATCTCCTGCGGAACAAGATGTCGAATGCCCCTTCGGAGTTCTTCTTGCACATGCAGCGTAGATCTGAGATCTGGGACGCTATCCCTGCGCTACCCAAAGATAGAGTCTGGGTGTGGTCAAGCACCTACTTCCCGTTCATAAATATGACTGAAGCGTTGCTTCGGCTGACCAAGGCGGATGGGTACAGGGTGGCCTACTCACAGATGATCGGACCCGACAATCTACGTTTGGAGAACCCACTGGCGGTTCTACCGTATGTCTTTCCGAGGATATTTGTCACGAACAAGGCAAGACATTCAGCACATCATTTCTCGTCGGATGGAACTCCAGTCATTTGGCACGGTTTCGGGGCATGGACTCGCCACGTAGACCCAGGCGCAGAAGGTTCGTTTGGAGACTGCTATTGACGATTTATGTGGCACATCTAACATGTGTTACAGCATCTCAAGAGAAGATAGAAGACGAAGTGGTGTTTTGGCACTGCAAAGGCGCCCCAGGTGATGATGGTACTGAGAAGAGGGGCTACTACTTACAGTTCTCTCGGCCTGGCACTATCGATATCAGCTCTACGTCTTTACGCCGCGTCTTGAACAAAGATCTATGTGCGAATGAGACACAGTTGAATCAATTGAGCGTCAATGTCCTCTTGGATCTGTTAGCACCAATGTTGGCCAGATGATGGTCGGAAGAAAGGACGTGACCGGGAGCTTATTGCCGCGGCCAGGTGAACAGACATGGCATACGGCCGCCGAGGCATTGGGTACGGCACTCGACTGTGGATTGGATATGATTGTTAAGTTTCGTTCATCGATGCAATTTACTAAAGTGGAACTCCTGCACAACGCTCGGCGAGACCGTCCAATCCCGAATCCAGGCTCAGCGTCGGGCATGAATGCAGCAGGACTCACGTCCGACTCGAGCCGAAGTGCGCACGACTCGAACTTCTCCACAATTTGGACTCTCGAGTCAAGTCCAAAGCCAAGGCAATTTCGAGCTAAACCAGCTTTTTCGAGCCAATCGCAAGCATTTTTTATCATGCTCAATTGCGCGAAATCAATGCTCAACATGCATCCAGCATCACCAAAGAGCATATTTAAAGAGATTTAGAAAACATATATTTATTTGTGCCAGCTTTTTGACGCTAGTTTAGCTTATTTTACCAGGCAAAGTATAGGCTTGCAGGAGTCGAGTCTAAATGAGATCGACTCATTAAGTATCCTGGACTTTAGACTCGTCTTCGAGTTCAGACTTGCCTAACCTATCCATCTTAAAAATTATATCACAAAACTACCTCCCGTATGGCAACCAGGAGGATCAGATCATGATTGGCACGGAGTCTTTTCTTTACTAATGAAACTCAATTCTCCTACTCCCTATCTATACAACGCCCTCCCCATCTGCCTACTCAGTAGCCTTATACTTCTTATTAAATTCTCCCACCGCCACCCCAATCTTCTGATACAAAAAGTTCCTGCTACTCTCCTCCGCAACTGGCACAAACGGTCCATTGGTCCCGCCCCTCAACGTAAGACTCAATCCTGTCCTCTCCTTACTAATCGTCTGAATATCTTTCAACGGCACATCCCACTCCGTCGTCAACCGCTTCGCCTTAATCAACATAATCCTCGCATACGTGAGCATAACCACCACATCCTCTCTCGGCAGTTCAAGGTGAGCAATATACTGCTCGTTAAAGTATTTCCCATTATCCAGCTGTTTGAGCCAGAATTGGCCTAGAGATTCGCGTTGGTTGTAAGGCCGCACGATGCCGTCGGTGGGGATGAAGCGGGTGAGGCGCACGCGGTCCAGGCCTTCGCCGTCGAAGACTGTGGTGGTGTTGCGAATGCCTTCGCTGACGTTGCTGGCTAGATCGAAGATGCCGATTGCTGGTTTGGTGGCTAGACCAAGGACACCCTTGCCTACTCCCTTGAAGAAGCCGGCGAAGCCTTCTTGCTCGGCGCCTTCAAGTGGTTTGCGCGCCAGCCCACCGACGCCGGATGCCAAACTGCTTACGAAGGAGTTAGCACCAGCTGTGACGCCGTACAGTGCATGCTTAGGCCTGTTTCTCGACCTTGTCATGCGTCTGCGGTCCTGGAATTGCTTGTCCATCGTCGCAGCCACCAGTCCTTTGGATATACTACCAGTGACCTTTGAGAAACTGTCGGACACACCAAAGATGGACTTCTTGACGAATGAGGTTGCTCCCTTGGCGATGCCAATGCCCAGCTGCTCAGGCCTATCAGACATGATGAAACCCTGGTATGGCTCGTAAAAGATGTCTGCAACACCCGAACTGATGTTGTTAAATAGACCAACAGGGTTGCCGAGGAAGTCGGCAGATCCAAGGATCTTATGCACCTGGTACAGTGCTTCCTGAGAATAATGGGCCGAGATATTCTGTGTCAAGACAGCGGTCGATACACGAGCGTTCTCCAACATCAGGGCGTTGAAGCGGACTGGAGCATCGTTGATGTTTCCAATGGCCATTGTGAGGACGTTGAGGAAGAACATCAGTGGATTTCTTGAAGAAGTCTTGTCTTCCACGTTGACTCTTTCAGTGCGAACGAAAGAGAGATCAAGTTGCATCGGCTGGATGTTGAGCAGCTCAAAGTAAATGTCTTGACCGGACTGCTGCTGTTTCGGCTCTGGAATATCGAGGTTCTCGTCACATAGGCGTCCCTCATGTTCCTCAGACCAGCTGGCACCCGGAACCTTCGAAAAGTCGAGAAGAGCATATACAAAATCTTCATCGATCTCCAAAGTCATCTGCTGCATCAGGATGGTGGCATACTTGATGTACTGAACTCCATAAGAGTCATCCTTAACACGAGTGATCTGTGCATGAAGCGATGGATGCTGCTCAGTCTCGGACGAGATCTTTGGCACCACACTAGGATAGAGGATCATCGGGAAGATGCCGCCATAAAGTTGATTATCGATCTGGATCCACTTAATAGAAGCGGAAACAGTCTGATAAAGAGGCGACTCGCTGTAGCTCAGGGTGAGGTCTCTGAAAGTGATGTATGCGAGCTCCTTGAGCTGGCTGTTGATGAGCGAAATACCGAAACCAGCAAGCTTAAGCTGAGCACGGAAGGTGACATCCGTGTCTTGATCCTTCACCTCGAATCCTCCGTGAACGCTGGTCGAAGAGTCTGCTTGAGCCTTCTTCTGCTGATACATACTGTTCGACGCCTTGTAATTCGACAAAATCAATGTCTGAGTTGGGCCATCAGCGGCAACATTGAGATCAATGATCTTCTGGTCCATCGATCCTTTGGAAACCGGCACCTTCATCGGAATAAGGTTACCAATCTCAGCAAGCTTAATATGCCGCTCCCTGCCGTTTCCGCTAACAATAAGCTCCTTGATCTTGGCAGCAGGATAATCCCAAGCATAAGGCATGATGCTGCGTGGCGGAAGGCGGTAACGTATGGGACGCCATCCAGATCTATCCTCCTGATCATCCTCATCAATATTCGGGTTGGCCTGCCAGAACATAAACTCCATATCAGACTCGTTCCTCATCGAGAACGGCCAATGCTTGGTCTCAATACTGAGATGCAAGAATACGGTGGCATCCTCCATGAGGACCTCGACACGGATGAGCTTCTGGCGCTGTCCGACCTTGGCGATCTTGACGTGTGTTGTGCCAAGGTCGGAAATAGTGAAAGGCGAGGACCACTGATTATTGAGGCCTGGGAAGCACATACAAAGCTGCTTCAAAGCCGACTTCTGCAGGAAGTGCAACGCCTTCAGCTCGCCTTGTTTCAACGTCATGACCTCGGACGATCCTGGCTCTCTGATATTGATTTCCTCGTTCATGCGGTTCTTGAGAATAAACCGCGGCGCCAAAGTGACCACCTTAGTCATCTTATATTTACCTTCTCCATTGTCAATACTGATGCCAACATGAATCTCTTTGTTGTTCTGTGTCGACGGCAGAACCACATCAATGGTGCTTCCAATGGCATCAAAGGATTGAGGCTTGCTCCAGTTGGAATCTCCGATCTTGAGCAGCACACGGTTGCGCTGATCGTCGCCATTAAACGCAAACATCAGTGGCTGAGCCTTGCCTTCCTGTGTCGCACGCGGACCATTTTGTCCTGCAGCCGCCCTCGCCTGCTGCAACAGGGACTTCGCTCGGATATTTATATCAAGACCCGTCTTGTTCAGAATAACATATGGACTGTAAATAGTGAGCCTGAAAGCTCCACCTCCGTCTGGAATCTTGTAGTAGTGAAGTTTGAGGTTGAGTGGCAGGCCCTCGTCATCCTTGCAGACAAGTGACGTCTCTTTACGGAAATCATCATTGTTGTTGGAGTTGATAATAGCAAACTCGCTGGCCTTGAAGACAGTGTCTTGCATATCGATGCTCAGCAATAGCAGGTGAGAGAGCTCAACAACGTGGACAGGACTGAGGCCGCCCTTACGGAGGAAGTTCGTCCAATCCTTGCGGGTGTTCTTGTCATAAATACGATACTTGAAGTCGTATGGCAACAAGTTCTCTAGCTCAATAGGGGCCGAAAGCCGAATCTTCATGTAAGGATAGATGCTGTCTATGGTTAGTACAGCCATAACTGTGATTGATGATGTCCAAAACTTACTTGCATAGCGGGTTAGATCTATCATACACCGCATTCATCTGAAAGTAGAAAGGCGGCGTCTTGCTGTCACTTTCGCCTCTACATGTGATCGTCCTTGTTGGCCTCTTCAGCATGTCACGCCACCACAACGACTCTGTCGACCAGGAGTAACCAAAGCCCTGATCTGGCCTCACGAGTAGTTGCTTCATATAAGCCGCCCCAACCGGAGCTGGTCTACTCTCTCCTGGCGGAATCTTCTCAATCTTCAGCAGATGACCCTCTTGAGCATCAAAGACACCTATCTCAACCGGGATCTGAGTGTTGTTCTCCACAGTCAGAGGCGATCTGAGAGTGATGCATTTAACGTTGTCAACACCAAGCGTAACCTCAACGAGCAGTCTGTGGAGAATATTGTCGACTCGTGGCTTGAGGTTGTATAAGAACTCTCCCTCGCGGTTGACTGGAATCTTGTTCACACTCTGGAAGCTGCTGCCCTGCAGGTTGATTCCGACCACGGCAGACTTTACATCCGTGGAGAGCTTCTCACGCATCTTCTCCCAATCCTCGAATCTCCAAGGCGCCTCCTGGCCATCAGCAAGCTTGATAGCCATAGCATCTTCATCATCGCCAGCATCCGCCCAGACATTGATGTCAAAACCGGTGTAATTACGAATGCGGTATGGCGTATCCACACCTCTCGGCTTCGACAGAACATCCTCTTCAGAGTTCAGGAACTGAGCAGAGTGCGACGCCAGCGCAATGGTAGCCGAAGTGATGGTAAGCTCCATCATCTTCTTCGAGCTCAGCTCAATCGCCATACTACCATTCTCTTGCTTCCTCGACATACGGAAGCCGAGCTGCCATGGCTCAATAAGAGGTTCCCATGCCGACTTGGAGAAGTTGTACACATTCACGAATATGTCGATTGTGGTCGACGCATCCAGATCGCTGGACCAATCTCTGGCTTCCGCAGTGAAATTCTTAACACTGAGATCAAGGATTGGCAGTTCGTGGAGGTCACCAAGAAGAACAACTCTCAGACCCTGGACAGTAGCCCCAAGCTCCTCGCGCTTCCTGATTGGCGCCTTGCCTGTGTTCGCGTTGGCAGAGAGTTGCAGCTTACTCTGGCCAGCAGTGCTTTGCGCTCTGGTCTTCATGCTCTTCGCCATGGTTGAGGTTCCCCTCCCACTAGCTGAGCGCTGCTTCAAACTGCTACCACCACTCAGCTGGCTGGCCTTTTTCTCAGACGCTGGGGTTTTGTCATTCTTATCGTCGCCCCCTGACAACTCGGAGGCCTTGCCAAAGATCTGTAGCGCCAAGAGGACATCACGGAGGGATAGACGGAGCACCAACGGCTGAACATCAATGTGAATGCTTGAGACGTCGGCCTTGGAGGTATCCATCGACATGAACAGCGAGAAATCATCGAGGATACGCAGACGCGAGTCCTCGAAGTGGTCCATGCGACACAAGAACATACCCATCTCCGACACCTGAAGTGTCAAAGCATGTTGCTGAGAGACCAATATCTGCTTGGTACCAAGAACAATGGCCTCAGAGCTGGTGCTGGGTGGGTTGGCAATCAGAATAATTTGTGCATCAACGACGTTAGCTCTGAAAGCGATCGTCATCTCGTTTTCATCCTGCTTCACACCAGAGCTGACTCTCTTCACCATAAGAGGCCTCTGGCCTTGCGGGCTGCTGGTTTGAGATAGCACAACATGAGTGCTTCCAGTTGCCTCCTCCGTATCTGACGAGTCCGCCGACTCGTCCATGACTTCTTGAACCATATCGGACACATCGTTCTCGTTCACCTCGAGCCCTTCGGTGACCCATTTCTGAATGGCAAACAAGTGATCGAGCGCAAGAATAATCCTTGGACTATCGATGGCGGCCATGGCAATTAGATGGCGCTTCTTACCACCAGAGATGGTGACGCTCGCCATGAACTGCTGAACGTCTTTGTTGAGCGAGGTCATGATCTTCCTAAACTTGTTCGTCTCATGGCTTCTGCTATCCCTGATAGTGAGGGACTGAGTGGTGAGTTCAGATTCGAGAGAACCATCACTGACCATGGATAGCTTGACAGTAGTATCATCAAGGGAGAATGTGGATAAGCTCGCAGCGTCCAAGTCACCAACAGGCTCGTCCTCGTTGGCCACAATCATTTCTAGCCCGACCTTTGGAACTCTGAAAACCAAGTCCAGCTTGACCCAGTTTTCGGAGTCAATGGTCAACTCGGGACCAAGGTTGATGAGCTGTTCTTCGCTGCTGTTGCCACTTTGCCCAATATCAGAACGACTCTTGCTGACCTCTGCCGGCAACTCGTCTTGGGCCTCCTGCTCCGCAACATCTGGATCAGCTGCGAAGGCCGCCGGGATGGTCCGAGCGAGCTCCAACAAAAACTTCATTTGCACTTGAGTAATTCGAAGGTTCAGCTCAGTCATGTTACCAACGACCTCGACATCTGGTCTCTTGACGCCCTGCATGTGCTCCGCATAGGTAATGTTGAAACCAAGGTCCACCTGATGAAGGAGCTCCAGCTCCTCTGAAGTGTCATCACCAAAGTGGAAGTCCGAGGTTAAACGAATGTTCCTGATACCTGCCTGAATCTTCATCGCGACCGGGGAATACATCGAATCATCTAGAGGGACGAACTGGTTCTTGGCATAGATCTCTCCGAGATATGCGGTTACCATGTCCCTCATCGTGGTACCAGGCTCCATGACGCGAGGGAAGACAATGATCGGTGTCCTAACCATAATATCAAAATGGAACTTGTTGGCGCTCTGCTGTATTTGATTCGCCTGGTTGGCAGCAGCCTGTCTAGCAGCATTAAAAATAGCCTGCATCTTGCCGAACTTCACCAGGAAGTTAATGATCTTGCGGAAAGGCTCGGACACGAAGTTAACCTTGATGGAGCCAGTCTGAAGGCCGATCGACTGATCGTATCCAGGGTAGTTGTCCTTATTGGCCGGGTCAAAGGTCTCATATTTGAAGTCTGCAAGCTCTTCACCCTGAATCGTGACAAGCTCGCGCATGGCAAGTGGCGCTCCTTGATCGACGTCGTCGAGTAGAGTCAGGTTGCCAAGCTTTCCGCTCACACGCAGCTTGTTGCCTTGCACAAAAACCTCGACCTCGCCAGCCATGACACTCAATGTGGCAAGCCTGATGCCGTCGTTGTTCAACACTAGGGCGACTTTATTCAGACGAACGTGGATGTTGATCTTCTCCGGTTCAGACGGGGTCTCGATCACTGGGATCACGGGTTGCTCATCATCCTCAGACTCTTCCGGGGTGATGTGAGGCGTATTGTTGTCACCATCCGGATTAGTGAAAGTGACCAAGATGAAATCCAACAGTGTCAGGAGTGTCTTTCTGGTCACTATCAAATTGATCGTGGAGATTGCCACATCAAGGTTTTTTTCCACACCGTGATAGAGAGTCGTAAATTCTGGCGACTCTCTCTTGATCTGCGAGTACTTCACCTGAACCAAGGCCTTCTCATCAGTCTCGCCATCAGCGGCATCACCAGATGATACAAGGCGTTTGAATTCTGGCAATGGATTCTCCTCGACATGATCGTCAAGGGCAAGAGACTGCAAAGCAACTTCGGCGCTGAGATCAAATGGTCGGACGGTGACGTCGAGCTTGAAGCCATCCGCAAGAAGCTCAACCAGGAGCTGATCTGGCTTGATGCCTTCTGGATCACATCTGTAGAGGGATCCCTGAAGTCTGTCGACTCTGAATGAGAGCTCAAAGACATGCTGCGCGAGCTTCAGATCAATATCAGTCTTGTCCGCCGGCTTGCTTTGCAGAGCATCCTGGAACAGTGCATCGTCATCGTCATCGTCGATTACAGCTGCGTCTTGAATAATAAAAGGAAAAATTGGTGCAGACTGGCGCATGGACTTCCGACGCTGAGATACGGAGCTTCCGGTGCGAGGTCTAGGACTGTGCTCAACATCCATTGCAGCGTCTCCTTGTAGCTGCCATGGCTCACCTGCCACGTTCTCGTCGTCCTCATCAAGCTTCGGTATAGCAACATTGATGATTTTCATCAAGCTCTTGTACTTAACGTCGGACACGGAAGCATGCAGTACTGGCAGATGGCCGGAGACACGGATCTTCGGAATGTTCGGTGTCTTTGGCACGATCGATAGCTGAACAACAAACCGTATGTTGATGCGGTCGACGATATGCAGCGACTTATCGACTTGATCATAGAGCTTCGCTCTTGTCTCATCAACAGAGGGGCCAATAAGCACTTGAGTTGCCTCAAGATCCAACAAGAACTTGTCATACATCAGACTCTCTAGGCGTCTCAAGTCCTCGTCGGTGTAGTTCTGGCTGTGCTTGGCGTGAATTTCCTTGATAGTGTTTTGGTCCACAAGCTCGCTGTTGAGACTGACGTGACCTGCATCGATAATCAAGCATGTGGATTTCTCCACCTCAACATCCTCAGGAATGATGATAAGTGGTGCTTGGAGATCCAGCTGCGCATTGATTGTCTTGTGTTCCTCTAGAGCGAACTCAAGACCGGCACGAGTCTGTTGTCTAATACTTTCCACTGTAGCGCCTGCCGTATCCATAAGAGCATATATGGAGTCCATATGCCTCTCCGGCGGCTTGAAGAAGCGGACAATCTCTACAACGAAGTTTGGATTGTAGATGATTTCCATGGACTTTAGCTTTGCTCTGACAGCTAGATCAGCGCTCTCATCGAGAGGATTTTGCTCGAACTGGAACTGGAAGAGTGGCTCAACCGCGTCACTGAGTTCATCCTGGGAGCCGTCACTGATGAGCTTCACTTGCGAACTGCGTGGCGACTCCTTGATGCGTACGATTTGTGGGAAAAAGCTGTTTCTGGTGGTACCATCATTGAGGCGCATACCTCCCAGGCTCACATCCGCGAGGAACGAATCTGGGCGTTGCAGCACCCGAGCCTTGAAAGAGTCAAAGTACAAACTCAAAACTTCCCTCGGATCAGAGTGAGTGCCACGTTTCAAAGTAAAACTTCCGAGTTTGAGATCGGCGTCCACTTGCAGCTTGACAGTCTCTCTAGGCAGTTCGACTGCTGCAGTAATGGCGTTCTTCTCGTCCCAGTCGATAGCTTTGTACAGCTCCTCACGCTGCTCATCAGTAATGGCTGTGGTCTCGTCTCCCTTGTCCTCTTCCGGCTCGACGCCACGAGCCCAAGCAATCCAGCCCTGCTTTTTCACTGGCGCAGGCTTTTTGACACCAATGTTCTCTTTCTTAAGCTGGTTCCTAGCAAGATATCTCCAGAAGCGCAAGTCTTCGTAGCTAAGCTTCCATTCAAGCTTCGCGAACTCTTCCGCCTCTGGCGAAAGCAGCTGACCCCTCTTCTTCATCTTAAAGAGCTCAATGTAGCGCACCCTGTCATCTCTCCGCTCGGCGAAGTAAGCCCACGACCAGCGGCGATTTCGCTCATGAATCTTGCTTAAAACTGCATCTCCTGCAAATTCCAACCATGCTCGAGGATTCTCTAGCGGCGTCTCTCCCTTAGGCTGCAGCTTTTTGTATTCTTGATGGCGCATAAAATAATGGAAAGTGTCAACCATCATTAGGACATCTCTGTACTGATCATCATCTAAAACAAGACCTATCTCGTCGAACAGAAGACCTGCTTTGACCTTCGGCTTGTCGATTTTGCCTGACCTATCCATCTCTATCCTGGCGCGGCCACTGACAGGCTTCAAGATAAATTGGTGAGAGGCTGAGTCTGGGTTTTCGCCTTTGACGATAAGCTCCTTGAATTTCTCCATCATTTCGTCGTGGCCTAACACCTCCTCGTCTCTGGGAGTGGCAGCTTCGCGGCCAGTGCCCATCAACGTGGAATCTGTATTGAAGTATATCGCCAGTGCCTCCAGTGTTGCAAGCTTATGCGCAACACCTACTGAATTCTGGATGTAGGTAGGCTTCCATTCGCCATCAGTGCTGACTGCACTGAACTCCTCGAGAGTAATACCGGCAGCAAAAGGATGTCCTGGAGCAGAGATCGAATCCTCGTAACGAATGTGAATATTGCGTACAGTAATCTGCACGTTATTGACGATAGTCGAAACCAAGCTCTCGGTAAAGCTCTGACTTTTCTTCTGCTCTTCTTGACTAAGGCCCTCCTCGTTCCTCTCCTTCAAGATCTCGGCGCTGTCCAGCTTCTCAATCTTGATTGCCTGCCTCCTCCTCTCCTCTTCCTCCTCATCGTACTCTGCATCTTCCTTTGGTGCCGCGAGCAGATATACATCCTCGATCAGGACCCTTACCGGCGCACCCTTCAAGTTGGACCACGGAACGGTCAGCTTCAAAGCACCTAGATGTCCCTCAATGACGTTTAAGGGAAGCTTAAGCTGGTCCAGGGCCTCACGGCGCAGTTCCAAATTCTTCAGATTGACCTCTCCAGACCATGTACCGACTTTCAGCTGTTCTGCGTTCAGGTTCTTGACATACATGCCCAGAAACCGGTTAAGCAGGCCAGCTACGAGTCCTTCGAGCATCTTGTGTTATGGCGCCGTAACCTGGGCAGGGAAGAGTGGTTTAGGTGGGTATTCCCTTTTACGACGGCATAAGTATTCGTAGTCTGTCGTTATGGTCGCAGCCGCGTACTGGTACGTTGATCACGTATAGTGGTGTGTATGTTCGTGAAGTTGTCTTCGAGTGTCGTCGAAGCAGTCCAGATCGTGGATTTATCCGGGAGGGTACCGTTATTGTGTGGACCCCTCACAGACCAACTGTAGCGAGGAACAAAGCAAGTCTAACGTGGACGTCAGCACAGCTGGCCCCTAAAGTAAGCACTGGGAAGAGTACAGGTATTCTAGATGTGGGCTCTGTGTCCAAGGTAGTATACAGTTGGTCGGCGACACTGTTGTCGTATTGTTACTGTATCCTGACAGATTGACAGCAGTCCCTTCAGGCCTCAAAGTCTAGGGTGTGCCTACGGTACTCGCAGTGACATGTCTAGCCCATAATCTCCTCGCTTGCCTGTGCAGCCATGACGTCGCAGTTTGTGGGCAGCTGGCCCAAGCTTCATTACCAGCACCGTGTCATGGCTGAAGCTGCTTGGCTCGTCAAAGTGAGGAGTAAAAGCCCCCCTTCTCCACTGACAATTCCTCCTGAACATACTTCTATACTTTCTGTTTTACTCAATAGATCATACACAGACTTCAAAACCTTTGATTTGACGTCGTGCTGCCTCGTCAAACGTCAAATATTACTCTCTTACTCATTCCACAGTGAGCTCCATCACTATCCCGACCACTGTCAAAGCGCCGGCACTACACTAAACGAAGTAACCTCACCAACAGCAAAATGCTGAGAACCACAACATCGCGATCCATTCCTCGTGCTTTCGAGAGGGCAATTGCCAGCAAGAGTAGCTCAGTTGCCTCAACCTCAGCGAGCTTTCACTCACTTGGAAGCAGAAGACCCAATGTCGTCACTCACTCCAAGCGTCTTACGGTGACACACCTGCTCCGCTATGCGACTAAGCCAGGTGCACCACAATTTGACAAGATTGACCAGCAGGCAGAAACTGAACTCCGCGGCAAGAAATTAGAAGTCGACCCAGAGGGTGTCACTGCCACTTCGAGTGTTTCTACGGTGGTTCAAGGGGCGCCACATGAGGATCAGAGTGGTACTGATGAGGTGTCGGGTGGTGTCAAGGCCGATTTGGTGAGTTCTCAATGTGGTACCTTCCTCACACTTTATAGAGCATATCTGACCGCCACACAGAAAACAATCAAAGAGACATTCGCCCTCAATGAAGTCCCAAGAGATGCTTTCTACCTCGGTGCAGCCGGAACACTCCCCTACCTCGCAACCTCGCTCTCGACCGTCCTCCTAAGTTACAACATCAACCACGCCCCCGTAACAGGCACAAACTGGATGTTCACTCCGGAACAAGCCCACTACCTCCTCTCCATTATCCAGCCCATCCAAATCGGCTACGGCGCAGTCGTGCGTCTCTCTCCGTTCCATCCGAAAAATAAAACAGTACTCCCGGCTAACCAATTGTCAGATCCTCTCGTTCCTGGGAGCCATTCATTGGGGCCTCGAGTATGCAGGTTATGGCGGCCACCACTCCTACCGCCGCTACGCCATCGGCGTTGCTGCCCCTGCCATCGCTTGGCCAACTATCTTCATGCCCCTCGAATACGCCCTGATCTCGCAATTCGTGGGCTTCACGGCGCTATATTTCGCAGACGCCAGAGCCACGGTTCGTGGGTGGGCTCCACCGTGGTATTCGACTTATAGGTTTGTCTTGACTTTTATAGTGGGCGTGTCGATTGTTATCTCCTTGATTGGAAGAGGTGAGGTTGGGTTTAAAGGGGGGAAGCTGCCTGGGCCGGCCGAGGGGATGAAGGCGTTGAGGGAGGGGGATAGGGCGGCGGCGGGGGAGAAGGAGAGTATTAAAGAAAAGAGGGCAGAGCAGTTGAGTCCGGGGGCTGAGGGGAGCACGAAGGCGAGGAAGGGGATTGAGGAGGAGGAGGATGACGCTGGGGACAAGACTAAGAACGACGAAGATAATGGTGTGGATGACAGGGGGGAAAAGAATGAGGATCAGGGTGATAAGGAGAAGGACCAGCAGGATGAACCGAGTAAGCAGGACGAGAAGACTGATCAAGAGGGGGCGCAGAAGGGTAAGAAGTGAGCGGTTTAATGAAAGGTCGTATTCACGACTACGATTGGCATCAAGGTACCAAGAACACGGTCCTGCTTTCATGGCGGTTGAAGATGGGAAGTAATATTGTGATGGATTTCTTCGTTGGTCGATCGACCTGTCTATTGCTAGGTCAATATACCAATCATGAAATATTATCCTAAAACTATAATCTACTGGCTAGTCGTTGACCAGCCCTCCGTTTAGACCGTGGCCGGAAACGCTGAGTTGGGTATATGAGTAGCAGTCCGCTAGCTAAAGCGCCGATGCATCCATGTCATTCGTCACTCATTATTCGTTATTCGTCATTCGTGGCAAGCTGCCCGCAGCTGATTGGCGTTCCCAAAATACTGTGGTTACATCATATTTTTGACGGCTACGTGCGTCGGCTGTGCAAGGTGGGTGTCTTGGCCATCTTTCGTCGAATCGTCGACGATATGAGATTGTTCGAGGTTGTGTAGCGACAGTACGCAGCCATCCCTACCGCTAAATACGCGCTCTTTAAAGACGTAGCCGGCCGTGATCTATTCTGCTTAAACGATGGAGTTGCGGTTCGGTTTCGTTCACCTCGTTCATTTGTTCTTTCACTTCCCACACCCACGGCCATCCCGAGTCTTCGTCCGTCCCCTTCTATCCTCACTTCTCCTTTCCTCTCTACTGTGTTGTTCTGCCTCTTCAGCGAGTGTATGGCCTTCGAATTGGAGGTCGGAGTCTTCGATTACGATATCACCTTGGTAGGAGGTGTAGTATTGTTGTAGTGCTGCGACAGTGTACGGATCGGTTGGTTTACTCGTTGATGATGATGATGATGATGCTGCTGAGCAGCAAGCGGAGTGTGAGGAGTTGGTGTAGTACTGGTATTGGCATGTATTTGGAGTTGACATCGTGGGCAGAGGGCGCGCCTTGCGCGGGTGTTGTCTTGGGTGTGTGAGGGTGTCGTTTTGGTATGTGAGCTGAGCTTGAGGAATTATATGCGTGCAAGTTTTCAGTTGCTTGATTTGATGGATCCCAAGCCCTTATGTGTGAGTTGTCAGAGAGTTCTTTCTAGGTCGTTCATGTGTGTTCATGTGGTCCTTTCAAGTTTCGATTATCAGAGGAACCTATGAGCTTTTATAATCGTTTTGTTCCATGTAGGTAGCAGGCCGGAAAGCATCGCAAGACTCAAGTCACATTCATCTTGGGCAGCTGCCACGTAGCTATGTATCTATTTGTTATATGACCCTCATGCCCAGCCTCTGCCTTGTTGCCTCTGTCGCCTCACACGGTGCCTCACACAGTGTCTCACCCGATGCATCATCCACATGCAACCCAAGACTTAATACTGAGAGACGTTACACATACAGGGCTGACTCAACGGACACAAGATGTGGCTTACTCCGTACCAAGTAATTTTGCAATACGAATAACAGGTACAGATTCTGGTCTTAGATGCGCCCATCGGACTGAACGGGTAGCTTAAGGCTGATCATTCACATCTTACTCGTGCAGGCCGCCTACCACCCTTTTCTTACCCCAACGCAGAGGGGTTTTATTGGTTCGAAACTTGGCTGCTGGGAGAAGAGTTTCTTGACGCCCGACTGAGTACGAGGATGGCCAAGTGGGGGCTCGTGCCTAAGCGCTGTGCCTACCTAAGCGCTGTGCCTACCTCAGCTGAGATGTGTGAGATGTGGAGGAGTAGAAAGAGCCCCATGCTAGGAAGAGTAGGGGGTGCGGGCATGTGAGGCATACAAAGAATGTGGGAGGCAAATGGTTGCTGCGCATTGTGGTAAGAATTGTCACAAGATTGCGACTATGAAGACGTATTTGGTAGCGGAGTTAGGCGTCAGCTGAATAAGCAGGTTAAGTTCTTTGTGAAGTACTTTGGTCGTGATGCTGAGAGTACAGTTAAGGAGTGCCATCTTGGGGAAAGAGTAGCAGTGGCCATCGAGTGGGAATCGCAAAGCAAATGCGTGGTCATCTGAATGTGTGATGTACTGACGTTAACGGCACCTATGCGCCCTGGAGCAGAAGGTTCGGACATGCCACCGAGATCAGGATTTCTAGCGGAGTTTGGGGCGAGAAGTGCTGATCGCAGAAGATCGTCACGTCCAAAACTGGAGATGGCCCGCAGCCCACGACGTCAAATACGTCAGTATGAGATAAGCCTGAAATGTGAAAGAAGCCGAGTTTAACAAACGCAAACTCCATGTGCTTCGAAAACCAGTTTATCGCCGTGTAGGGGAAAGCTCTTACATCTTCGAGTCATAGACTCAATAGCGTAGCGAGGTCCTCTTATCTCCTTATATCATCAACAACTATTCGGAGGCCGCCTCTTAGGCTTCTGAGCACCGAAGACATGGTTTCTTTCCCTACGTAACTCGTACTTGACTCCAGAGAGACGGTCAGAGAGAAGGCAGCCTTTGCTGTGTGACGCCAAAATGTCTCTTCCACAGTATTCCTCGTCCATGCCCAGTAACTCATTACCATGTGCTCAATACCATGTGCTGCGAGGCTGCTACAATACTCTTCCACTTTATTCCTTTTCCCCGACACTTCAAATATCTCATCGAAGATGCCTTGCATTTACGACGAAGTCTCGACGAGGTCGATGTCGCATCACTTCCGGCTCGAGGGAACGGAATGCGGGGAAACGCGGGGATAGCATGCCGGCTTTGACAGGTAGCTTGGCGCCGACATACCCTATCTGGACGCCAAGCTAGCTGACTGGACGAACACCTTGAGGGATACGGACGGCTGAGGATTGGAATCAGACCACCATGGTCCCCCATAGTTTCCATTGATTCCCTCTGGCGATGTCCTACAGCTGGAGGTGGTTGGTTTCTCAAGGATTCCTGAGAGGATGTGAGAGGATGTGAAAGGTTTTCGCCGGCTGCAGGAGAGTCATCGGCTGCAGGAGAGCCGTCGTAGATGGTGCGCGCTCCGTTTGCGGTCGAGTTTGTGGTAGAGGGGTTGAGTTAGGTGGTCTTATATATCCAGCTCCATACCCTTTCATAGCGATGCTTTCTCCACCATAACGACGAGACATATATATCTTTAAACTTTATACTAGCAATATCACTCAACTATAGATATTAATCTTTATCCTCCACTCATCCATCACCATGAATCCAGCCCCTTTCACCACCATCCCCCACAACCCACCGCCTTCAACCGCCGGCGTCGCCCCAACCACCACCGAGCCAGTCATCCACGCCTCCCCACTCCAATCCCTCCAAAGCACCGACCACGAATTCACCTCCCTCCTCCGCATCATCGAAGACTTCGCCCACCGTCGCCATCCCTACCGCAAGCCCTTCGCTCCCTTCGTCCCGCGTTTCGATTTGGAGGAACATGCTGACACGTACGAACTCTATGGGGACTTCCCTGGTGTCAAGAAGGAGGATATCCATGTTAGTGTCGTAGATAATGGACGCATTGAGATTAGGGGTGTGATTAGGCATATTTATACCAATGTTGGGAAAGAGGTCGAGGACCCGAGCCATAATATGGCTGTGGAAGGCATCGGGAGTTTGAAGCAGAAGATTGGTGATGCTGCGCAGGCAGTTGTTGGGAATCAGTCTGCCGCTTCAGCATCGACTAGTCACCATACCATCCCGAGGATTGAGGAGAGGACTGCGGCTGCTGATGCCGAGGCGCATTCTCAGCAGCTGCACAGGGTGGATAAGCATGGGAATGGGATTAAGGGAATTATTAAGGAGAGGCAGGAAGGAGAGTTTCATCGTATCTTTCACTTTCCGCAACCGGTGGAGTTGGGGAATGGGGTTGTGGCTAGGATGGATAATGGGGTTTTGCATGTTACTATTGCGAGAGGGCCGGCGCCGGCAGCGAAGAAGGTGGATATTGGATGGGTGCCGTATTATGGGTTGTAGATTTGTTGATGAGTGAAGATGGAAAGTTTCGAAGGACAACACGAGGATGAAGTTTCAGTTAGTCAATGGAATGAACCTCACCCAAATCATCAGACGGCACTGACTGTTGTTTACGCTTGACATTGCAGTGGCTTCAAGACCAATACGGAGTAAACACATTGTTCCGCCTCGCATCCTCGGTTATGCTCAAACTCATCAACCACAGGTCTAGGCTGTCGCCGTTACTCGTATCCGTCTAACTCTCGCAGGTTCTCGCCAATGCAAAGTGACCTTTTTCCTCGGTAGTGCTGTGGCTGGTGTAAAAATGGCGTCAGTGTTGCTGAGCGCCAACAATGGTGAAGGAATTTCAGCCAAAAACCGTGAAAGGAGGCCTGGCGATTATTGTCCATCACTTCAGGATGCGAAAGACGTGGTTAGCATCATGCTCATAGCTCCCCACAGTTTTTATTAAAAGTGGGTGGAATGGACTGAGACTCCACTATAGAGTGACCTCCCCGGGACTCTAGTCCTATTTGAGTTTGAATTATCCGTGGGCCACAGGGTGTGGCTGGTGAAGGTGGCCCGGGCACGCACCTCCACGCCATTCGAAATGATGTCACTGGCCTTGTGTCCTCCCCTCGCCTGTCTGCCTACACGACATCATAATCCAGGTCGCCCTAGCCTACTCATCCGACCTCCAAAACAACCCTTCATTCTTCTCTTCCATCAACAACAACAACATAACAACACAATATCCTTCACGAGCATCGAAATCACTCGCGATTT